>Ga0105047_10001493_pt1 | contig 41875 bp, 34 predicted proteins | sample MAT04_FD_78384 | JGI IMG/M metagenome (GOLD analysis project Ga0105047, IMG submission 78384) | Freshwater microbial communities from Lake Fryxell liftoff mats and glacier meltwater in Antarctica - MAT-04 (megahit assembly) | ecosystem: Environmental > Aquatic > Freshwater > Ice > Liftoff... | reverse complement strand
TCGGGGCCCCCGCCTTATCCATCGGCATCGCGTCCGCGACCTGGGCGAGCGTCGCTTTGGCCTGGGCATCCGCGAAGCCGAAGCTGTCGGCCGTCTCGAGCGCGCTGCCCTTGATCGCCGTGTCGAACAGGCGGTTGTCGCCCTCGGGATCCGGCGGCAGGAGCTCGAACAGCTCGCGGACATGGCGCGCCGTGGGGCCGCGCTCGCTGGCCATCCGCTGGCTGAGCAAGATGCGCTCGAGGACGTTCAGTCGCCCGTAGGCCCACGGATGGAGATAGCTCGAGAGATCATCCTCGAGGAGGTAGCGATCCATGAAGGTCTTGTCCTTCTTGTGGACCAGGTACGGCTTGATCACCGCCGTGAAGAACGGCTTGTCTTTGTGGCTGAGGAAGAACGAGAGCTCGTGGCAGGCAAACTCACTGTACTTGGCTCTCTTCTCGCCCTCGTCGAGCTTCGGCCACTCGGTCACGAAGCTCATCTCGTTCAGGTGCGAGTTGCCAGACAGAGTGACGAACAGCCGAAACACCCGGCCGAGCGTGTCGAAGCGCTCCATCGAGCTGGTGGTGATGTCCTCGACCACCAGCTTTTGCGTCGGCTCGAGAAGGCTGGCCTGCTTCTTCTCGATGAAGTGCGCGTTGGCGTCGAGCGCGACGCGCAGGCGGAGATCCTGGGGCTGGTGATCGGGCTCCTCCATCGCGATCGCGTGCACCAGCGTGGTGCGCCCATCGATCACCGCGATGCGGACCAGGCTCATGCCCTCCAGGCCCGCGCACGGCACGCGCACCAGGCCACTGGCGTCGGGTCGCAGATCGAGCAGCACCCGCGTGGGCTCGGGGAGGAAGTCGAGGTTGGCGCTGGTGCCTTCCGAGCCGCCGCCCTCCAGCATGTCGTCCATCTCGCCGCGCCCGCTCGAGCGCGCCGACATCGCAGGGGAGGGCGCGTACCCTCCGCCACCGCGCGCCTCGTTGCGATCCATCGCGGTCTTGCGCACCGCCCACGGGTTCAGCAGCAGGCCGGGCCGCGCCAGCATGCTGCCGCAGAACTTGGCCGCCGAGCGCCGCTCGAGGATGTAGCGATACTCATCGCCGATGTCGCGCCCCGAGAGATAGTACGACTGCGGAAACGAGAGCTCGGCGTGCGCCGGCTCGCGCGGGCGGATCTTGCCCAGCCCTTCGATCAGCGAATAGGTCGGGAAGAAGCGGGTGGCGAAGACGTGGACCCGGGTATCGGGGGTGCAGTTTCCGAGCTGGATGCCGATCACCTGGTCGCGCACCGCGACGTCGCGCACGAACACCGGCGGCGGCTCGCCCACCTCGAGCAGGCGCTTCTTCGAGACCAGCCAGCGGCCGCGGACCTCTCCCTGGGTGGTGCGGATCTCGATCCGCCCGCCTTCGTCCTTGAGGAAGAGGACATAGTCGCCGGGGGTGAGTCGGTCGATCGTCAGTACCCCACCGTCGATCGTCAGCGCGTCGAACGCGTCGCGCAAATATCCACCGCCGCGCTGCTCGAGCAGCGAGACCGAGCGGCGATCGAGCGGCCCGCCCTTCCAGGGGAGCATGATGTCGTCGCCGGCTCTGGCCTGGATCGTGTGTGGACGGAAGGTCGTCGGCTCGGCGAGCGACCACCCCCCGGAGACGCCGTCCCCCGTCTGCGCGTCGATGCGGATGATGCCGGCGAGCGCGCCGAGCTCCACGCGGCCGTGCGCGTCGGACTGGACCTGCTTGTCGACGGTGAACGTGAAGTCGCGATGCACCAGGGTCAGCGAAATCGGGCGGTGGCGTCGCGCCTCGCCGCTCTTGCCGTAGAGGTAGAGGACCCAGCCCGCGGTGGTCTGGGACAGGTGCAGCGCCTCGACCTGATTGCCGGAGTCGATGCCGTTCAGCGCGAAGCTGGCGGAGTCCGACAGCTCGATGTCGCGCTGCTCGGAGAGGCTGCGGGCCTTGGCGCGGAGCGTGACCGAGAGATGCGCGAGGTCTTCGGGGACCAAGATGGTGTGGACCGACTCCTTGTTCGCGTGGAGCATGAAGCTCGGCACCTCCTGCGTCGAGCTGATCCCGTGGCGGTCACGGGACTCGATCACCAGCGTGACCTGCTCCAGCAGCGCGAGGTTGGCGGGCGCGCCGTTCACGTCGAGCGACGCGCGCACCACGATGTCGGCCTTCTTTTTCGCGAGCAGGCTCTCGCGGTCGACGTAGATGCCTCCGACCAGCCGATAAGTCTCGGCGCGGTGCAAAAAATCGTCGGCGGTGGTGAGCGCGCCGTGCCGCATGAGCATGCGCACGCGGCCGGGCTGGGTCGAGAACGGCACCATGATCTCGCCGTCTTTGGGCAGATACTCCCGGCCGCCGAGCCAGAGGGTGGCATCGGGGAGAGGGTGGTTGTCCTCGTCGAGGATGGTGAAGGCGTGGCCCGCCGAGCCGATGCGCTCCAGATAGCGGAGCGTCCCCTTCTTGATCAGCGCGCGGCTGCTGCGGCCGTTGCCGATCAGCTCGACGACGTACACGCCGGGCTTCTTCAACTCCGGGAAAGTGAAGTCGCGGCGGACGCGTCGAAGCGCCGGCTCCGAGTAAGTATGACTCTTCTCGATGCTGGCGACCAGACCGTCGAGATCGACCGAAGTATCCACCTCGCGGCCGTTGGCCAGAAGATAGTTGAGGGCGTTGATCTCGAAGACCTTCACCACCAGCGACGGCACGTTCTTGACGTCGACGGTGATGACGACCGGATCGTTCGCAGCGAAGTGGATCCGGTTGATCGGCGCGAGATCGATGTCGACCCGCTCCTTCAGCGCCTGGTAACCGGCCGGATCGCCGAGCAGCGTGTACCAGCGCTCCTGATCGCCGACGCCGGCGAGGATCTTGGTCGTGGCGAAGATGCGCTTCAGGAAGTCGTCGCGGATCCACGGCACGAACGCGTTGGGCGTCTCATCGTCGCGGAGAAACTGCGCGAGATAGTCGCTCACCAGCTCGACGTCGTCGCGGACGGGAGGCAGCAGCGTCTCGCCGCTGAAGTCCTGGCCGAGGTTGGCGAGGTGATTTCTGTGCTGATCGACCTGCTCTTTTTTCGCGTAGACGGTGCTGCGCGGGAGCTCCAGATAGCGGAGAAAGCGCTGCCGAGAATAGTCGCCGCGCTTTCGATCGAAGCTCAGGCGGTGGAAGAGCACGTTGACCTTGAGCGCGTTGAACGCCTGCGACAGCGGCTCGACGAACGCCCACAGCCGCTCGAGGTAGGCCTCGTGCTCGGTCGAATCATGCGTCCAGTCGACGTCGGGGCTCGGCTGGAGCCGCCGCAGCACCACATTGACGTACGCGGTCTCACCGATGAGCTTGGGGTGCTCGCGCGCCAGCTCGTCGAGCTGCTTCAGCGTGAGCAGCGGGTGGATCGACCGCGAGCCGAAGGTGCGGCCCTTCTCGTTCAGATCGGCGGCGATCAGCGCGACGAGCTGCGGGTGATCGGGGCGGGTGAGGCGGTCGAGGAAGTGTCCCCGGCGATCGGCGGGGATGGCGTCGAGACTCTCCAGGCCGTGCTCGGTGAACCCGTCGAGGTTCGAGTAGCGGCGCATGGCCTCGGCCGCGAGGGTGTCCCAGGCGAGGTCGTCCTGGTCGAGGCTCTCGGGATGGTCGGTGACCCGGCCTTCGACCTCCCGCGCGTGATCGAAGCGTAGCCCGAGGCTCTGCTTGATGTGCGTGAAGTCGGACGACGCGAGCGCCAGGCGGCGCTCGATCTCCATCACCCGGTGGGTCCGCCCGTGCCCCTTGATCCACGCCGCCAGCAGCTCCTTCACCCGATCGAGGCGCCCGGCGTGCTCGTGATCCAGCGCGTGAAAGAAGTAGTAGTCCTCACTGCCCGGGATGAGCTGCTTCAGCGCCTCGGTTCGATCCTCGGCGAGAGCAAAGGCCTCGAGCTGCTCGATATCCATGGGCGCGATCTAGCACGAGCCGGGGTTGGTTGCTGTCGAGCCCGCGAGGCGTCTAGCATGTACGGATGGCGACGCGTGGGCTCATCCTGGCCGGTGTCGGCTACGTCTTCGCGACCGTCTACATCGTTCAGGCCGAGGCGCCAAAAGCGCGGTCCACGCCCGAGAGAAGCAGCGCCCCCGGCGAGGTCTGGTTCGCCCGCGTCAAGCCGCGCTGCAACCCGGTCGAGGTGGCCGTCGCGCTGGCCGATGATCCTCCACCGGCCACGCCCGACGGCGCCGGCTACGCCGCATCTTGCTGGGCGCTCGCCGGCAAGATCCCGCAAGCGCGGATGACCATCGAGGCGCTGCGCTTCGATCATCGCGCCTACGCCGCCAGCGTCGTCTTCTACATCGCCCACCCGGTCGCCGATCGCGGCGACGACGTCTCCGCCGGCCCGATGATGGAGCTGGTCCTCGAGTTCAAACCCGACGACTTCCAGGCGCTCTATCACGCCGGCATGTCGGAGTACGCGCTCGGCAAGCCCGACGAGGCGCGCATCAAGCTCACCCAGTTCCGGCGCCTCTACACCGCCACCGACTTCTTCGGCACCAACGCCGACGCGACGCTCGATCGCATCGCGAAGAACCTCCCGCCCGCGACCGCGAGCCCCGGAGCGCATGACTGAGATCGGCGACACCATCGCCGGCCGTTATGTCATCGAGCAGGAGATCGGCCGCGGCGGCTTCTCGATCGTCTACGCGGCGCGCGACGCGATCAACGGGCAGCCGTTCGCGCTGAAGCTGCTCGTCCCGCCGCCGGCGAGCGTCGAGGTGGCGCTCGAGCGGCTGCGTCGCGAGGTCCGCGCGGTCGAGCGGCTGGAGCACCCCAGCATCGCCCGCGTGCACGCGCTCATCGAGGAGAAGGATCGCGCCTTCATCGTGATGGAGCGGGTCTGCGGCGAGAGCCTCGGCTCGATGGCCAAGCGGGGGCCGGTGCCGATCGCGACCGTGCAAGAGATCGGGGTCGCGATCGCGCGCGCGCTCGAGCACGCGCACCACGCGCTCATCCTCCACCGCGACGTGAAGCCGGAGAACATCATGGTCCCGGCCGAAGGGCCGGCGAAGCTGGTCGACTTCGGCTCGGCGCGCGTCGAGGGCGACGTGAGCCTCACGCGCACGGGTGGGTTCGTCGGGACGCTCGACTATCTCGCGCCCGAGGTGCTCGACGGCGCGCGGCCCGACGGGCGTGCCGACGTCTTTGGCCTTGGAATGTCGCTGTTTCATGCGATCACCGGGGCGCTACCGAAACGCACGACCGCGCACCTGCAGAGCGAGGGTCACCACCCGAGCGCGCTGCTGGCCGCGGTGCCGGCGTGGCTCGACGCGATCGTGGCGCGCGCGACCGCTGCGGATCCGCGCCAGCGCTTCCCGACCATGTCGGCGATGCTGCGCGCGCTCGAGGCGTACCGCGGCACGAAGACGCTGACCGCCGGCGGCTTCTGCCTCGGTTGCGCGACGCCGCTGTCCGGTCCGAAGAAGCTCTGCCGCACGTGTCAGGCGCAGCCGGCCGAGGCGCTGATGTTCGTCGACGCCGGCACGCGCGGCGAGGCGGCCACGCAGGAGCGGCTGCAGGTGCTGCTCGGGCCGGCGGTGCCGCAGGGCGTGGTCGCCGAGGTCGCGCGCGGGATGCGGCCGCTGGTCGGCGTGCGGCGCGGTGAGGCCGGCAAGATGATGGACCGCCTCGATCGCGAGGGCATCGGGGTGCGCGTGGGGCTCGGCCTGGGACCGCAGCTCGTCGTCTACGGGGTCTCGGGCGCGGTGCTGCTCTCCGCTGCGGTGCTCTACGGCATGCACTGGTGGCTGATGGCCGCGGCCGGCGGCGTGCTGTCCGTAGCGACGACGTTCCGGGCGCGCGCCCAGTGGCGAACGCCGGTGGTGCAGCACGCCAAGCGCTCGGCGGGTGACGCGCTCCCGCCCGCGCTGTGGGCGCGCGTCGCGCGGGCGCAGGGCGAGCTCGAGGACCCGTCGATGTCGGGCGTGCTGATCGATCTCGCGGAGATGGCGCAGGCGCTGGGCGACCGGAAGACGGACGTCCGCGAGATCCACCCGCGCGTCATTCGCCTCTTCGAGGCCGCGGTGAGCGCCGCGCAGTCGCTCGCGCGGATCGACGCGACCCTGAAGCGGCTCGACGCGCACCCGGCGCTGAAGGATCAGCGCGCGCAGGCCGAGGAGGCGCGATCGGCCCTGGTGCAGCGCATGCTGGAGAGCACCGCGACGATGTCTGCGCTGGTGGACGGCGCCGAGGTGGCCAAGGAGCTCGAAACGGCGACCGCCGATCTCGCGCGCGAGGTGGAGCTGCGCGACGAGGCGATGGCCGAGGTCGACGCGATCACCTAGATTTTCTTGGAGCGCGCCAGAGCCGCCACCCGCGCGTCGAGGTTGAAATAGCGCGCGACGAACGCACACGCGACGCCCGCGAGGAAGCCGCCGGCGTGGGCCCAGAACGCGACGCTCTGGTCGCTCGACAGCATGATCGCCAGGACCTGCCAGCCGAACCACCACGGCAAATACAGGATCGCGGGCACGCTGAGGCGATGGAACAGCGTCAAGATCGTCGGCGCGACGCGCACGCGGACCTCGGGAAAGAACAGCGTGTACGCACCGAGCATCCCGCCGATCGCGCCGCTCGCGCCGACGACCGGGAGCATCGACGTCGCATCGCTCCGATACTGGGCGTAGGCGGCCGCGAAGCCGCAGAAGAGGTAGAGCGGGATGAACCAGAACCGGCCCACGCGGTCCTCGACGTTGACGCCGAAGATCCACAGAAAATACATGTTCCCGAGCAGGTGGATGCCGCTGCCGTGGAGGAACATCGAGCCGAGGCTCTGGCGGAAGAACTCGAACACGCTGTGCACGGTGCCGGGCACCAGCGCGTTGGCCATGATGTAGCGCTCGCCCTTCGTGACCTCGAGATAGAAGACGAAGACGCAGATCGCCATCAGCAGCCACGTGAGGATCGGCCTGCGATACAGGCGATTGTGGCCCTCGATCGGCAGCCCGCTGAAGAACTGGAAGAGGTACGGGAGCAGGCCCTCGCCGCGGTCCTCCGGCATCTCGCGATCGATCTCCAGCTGGGCGGCGCGGTGCCCGGTGGACTCGACCGGCGCCGGGGGCGGGCCGTGGTGGGTGCGCTTGATCGCCTGGATCTCGCCGCGATCGAACCACATGCCGCCACAGCGATCGCAGACGTCGATCTCCACGCGCTGGTGGCCTGGGTTCCTGAGCCCGATCGCGTGCAGCTTTCCGCATCCTGCCGGGCAGTCGGGCGCGCCGAACGCGAGGACGGGAAACTGGCGCGCGCCTTTCAGCGAGGCCGTCGCCGGGCCCAGCAGGGCGACGAGGTCCTCGCGCGCCACGAACACGCCGTGGCACGTCGAGCAGAGCGCAGCTCGGGCGCTCCCGTGCTCGATCGGCGTGAGCGGGGCGCGGCAGACCGGGCAGACGAGCATCAGCTCAGGAACTCCAGCACTACGCGCAAGAACAGCGCGGGGTCGCCGTTCATGGCGGTGTGGCCCTGGCCATCGAGGACCAAGAGGCGGCTGTTCGGCAGCGCTTTCGCGAGGATCTCCATGCTGGTGCGGAAGAACGGGCCGCTGGCGCCGCCGAGCATCAATAAAGCAGGCATCGGGAGCGCCGCCAGCCGCTCGGGGCCGAGCACGTACACGTCCGCCGCGCGCATCTCCCGCGGCACCGTCGGCGCGGCGGCGATGCGGCTCGGCCAGTTGGGGAGCGACTCGAGCTGCGCGAGCGCTTGTGGTGTCGTGCCGACCAGCTCGTTGAAGAACAGGCGCAGCATCTCGACGCGCTCGCCGTTCGCGAGGAGCGCCTCGAGGCGATCGAGCACCGGGTGGACGGGCTGCGGGCCGAGCGAGATCGGCACCTCGTACAGCAGGAGCTGCGCGACGGCCGCGGGATCGCGGAGCGCCGCCTCGATCACCGGGAGCCCGCCGAACGAGTGGGCCAGCACGCGCACGTCCGGGCCGATCGCGCCGAGCACCGCCGAGATGTCCTCGATCTCGCGCCCAAAGGCGTAGGGCAGGTTGTCGGAGCTCTCTCCGCGGCCGCGGCGATCGATGGCGTGCACGGTGTAGCGCGCCGACAGCCCCGCGACCACCGGCGCCCAGCGGGTGTGATCGGCGGTGGTGCCGTGCACCAGCAACAGCGGCGGACCGGAGCCGGTCGTGGTGTACGCGATGCGCGTGCCGTCGCGGGAGATCACGACGCTCATTTTTGCGGCCGATCGGCCCAGTTCGCGGGGTGGGTCACGTAGAAGACGCGCACGCGGCTCGGCGTCGCGAAGACGATGCTGCTGCCCTTCGGGATGTAGAGCACGTCGCCGGTCTGTCCCTCGATCTTGCGTCCGTCGATGTGGATGACCAGCTTGCCCTCGAGCACCAGATCGATCTCGTCGTAGTCGAGCTTCCAGGGGAACGAGTCGTCGCGCGAGAAGCTCATGATGCCGGCGGCCATCGGCGAGCCGTGCTGCGCGGTCACGAGATCGAGGAGCCCGATGTTGCGATCGGGGCCCGCGCCGTCGAAGCGGCCGAGCACGACGGACTTGCCGCGCACGACCATCACGCCGGAAGCGTCGCGCACCCGTTCGGCGCTGCCTTCGGAGGCCGAAGGTGCCGCGCGGGGGGCGCCGATCCCATCGAACGACACGCCGAGCTCGCGCGCCTTCGTCCACGCGTCGGGTGTGATCACCGCCTCCGACGTCGGCGCATGGATGCGCGTCTTGCCGGCGGCGAGCTCGCGCGCCACGACCTCTGCGGTGATGATCCGCTTCATGGCGTCGCCATCAGGCCGGCCATCAGGAGGAGCGGCTTCATCACGCCACCGATGCCCTCACCGACGATGCAGGCCACCGCGATGGTGGTGAGCGTCAGCTCGGAGATCTTGAATCCGCGTCCCAGCACCAGGACGAAGAGGATGCCACCGAGGAAGAACGAGAGCGAGAGCGGGACCCACAGAACGAGGCCGAGGCCGATGCCGATCGAGTGCGGGAGGAAGCGCAACATGGACGGCTTCTTCTCCAGGGCCGTCTCGATAAGCACGTAGACGATGCCGATCACCGCGCCGATCACCATCGCCTCGACGGCGAACGGCGGCATCGGCGCCTGACCGTCGAAGATGAGCGCGGTGAGCGCCCACATCTTGGCGACCGGGGCCGACAGGTTGCCGCCGTCGAGCGCGACCTTCTTCGTCGCCATGATGCCCTGGAAGACCCAGGCGGCGACCAGCGAGCACGGGATGACGGTGGTCATCTGCGCCCAGAACTGCCAGCGCGAGGGGACCTTCAGCCAGCGGCCGTAGACCAGGTCGCCGGTGAGCACGCCGGCCTGCGCGCCGCTGCCCGCCACCACGCCGGCGCCCGCCAGGTTGACCGCCGCGCTGGTCCCGCCGACCGCTGCGCACGCGCCCTGGAGGAGCACGCCCATGACGCGCGCCGGGTTGAACGCGGCCTGCGCGGCGGCGCGCGTGGCGACGATGTTCTGCAGGAGGCCGCCGACCAGCACCAGCACCACCACGATGATCACGCTCAGGCCGAGCACCAGCACCGAGAACAGCGTCGTGGCGGTGATCGCGATCAGCGTGAGGATGCCGAAGGCCTTGTTCGACATGATCGGATCGTCGTCGTCGGACTTCTTGGTCATCGACATCAGCGATCCGAGCGCGCTCGCGACGACCTTCCAGCGCAGCGCGAGCGACGTCAGGCCGCTCGCGATGAGGAAGCCCATGCCCGGCCAGATGTAGCGCGACGGCACGGTCGGCTCGGGCGTGTGCGGGGCCATGATCATCAGCACGATCGCGCCGACCAGGAACCCGAAGCAGGCGCGCAGCCCCATCAGGTAGCCGCAGCCGAACGCGAACGGCGCCCAGGCGATCGCGCCCCCGACGGCAGCGAGCGCGCCGAGCTCGGTCGAGTCGGGCCACCAGCCGTATCCGGCGTCGGTGTTGCCGACGACGAACAGGATGAACAGCGCGGTCGCGGTGAAGAGATAGATGGGCTGCTTCTTGTCCGCGGCCGGGTTGGTGAGGGCCCCGATCACCGAGGCGACCGCCTTGCTCCCGGGCCAGGGGAGGTCGTCCTTCAGGATGAGCAGATCGCGCAGCGGGATCACGAACGCGAGGCCGAGCAGGCTGGTGACGGTGGAGAAGCCGGCCATCTCCCAGAAGGTGTAGGGGACGCCGGTGGCCATCACCTTGGCCGCGTAGAAGTTGGAGATGAAGCCGAGCGAGCCGCCGGCGCTGCCCATGGTCGAGACGATCACCAGCTCGGTCGAGGTGATCTTCACCTTCGACAGGAAGAAGAAGGCGAAGAAGAAGAGCGCGGCGATCGTCGGGCCTTCCTCGATCACCCCGAAGCTCAGGGTCAGGTACGAGTTGATGGCGCAGAGCAGGAGCGACAGCACGAACCCCGCGATCAGGCTGCGGGGCGTCAGGCGAGCGTCGAGAGCCATGGCGCACCGGGCTTTAGCGGAAACCGGGGCGCGACGCAGTCCGTCGTACGCAGGGAGTTACGAAAACCCTCAAACAGGCATTTGCGGAGAGGAACTGTCGCGGGAACGGGAAGCTCCCCGCGCGTCTTCGCGCGCAGTGGCTGGCAGCGTCCGCGCTGACGGGTGCCACTCAGAAAGAGTGCCCAGGTCACCGACAAGTACAGGGAACCAGATGCCCTCAAAGCCTTTGTTAACGGCGCTGAATTTTAAGGCTCGTCGGCGCCCGCGAATCCTGATTCCATCCGCGCCCACGATGGAAACGAACTTCGACAAGCAGACGCGGCACCCCCAGCTCATCGCCTGGGTGAAAGAGACCGCGGCGCTGACCAAGCCGGACCGCATCTACTGGTGCGACGGGACCGACGCCGAGTACGACCGCCTCTGCGGCGAGATGGTCGCGGCGGGCACGCTGATCAAGCTCGACGAGAAGAAGCGCCCCAACAGCTACCTCGCGCGCTCCAGCCCGAAGGACGTGGCCCGCGTCGAGGACCGCACGTTCATCGCGTCGCGCAGCAAGAACGACGCGGGCGCGACCAACAACTGGGTCGATCCGGTCGAGCTCAAGAAGACCCTCGCCAAGCTCTTCGACGGCTGCATGCGCGGCCGCACGATGTACGTCGTGCCGTTCTCGATGGGCCCGCTCGGCTCGCCGATCGCGCACATCGGCGTGCAGATCTCGGACACGCCGTACGTGGTCGTGAACATGAAGATCATGACCCGCATGGGCCAGAAGGTCCTCGACGTGCTCGGCGAGAAGGGTGAGTTCGTGCCGTGCATGCACTCGGTCGGCGCGCCGCTCGAGAAGGGCGCCAAGGATGTGCCGTGGCCCTGCAACCCGGAGAACGTCTATATCGCGCACTTCCCCGAGGACCGGCAGATCTGGTCGTTCGGCTCGGGCTACGGCGGCAACGCGCTGCTCGGAAAGAAGTGCTTCGCGCTGCGCATCGCGAGCGCGATGGCGCGCGACGAGGGCTGGCTCGCGGAGCACATGCTGATCGTCGGCGTCGAGGATCCCAGCGGCCAGAAGACCTATGTTTCGGCGGCTTTTCCGTCGGCCTGCGGCAAGACCAACTTCGCCATGCTGGTGCCGCCGGCCGGCTTCGAAGGCTGGAAGATCTCGACCGTCGGCGACGACATCGCGTGGATCAAGCCGGGCAAGGACGGGCGCCTCTACGCGATCAACCCCGAGGCCGGCTTCTTCGGTGTCGCGCCGGGCACGTCGCTGAAGACCAACCCCAACGCGATCGCGACGCTGCACGCCAACTGCATCTTCACCAACGTCGCGCTCACCGATGACGGTGACGTGTGGTGGGAGGGCATGACCGACGAGAAGCCGAAGCACCTCATCGACTGGCAGGGCAAGGACTGGACGCCCGAGTCGAAGACGCCGGCCGCGCACCCGAACTCGCGCTTCACCGCGCCGGCGTCGCAGTGCCCGTCGATCGACCCGAACTGGGAGAATCCTGCCGGCGTGCCGATCGCGGCGTTCATCTTCGGCGGTCGTATCTCGAAGAACATGCCGCTGGTGTTCCAGGCCTTCAACTGGGCCCACGGCGTCTACTCGGCGGCCACGATGGGCTCGGAGAAGACGGCGGCGGCGGCAGGCCAGGCCGACGTGCGGCGCGACCCGATGGCGATGCTGCCGTTCTGCGGCTACAACATGGCCGACTATTTCACCCACTGGCTGAACATCGGGCGAAAGATCCCGAACCCGCCGCGCATCTTCCGGGTGAACTGGTTCCGCAAGGACGAGAAGGGCAACTTCATCTGGCCGGGATTCGGCGAGAACATGCGCGTCCTGAAGTGGGTCGTCGATCGCGTGCGCGGCCGCGCTTACGCGGTGGAGAGCCCGGTCGGGTGGATGCCGCGCTACGAGGACATCAACTGGAAGGGCCTCGATTTTCCGGAGCAAACTTACAATGACCTGATGAAGGTCGACAAAGAGGCCGGGACCTTCGAGGCGAACGACCACGAGGAGCTGTTCGACAAGTTCTTCGACAAGCTCCCGAAGGAGTTCGTCTACGAGCGCGAGATGCTGAAGTCCCGCCTGTGGCGCTCGCCCGCCGTCTGGGAGATGGCGCGCGAGCAGATCTGATGCCTTCTTCTTCCTGGCTGCGTCGCGCTGCCGACGCGTCTGTCACCATGGCCGATGGGCCATACTGCGCGGTCTCCGCGGCGGTGTTCGTGCCGCGCTGCACGATCCGGCGGCGAGCCTGCTCTATCGCAAGATCACCGCGACCCAGCACGCCGACGAGGGTGCCCCGATGCCGCTCGGCACGAGCCTCTCGGTCGCCGAGATCACCACCCGACCGACTTCGCCGATGCGATCGTGCACGGCCTCTCGCTGAAGAGCGGGGCCCAGGACTGCCGCACCTGCCACGCCAGCGATCTCACCGGCAGCGGCACCGCGCCGAGCTGCGATAGCTGCCACCAGTCGGGCACCGGGTGGCGGACCGACTGCGCCTTCTGTCACGGCGGCACCGACAACATGACCGGTGCCCCGCCGCGCGGCCTGATGAACCAGCTCGCCCGCGAGGCGCAGACCTTCTCCCCGCACACCGAGCACGTGTCGGTCCGAAATCACCGCGCGTATGACTGCACCCAGTGCCACATCAAGCCGGTCGACGTGCTCTCGATGGGGCACGTGTTCGACGACTCACCCGGTCAGACCGAAGTCACCTTCGCACAGGGATTGTCCGTCGGCGGGACTTACGACGGGCAGGGCACGTGCGCCAACCTCTACTGCCACGGCAACGGGCGGGGCCCGAACGGGACGATGCAGCACCAGGCGGCGCGGCCGACGTGCACCACCTGCCACGCCGGCATCGCGAGCGGCCGGGCGGGCTGGCGCACCATGAGCGGCGGGCACGAGGATCACTTGCGGCGGTCGTTCATACGCGCGAGAGCGTGCTAGGGGGATGTGATGCTCTCGTTGGTTGTCGCAATCACCGCTGTCGTGTGCGGGCAGCTCGATCAGCCCGGCCCGCACGCGGTGGACACCGCGGCGAACGTCTCGGTCATGGCCGCGGGTCGCGCGGTGAACGTCGACGTCTACTCGCCGGCGGATCGGATGGGCGCGCCTTTTCCGATCGTGATCCTCGGGCACGGTTTCGCGCGCACCAACGACAACGTCGCGGGACACGCGGCCCACCTCGCGTCCTGGGGCATGGTCGTTCTCGCGCCGGACTTTCCGAGCCGATTCGCGCCCGATCACGTGCTCAACGGACAGATCATGCGCGACCTCCTCACGTTCGCGCGCGGCGGACCGGCGCCGATCGGCGCGATCGTCGACCCGCTGCGCTCGGCGTACGTCGGACACAGCGCAGGTGGCCTCGCCGCGTTCCTCGCGGCGTCGCGCGATCTGACCGTTACTGCGCTCGTGGGCCTCGATCCGGTCGACACCAGCGCCATCGGCGTCACGGCGGCGCCCACCATCGCGGCCACGACCCTCGTGCTGGGCGCCGAGCCGAGCCGCTGCAACTCGAACGCGAGCGCCGATGCGCTGTACGCGGCAGTGGCCGCTCCGGAGCGGTGGTTCCTGCGCGTCACATCGGCCACGCACTGCGACGGCGAAGATCCTTCGAACGGGCTCTGCACCAGCACGTGCGGTGGAGAAGACGCCGTCCGCCGCGCGACGTTTCGACGCTACATGACCGCGCACCTGCTCCACGCGTTCGCGTGCGGCGCGACCGACTGGATCCCGGGCGGCGCGATGCTGATGGGCGACGCGCGCGTGACGTCGCTGGCCAGCGCGGGGGCGTTCGCGTGCGTGGGGCCGGTGGATGCGGGGGTGGGGATGGCGGACGCGACGATCGCGTTTGTCGATGCCGCGGCGGTCGATGCTGCGGTGGCGGGCGATGCTGCGGCGGCGGACGATGACGCGGCGACGGCGAACGATGCTGCGTCGGCGGATGATGCGGCGGCGTCGTTCCCGGATGCGTCGGTCGCGGATGCGTCGTCGTTCGCGGACGCGTCGGTCACGGATGCGCTGAACGTCGTTGCGCCGAGCTCGGGATGCGGCTGCGAGACGTCGGCCCGCGGAGCGCCGTCGAGCGTGCTGTTGCTGCTGCTCGCGACGCTGGTGCGGCGACGCCGGTGAGCTGGGTCCGCCTGGTCGCCGGTGGGATCGAGCTCGAGGTGCAAGTGGTGCCCCGGGCGTCGCGTACGCGGGTCGTGGGAAGCGTGGCCGATCGCCTGAAGATCCAGCTCAACGCGCCGCCGGTCGATGGCGAGGCCAACGCCGCGCTCGTCGAGCTGCTCGCGGAGACGTTCGGGGTGCGGAAGAGCGCCGTCACGATCGTCGCCGGGGAGACGTCGCGAAAGAAGCGGGTGCGGATCGAGGGCGCGACGGAGGCGCAGGCGCAGGTCCTGATCAGCGGGTGAGACGAGATCGATTTCGCGCAAGGGACGCGAACGCTTTGCACGAGGCAAGTCGGAGGATCAGGGCACGGAATAACCGGCGGCCTTTGCGGCCTTCGAGAAGCGCTGCTTGGCGGCGACGAGCTCGATGGTCTCGCTGCCCGGGCCGGTGGTGAGCGGCGTCGGGGAGTCGGCGAACTTGATCATCGTCTCGATCTCCTTGTCTGCGGCCGGGCTCATGCCGGGCTTGAGCTTGCCGGACTCGAGGAGGCCCGAGGCGAAGTCGAGCTTCTGCGCCGAGGTCATCGACGCGAGCGGGGGCGGCGGCGGCGTGGTGCCGCTGACCGCACCGGTGCCGCTGCTGCCGCTCGTGCCGCCGGTCGGCGGAGGAGCGCTGGTCGTCCCGCCGCCCGCGCTCTTGGCGTCGAGCGCCTTCTTGGTCTTGTCGTCGACGACGCCGGTGGTGGGTAGGCCTTCCTTCTTCTGGAAGACCGCCACCGCGACCTCGGTGTTCTTGCCGAACTTGCCGTCGGCGGGGAGGCCGAGCTTATTCTGGATGTCGGCCACCGCGGGGCCCTGCTGCCCGGTGCGCAGGCGCGCGGTGCCGGCATCGACCTGCGCTGACGAGGGCGCGGCGGTGTAGACCTTGGCGGGCTTGATCTCGACCGAGTCACCGCTCGGGAATCCTTTCGGCGTCGCAGTGGTGGTCGGGGTCGGCGGGGCCTTCGGAGACGGGACGCCCATTGCGGCGGGCAGCGCGCTGGAAACAGCGGTTGGAGGTGCGGCGAGAGCAGTGGTGGTCATGCGCATCGAGAATGCAGACCGCGGGCCAAACACGGTCGCGACGAAGAACCATCGACGACGCCGCGATGACGCCGAATCGGCGCTGCGCGGTCGCGCCGAATCGGCGTGGCGGGGCTTTCGTGGCAGTGTTCGCAGCCGTGAACCGCCGGGCGCGCGCCTGCTGCACGCAGCGTTCGCCGCGCGCATCGCGGGCAAGGAGATCGATCGCGTCTGCGACACCGCCTGCCAGCGCAAGGACTTCGAGGCTTCTTTCGCGGTTGGCTTCGAGGTCACGCGGCCGGAATCGTGCGCTTCGGTCGATCCGGCGCGAGATTTCCCGTCGCCGCCCGCGCCCCATCGAGATGCGCCGCACGGTGGCGGCTACGCCCACGACGCGCTACCGGCGGGCGATCACGGCGAGAAAAGACTCTCCGCCGCTGCACCTCGTCGCACCGTCGATTCTCGAGTGGATCGAGGCTTACGCCGACGGTGTGGAGGCTGGCGAATACGAGGTCGAGGGGGGGCGGTGATTGTTTCCTCGCGGACAAGTGATCAGCGCCTGAAGAACAGCGGCTCTTTGAGGTCCGGCGCGCAATTGTCGACCGAGCCCTCGCTCGCGCCGAGCTCGGGGGAGGTGGCGGCGAAGTAGACGCGTCGGAACTGTCCGTCCCAGCACTCACTTCCGATCGCCGAGCCGCCGAGATCGCCGCCGTCGTAGCGGAGATCGGCGCGGCCGCGGTTGTCAGGGCGCCAGCGGCCGAGCATCGTGACGTTCTCCAGCATCGGCGTGACGACGCCGGCGGGCATGTAGATGTCGGCCTGCTGGAAGAACGCAAAGTCGACCGCGCCGTCGTGCCGTTCGAAGTGGTGCCACGAGGTGCCACCATCCGGCGCGAGGTGATAAAAGACGAGGCTCTGGCCGTCGCGGTTGTCGTACGCGCCGGAGTACTGGCCGACCTCGGTCGCCGAGCGATCGAGGCGGGCGTAGGCGTCGAGATCGACCTGAATTCCGCCGATGCCGCGGCCGTCGTCCTGGGTTGAAGCGAACCCGCCCGAGAGCACCGCGATCGGCTCGGGGTCGCCGAGGACGTGGCCGTAGAGCACGAAGTCGAAGCGCTCCTCGATCGCCACGATGGTGCTGGTGGACGTCGGCACGCGGATGCCGGTGGTCGCGGTGCGCGCCATGTAGAGCGTGAACGCCACGCTGGTGGAGGTCTGGATCGGGCCCCACGAGCGGACGTCGTCCTCGCGGCGCGTAGGCGGCAGGCGCGAGATGTCGTTGACCGTGCCGAGGGGCTCGAAGATCGCGCGGTTCACGCCCTCGCTGGCGGCGACCATCTGGAGATAGTAGGTCGCGACCATCGTCGCGGCCATGCCGTCGTTCGGCAGCTCGATCATCACCTCGTCGGGCTCGGGGACCGAGTGGACGAAGCGCAGATCCTCGTTCGAGTACGGCTCCCCGCAGGCCGAAAAAAGGAGCAACAAAATCGCTCTTTTCATAGGATCGATACTCCGAAGATCAGGCCGCCCTCGAAGAAGAAGAGCGATCGGTTGTCATCGACGCTGAACGACAAAAAGCCCAGCCGCGCCACCAGATCGGCGTGGAATCGGCCGAACGCGTAGCGCGCGCCGGCGACACCCATCGGGCTCAGCGTGAAGTGATCCTGCGCGCCGATCTCGGGGAGCGTGCGGCGAAAGTACACCCCGGCGAGGCGTGGCCCGGCGAGCGCGGAGAATCCGGCGCCCACCTCGAACGCCCAGATCATCTCGATCGCCACCGAGGCCTCGAAGAAGTCGTAACCGACGGTGAGATCGCCGAGCCCGAGATCGGCGCTGCGCGAGCCCACCGCCAGCTCGAGATCGAGCGAGGCGCCGGCGATCCGCTGGAGCTCGATCGCGCCGCCCAGCATCAGCACCGGCGGAAAGAGCTCCGATCGTGCGGCCGCCGAGAGATAGGTCTGATACACCGCGCGGGCCTCGAAACCCAGACCCACCGAGGTGTCGCGGCCGCCCTTGGTGTCGTCGTCCTCGAACGCCACCGCGGTCATCAGCGCCTCGTCGACCGCGTGATCGCCATCGAGCGCGAAGGTCTGCACCTCGAGGTGATCGGCGAGCCGTTTCTTCAGGACATACTCACCCGGCGCGAGCGCGATCCGGCGCACCTGACCGGCGGGCTTCCGGATCTCGGCGGCGACCTGCTCGCGGGCGCGATCGAAGATGATGTAGTCACCCTCCAGCGCGGCGGCGAAAATCACGCTGCTTTTCCCGCGACCGAGCTCGGTCAGTACGAGATTTCCGCTTCCCCGAAGATCGTAACTATACGTCGGGTGCTGCGTGCCCGCGCGCGTCTCGACGGTCTGGGTGATCGTCTTGCTGTACGCGTAGCCGTAGACCTCGGCCAGGGTCACCTGATGGTCGCCGGAGTCATCGGCGTCGCCGCGCAACCCACTGGCCAGATAGTGCGTGAAATAAGAGCCGCCGAGCTGATCCGACTCCTGGCTGTCCTCGTCGTCGCTCGAGGACGTGATCAGCACCAGGCCGTGCGCGGGCTGCCCGTCGTCCGCGGCGAACATGAACGAGGGCCCGGGCCGGCCGCCTTTCGTGCGGGTGATCGCGCCGGACTGGCAGGCGTCGATGATGCCGATGCGCACGTCGGCCACCGAGCGGGTGAGGAGCCCGCGCAGCTCGCTCATCGGCCAGCGCGAGGTGCCGAGGCGCAGCGCGCCGTCGCGGGCATGACCGGAGTAATAGACGAGGAGGGTGGTCTCGGCGCCGTCCTTCTTGGCGCGCGCGACGGTGGCTTCGACCTCGGCCAGCTCGGTGCGGGCGCGATCGACGTCGGCGTCGAACAGATAGTGAACGTCGCCTTCGCGATATCCGCCCAGCTCGACCAGCACCGCGCCGACCTTCTCGGCGTCGCTCTTCGCATAACGCAGGGCCGAGGTCCCCTCGCCGCCGGTGTTGTTGGCGACCAGGATCGCGATGCGGCGCACCTCCGCCGCGTGGGCGGGAGCGGCGAAGATCGCGGTCAGAGCCGCCACGGCGCAGGCCTTCATGGCACTTTCAGGAACCAGGCCGAGGCCTGGTCGATGCCCGGCCATTCTACGCGCTCGGTGGCGCGTACGTCTGCTACCGCCCGCAGCCGGTCCTCGACCTCCGCGGCGGTCAGCGGCTCGTCGGCGTAGAACGCGAAGATCCGCTCGGGGCCGAGCGCGTCGTCGAGGATCGTGCTGCCGTCGAGGATGTGCTCGCCGCTCGGCTCGACCGTGCCGGCGTGGAGCGGGGTGATCGCGCCGCGACCGTCGATCGAGGCGATGTAGGCGTAGCGGTGGCCCCCGGCGGCGTAGCGGAGCTGGATCTGATCGCCCGCGCGCAGCGGCATCCCCGGCGCGACCGCGGTCGGCCCGCCGTCGCCGCGCACGAACACCGTGAGGCCGGCGCCGCCCTTGGTGCGGTTCTGATCCGGAGAAGGCGGGATGAAGAAGACTGCCAGCGCGAAGCAGGCCAGCAGCGGAGCGAGGATCCGCACCCAGCGGCGATCGCGGGTCGCGAGCTTCTCCAGGATCTTCGCGCTGGCGATCGCCGGGTTCGCCTCGCGCAGAAATGCCTCGCGGTCGATGGCCATGCCTTGCAAGCGCCCCGAGCAGTGCGCGCAGGTCGCGGCGTGCGCCTGCAGATCGGCGTCACGCTCACCCGCGTCGAGCTGCCGCAGCTGATGCAGCCGCACTCCGCACTCACTCGATTTCATGACTTTGTGCTCGACCCGTAGGTCAGCAGCCGCGATACCGTCGCGGAACGCGAATCGGCCCTACGGGTCAAGGCACAGCTCCTTCTGCGCGACGCGGTGGAACTTCTCGAGCCGCTTGCGGATGGTGGGCAACGAGCGCTCGAGGATAGCCCCGATCTCCTCCTGGGTCATCTCGTCGACATAGTAGTGAATCGCGATCTGCTGGGTCTCGGCGTCGAGCTTCCCGAGCAGCCGCCGCACCTGCTCGGCGCGCACCATGTCCTCGCCCGAGGCCCCCTCGGCGGTGTCGCGCTCGAGGCGGGTCTCGGAGAGGTAACGCGCGCGCCAGGCCGCGTCGCGCGCGGCGATCACGTTCAGGCAGTGGTGGGTCGCGATCTTCAGCACCCAGCCGAGCGGCGAGCCTTCTCCGCGATAGGTGTCGATGTGGCGCATCACCTTGACGAACACTTCCTGCGTCGCGTCGCGCGCGGCCTCCGGATCGCGCAGCAAATATCGACAGCGGCGGCTGACCAGCGGCCCATGGCGCACGTAGAGCGCCTCGATCTCGCCCCGGCGTGACATCGACGGCGGGGACGCTCGCATCGTCCTCCTCTCGTCACAAGCTCGGTCATGCCACCAGCGCTCGGATCGGCGAGGCGCGCAGGTAGTCGTAGGAAAGCCCGGCCGAGGCGAGGATCGTCGCGAGCACGTTCTTCGGCGTCAGGATCATGACGTCGTCGGTCGCGCTCGTCGCGCTCTCGACCGCCTGTCCGCTGCGAAGATCGGTGTGCTGCGGCATCATCCCGATCGCCGCGCTCCGCCCGATCGTGAGCCCGTGCTTCAGGCCCGCGCCGGCCACGAGACACGAGCTGCCGAGGAAATGATCACGCCCGCGCAGGTTGTTGAACAGCGGCGTGCGCCCGAACTCGCTGAACGCGAGGATGGTGGTCTCGTCGAACACCGACTTTCCGGGGCTCTGGATCGAGGGCGTCGCCTTGAGATCGCCGATCAGCGCAGCCAGCGCGCGCCACCCGGCTTCCTGGCGCGGCGCGTGATCCTGCGCCCAGTTCGAGTGGGTATCGAGGGCCTGGCCGACCATCACCGAGACGCACTGGCTGACGTCCTTCTTGAGCGCCTGCGCCGCGGAGAACGCCAGGACCTCGGGCGATGCGGCGTTCGAACCGCCGTCGATCGCGTAGAGCTCGCGGAGCGCGGTCATCTCGGCGTCGCCCCGCGTGAGATCGAAGAAGCTGGCCAGGTTGGCCTTGATGTACTCGCGCGCCCGCTTCTGGCTGCGGAGCGCGGTGGTGGTGAGCTCGTCGCGATCGAGGCGCCGGCCTTCGCATCCGGGGCTCGCGTCCTGGAAGGCCTCGACCGCCGCGAGCGTGTCCGGATCGATCTGTGCGAACGGGGTGATCGCGGTGACGAGGTCGGTGATGCTGTTCGCGGCGAGCGCCGATGCGTACGGCGGGAGGCCCGCGGCGTACGACTCGACGCCCGCGGAGAGGTTGGGGATGGGCACGTGATCCCCGAGCCGCGCGATGATCTCCGAGGGAAGCGACGATCCGACCGCGGTCAGCCCGCGCGGGAACTGGCCGGTGATGAAGTAGCGACGCCCGGCCTCGTGGGCGGCAGTGTCCATCGTGATCGCGTTGATGATCGAGCAGTCGGCGGCGTGCGCCAGCATCTCCGGCGGGACGGCCGGGCCGAACTGCAATCCGTCTCGCCGCTGCACGCCGCGCGCGGTGTACGGCCCGCCGAGCTGATCGTACGCCGGCTGGATCTGGTGCTGGGCGGGGTTGGTGGTGGCGGGATCGCGCGGATCGAGGCCGAGCAGGATGTCCCAGCCGCCCTCGAAGTAGGCGAACACGAACTTTCGCCGCCCGCCGGTCTCCGCGAGCAAGCGGCGCGGCACCACGCCGCCGAGGAGCACGCCGCCCATCGCGGCGACACCGGCTCCGAGGAGGCTTCGACGATTCATTTTGAGCACGGGTGGCCTCCAGTCAGTAGAGCAAAAATTCGGGTGAGGTGAACACGGCGATGCAGACGGCTTCCCAGCCGGCGATCGGTCCGCGTGGGCTGCGCGCGCCGCGCTCGTAGGTGAGCTTCAAACGCTGGTGATACGGCTCCGCGGCGGCGCCCTCGATGCCGGTGAAGCGCAGGAGCACGTGGTCGATGTTGCGATCGATGTCGCCGTCGTAGCGGGTCAACACGCGATCCTCCGCGGGCCGCTGCGGGTCGGCGCCGGCCAGGTTCCCGCAGGCGATCGCGCCGAGATCGAGCATGAACTTCATGAACAGCGGCGAGGGCTCGAGCGCCTCCTCGGTGCGACGCAGATAGTCTGGCTTGCCCAGCGTCACCGCGAGCGACTCTGGAAAGACCACGGCTCCCGGCGCGAGCTGGCCGATCTGCTCGAGCGATCGTTCCAGCTGATCGACTGACATGCGCCGCGGGCCGCGCGAGAGGATGCCCAGCGAGCCGAGATCAGGGTGGCCGTTCGGGACGGTCCCCTGGTCGACACGCGCGAGCGCGGGCGGAGGTGGAGGAAGAGCGGGCGTGGGCGCCGCCGAACAGCCGGCGAGCGCGATCAAGAGCGATGCTCGTTTCACGGGAGCCTCCGGTAAGCGGGCTGCTCGACGATCGAGGCGATGAGCCCGCGCAGCTTGTAGCCATCGGCCACGAACGCGTCGCGCAGCTCGGGGATCACGCCGAGCTCCTCGTCAGCGGTCGGCGCGCGGCGCATGAAGTGAGTCCACATTCGCCGCACGGTGCAGGTCGCGAAGCTGCCCGAGGCGATGGCGCGATCGACCAGCGCGCGCGGCCCGGTCTCCAGCGTCGCGATCTGATCGGGGGTGCGAAACACGTACGAATTGAGCATCCCGGCGTACGCCGCCTCCTCGCCGACCGGCTCGAGCTCGTAGAAGCGCCCGCAGCGAAACGGCGCCTCGAGACTGGCGAACGGCGCAGCGCAGCTCGCGCCGACGGTCGACGGGAAACGCGCGTCGTCGATCGGCGCGAAGCCGTACTCGGAGAAGCGGCCCCACGCGGCGGCCATCGGCTCGAGGCTCTTGTGGCACGAGTCGCAGCCGCAGCGCTGGGTGAGATCCTCGTGCTTGCTGCACGCCTCGAACGGCGAGGGGAGGGCGCCGCCGGGGATGAAGGTCGAGCACTCGAACGCGTTGTAGAAGCGGTGCGCGCGGCCGCGGTTCGACTGGAAGCGCAAAAGGTATCCAGGCGTGGTGAGCACGCCGGAGTGACGCCCGCCGCGCGTGACGGGGACCCAGCGATCGGCCTCGTTCGGCGCGACGTCGGCGATCGGTGAGGAGGCGTCGGGGTCGGCGAACAGATCGAAGCTGAGCCGCGATTGCTCGCGCAGATAGAGCGCGATGGGGCCGTTCATCTCGACGGTCTTCTCGGTGAGGACCTGGTGATAGGGGCGATCTTCGGCGATGACCTGGTCCACCATCCGTAGCTCCTGCTCGAGGAGCGACTTCTTGAGCGCGACCTCGGTCTCGGTGCTCTGGCAGTAGCGGAGGTTCGGTCCGCAGCCGCAGCCCGGGGCGAAGAAGCCGAAAAGCGAGCTGCAATCCACCTCGGCGCCGGCGAACGGCACGCCGACCGCGCCCGCATAGGCCTGCACCTGATCGCAGGTCGGCGAGAGGAACGGATAGCGCTCGGCGGGGCCGGGGCACGCCACCGCACGCGTCGCGGGCTGGGCGTCGAAGCCGCAGACCTTGATCTCGGTTCCGGGCGCCCACCACGGCTCGACCATCACGTAGCCCTCTTGATAGCTGAGGATCTCGCCCGCGCCGCTCAGGTACGGCTCGGCGATGATCTTGCCGCTCGCGTCGAACTGGGCCGGCTCGTTCTTGCACAGGCCGTAGAGCGGACCGCTGATCGTGCGCGCGAAGACCGAGCGCAGCGGCGAGAGCCACAAGGTGTCGCCGGGCGCGACCTCGATCGGCATCAGCACGTTCTGCTGCGGGATGAGCTCGACCTGATCGATGTTCGGCCACAGGAGCTCGGCGTGATAGCGGCGCATGACCTCGAGCAGCTCGGGTGACCGCAGCCAGCCGTCGATCGTCGCGGCATCGACCGCGGTCTTGCCTTCTTGCGCGGCGATGTCCTCGCGGCCGGGGACGCGCCCGCGCAGATCGAGCGACAGGCGTCGCAACAGGCGCTGGCCCTCCATCGGAGCCGCCGCCTCGCAGGCGTCTTGCGCGTGCGCGAAGCTCGCGGGCAGCGCGAGGAGCGCCGACAACAAGATGCAGCTCGTGCCGCGCGTCGCACCGGATGACCGCTTAGGAACCCAGGAATCCAGGAAAAGAAGACTCAGTTCCTGGGTTCCTGGGTTCCTCAGCGATCTTTCTTTCTCGGTCTTCATTTCGATATCTCCGTTCACTGCGGTTTTCCTCGGCGGATCCAGCTCTCGAGCACCGCGTAGTCATCGAGGCGATCGGCCTCGGCGCAGATCACGCCGCCGTTGCAGCGCGGCATGTCGCCGGCGCGCACGCGGGCCAGCGCGAGCTCGGCGCGCTCCGCGAACACCGCGTAGACCTCGAAGTCGGCGGTCGAGCCGCGGTGGCACGAGGAGCAGTTCTGCGTGATCCAGGGGCGGACGTCGGCCTCGAACGTCACGCCGGAGAGGCCGACGCTGGTGCGCGCGAGCCGGTCGCCGGACGTGGCCCACGCGTCACCGAGGCCGTCTACGACGATCGCATCACCGGCGCCGGGTGCGGCGAGCGCGGAGATCGCGCCGCTCGTCGTGGCGCGGATGAGCTGGGTGGCGGTGCGGGCCCAGGCGTCGCCGCTGGTCGCGTCGGCGGAGACCGCGAGCACCGCGCCCGCGCCGGTGAAGAGCGTCCAGGCGCCATTCTGCTGCATCGCGAGGCCGCCCTCGGCTGCGGCCCACAGCACGCCAGGACCCGCGGCGACGCCGTGGATCGCGCCGGCCTCGAGCGCGGGCGTAGATCCGAAGATCTCGCCGTCCTTCGCCTCGAGCAGCGTGAGCGCGCTCGTCTCCAGGATCAGCGCGCGCTCGCCTCGGGGCTCGATCGCGATCGCGGTGGGCGCGAGCTCGCCGACCCGCTCGAGGTGCCCGTCGGTCCTTCGATGCAAGAGTCCGGTCGGCGCGCCAATCCACAGGCCCGCGAGCGGCCCGCTCGGCGCATCGGCCACCGCGGTGGGCGCATCGACGTCGATCGGCACGTGGGTGACGAACAGCGAATCGAGCATGAAGAGGCCGGACGCGGCGCTGATCCACGCCCCGCCCGCGACACGCGGCGCGATGGACGAGATCGCGCCCATCGACGTGGGGTCGCCCGGCGCGGCGTACAGCGAGCGGCGGATGGCGGTCTCGGCGATGACCTCGTGGAGGTCGCCGTCGATCGCGGCGAGCGGGTTGCCGGACGCGGTGACGCCGAGGCGCGTCGCGGCGAGATCGAGCGACGAGGAGCCGGTCATGGTGCCGGTGTTCGGGGCAGTGGCGATGATCGTGACGCTGGGCGTCACGACCGCGGGGTCGGCGGTGCCACCGCACGCGGCGAGGAGGAGGAGACCCGTAGTCGCGCGCATTCGAGGTGGGAGACCGTGCACCCGCCCAAAATGGAAAATCTTTTTTTGGGCTGTCACCAGCGCCCGCCGGTCCGCGTTGGTCAGGCGGGAGGAACGAAAGAAATGAGCTTCTGGAAGACGTTCGCGGCCGAGGAAAAGACGAGCAACTACAACGAGGCGATCCAAAAGACCGCGGCGATGGCCGAGGCCTCGCGGCCCAGGCGCCTGGCGAAGGAGCACGGCCTGGATATCGTGAACCTGACCTGGGAGGACACGGGCCGCTTCAAGGGCTCGGCGGTCGGGCCGAACATCAGCGACATGACCATCCAGGTCCGGGACGACCGCGGCCGGCCGAGCTGCATGCCGGTCATTCGCTACCCGAACTTCACGGACAAGACCGCCGACGTGGCGCTCGACGAGATCTTCCTGCGCGTGGGGAACGAGCGCGGCGAGAAGCTGAAGCGGGTGAGCCTGCGGCACTATCTCGGCGATCTGCGCCACTACCTGTCGAAGCCCCGCTCGTGGAAGGGGAGCCAGCGCTCGCTGCTCGCGCCGCGCGATCGCGACGTGCTGGTCAGCGCGCAGGCCTGTTTTCTGCCGGTGCCGAAGGAAGGGAAGGCGGAGTTCAACCCGGTGCTGTTCAACTACCAGAGCCGGCTGGGCGCGCCGGCGGTGCTGGCGATCATGATCAGCCGCGAGGGGACCAGCGCGACCATCATCGACAACCTTCGCGACTCGTTCTCGAGCGGCTCGGCCTGGGGACAGCGGCTGTTCTTCAACCTCGATGGCGAGCGCGCCAGCTTCACCGGCACGCGGCTGGCGGAGTTCGAGGGCGACGCGACGTCGAGCGCGGACGACAAGTCGGGCCTGAACGAGGTGCTGCTGGTGCAGGTGCCGCTGGTCCAGCCGAAGTCGCGGCGCGCCTCCTCGGAGGACGGCGTCATGTACTCGCTGGCGGCGCCGTCCTGCGGCAAGTCGAGCTTCGGATCCGCGGAGAGCGACGTCGAGGAGGCGGTGATCGGGCACGGCGAGGTCGAGGGCCCGTTCACCGAGATCGACGACCTGGCGATCGATCGCGACACGCGGTTCCCGATCCGCGTCACGGTTCAGTTCTACAAGGCGACGAGCAACGGCGAGGTGAGCGCGGACGACATCAGCGAGATCGCTGCGCAGATCGAGAGCGTCTACAGCGGCGCGCGCGCGATCGGCAGCCTGGTGGTCGGTGGCAACACCGGCCGATCGACCGAGCACGACGGGCCCAAGCACGAGACGCCCGGGTTCTGGAACCAGTTCTGGGCGCAGCGGGAGCGAGACACCGGAAAGACGAAGACCGAGGCGCTGAAGGAGCTGGAGAGGCTGCTCGGGTATCGGCCCAAGGATGACGAGGTGGAGAGCGCGCTCCGGAAGATCTTCGGGCGGAGCTGAGGCGGCGTTGGATCAATGAGGAACCGGTGACCGGGAGCAGGGGACGAGAATCGGAGCCGCGGATGTGAACAGGGAACCGGGATCTGAAACCTCAGAGCGTTGCCTGTTCCCGGTTCCCGGTTCACATTCACATTCCCGGCTCTGATTCTCGTTCCCCGTCCCCTGTTCCCAGCTCCCCGCTCCCGTTTCCGACTCTTCACTCCGCGTCTTCGGCGAGCCTCAGCCCCTGACACGGCCGGCGATCGAACGGATCGACCGGCTTTCTCCGCGTGACTCGCGCCGCGCTCGCCGGCGTGAGGCACGATCCTCCGCGCGTCACCCAGCTCCCGAGCGGGAACCCAGATCCGGTCGTGCCTCGCGGGCGGTGGCCCGGATACGGGATCGCGGGCGACGACGTGAGCTCCCAGACATCGCCGAAGAAGTGGAGGTTGGGGCCGCCCACCGCGGCGGGCTGCAGCAAGCCCTCTTCGAGCAGGTTGCCTTGCGGGCTCACCTCGGCGGCCGCGACCTCCCACTCCGCTTCGGTGGGCAAGCGCTTGCCGACCCAGCGCGCGTACGCCTCCGCTTCGAACCAGCAGAGATGCGCGACCGGAGCGTCGAGGCTCAGCGGCAAGATCCCGGCGAGCGAGTGCTCGAGCCATCCGCTCGCCTCTTCTTGCCAGTACAGAGGCCCGATCCAGCCTTCTTGCTTGGCGCGCGCCCAGCCCTCGGCGCGCCACAGCTCGGGGCGGCGGTAGCCACCGTCGGCGACGAAGTCGGCGAGCTCGCGGTTGGTGACCGGGCGATCGGCCAGCATGTACGGCCCGAGCAGCACCGCGTGGCGCGGGGTCTCCTCGTCGAACGCGAACGCGGATCCGGTGTGCCCGATCTCCGAGACGCCGCCCGATCGCGCGGTGAAGCCGCTCGGGCGCAGGCTGCGCGGCGGCGGCTCGGACAGGCGGATGCCGCCGTTGTAGCCGCGCTGCGAGCGGCTCTTGAAGAGGCTGTACTTCAGGTCGGTGAGCAGCGCCTCCTGGTGATCGAGCTCGCGCTGTAATCCCAGCTCGATCTTGGCGGCGAGATCGGGCCAGGCCTCGTCGGTGACGCGATGAGCGGCCTCGATCACCGCCTCGTCGATCGCGGTGCGGTACGCGAGGAGGTCCTTCACCGTGGGTCGCGCGAGCGCGACCGCCGCGGGCGACTCGAACAGCGGACGCCACGGGGGAACCACGTGGTGGGGGACGACCACCTCGACCACCGATCGCTCGAACATCGCGGTGGTGTGCCCGAGGTGCCACTTCGGCGATTGCGTGGTCGCGTCGGCCTGGAAGAGGAAGTCCTCCGCCTCGAGCGGCGCCGTCAGCGCCACCGACGCGGCGCGCGCGCGTCGATACTCGCGCACCAGAGCGTCTCGGTCCTTCATGGGGGCGGAATCATGGGCCCATCCGATGGCGTCATCAAGTCGTCAGGACGGCGCGCAGGGCGGTCGACAGGTGCGCGATGGTGATCGGCTTGGTGAGGAGGTCGTCCATGCCCGCGGCCTTCACGCGATCGAGCTCGCTCGGCATCGCCGACGCCGTGAGCGCGAGGATGGGCACGCGCGACTGGCCCGCTTCGCGCTCGCGAATCGCCTGCGTGACGTCGTAGCCGTTCATGTCCGGCATCTGCACGTCCATCAAGATCGCCGCATATTTTCCCGGTGAAAAGCGGGCCACCGCGTCCTTGCCGCAGCTCGCGGTCTCGGTCGTGACGCCCAGTCGCTCGAGCAAGATCTGCGCGACCTTGAGGTTGATCGGGTTGTCGTCCACCACCAGCACCGGCTTGCCTCGCGTCGTCACCGGCTCGGGCACCGGCGACATCGCGCCGACCGGCGCAGTTGCCGGCAGGAGCGTGACCCGCACCGTCAGCGTGGTGCCGGACCCCTCCGTGGAATCGAGCGCGATCGACCCGCCCATCCGCTCCACCAGATCGCGCGCGATCGCCAGGCCGAGGCCGGTCCCGCCATAGCGCCGCGTGTGCGAGCGATCGACCTGGAAAAAAGGCTGGAACACGTGCTCCCGGTCGGCCTTCGGGATGCCGATGCCGGTGTCGCTCACCGAAAACGTGAAGCGATCATCGACCGCGCTCACCGCCAGCGTCACCGACCCGCGCTCGGTGAACTTCACCGCGTTGCCCACCAGGTTGGCGAGCACCTGGCGCAGGCGCAGCGGATCGCCGAGCACCCACGCCGGCACGTCGGGCGACATTTCCAGGCGCAATTCGAGGCCTTTCTTGCGCGCGCTCGGCTCGAAGAGTGAGGCGATATCGCGGATCACGCGCACCAGATCGAGCGGGATCGACTCCAGCTCGAGGTGGCCGGCCTCGATCTTCGCCACGTCGAGCAGATCGCCGATCATCGCGACCATCGCCCGCCCGCTGCGCTCGACGAGCTGCAGCTGCTCGCGCTGCTTGGCTTCGATGTCGGCGGCGAGCATCGCGTCGGTGAGGCCGACGATCGCGTTCATCGGCGTCCGCAGCTCGTGGCTCACATTGGCGAGGAACTGGCTCTTGGCGGCGCTCGCGCGCTGCGCCTCGTCGCGCGCGAACACCACGTCGGCGAGCGCGCGGCGGCGGGCGGCGTCGAACAGGAGCCCCATGAAGAAGAGCGCGATCAGGAAGGTGAAAAGCCGCGACGCGACGACCACCAGCGGATGGGTCGGGGTCTGGCCACCGCTCCAGCCGAGCGCCTCTGCCACCAGCGGGATCGCACCCAGGACGAGCGACAGCGCTCCCCAGACCACGCCCGCGCCGCGGCCCAGGCCGAAGAGCGCGCCGATCGGGATCACGCCGATGTAGAACAACTGGCTCACGTCGAGCGGCGACTGCACCAGCGTGTTGATCACGAAGTACGCGCCGGTGATCGCCAGCGCGAGGTGCATCGAGCGGGTCGTGTCACCCGTCAGGCGCATCCACAGCAGCGGGATCGCGACGATCGGCCCGTAGAGGATCGTCACCAGCGCGGCGTAGGTGAGCCCCGAGGCGGCGAACGCGGCGGCGGTGAACCACGACACCGCGTTGGCGAGGAGCACGGCCCCGGCCAGGAAACGCGCGCCGTGCAGCGCCTCCGGTCGATCCTGCAGCACCGCCGGAACCAGCGGATCGATCACCGAAAATATCGCCTCCCGCAACGCCACGGTACGAATCAAGCACAACGGCCCGCCTGGCGCGAGGCGGCATCTCGTGGTGGGCTGACGAAATGGAAACCATCGAGACCGATGTGGTGATCATCGGCGCTGGGACGGCGGGTCTCAACGCGCGCCGCGAGGTGGAGCGCGCCGGCAAGCGCTGGCTCCTGGTGGACTCGGGCCCGTACGGGACCACCTGCGCGCGTGTCGGCTGCATGCCGTCGAAGCTGCTGATCGCCGCGGCCGATGCGGCGCACCACGTGGCGAAGGCCGAGATGTTCGGGGTGCGCGTCGCGGCGGTGACCGTCGACGGACGGGCGGTGATGGAGCGCGTGCGCGCGGAGCGTGATCGCTTCGCCGGCTTCGTCGTCGCGGCGACCGAGAAGCTGCCCGAGGAGCGGCGGATCCACGGGCGCGCGCGCCTGGTGAAGTCGGCGGTGGTGGAGGTCGACGGTGCTTTCCGCCTCGAGGCGAGCGCGGTGGTGGTGGCGACCGGATCATCGCCCATCCGCGTCCCGGCGCTCGAGCCGCTGGGCGATCTGGTGTCGACCAGCGACGAGATCTTCGAGTGGAAGGATCTGCCGAAGCGGGTCCTCGTGGTCGGCGCGGGGGTGATCGGCCTCGAGCTCGGCCAGGCGCTGCACCGGCTCGGCGTGAAGACGATCATCATCGATCGCAGCAAGGGCGTCGCTGGGATCCTCGATCCGGAGGTCGCGAAGAAGGCCCGCGCGGTGCTCGGGCTCGATCTGCGATCGGAGATGACGGTCTCGAGCGCGGTCCGCACGGCCGAGGGCGCCAAGGTCACGCTGGCCGACTGGGGCGGGGCGCTCTCGACGGTGGAGGTCGATCGCGTGCTGGTGACGGTCGGCCGCACGCCCAACCTGCGCGGGCTCGATCTCGCCGACTGGGTGCCGCTCGACGAGCGCGGCGTCCCGCGCCACGATCGCCACACGCTGCAGTGCGGGAACACGCCGGTGTTCATCGCCGGTGACGCCGCCGCCGATCGTCCGGTGCTCCACGAGGCCGCCGACGACGGCAGCATCGCCGGCCGAAACGCCGCTCATTTCCCGACCAAGGGCCGCCATCACGCGCGCCGGACGCCGCTGTCGATCGCGTTCGTGTCACCGAACATCGCGGCGGTGGGGGCGCCCTTCGATCAGCTCGACCAGGCCTGCACGGCGATCGGCGAAGTGAGCTACGACGATCAGGGCCGCTCGAGGGTGATGGGCGAGAACGCCGGGCTGCTGCGGATCTACGCCGATCGTCGGTCGCACCGCCTGCTCGGCGCGGAGATGGTGGCGCCGCGCGGCGAGCACCTGGCGCATCTGTTGGCCTGGGCGATCGGCGCGGAACTGACGATCGAGCGCGCGCTCGACATGCCGTTTTATCACCCGGTGGTCGAGGAGGGCGTGCGCACCGCGCTCCAGGCGCTCGCGCGGGAGCTGCGCGCGGACGACGACTGCACCGCGCAGGTCAGGCCGCCGGCGCCTTGACGCCCGCTATCCGGCCTTCAGGACGGGCAAGCTGACGCGAAACAAAGCGCCGTCGCCCGCTGCGCTCTCGAGCTCGATCTTGCCGCCGAGCCCCGAGACGATCCCGTAGCACACCGAGAGGCCGAGCCCGATGCCCGTTCCCTCGGGCCGGGTGGTGAAGAACGGATCGAAGACGCGGCCCTGGTGCGCCGGATCGATCCCCGATCCGTTGTCCGACACCTCGACGCAGACCCACTGATCATCGGGCGTCGCGAAGATGCGCAGCTCGATGCGGTTCTTGTCGCGCCGCTGCTCGTCGAGGGCCTGCGCGGCGTTCAGCAGCAGGTTCACGAAGACCTGCCCGAGCCGCGCGCTGTCGGCGAGGATCATCGGGACCGGCACGTACTGGCGGATCAGATGCGCGCGCTGGCGGAGCTCGTGCTGGGTCATCCGCACCGCGATCTCCAGCGTCTCCGCAACGTCGACCGGCATCGGCTCGCGATCGTCCGCCCGCGCGAAGGTCCGCAGATCGGACACGATGCCCCGCACCCGCTGCGCGCCATCGATCGCCTCGATGGTGGCCCGCTCGAGCTCGGCGACGATCGCGTCGAGCTCGGGGTGTGTGGTCGCCAGATCCGACAGCTGCTCTGCGAGAAACGCCAGGTTCGAAAGCACGTACGCGAGGGGGTTGTTGATCTCGTGCGCCACGCCTGCCGCCAGCGTGCCCAGCGAAGTGAGCCGATCGGCGACGATCAGCTTCGCTTGCAGGTTGTCCGCGACCACCGTCATCGCCGCCCCTTCGCTCGCCTCTGGAAGCAGCGTCATGTGCCGATCCTAACCATGAATCGCACCGGGACACAGCAGGGAGCGCATCGAGCACACATCGAGCACACGGCGCCGCGTTCGCACGCGTGTCGATCGCGTACGCAAACCGCAGATCCGAGCCCTCTGCCAGCGTTCCGGCTAAAGGTGCGTGCATCCTGGATTTCATGCGCTCCTACCGGGTCCCTCGCGTGGTGTGGACCCGTTGCAACAGGCCTCGATCGGGCCCCTCAGGGGGGCTTCTCAGTGCACCGGTCGCGAGCGCCATAGTCACCTCGTGATGCACCACGGAATTCGAGTCGCTCTCTCCTCGTTCCTGACCTTCGGCGTGCTGTCCGCGTGCGGCGGCGGCGCCATCGGCGAGCAAAGCAACGACTTCGGCGACGAGGCCACCGACGGCTTCGACGAGGAGTCGACCGGCCAGCCCGTCGTCTCGCTGTCGAACGGCAGCTCCGCGAAGACGACCGCGAACCTCAACCTCCGCAGCGGCCCGAGCATGAGCAACCGCGTCCTCCTCACGATGCCCAGCGGCTCGACGGTCACGGTCCGCGCCCGCTCGGACATCTGGTACTCGGTCAGCTTCAACGGCACGACCGGCTGGGCCTCGGGCAACTACCTCGCCGCGGCCACCACCGGTGGCGGCACCACCAACCCGCCGCCGACCAGCAGCAACCCGTCGATCGCGACCGCGATCTCGCGCGCCGCTTCCGGCGTCGGCTTCTCGTACTACTGGGGTGGCGGCGCCTGGGACCCGAACAGCTCGTCGCACGGCGCCTGCTACGGCGGCTGCCCGGACTGCACGCACTCGGGCACCTGGGGTGCCGACTGCTCCGGCTACGTCTCGAAGATCTGGCAGGTGCCCGGCCCGGTCGCCGTCACCGAGCGCGGCCACGGCGCGTACAACACGACCAGCTACTACGAGAACCGCACGCACTGGTCGCAGATCTCGCGCGGCGACGCCAAGCAGGGCGACGTCTTCGTGCGCCGCGGCCACATGTTCCTCTACAACAGCGGTGACGCCTGGGGCTCCATCAACGCCTACGAGGCCAAGGGTTGCAGCTACGGCATCGTGAGGAACAACCGCACGGCCGATTCGAGCTATATCGTGATCCGCCGCCGCGGATTCTGATGCAACACCGCCGACTGATCATCCTCGGGTCTCTGGTCGCGGCCCTCGTCATCGCCTTCTTTCTCCGCTCCAGCGTCGATCCGGCCAAGCCTCGCACGCCGAAGATTGCGGAGCCCGTCGCCTCTGCCACCACCACCCGCGGCGCGCCCAGCGGGACCGCACCTGGCGCGCTGGTCCCGTCCGTGGCCCCGGCCCGCACCTCGACCAAGCCGGCCTCTTCGACGCTCGTTTTCGAGGGAAAGTGGGGCGGCTCCGCCGGGCAGCTCGGCCACCGCGTCGCCAACGAGTCGAACCCCGAGGCCCCCGCCGCGCTCGCGGTCGAGGGCGACGACGTGGTGGTGCTCGATCAGGTCAACGGCCGCGTCCAGCGCTTTCGCCGCGGCGTGCCCATCTCCACCTTCGCGACCACCGAGACGGTGCAGGACGTCGCGCTCGCTCCGAACGGCAAGACCGTGCTGCTCGATCGGCTCACCGACAAGAACGTCACCATCGTCGGCGCGGACGGCAAGGTGATCTCGGAGATCCCGCTCGAAGGAAAGGGCATCCCGGAGGCCGCCGACACCACCGGCGTGTTCGCCGATCCCGAGGGCGTCTACGTCGAGCGCGAGCACGGCAGCGTGGTGAAGGTCGCCGACGCCGAGGGTCAGCCCGATCCGAAGCGCCCCGAGCTCCCCGGCCGCCCCACGCGCGACGGCAAGCGGGTCATCACCGCCGCGATCGCCGACGCCGCGCTCGGACGCTGCGTCCTCACCGCGTTCGACCGCGCCACGCTGGAGGTCGCGTTCGCGGTGAGCTTCGACTTCTCGCGGCCGCTCCTGCAGATCCTGCTGCTCGACAGCGACACGAACGGCAACGTCTACGTCGGCGCCGAGGGCGCGCGCGAGCGCGAGGACCACACCGCGTTCGACGCTGCGTTGATGGTGATGCGCTTCGGGCCCGATGGCTCGATCACCGGGCGGATCGAGCTCCCCGCGGGCAACCTCGGCGACGAGACCGTGCGGCCGCTGACCATCGGCGACGACGGCGCCCTCTACGTCATGATCGCCACCGAGAGCGGCATGGCGGTCTCGCGGCACACCTTCTAGTCTATACGCGTGCGGGGGCTCATCGGCGGGTTGCTGGCGTTCGCCGCCTGCGCGCCGGGCTCGGACGTGCCGGTGGCGGATCGCGCCGCTTACCTGGTGGCCGCGCTCGCGCCCGACGGAACGATCGAGGCCCTCTACGCGTTCGATGCGGACGAGCTCCGTGGCTCCATCCCCGCCGACGGCGCCTTGACCTACCGGATCCTCGAATACGACGTCAGCGTCGGAGACCTGAGGCTCGTGCGCGACGAGAAGGGCAGGGTCGAAACGTTCGCGCTCTCGACGGCGCCCCCCGACAGCTGGGCGCTCGAGCGGCCGGTGGCGTGGTCGGAGCGCGGGCCGGGCGCGGCGACGTTCGAGGCGCGTCCGCTCGCGGACATCGACGCCTGGACGGCGGGGTTCGTGGTGCGCCGGCCCCCGTGCGCGCCGGAACCGGTCCAGCGCGCGATCGAGGGCCTGGAGCGCCTGCACCCGCGCTCCGAGGTGACCTTCATGCTGCGGCTCGGCGATCACGTGTTCTTCGGCGTCGGTCCCCAGCAGCCGACCGGCGTCTTTCGCGTAAAGGCGGGCGAGGTCGGCGCCGTCGCGCTCCTGGCGTTCGTCGATCCGGGCGACAGCGATCGGCCCGGGTCGCGCGCGTATCGCGACGGCGATCGGATCTGGGTCCAGTGGTTCGATCCCACGCGCCCGGGGTACCAGCTGGTCGCGATCGACGAGGGGGGACTGCCGGTCGAGCGCTTCCATCCAGACGGGATCGACGCGGGAATGTCGTTTGGCCGCATCGCCGGGCGCGGGGCCGCGGTGCTGGGCCACGTGAGCCGCCGGCCCCCCGTCGAGTCGATCGGCGAGATCTACCGCTTGACGCGGACCAGCACGGGCGGGCGCTGGGCACAGATCGGGACGGCGACGACCGCGCCGGGCTTGCGCTGCGAGGGCCACCACGAGGATCTCATCCTCGACTTCGAGGAGCCCCGCGCGGGCTGGATCGGCATCCAGGACGGGCCGATCGCGCGCTTCGATCTGGCCGCCGTCGACCCGATCGATCGGAACACGACGCTGACCGCCGGAGTCCCGCGCACCGACAAGCTCTGCCGCAACGCGCGCGCGACGCTGAGCAACGGGACCGAGGTGCTGGCCTATGAGCGCTCGCGCTTCGATCGCGAATCGGGGCTCCTGTGGCGCGCGCCCGGGGCGGCGGACTGGTCGCACGTCCCTGGGGCGGGGGCCTCGTCGGGGGACCTGGTCGCGTCGAACGGCGAGCACCTGGTGGTCGCCGGGGGACAGCGCGCGGTGGCGATCTACGACTTCATCGCGCGCCGTCCCGATCTCCCGCCCCGCCTTTGCCACCAGCTCGCGGTCGGGATCGACGTCGTCCGCTTCGGGACGCCGATCGACGAGCGCACGCTCATGATCGGCGGCCTCGATGGGCTGCGCGCGCAGTACCTCGAATTCGAGTGATCAGCGTCGCTGGCGCCAGACGAAGCGCTCGCGATCGGTGTCGCCGCTGCTCGATGCGGCGATGAACCCACCGCGCCCGTCGTCCTCGACGAGATCGAGCACCCGGTCGCGCAGGAGGCCCGAGTCGGTCTGGATGCTGAGCGCGGCGAGCGGATCGCGCGTCCAGTGCGCGTCGCTGAAGGCCTGGAAGTAGCCGCCGACGCCGAGCGCACCGTCGCTCCACGGGATGAGCCGGAGCAGCGGGACGCGCGCATCGGTGTTCGGATCGTCGATGCGGATCCACGCCTCGCCGCGCCGCGGATCGTTCACGAACCAGAGCTTCTGCTTGCCCGTGTACATGCTGATCTCGTCCGACGCGTGGCCCACCGCGAGCTCGACCCGCGCGCCGCCGGGCGTCAGATACGCGGTGACGCCGGTGAGGAAGCCCTCCGGCAGAGCCTCGGGCCAGGGGAGGTTGTCCGGGACCGGCACGTTGCCGTGGATGCGGAAGAGGCGGCGGCGCTGCGCGTTGAGGAGCGCGGTGTTGCGCGGGCGGGGGCCGGTCGCGATGCCGACCGCGAGCGCTTCGTCCGCGCTGACCCACGTCACCTGCGGCGTGCACGGGATGCGCTCACTCGCCGGGAAGTTGTTCAGATCGACGGGGGTCCCGATCTCGTACCACTGGTCGGCGTCGCGCCGGAGGACCGAGCAGCGATCGGTGGTGGCGAGGACCGACTCGTGATCGGCCGGCGAGCGCGCCAGGCTGATCACCGCGCCGCCCGGCGAGGGACCGGTGACCGGCTCGAGCGCGCCGCTCTCGGTGTCGAGCTTCACCAGCCGCCCCTCGGGATCGGCCAGCCACACGCTCGTCTCGTCGCGCGCCGTGCCCGCGGTCCACACGCCGGCCAGCCGCGCCACCAGGCCGCCGTTGACCGCCACGAAGGGCCCGCTGATGTCGACGACGTTGATCAGCGTGTCGCCCTCGAGGATCTGGCCCATCAACATCTGTCCCGGCCCGAGCGGGATGAGCATCTTCGCCGGCTGGATGCCGCTCGCGATGTCGAACTCGAGGAGGCCGAGGTCGTCGACGCTCCACTGGAAGCAGGCCTGACCCATGTACGGCTCGCGCGCGAGGAGCCGCTCGGGGAGCACCGGGCACGGTACGAACGCCTCACCTTCGAGGCACAGCGCGCGCTTCGCGCGGGACGTCGACAGCTCGTCCAGCGGGCACGCGCTCGCCTCCACGACGGCCGGCGCGCTGCCGAGGCGCAGCTCGGCGCGGTCGCGATCGAACAGATAGAGCTCGGTCCCGGCGACGATCGGCTCCTTCAGCGCGCTATCGTCGAGGTCGGCGACGTCGGCGGCCACCACGCGACGCGCGATGCCATCGGGGATCACCAGCGCGACGCTCTTTGCGCCCGCGAAGTCGACCGGGGCGTGGATCGGGGCCTGGCTGCAGCCCGCGACCGCGGCGAGCATGAGGGCGCGGCACCACACCCCTGCATCGTGCGGCGATCTCGCGGCGCGCGCCTCGAATTTCTGATGTTGACCGCGCCGCATCGTGTGGCGCACATCCGCCCACGCTGTATCTATGAGGAATGTACACATGAAATCCGCTGATTTTTGTCGCATCGCCTTTGCAACTGGGCTGCTCGCTGCCGCGTGCGGCGGGAGCGAAACTTTCATCGCCGAGGAGGACTTCGAGGAGTCCGACGTCACCGTCGCGACCGGCCCGCTCTCGTGGCGGGACGTCGAGGTCGAGCTGCCCGAGTCGCTCCACCCGTACGCGAACGGCACCAGCCAGAGCTGGGACGTCGCGGGCCCCGACTGCGCGCGCCAGCTTCGCCTCACGTTCGAGTTCGTCGAGGTCGAGAGCCGCTACGACTTCGTGACCATGTCGCGCGCCGATGGCCGCCAGGTCGCTTCGTACACCGGCAACCGCGGGCGCTTCACGCGCACGGTCCCGGGCAGCGCGGCCACGATCCGCCTCACCTCCGATCGCAGCATCACGGGCCGCGGCTTCCGCATCACGCGCGTCGAGGCGCAGACCCCGTGCAGCGCTGGCTTCCATTGCGCGTTCGAGGACAGCGGCCGCGAGGTCTGCCAGTCCGACCTCGGGCGCTGCGCCCGCGTACGCTGCGCCGCCGGCTTCGAGTGCACCGAGGAAGGCCCGAACGCCTGCATCCCGTCGTGCAACGGCTTCAGCTGCGGCCCGGACGAGACCTGCTTCATGAACGTGGTCCAGTGCATCCGTGCGCCGTGCCCCGCGCAGCCGGAGTGCCGCCCAAACCCGACCCCGACGGGCTGCACCACGGTGCGCTGCTCCGCCACCACGCACTGCGAGGTGGACGACCAGGGCAACGGCGGCTGCGTCCCCAACGACAACCCCTGCGCGGTCGTGCGCTGCGCGTCGGGGACCTCCTGCCAGGTCATCGACGGCGGCGCGCAGTGCGTGCCGATCCTGACCTGCGCCTCGGTCCTCTGCGCCCCGGGCACTTTCTGCGAGGACGACCAGCCGGGCGGCCCGGTCTGCACCGAGCGTCCGTTCCAGGTCGAGACCACCGACTTCGGCAGCAGCAACCCGTACCGCAACAACCAGAGCCAGTCGTGGCAGGTGACGAGCGACGTGGTGAACGCGGTGCAGATCCGCCTGAGCTTCTCGCGCTTCGACCTCGAGGATGGATATGACTTCGTGGTGCTCACCGCGCCGGACGGCCGCGAGCTCGCGCGCTACACCGGCAACCGCGGCGCATTCACGACCGAGATCTTCGATGGTGCGTCGGTCCGCGTGTCGTTCACGACGGACAGCTCCGTGACCCGGAGCGGATTCCGCGTCGACCGCGTCGAGTCCCGCTAACGCTCACGCTCACGTCTCACGCCCACGCGAACGCTCGACGCCTCCCGAGCGACGCGCACGCGAACGCGCTCGCCCCCCCGAGCACGATCATCGCCACGGCGATCCTCGGTCGTGCGCGGGCGCGTGCGCTTGCGCTTGCGCGTGGGCGTGTTTAGAACTCGGAGGCGCCGGCTACGGGCAGGCCGCGTGAACGACAACGGCGCGTGGCAGGCCGCCTCGCGCATCACGCTTGCGCCACATCGGAGACACCAAAGCACCGCAGGTGAAGGCGCTCGAGTCGAAGCGGCGTGATCAAGCCGGGCTGATCACACCAGCAGGGGCAGGCTCCCGGCGAGGTACTCGCGCGCCACGACGACGACGTGGACCTCGTCCGGCCCGTCCGCGATGCGCGCCGCGCGCGCGTGGCGGTACCACTCCGCGAAGGGCAGATCTTCGCTGTACCCGAGCCCGCCGTGCACCTGGATGCAGTCGTCGAGGATCGCGCACAGCGCCTGCGCGACGTGGTTCTTCGCCATCGAGGAGTAGGGCCGGGCCTCCTTTTCGAGGCCTTTTTCAAGCATCCATGCGCAGTGGAAGGTCATCAGGTTGCCGGCGTGCACCGCCATCGCGCCGCTCGCGACCTTGGCCTGCACCAGCTGGTGATCGCCGAGCTTCTTGCCGAAGCTCACTCGTCGCAGCAAATACTCGCGCGAGATCTCGAGAGCGCGATCGGCGAGGCCCAGCCAGCGCATGCAGTGCGTGAGACGCGCCGGGACCAGGCGCTTCTGCGCGAGCCGGAAGCCGTCGCCGACCTTTCCGAGCACGGAGTCCGGGCCCACGCGCACGCCCGTAAAGCGCAGCTCCGCCTCGCGGTGCTGGAGAAGCGGCGCGGACAGCGTGGCGATGTCGCGCACGTGGGTGATGCCGGGCGCGTTGCGGTCGACGACGAACATCGTCGCGCCCTCGCGCGGATCGTCGCTGGTCCGCGCCATCACGATCAGGAACGCGGCGCGGTTGCCGCCGGTCGAGTACCACTTGTGCCCGTCGATCACCCAGCCGTCGCCGTCTTTGACCGCCCGCGTGCGAAGGTTCGAGGGGTCGGCGCCGGCGCCGGGCGCGGGCTCGGTCATGCAGAACGCGCTGGTGATCTCCGCCTTGCAGAGCGGCGCGAGGTAGCGCGCCTTGATGTGCTCGCTGCCGGTCTTGAGCAAGAGATCCATGTTGCCCTGATCGGGGGCGTCGCAGTTGAACACCCGCGCGCCGACCGGTGAGCGGCCCATCTCGCGGAAGAGCACGCACATCCCCATGATCCCCAGATCGAGGCCCCCGAGGGCCCGCGGGAGGTGCGGCGTGAACAAGCCGGCTTCGCGCGCCTGCGCCTGCAGCGCGAGCAGTGTCGTGATCTTCTCCTCGCGATCCTCGGCGATGATCGCGTGCTCGACGGGCAGCACGCGCTCGTCCATGAAGCGGCGCACGCGGCCGCGCAGATCGGACAGCTCCGGGGTGAGATCGAAGTTCATGGCAGATCCAGGGTGCGATCGAAGCGCGGGCTGACCACCGCCAGCTCTTCGCCGAGCGCGGCGAGCATCGCGTCGAGGACCTTCTCGGGGGCCTCTTCACCCGACTGCAGGCGGGCGGCGAGCGCCGCATCGCTGGTGATCGAGGCGCTCACCGGGTTCCGCGACTCGAGCGCCGCGGTGCGGCAGAGATGCGCGGCGATCAGCGTGCGGAACGCCAGCGCCGGGTCCTTGCCCACCGCGTTCTTGAGATCCGTCTCGAGGAAGTGCGCCACCGCGTCGAGCAGCGTGGCGTGGTCGGGCTCGATCATAGGCTCCCCTTGCGAATGAGGCGCAGCGCCTCGAACTCCATCTCGCCCGCGCGGCGCGCGATGGCCACCAGCTCGAGATCCTTCTGCTCCGAATAGCGGCGCCCCTGGTGCAGCGCGCCAGCACCCCAGCGTACGTTGCCGAACACCTCCCACCAGTGGAGCGCGACGCGATCCAGCGTGCGGCCGCTCTCCGCCTCGTACGCGGCGTAGAACGGCTCGCGCTCGGAGAAGCCGCCCACGGGCTTGTTGAGCTCGCCGAAGCGCCAGTCGCGCACACAGAGCCACGCGACGTCGTCGTGCGGCGAGCCGAAGTGCGCGAACTCCCAGTCGAGCACCGCCGACAGTCCCTCCGGGCTCACCAGGAAGTTGCCAGTGCGGAAGTCGCCGTGCACCAGCGTCACCTCGCGCGCCGCCGGGCGATTGGCGGCGAGCCACGCGTACGCCAGCTCGAGCGCGGGGCGGCGGTGGGGGAGGGTGTCGATCGAGCGGCGCAGAGCGACGAGCTGGGCGAGCACCGGATCGGTCCGCTCGGTGCGATCGCGCCCTGGAAACAAGCCCGGATGCGTGATCGGCGTGATGGTGTGGATGCGGGTCAGCTCGCGCGCCAGCTCGACCGCCAGCCCCTCGCGCGCATTCGCCAGCGCGGCGCCGCGCACGACGTGGCGGCCGATCGCCACGCCGTCGGCCCACGACATGAAGTACGCCGCGCTCCCGGCGTGGACCAATCCCACGCCGAGCCCGAGCACGTCGGGCGTCTTCACGCCGCGCGATCGAGCGACGCGGATGACCTCATGCTCGTCGCTGCGCCCGAGCGAGCCGGGGAGCGACGTAGGCGCGTCGCTGCGCAGGACCAGCGGCGGGCCCTCGCTCAGCGAGACCTTGAAGTTGTCCTGGCACGCGCCGCCGTAGAGCGGCTCCACGGTGCGGATCTCGATCGGGCGTCCGAGCGCCTCGCCGAGGTGTCGAGTCAGCAGAGCAGTGTCGAGCATCGTCATTCCTTGGGGGGATACTTCTGGAGCTTGCGCTGCAGCGATCGGCGGTGGATCCCGAGGATGCGCGCTGCCTCCGAGATGTTGCCGGCGCAATCCGAGAGAACGCGGTTGATGTGCTCCCACTCGGCGCGCGCGAGCGACGGGGCACGATAGTCGGGCGAGGGGTGATCGAGCGGCGGCTGCTCTCCGCGGGCGAACGCGGCGAGGATCTCGTCGGCGTCGGCGGGCTTCGGGAGAAAGTACGTCGCGCCCAGGCGGATCGCGTCGATCGCGGTGGCGATGCTGCCGTAGCCGGTGAGCACCACCACGCGGGTGGCGGCGTCGATCGCCTTCAGCTCCTTCACCACGTGGAGGCCCGATGCGCCGGGCATCCGCAGGTCCACCACCGCGAGCTCGGGCGAGTCCTCGCGCGCGAGCCGGATGGTCTCCTCGGCGTCGCCCGCGGTGCGCACGTCGAAGCCGCGATCGCGGAACGCGCGGGCCATGCGATCGCGCAGGATGCGATCGTCATCGGCGATCAGTACGGAGCTACCTTCTTCGACGAGATTGTTGCTGACGGGATTGTTGGTTGTCATCTTGGGGTCCTCGCTACGGTCCGGATGGCGCGTTCGACCAGGCCCGGCGCCGATGCCGCCGCCGGAAGCGGATCGAGCGGGAAGCTCATGGTCGCCGCGGTGCCTGCGCCGATCGTGGAATCCAGGCTCAAGTGGCCGCCGAGGCGCTCGGCGACCGCGCGCGCCAGGAACACCCCGAGGCCCGTTCCGCGGCCCGGGTCCTTGGTCGTGAAGAACGGCTCACCGACGCGCGCGAGCACGTCGGGCGCCATGCC
>Ga0105047_10001490_pt1 | contig 41925 bp, 41 predicted proteins | sample MAT04_FD_78384 | JGI IMG/M metagenome (GOLD analysis project Ga0105047, IMG submission 78384) | Freshwater microbial communities from Lake Fryxell liftoff mats and glacier meltwater in Antarctica - MAT-04 (megahit assembly) | ecosystem: Environmental > Aquatic > Freshwater > Ice > Liftoff... | reverse complement strand
TGATGGTCGCCGGGCGGCTGATGGTCGCCGGGCGGCTGATGGTCGCCGGGCGGCTGATGGTCGCCGGGCGGCTGATGGTCGCCGGGCGGCTGATGGTTGCCGTGCGACTGCCAGTCGCGAGATCGGGCATCCGAGCCGTCCGATGCCACCGTGCGGCGGAGCCACGCCCATTGGCGAGACTGGTAGTCGCGGCCGGGGCCCATTCCGTTCGTCTCGGCGACTATCAAGCGCCAACCCGGTCGTCGGGTCATCGGGATGCGTGCCGACCGGCCGATCCGGACGCCGGCTAGCCCCGAAACGAGGCATCTCGCGAGTGGTGGTCGCGAGGCTTGTGCCACGCGCGAGTCTATGTGCCACTCGCGAGTGGTGGTCGCGAGGCTTGTGCCACGCGCGAGCCTATGTGCCACTCGCGAGTGGTGGTCGCGAGTCTTTGTGCCACGCATGCCGATGACGGCCGCGGCCGGTACTCGTCAGCGTGTGGCGCCACTCCCGTTCGCGGCACTCGCGCGGCCGTCCGTGATGGTGCGTCCCTCGGCCTCGTCCACCAGGCGCCAATAGGCGCGTCCACGGTCGTAGTGCTCGACCATCAGCCGTTGTGCCTGGTCGCCGTCGCGTGCCCGGAGCGCCGCGTGGATGGCGACATGCTCGCTGAGGATGGCGCGCGCCTCGGCCACATCCAGGTACTCCGTCTGGTGCACTCGCTCGAACGGCGTGAGCGTGGCCACGAAACGCACCAGGAAGTCGTTCCGGCTGCCCTCCAGGATGATGGCGTGGAAGCGGTTGACCTCCTCCACGCGCTGCTGGGGCGACTCCATCGACTCGGTCAGTTCCGACATATGGGCCACGAGCCCGTCGAGCTCCTCGAGCTCGGCATCCGTCAGGCGCTCGGCGGACAGGCGAGCGGCGATGCCCTCCATGGCACCCCTGATCTCCTCGATCTCCTCCACCGGGATCTGGACCAGCCGGGAGACCACTGCGCCGCGCCGCGGCTGCGACACGACCAACCCTTCCTGCTCCAGCCGGCGCAGCGCCTCCTTGACGGGCGTGGTGCTGATGCCCATCTGCTCCGCGACATCGCGCTCCTTGACCCGGTGACCGGGTGGCAGGACCCCCGTCAGGATCGCCTCGCGGATGTCGTCATATGCCAGGTCCCGCAATGACCGCACGTCGGCGTGCTGGAAGACCTGCGCGGTGCCGTTCACGGAGCGTCCATGATCGCGCACCTGGTCAGGCATCCAGCCGGAAACGGGTGACCGCAGCTTCGTCGAGCGTGACACCGAGCCCTGGCTCGCCGGGCGGTCGGATGGCGCCATCGGCATAGTCGAGACGCTCCCTGATGATGTCCTGAGGATATCGCAGGTGGCCGCTGATGTCGCTCTCGTAGCCGAGATTCGGCAGCGTCACGGCCACATGCGCCATGGCTGCCGTCCCGATGCCCAACTCGCACTGGCTGCCGAGCGTCACCTGCAGTCCGGCTGCTTCACCGATCGCAGCTGCCCTGCCCGCGGCGAACATCCCCCCAGCCTCGCACACGTAGATGGCCAGGACGTCAGCCGCCTCCGCGCGTGCGACATCGTACGCCTCGCTCCAGTGGCGCATCGACTCGTCGGCGAGGATGGGTGTGCCGATGTGGGACCGGACCCAGGCAAGCACCTCGATGTGCCGGCGCGACACCGGCTGCTCCACGAGCTGCAGCCGATACTGCTCCAAGATGCGCAACTCCTGGACCGCCAGCAACGCGGTGCGATAGCCGGAGTTGGCGTCGACCATCACGTTCATGCTGTCACCGAGACCGGTCCGGATGGCGCGCACCATGACCTCATCCAGCCCGGTGCCGGGGCGACCGATCTTGATCTTGATGGTCCGGATGCCTCTGGCCGCCCACTCCGCCGCCTCGGCGACGCCCAGGTCCGGATCACCAAAGGCGAGACCCCAGCGGATGGGCACCCGCTCCCGGACCCGGCCGCCCAGGACGTCGTATGCCGGCAACCCGCGGACCTTGCCGGTGATGTCGATGAGCGCCATCTCGACGCCCGCCTTGGCCGGTTCCGAGCCATCGAGCAGCGTGTCCATGAGGAGCGTCAGCTGCCGCAGCTGGGTCGGATCCTGGCCGATGAGCGCGGGTCCGATGATGCGCGTGACGTCGTGGCACTGGATGGCGCCCGTCCGGCCACCGTTCATGGAGATCTCGCCGATACCCTCGATACCGTCCGAGGTGCGGATGCGCACGATGCCGAAGTCGGATTCGCGCAGCGGCGCACCGCCGCCGGCAGAGATCATCGGCTTGGCCCGAGGCACCCGGACCGGGATCGCCTCGACGGATTCGATGGTCAGGCCCATTCCGGGAATGGCTCCTTCCAGTTGTCGTGGATGATGGCCTCGATGGCCGACTCCGGGATGCGTGGCAGCCGAGTGCCTTCGACCGGCTCATTCACGCGTCGGAGTCCGTCGATGACGTTGTCGATGGTGCCCGAGGGGAAGTCGGAACCGAGCAGCAGCTTGTGGGTCACGCCGTACTCGTGGGCGGTGGCCATCGCCTGCCAGTAGCGCCACGGGCGGTAGTGGCAGGCCGAGATGTCGGCGTACACGTTGGGCGACTTGCGGATGAGCGCCACGAGATCCTCTTCCCAGGGGTGTCCCAGGTGGGCCACGATCATGCGCAGCTCCGGGAACTCCATGGCCACGTCCTCCAGGGCGAGTGGCGAACTGACGCGCAGCTTCGCCTGGCTGGGGAACGTGGTCCCCTGGTGCCAGATGACCGGGATGCCCAGCCGCTGCGCGGTCGCGAATAGCGGCCAGTGGTGCCTGTCGGTGGGGTCGAAGTGCTGGTAAGCCGGACCGAGCTTCAGGCCGCGCAAGCCCAGGGTGCCGACGGCATGCTCCAGCTGCTCCACGCAGTCGGGCTCGTTGGGATCCACCGAGGCCCAACCGGTGAGCTTCTCGGGATGCTGTGCCACGTAGTCGGCGATGATCTCGTTGGGCACCCAGACACCGGTGGCCTTCGCCTGGAGCCCGAACACCATCACCCGGTCCGCGGTCGCGGATGCGGCCCAGTGCTGCTCCGGCCGCGAGTCGTAGGAATGCAGGTCCAGGGCACCGGCGTATGCAGCGCCGCCACTGATGCGCAGCTTGACCAGCTTCGAGGCGAGCGCCTCCCGGGCGTAGCGCTCGCCGATGTGGTCCGGATACCACATGACATGGCTGTGGACGTCGACGATCACGGTCGTGTCCCGGTCACGCGGGTTCCAGCCCGGGCCATGCGGGCACCTCCAGGCGGAGCGTCATCGGGCCCCGACCCATGGTCTGGCCCATGCGCATGTCCCCGCTCAGTGACACGAGCGCGAGCGCTTCGCCGGCCTCCATGCCGAACGAGCGTTCGAGTGCGCTCACCACGGCCTCCACGGCATCCCGTCGTGCGACGGTGAAGTCCTCGTGCGCGGTCATGACCGCGAGCCGATCACCGAAAGCGACCCATGGCCACTCGACCGCGGCACCCGGCAGCAGGTCGACCCGCAGTGTGACCGTTGCGCCGATCTCCAGCGCGACACCCGACAGCTCGCCGTCACCCTGGGCCGCGTGCACGTCGCCCACGTACAGCAGGGCGTCATCGACGAGCACCGGCAGGTGGACAGTGGCCCCGACACCGACCACGGGCTGGTCCATGTTGCCGCCGAACCTGCCCATCTCACCCGCGGTCGGGGGCGCGGCATCGGTGGGCACCGTCGCGACACCGATACAGCCGATCATCGGCCGAAGCGCGATGGTGATGCGCTCGGAGAAGTGGGCTACCCCATCCCCGAGAGCCACCCTTCGTCCGATGGGCCGCGTGACGCGCCCAGGGGCGAGCGGATTCACGTGTGCGTGGCCGCCAGCCCAGCCCGCATCGTCGAGCTCGATGATCTCGATGGTCACCAGCAGCCGATCACCGGGCCGTGCCCCGTCGATGGCCACGGGGCCGGTGAGGGGGTTGCCCTGGGCAGGTGGTCTGGGCAACTCGAACAGGGTGCCCGGCTCGCGGTCGTCCAGCAGCCCAGCTCGTGCGTCGTGGGTACGGATGGTGATCCGGTCGCCCGGGCGGATGCGTGCCCGCGGCGGGGTCGCGGGGTCGTAGGCGTAGCCCAGCACGTCGCGATCCAGGAAGGTGGTCGTGTCCGCCATCTGCGTTCAGGCCACTCCGGCAGGTACGAGGTCCGCGAGAACGACCCGCAGGTCATCCAGGTCAGCCGGTGTGAGCGGCGACAGCGGTGCCCGTACCTCCCCGAATGCGTGGCCCAGCAGGCCCAGCGCCGCCTTGATGACCGCGATGCTGTAGCCCGGTCGACGGGCACGCAACACGGCGAACGGACGGGCACGGGCCACCAGGCCACGCAGTTCGTCCCAGCGCGCCTCGGTCGCGGCCGTCCAGATAGCGGTGGTCAGGTCGGGCGCCACGTTCACCAGGCCAGAGGTCATGGCGTCAGCGCCCAGGACTACGTACTCCGCTGCCTGAAGTTCGGCCATGCCATCGATCCACACGAACCGCGGCCCGAGGCGTTCACGTGCCTCCGCGAACAGGCGCAGGTCGCCCCATTCGTCCTTGAGCGCCACGACCTCGTCGATGTCCGCGAGGCGCGCCAGCTGATCGACGGAGTAGACCTGGCCGCGGGTCGAGAACACGATGAGCCCAAGGCCGGACGCGGCGGCGATCGCCCGATAGTGGCGCACTAGGCCCTCGTCGGTGACATCGCCACCCAGCGGGTTGACCAGCAGCCCCGATGCTCCGACGCGCGCCGCATATGCAGCCATATCGCTCGCGATGCGCGTACCGAGGCCGACACCCACGATCACGGGCACCCGACCCGCGACCGCGTCCACGGTCGTGCTGATGGCCGCCCGATACTCGTCCAGATCCAGGGCCGCGAACTCACCGACCGCACCGCAGACCGCCACGGCGCCCGCCAACTGCGCCAGTCGGTCGACATGCGCTGCAAGCACGTCGGTGGCAAGGCGGTCGTCGGTGGTAAATGGCGTCGGTGTGAAGGCGATGACGCCACGAAGCGCATCCCGGAACTGGTTCGGCGTCACGCTGCCCTCTCCCTGCCTGCACGCCGCCGACCGCGGATGGATTCGCGGCACCGGTCCGGCGGAGGTAGTATCTCATATCTCAGGTCGCAGAACAGCCTCGGGATGGTCGCAGAACGGCACTTCCTGAGGGTCCCCGGGCGCGCGAGGAGGGTGGACATGTACCGGTTGCTGGAGGAGTTGACGCGCCTGGAGTGTCGGCGGCTGGCGAGCACAGCGCTGGTAGTCTGGCCGGTCGGCGCCACCGAACAGCACGGCCCCCACCTGCCCGTGGGTACGGACGCCTTCCATGCCGAGTGGGTCGCCCGTGCCGCAGCGCGCTTCGCCGGGGAGCAGACGGACGTCATCGTGGCGCCCACGCTGGCGATCGGGTCGTCGGCACACCACATCCCGTTCGGCGGCACGATGTCCGTCGCGACCACGAACTACCTGTCCCTGGTCATGGATGGCGTCGCATCCCTGCTGGACAGCGGCTTCCCACGCGTGTTCGTGCTCAACGCCCACGGTGGCAATCACGAGCTCACCCAGTTGGTCGCACGCGACCTGGCGCTCCGGACCCCGGGTGCCCACGTGGCTGCCGGTTCGTGGTGGGCGATGGCCTGGGACCAGCTTATCGCGGCGGGTGCCGCGGACACGGGACGCTTCCCGGGTCACGCGGGACGCTTCGAGACCTCGCTCGTGCTGGCCATGCGCCCCGAACTCGTGGCCCAACCGCTCCCCCACCGCGATGACCCGGGCACGACCGACACCCGCCGCTTCGGCGGCGACCAGCGTGTCGAGCACAACGGTTCCTGGGCAGCCATCGATGGCTACGGCGACAGCCCGGACCTGGCCGACGCAGACCTTGGCCGGCGCTGGCTGGACGTCGCGGCCCAAGTGGTCGCCGATGCGTTCATCAGCTTTCAGCGCGCCTCGGGTGTCGCCGTCCCGGACTGAGCCTCAGCTCCGGCGACGGCCCACGACATCGATGGCCACGGCCGCCAGGAGGACCAGGCCGCGCGCCGTGTCCTGATAGGGCGTACCCACATTGAGCAGGCTCATGCCGTTGTTGAGGCTGCCCATCAGCGCCGCGCCCAGCAATGCCCCCACGATGGTGCCTCGACCGCCAGCCAGGCTAGTGCCGCCGATGATGGCGGCGGTGATGGCGTCCAGCTCCAGGAACAGGCCGGCACTGCCGGCGACGGCGCCACTCACACGCGCCGTGAGGGCCACGCCGATGATGCCGTAGGCAAGGCCCGCGATGACGAAGTTCCAGAAGATGGCCCGGCCGATGTTCACGCCGGAGAGCCGTGCCGCCTCCGGATTGCCACCGATGGCATACAGCTGGGCGCCGTACCGGGTGCGGCGCATGAGCACCTCTGCCGCCAGCACGCAGGCGCCCAGCAACAGCACCAAGAGTGGCAGCCCGTTGGTGCTGCTCACATAGACGGCGATGACGGCGCCGATACCGGCCGGGATGAGCATCCGCATGACCTGCGGCCCGACATCCCGGATCAACCCAAACGCTTTCGCGCGGCGTGCATCAGCGACAAGGAACAGCGCGTAGCCGCCGAACAGCACGAACACGAGCGCGATGGACAAGGCCGACGGCAGGAATCCGGTGGCAAAGCCGGTCATCGACTTGGGCACGGGCGAGATCGTGGCGCTGTTGGTGATGATGAGCGACACACCCCGGAAGACCAGCAGGCCGGCGAGGGTGACGATGAAGGACGGTACGCCCACCCGGGTCACCCACCAGCCGTTCCAGGCTCCCAGCGCGATGCCCACGAGGATGGCGATGGGCACCGCAATGAGCGGGTCCACGTCGAGGCGAACGGTGAGCCAGGCCACCACGACACCGACAAGGGCCACCGCGGAGCCGACCGACAGGTCGAAGTTGCGGGTCACGATGAGCATCACGGCGCTGATCGCGGCCAAGGCCGTGATGGTCGTCTGGAGCGCCAGCAGGGTCAGGTTCCGCTGGGTCAGGAAGATGCCGTTGGTCAGTACCTGGAACACGAGCCAGGTGACGACCACGACCAACAGCAGGGTGTAGTTGCGGAAGGCAACCTGTTGCCGCAGCCTCGTGAACGACGAGCGTCCGTCGTCGGGCGCGCTGATCGTCTCGGCCTGGCCATCGGTGTCGAGGCTCACAGGCCGGCCGCAGCGCTCAGCAGGATCGCCTCGGTCGCATCGGCGGCGGGCACCTCCTGAACCATCACGCCGCCACGCATCACCACGATCCGGTCGCACATCTCGAGCAGCTCCTCCGCATCCGACGAGACCAGCAGTTGGGCGCACCCGTCCGCTGCCATCTGCCGCAGCAGGGCATGGATCTCGGCACGTGCCCCGACGTCCACGCCGCGTGTCGGGTCGTCCAGCAGCAGCACCCGCGAGCCCGCGGTCAGCCAGCGTGCGACCTGGACCTTCTGCTGGTTGCCGCCACTCAGCGAACCCACCCGCTGGCTGGTGGAGCGTGCCTTGATACGCAGCGCTGCGGCCTGTGCCGCTGCCACCGACTGCTTCCGGGGCACGTCCAGGACCCCTCGCGGGGAGAGCGCTTCCAGGCTCGCCAGCACGATGTTGTCCGCCACGGACGCGTCCAGCATGAGCGTCTCCCGACGGTCCTGGGACATCATGCCGATGCCCAGCCGGACGCTCGTGGAGGGATCGGATCCGCGTATCTCCTGACCGTCGATGCGCACGGAACCCTCGACCCGCCCGGGCCATGACCCAAACAGCGCCTGGGCAAGCGCGCCACAGCCAGCGCCGACCAGGCCGAACAGACCCACGACCTCGCCCGCCCGCAGCGTCAGGGAAGCGTCCGCGACTCGCAGGCGATCGGGCTCGTCGGCGTCGTGCACGTTCAGCCCGCTGACCTCGATGACCACAGGGCCGGGCACGCCCGGCTCCTTGTGGACCCCCGCGATGGTGCCCACCATCTCGTGCACCACCTGCTCGCGCGTGGTGGCCGGGACCTCGTGATCGCCGTGGACCCGCCCGTCGCGCATGACCAGGATCCGGTCGGCGATCGCGAACACCTCCGTGAGCCGATGCGAGACGAAGATGACGGCCACGCCACGCGATCGCAAGTCACGGAGGTGCACGAACAGCCGCTGCGTCTCGCCTTCCGTGAGTGCCGCCGTGGGCTCGTCGAGGATGAGCAGTCGGGCCCGCTTGGCGAACGCCCGGGCGATGACGACGAGTTGCTGGGTGGCAAGGTCAAGGGCACCCATGCGCGCCTCGACCGGGATGCCCACGCCGAAGTCCCGGAGGCCGTCACGGGCGGCGGCATGCATCCGGGGTCGGTCGATCATGCCCAGGCGGGTCGGCTCGTTGTTGAGGAACATGTTCTGGGCAACCGTCATCTCCGGGACGACATTGATCTCCTGGGGGATGAGCACGACCCCCGCTCGCTCCGCATCGGCAACGCTCGTAGGCCGGTACGCCAGGCCATCGATGACCATGTCACCGAGGTACGAGCCCGGATCATGGAGACCCGCCAGCACCTGGATGAGCGTCGACTTGCCGGCTCCGTTGGGGCCCAGGAGCGCCATGATCTCGCCGGCGCGCACGTCCAGGCTCAGGTCATCGACCGCCAGGACACCCGGGAACCGTTTCGTCAATCCCCGGGTGGCCAGCAGGATCGCGCCGTCCCCCACGCCCTCTCGCGTGACGGACGGCGCCTCGGTGACACCGCTCTCGGCAGTCACCATGAGTGATCCGCTACTCGACGATGGCTAGCAGGTGGGCTTCTCGGCCGGCACGTTCACATATACATCGTCGATGGGGTTCTGCCAGGGGTTGCTGCACACGAACTCGGCCATGGCGGGCTTGTCCACGAGGTAGATGGGTGTCTCGGCGAAGGGGATCAGACCCGCACCCGTGTCGACCGTCCTGTCGAACGCGAACGGCTGGCAGTTCGCCAGGGCGACCGCGACAGCCGCGCCGCGCTTGGCCATCTCATCGGGTGCCGGCCAGACGCTGCCGAACTGACGGCCCTCGACGATGGCCTGCGCCGCTGCGAGCTCGACGTCCTGCCCAGTGACCAGGATCGTGCCGGGGGCGATACCGGCCGCATCGATGGCACTCAGGATGCCCAGCGACATCCCGTCGTAGGTGGAGAGGAAGGCAGCGACCTCGTTGTTGGTCTTGGTCAGGGTGTTCTCCGCCTCCGCCTGGGCGGGCTCCGTCTTCCAGCCGGGGGTGAAGAAGTCCGTCACGATGGTGATGTCACCGGCCGCCACGAGCGGGTCGAGCACCTCGTGGTAGCCCTCCTGGAACTGGGTCGAGCCGGTCTGGCCCGGATCGCCGCCGATGAGCGCGTAGTTGCCGGTCGGCGCGGCCGCCACGACAGCGGTCGCAGCTGCCCGGCCACCGGCCTTCGGGTCTCGGCCGATGAAGGCCGCGTGCGGTGCGCCGAGGATCAAGTCGTCGTACGAGGCCAGCGGGATCTTGGCGGTCGCGGCCATGTCCGCGATACCGGCTGCGACGGCGAAGTCGACCGGCTGGATGACGATGACATCGACACCCTGGGTGATGACATTCTCCGCCTGGTCCACTTGCTTCTGGGCGTCGTTCTCGGCCGACTGGACGAGCACCTCGTAGCCCGCCGCGTTGGCGGCTTCCGTGAAGAACGGGATGTCCGCGTTGAGGTACCGCGATGCGTTCTGCTGCTTGAGCATGAACGCGATCTTCTTGGTCGTACCGGGCACGCAACCCTCGGGCACGCCGCCCATGGACCCGCTGGCGGCGGGTGCTGGCGACTGCGCCGCCACCGGCACGACCGCTGACCCGATCACCATCGTCGTGACAGCCACAACCGCCACCATCCGCTTGCCTGTCCCTGAGATGGACACCATTACCGACCTCCTCATGTGATTGGTTCGCCGGCCCGCCATGGGTACCCGGCGATGCTGGCAGAGCCTGACACCGTTGTCAACGCAAGAACTGACACCGTTGTCGATCAGTTGCGCGGCTCTGTACTGGCACGTCGCCCGAGTCTCACCCGGCAGTCATCAGCGGGCTGTTGGTCAGCCAGTGGCGAGTTCGGACTCCGCGACGACTCGCAGCGCCTGCGCCGCGATGGTGAGCGCGGGATTCATCGCACCGGAGGACGGGAAGAAGCCCGCGTCGATCCCCCACAGGTTCGCCACGTCGTGGCTGCGGCACCACGGATCGAGCACGCTCGCCGCTGCATCGGTACCGCACCGCAACGTGCCGCACTGGTGGCTGTTCATGCTGATGTCAAACGGCTGCGTGGCGATGAGATCGTAACCGGCGTCGCGCAGCAGTCGGCTCGCTCGCCGGTGCAATCGGCGCTGTGTCGTTCGGCCGCCTGACGCGCGTGTCGTGCGGATGCTGCCCGATGGATCGATGGTCACCCTATCGTTCGGCGATGGCAGGTCCTCAGCCATCAACAGCCACTCGACGCTTCGGCCGGCGACCTCCTCGAGGAGGCGCTGCGGCCACCTTGTTGCCCAACTCTTCATCATCACGCCCTGCACCTTGCCGATGAGCTGCAGCGAGCCGAGCGGGTAGCCGTCGCCGCCGTCCAGGTACCAATCGTTGACTGACAATGTCTTCTGGAAACCGACGTCGTTGCGACGGCGCAGGTCGACCGCGGCGATGTGGGCGTTGTCGTGCATCATGAAGTTGCGGCCCACTTGGTCAGACCCATTGGCGAGTCCTCGTGGATGCCAGTCGTCGGCCGAAGCAAGCAGCAATGCCGCCGAGTTAACGGCACCCGCGGCGACAACGAAGCGACTGCCGGTGATGCTCACCGGCCCGTCCGGCCCATCGGCGATGAGGTGGCTGACTCGCCGGCCGGTCGCATCGGTGACGAGTCGACGCACCCGCGTCGCCGTCAGCAGACGGACGTTCCCGGTCTCGAGTGCGGGGTCGATGGCGCGTGTCTCGGCGTCCCCCTTGGCGCCCACCATGCACGGGAACCCGTCGCAGGTCCGGCAGCGGATGCAGGTGCCACCCTCACGGATGTCCACGGCCATCGAGTTGGCGCTCGGGTGCACACCCAGCCGTCGGAGTCGTGCTGCCAGATCGGCCACATAGGGCTCGTGGGCCAGGGCCGGGTACGGAAACGACGAGCTGCGCCACGGCTCGGTGGGATCCTCGCCGGTCGTCCCGTGCACGCCGTACATACCTTCCGCCTGCGCGTAGTAGGGCTCCAGGTCCGAGTAGGTGAACGGCCAGGATGGCGAGGTGCCGTCGAGGTGCTCCAAAGGGCCGAAGTCAGCCTCCCGCAAGCGCGGCAGGCTCGCTCCGTACACCTTGCTGTTACCGCCCACGAAGTAGTGCACACCAGGTAGGAATGTCCGCCCTGATCCATCGAGCCACCGCTCGGTCGGCTTGTAGCGGCGATCCATGAACACGGCCCGCGGCGACCAGTTCTCCTTCTCGCGAGGAAGGCGCTCACCCCGCTCGACGACCAGGACATCAACACCCCGCCGAGCCAAGGCGAGGGCGGTGGTAGCGCCGCCGATGCCCGACCCGATGATGACGACCTCTGCCTTGGGTCCGGCCGTCATGGCCTGCGCGGTCACCGCTGCTCAGGGACCCCAGGCGATCTCGGCGTTGATGCCGGCGCCGATGGGCCAGGCGCACGGGCGCCCGAGATAGGAGATGCCGCTCACGCCGCATGTCCGTGAGCATCCGTGACTGGTTCGACGGTGATCGCGCCCGTCATGATGGCGACGGCCTCCGCCATGGTATGAGTCGAGGGCGTCACCACGGCTGCGCGACGGCCGAGCCGGTGGATATGGATCCGGTCCGCGACATCGAATACGTGGGGCATGTTGTGGCTGATCAGGATCACCGGTAGCCCGCGATCGCGGACGTCACGGATGAGTTGCAGCACCTTGCCCGATTCCTTCACGCCGAGGGCAGCCGTAGGCTCGTCCATCACGATGACGCGGCTGCCGAAGGCCGCGGCCCGGGCGACCGCGACTCCCTGTCGTTGTCCGCCAGACAGAGTCTCGACGGCTTGGCTCATGTCCTGGATCGTCAGTAGTCCCAGCTTGCTGAGCTCGTTCCGTGCGTCCTCTCGCATACCGTCGAGATCCAGCATCCGCAAGATCGACCCGCGGAAACCGGGCAGGCGTCGCTCGCGGCCCAGGAACAGGTTCGTGGCGATGTCGAGCGCGGGGCAGACCGCCAAGGTTTGATAGACGGTTTCGATGCCGGCCGCCTTGGCGTCGTTGGGTGTCTGGAAATGGACCGGACTGCCATCCATCAGGATCTCGCCGCTGTCTGGGATGACCGCCCCGGAAAAGCACTTGATGAGCGTCGACTTGCCCGCGCCGTTGTCGCCAATGACTCCGAGGACCTCACCCGGGTACAGGTCGAACTCGGCATGGTCGAGGGCAACCACGCGACCGTAGGATTTGACCAGGTCCCTCGCCTGAAGGATGGGCTGAGGCGCGGTTCCGGTCACTTGCCGACCCTCCTGATCCATTGATCCATCCCGACGGCGACGATGACCAGCACCCCGATCGCGAAGCGTTGCCAGAGCGGATCGAAACCCGCGATCGTGAGGCCGTTGACGGCGGTGCCCACGATGATCGCCCCGAAGAGCGTACCCAGGACACCACCGCGGCCGCCAAAGAGGCTGGTGCCGCCGATGACAACGGCCGTGATGGTCTCCAGGTTCGCCGACTCCAACGCCTGGGGACTCGCGGCATTGATGCGACCCAACAGGAACCAGGCGCCGAGCGCGTAGAGCAGTCCTGCCGCTCCGTACACGCTCAAGAGCAGGCGGTCAGTGCGGACCCCGGACAGCCGCGCCGATTCCGGCTCGTCGCCGACAGCGAAGATGTGGCGGCCCCAGGCGGTGAATCGCAGGAGATACATCATGATGCCGTACGCCACGAGCATGCCGATCGACCCGAGCGTGAAGCGCGTGCCCAGGAACTCGATGACCTGACCCGGCAGGACCAGGATGGGGTCCATGTCAGTGCCCCGAACGGTCGCGCTCCCCGAGACGTAGAGATCGAGCGCGAAGAAGATGCTGAGCGTGCCCAAGGTCACGATGAACGGCGGCATCCTGAAGCGTGTGATGAGCCAGCCGTTGAGCAATCCGCAACCCGTGCCAAAGGCGAAGCCCAGGATGAGGGCAAGGACGCCCGGCACGCCCCAGGAGACGTTGACATTGGCCATGACGATGGAAGCGAAGACTGCGATGGCTCCGACCGACAGATCGACGCCAGCCGTGAGGATGATGATCGTCTGGCCGATGGCCAGCGTCCCGACCACGGTCACCTGGGAGATGATCAGGGACAGGTTGAAGGGCTTCAGGAAACGGTCGGGTGCGATCAAGCTGAACGTGGCCGCGAGCACGATGAGCACGATCAGCGGACCCAGCGCCGGGTACTTGTGGAGCGTGCGCTGGACGCGCTCGAGCGGCGTGAGTGCTCGGCGTTCGTCGTCGTCGTTCAGGCCGGTGACCGCGGCGGCCGCTGCCTCCATCGGGGCGGTGTCCTGACGGGGGCCTCCTGGGCCGCTCATCCCCTCACTCCATGGCTCCCACCGGTGCCCCCTCGGGGCGGTATGGGGTGGATACACGGACGGGGTGGCCGTGTGGCCACCCCGTCACGTTGGGTGTCGGTGGGTGTTGACTAGCCCCAGCAGTTCTCCAGGCCCCATGTCGTGTCCTGGGACTCGACGCCCTCGACCGGCTGGTCGGTGATGAGCACGACGCCCGTGTTCGTGAACTCCAGGCCCTCGGACGGTGCCGGGAGCACGCCGGTGGCCGCCGCGATGACGCCCTGCTGCGCCATGCGCAGCGGGAACTGCATCGAGGTCGCGCCGATCTTGCCGTCCTTGACGTTCTGCACGCCCGGGCAGCCGCCGTCGACCGAGACGATCAGGACCGGATGGTCAAGGCCGGCGGCCTGGATCGCCTCGTAGGCGCCTGCCGCCGCCGGCTCGTTGATGGTGTACACGAGGTTGATGGCCGGGTTCTTGGCGAGCAGGTTCTCCATCGCTGTGCGGCCGAGTTCCTGATTGCCGTCGGTCGCCCCGTAGCCGGCGATGCGCGGGTCGGTCTCGTCGTAGAGCTTGGTCGGGTCGCCGATGTCCGCGATGCCGAAGCCCTGCATGAAGCCCTGGTTACGCTGGACCTCGGTCGTGATCTGCTTGCCGTCCGAGACGTCGAGCAGGCCGATGACCGCGTTCGCGCCTTCGGCGCCGAGCGTGCCCTTGGCCCACTCGCCGATGAACAGACCGGCCTGGAAGTTGTCCGTCGCGAGCGTGGCGTCGGCCACGTTCGTGGGGTTCATCTGGGTATCGAGGGCGATGACGACGACCCCCTGTCCGCGGGCGGCCGTGACCGTGGGCGCGAGGGCGAGCGGATCGCCGGGTGTCAACAGGATGGTCGTGACACCAGCCGCGATCTGGTTCTCGATGCAGGTCACCTGGCCGGGGGTGTCGGAATCCGACGCTCCAGCGCACGCCTGGAACGGGACGCCCAGCTCATCGGCCTTGGCCTGGGCGGCGTTCCGCATCGTCACGAAGAAGGGGTTGACCTCCGTCTTGGTGATGAGGCCCACGCTGGCTCCGTCGACGACCGGCGCCATCGAGGGCGGCGCCGCGCTCTGGGCCATGGCTGTGGTCGACGCTGCGAGCGCCAGGAGTGCAGCCGCGCCGACAGCGACGATCCGATGTCGGTCCCCCCGGACCTGTGTGGACAGGGACATGAGTTGCTTCCTCCTCCTGCGTCGCCCGAATGACAACGTTATCGGGGCGTTATAGCCCTCACTCCCGACGGTGTCAATACGGTTTCTATGTGAGCACGCTCAGGTGTACGCTCGTAGTCATGTCGGAGTCAGACAACCTTGTCAGGGCAACGGACGGCCTTACTGAGCAACACTTGGCGCCCCGCGTGCGCCCGACGATGCGCGACGTGGCGGCCCTCGCGAACGTCAGCCTGAAGACCGTGTCACGCGTGGTCAACCAGGAGCCGGGCGTGTCACCGGACCTCGTGCTGCGCGTGAATCAGGCCGCCGTCCAGCTGGACTATCGACCCAACCTGGCGGCAAGCAGCCTGCGTCGGACGGACGGCAGGACCGCCACCATCGGGCTGTTGCTGGAGGATGTCGGCAACCCGTTCTCGTCGACCGTCCACCGTGCGATAGAAGACGCCGCGCGAGCACGCGGCATCGCGGTGCTCGCATCCAGCCTGGACGAGGACCCGGAGCGCGAGCGCCAGCTCATCCGGAACTTCGTGTCACGCCGAGTGGATGGGCTGGTCATCGCCCCGGCAGCGACGGACCACAGCTACCTCGTGAACGAACGTCGAGCCGGCCTCGCCCTGGTGTTCATCGACCGCCCTCCGTCGTACCTGGATGCGGACACCGTGCTCGCGGCGAATCGTGACGGAGCCCGTGATGGGGTCCGACACTTGCTCGAGCAGGGCCACCGGCGCGTGGCGTTCCTGGGTGACATGCGATCCATCAGCACGGCGCGGGAACGTTTCGCCGGCTATCAGGATGCTCTTCGTGACGCATCCATCGGCGTGGACGCGCAGCTGGTCAGACAGGACCTCCACTCCATCGGCGCGGCTGTGTCCGCTGTCACAGAACTCCTGTCGGGCACGGCCGGCGACGCACCCACGGCTTTGTTCGCGAGCCAGAACCTGGTGACCATCGGGGCGCTTCGGGCGCTCCGAGGTCTCGGGCTCCAGCGGAAGGTGGCCCTGGTCGGATTTGACGAGGTCATGCTGGGGGACCTGGTGGAGCCGGGTCTCTCGGTCGTGGCGCAGGACCCAACGGCCATGGGTGCCGCCGCGTCCGAGCTGTTGTTCCGGCGGATGGACGGGGACACGGGTCCGACACAGGTTCGGGTCATCCCGACCCGTCTGATACTGCGCGGATCGGGTGAGATCGCGCCGCCCTAGCCAGGACTGCCTGAGGGGATCCGATGGCAGAGAATGATGTGCGAGGTCCGCCAGGCCACACGAAACCTGACATCGTTGTCTGGTCAACCGAGATACCATGGCCGGGCCTCAGGCCCCCGCCGCCCTCCACCAGGAGTCACCGATGTCGCCCAAAGCAGATCCGAGGAACCTGCGGGCATCCACGAGCCGCGGAGCACGACCCACGATGCGGGACGTGGCGACAGTCGCCAACGTCAGCTTCAAGACGGTTGCTCGCGTCGTGCACGGCGAGCGATGGGTCCGCGAGGAAACTGCGGCTCGAGTCAACGACGCCATCCGTCAGCTGGGCTACCAACCGAACGATATCGCCTCGAACCTCAAACGGGGCGTCAGCCGCGACACCATCGGGCTCGTCATCGCCGACGTCGCGAACCCGTTCTTTTCGACGATCGCGCGGGCGGTCGAGGATGTCATCCGCGAACGCCACATGATGATCATCACCGCGAGCATAGATGAGGACCGAGAGCGCGAGAGGGCTGTCGTCGACTCCCTGGTGAAGCAGCGGGTCACCGGCCTGTTGGTCGTGCCAGTGGGCAAGGACCATCGATACCTGTCGCGGGAACGGCGCATGGGCATGCCGGTCGTCTTCATCGACCGGCCGCCGGGCCGGATCCGCGCGGATGTCGTACTCGTCGACAACATCGGCGGTGCCCGGTCAGCGGTCGACCACCTGATCGCTCACGGTCACAGTCGGATCGGCATCGTCGGTGACCGGCTGGACGTGCACACGATGAGCGAGCGGTACGCGGGCTACCAGCGCGCCCTGGATGCGGCAGGTATCACGCCCGATGCCACGCTTGCGCGGTTCGATTGCCATTCGTCTGCGGATGCGGAGGCTCGGGTCATCGAACTCCTGGCGCTGCCCTCCCCGCCGACCGCCCTGTTCGGCACCAACAACCGGATGACCGTGGGTGCCGCGCTGGCCCTCGCACGTCAGCAGCGGCGTATCGCCCTCGTTGGCTTCGACGACTTCGAGCTCGCGACGGCGCTTGCACCACCGGTCACCGTCGTGACCGTGGATACCGATGACTTGGGCAGCACTGCCGCCCGGATGCTGCTGCGAAGACTCGATGGCTGGACAGGGGCGGCGGACCGGATCGTCCTGCCGACCCGACTGGTCGTTCGTGGCTCCGGCGAGGTGCGACCGTCCGAGCCGCACCTCGCGTCACCCAGGAGGACACACCGATGAGCTACGTTCCAGCACGCACCCGCTACGAGCAGATGCGCTACCGGAGATCCGGACGCAGCGGACTGCAGTTGCCCGAGATCTCCCTCGGCCTGTGGCAGAACTTCGGCGGCATCACCACCTCGGATCGGCAGCGGGCGATCATCCAGCGCGCCTTCGACCTGGGAGTCACGCACTTCGACCTCGCCAACAACTACGGGCCGCCGGCGGGCTCGGCGGAGACGAATATCGGGCGCATCCTGGCCACCGATCTGCGGGCCCATCGAGACGAGCTGATCATCTCGTCCAAGGCGGGCTATGACATGTGGCCGGGTCCGTACGGCAACTGGGGATCCCGCAAGTACCTGCTGGCCAGCCTGGACCAGAGCCTGGTGCGCATGGGCCTGGATCACGTGGACATCTTCTACTCCCACCGAGTGGATCCGGCCACACCGCTCGAGGAGACGATGGGTGCCCTCGATACGGCCGTGCGCCAGGGCAAGGCGCTCTATGCGGGCGTGTCGTCCTATTCCGCGGAGCGGACCATGGAGGCGGCAGCCGTCCTGCGCGGACTGGGCACCCCGTTGCTCATCTCGCAGCCCTCGTACTCGATGCTCAATCGTTGGATCGAGGGTGGCCTGTTGGACGTGCTTGGCTCGGAAGGCATCGGCTGCATCGTGTTCTCACCCCTTGCCCAGGGGATGCTGACCGGCAAGTACCTCGACGGTGTGCCGACCGGGTCCCGTGCCTCCGAGGAGGGCTCACTGTCTGGTGAGCTGCTGCAGACAGAGACCCTGGACCGGGTCCGGGGCCTCGCGGCCATCGCGGCACGTCGGGAGCAAACCCTGGCGCAGATGGCTCTGGCCTGGACGTTGCGCGATGAGCGCGTCACCTCCGCGCTCGTCGGGGCGGGCTCGGTCGCCCAGCTCGAGGAGAACCTCGCGGCGCTGCGCAGCCCGGCCTTCTCGGCCGAGGAACTGGCCGAGATCGACACCTTCGCGCAGGAGAGCGGCATCAACCTGTGGGCCGCTTCCAGCAACGCATGATCTCTGCCGGGGACCAGCAACATCACAGGAGACGGACCGGATGAGCGACGCCCAGGCATCAGCCACCAGCCTGCGCAGCATGTATCCGACCATCGAGCCGTACCGGGCCGGGATGCTGGAGGTAGGTGACGGGCACCAGGTCTACTGGGAGCTGGTGGGGACGCCCGGCGCCAAGCCCGTGGTGTTCCTGCACGGCGGGCCGGGTGGTGGTCTGAGCACCAGCCATCGGCGGTTGTTCGACCCCCGTCGGTACCAGGTGCTGCTGTTCGACCAGCGGGGCTGCGGCCGCTCGACACCCAACGCTTCGCTCGACGCGAATACCACCTGGGACCTCGTGGCGGACATCGAACGGCTGCGGGAGATGGTCGGCGTCGACCGGTGGCAGGTCCTCGGGGGCTCGTGGGGCTCGACCCTCGCCCTGGCATACGCCGAGACGCATCCCGCTCGTGTCACGGAGCTGGTGCTGCGGGGCATCTTCGCCTGCCGACCGGAGGAGATCGCGTGGTACTACCAGGACGGCGCCTCGTGGCTCTACCCGGACCTGTGGGAAGGGTTCCTGGCACCCATACCGGCCGACGAACGACACGACATGGTGGCCGCCTACCGCCGTCGACTGACGGACCCCGACCCGGTCGTGCGGGTCGGGGCCGCGCGTGCCTGGAGCCTGTGGGAAGGCCAGACCATCACGCTGTTGCCCGATCCGGGCCTACGCGACACGTTCGCCGCGGATGCCTACGCGCTGGCCTTCGCGCGCATCGAGAACCACTACTTCGTGCACGACGCGTTCCTGGAGCCGAACCAGATCATCCGCGACGCGCACCGCCTGCGGGACATCCCGGGGGTCATCATCCAGGGCCGCTACGACCTCGCGACCCCCATGCGCACCGCGTGGCAGCTGCACCAGGCATGGCCGGAGGCCGACTTCCACATCGTCCCCGACGCCGGTCACGCATTCGACCAGCCGGGCATCCTCCACCAGCTCATCGAGGCCACGGACCGATTCGCCGACCTCTGACCCGAGCCGCGGACACGGTGATGACCCCTCGGCAGGACCGAAGGGGCATTCATGGGCGGTGCTGGCGCCGGGCCCGTGCTGGCGCCGTGGACCGTGTTGGTGCCCGCGGTCAGATGCCGATGGCGTCCTTGACCAGCACCACGGACGTGCGGCCGGGGCGGTCGCCACGCATGATGAGCATCTGGTTGATGGCCGAGTGCATGCCGTAGGCGGCCTGCGCCCGGGCGTCCTCGAGCGGGAGCACATAGTCGGTCTGTCCAGTACGGATCCCGTCGGGTGCGACCGCACCGGCATGCGGCCGCTGATGCCTTGTCGGCGCGACTGGTAGTCGCGAGATGGCGCAACGAAGGCCTACCTGGGCAGTCGGGCGCGACCGATGGAGTCGCGCGTGCGACTGGTGCTCGCATCCGTGACGCGAATGGGGCGTGGTGCGAGTAGCAGTCGCCCAAATGGTCGCGGAGTCGTGCTGAAGCGCCGGATCTGCCAGTCTCGCGAGTGACAGTCGCACGGCGATAGCAGGCGCAGGGCCACCCGGGCGACCCAGGGATGGCCGGCTACACTCCCGCGGTGAAGCTCAGCCGGATCATCATCAATGGCGTGGCGCTCATCGCAGCCGCACTCATCGTGCCGGGCATCAGCCTGGCCTGGAAGAACGACACGGTCGAGTCGCTCATCACGCTGGGTGTGCTTGCGATCCTGTTCGGCATCATCAACGCGTACCTGCGACCCGTGCTGCGGGCCGTGAGCCTGCCCATCAACCTGGTCTCGATGGGCCTGTTCGGCTTCTTCCTCAACGCCGGCCTGCTGCTGCTCCTCGCGTGGGTGGTGGACAAGGTGTGGCTGCCGGTCCTCCACATCGGCGATTTCCCGCCCACCTTCTCGACCACGACCATCGGTGCCGCCATCGCGGGCTCCATCGTCATCACCGTCGTGTCCACGCTCATGTCGACACTGGTGCCGGATGCCTGAGCGGCAGCTGGTGCCGTCGGGTTCGCCATTCGAGCCAGTCGTCGGCTACAGCCGCGCGGTGCGTGTCGGTGACCGCGTGATGGTGTCGGGCACCGCACCCACTTGGCCCGACGGCACGGTCGACCCTGATGTCCGCATCCAGGCCGCCCGCTGCCTGACCATCATCCTGGACGCTCTCGCGGCAGCCGGGGCGAGCGCCGCGGACGTGATCCGCACGCGCATGTACCTCGTCGACGTTGCTGATCAGGAAGCGGTCGGCCAGGCCCACGGCGCCGTCTTCGGCGATGTCCGCCCTGCCGCCACGATGGTCGTCATCTCGGGCCTGCTCGACCCCCGATGGCGGGTGGAGATCGAGGCCGAGGCGGTCATCGGCTCGAGCGCTGCAAGGTCCTGACGATGACATCGGATGACGCCGCCAGCGCGAGCCGCTAGAGTCGGGATCGTGCCCAGACGTATCTTCGTGTTCGATGACCCCGACCGTTTCGTTGCCGGGGCCATCGGGCCTCCAGGTCAGCGTGTCTTCTTCCTCCAGGCGGTGGAAGGTCGCCGGGTGACCTCGGTCAGCCTCGAGAAGGTCCAGGTGGCCCTCCTGGCGGACCGGGTCGGTGCCATCGTGGCCGAACTCCGGGAGCGCGGTGTGGCGGGTATCGCGGACATCGACCTAGCAGCCGTGCCGGGTGATGACGACCGTTCCCTGGACGAGCCGCTGCGCGACGCGTTCCGCGCCGGCACCCTGACCATCTCCTGGGATGGCGAGGAGTCCGAGGTGACCATCGAGGCTCGTTCGCAGGAGGAGTTCGACGACCTGCCGGACCTCGGCGAGAGTGACGCCGACGACGAGCAGGCGACGGTAGACGAGGATGACGACGACGTCCCGGACGATGCACCGGAAGGGCCGGATGTCCTTCGAGTCCGGTTGAGTGCGGCCATGGCGCTCGGTTTCGCGCGGCGGGCGGCGCGGGTCGTGTCCTCGGGTCGTCCCGCGTGCCCGTTCTGCGGCCAGCCGCTCAACCCGGAGGGTCACGTGTGCGTGCGGAGCAACGGGTACCTGAACTGACCCAGGCCGTGCCGGACATGCGTCGCTGGCAGTCGGAGGTGCCCATCTCGACCGAGGATGCACTGCGTCTGCTGCGCGACGGCGAGCTCACGGTGGCTGGCAGGGTGACCGAGGCATCCAACGTGGTGCTGTGGTGCGAGCTTCAGGTCCCCTGGCCGCTGCCACAGGGCATCGGGTCGCTGCACGCGGTGTACAAGCCCATCCGTGGGGAGCGGCCGCTGGTCGATTTCCGAACGGGCACGCTGGCACTCCGCGAAGTCGCCGCGTGGCTGGTCTCGGAGGCCACCGGCTGGTCTATCGTCCCTCCGACCGTGGTCCGAGACGGACCGGCCGGCGAGGGCATGGTCCAGCTCTGGATCGAGACCGACGAGGCTACCGACATCCTGCGCTTGATCCTGACCCGCGACGACCGGCTGCGGCGCATGGCGGTGTTCGATGTGCTCGTCAACAACGCCGACCGCAAGGGCGGCCACGTCCTCGTGACCGAGGACGGGGTCCACGGCTGCGACCATGGCATCTGCTTCTCGGCACACCCCAAGCTGCGCACGGTGCTCTGGGGGTGGCGCGGGGAGTCCCTGGTGGACGAGGAGCGGGAGATGCTGGAGCGAGTGCTCGACGCGCTGCGCGGCACCCTCGGCGAGCAACTGGAGCAGCTGCTGGATGTGACCGAGATCGACGCGCTCCGGTCGCGCGCGGAGCAGCTGCTGCGGGCGGGCTGCCTGCCGTTGCCGGACCCGTACCGGCACATCATCCCGTGGCCGCCGTTCTAGTCCGACGCCCCCCGGACCGTGGTCCGGTGTGCGCGGCGCGGGATGGCCCGCTATGGTGGCCGCTCGCCGTCCCCGCCCCAGGAGGTATCGATGCACGCTGCGCTGACCTGTATCGCTCGCCCATTCGTGGCCGCCATCACGGTCGCCCTGCTCGGTTCCGCCCTGCTCGTGGCGCCCGGCGCCGCGGCCGACGGCGTGTCCGTGTCGACCATCCTCAAGGGCTATGACCGACCGGTCCTGGTCGCGGCCCCGGCCGGTTCGAGCCGCCGGATCTTCATCGTGGAGCAGACGGGGCGCATCAAGGTCGCTAGTTGGAGCGGCAGCGCATGGGTCAAGGTGGGCACGTTCCTGGACCTCCGCAGCCGTGTCAAGTACGACGGCAGCGAGCAGGGCCTGCTCGGGCTCGCCTTTGCGCCCGACTACGCCACCAGCCGCCGCTTCTACGTCAACTACACTCGGAAGCCGGATGGCGCGACGGTCATCGCGGAGTTCAGGCGCTCGAGCACGAGCGTCACGAAGGCGATCGCCTCCTCCTATCGGACGGTGACCACCATCTCCCAGCCCGATGCCAATCACAACGGGGGCATGATCGCGTTCGGGCCAGATGACCTGTTGTACATCGGCACGGGCGACGGTGGGGGCGCTGGCGACCCCGCCGAGCGGGCACAGTCCCTGGGCTCTCGTCTGGGCAAGATGCTGCGCATCGATCCCCGGGACCCGGATGGCAGCGGGCCGAAGCACTACCAAGTCCCATCGGCCAACCCCTTCGTGGGCGTGAGCGGCGCGAACCCCCAGATCTGGGCACGCGGCCTGCGCAACCCGTGGCGCTGGTCGTTCGATCGACTGACCGGCGATCTCTGGATCGGTGACGTCGGCCAGGGGCAGTGGGAAGAGGTCGACAAGTCACGGGCCAACAGCAGCGGCACGGCCGCCGGCAAGGGCCGCAACTACGGCTGGGACTACTGCGAAGGGACGCACCAGTACGAGGGCAACAAGGACTGCCACGTCTATGGCGTGCAGCCAGTCCAGCAATACAGCCACAGCGATGGCTGCGCGGTAACGGGTGGCTACGTGTATCGCGGACCCGACTATCCCGCATGGCAGGGCGTGTATGTCTACACGGACTATTGCTCGGGTCGGCTGTGGACGCTCGATAGCAGCGGCGACATCATCGGCCCCAACGCCGGTGTCTCGACGGGTCGCAACATCAGCGGTTTTGGCGAGGACGGCGCCGCACGCCTGTTTGCCACGGACCTCAACAGCGGTCACATCCTGCTGGTCAAGTTCAGCGGCACGCCCTCCTGATCGTCAGCCCGGGTCGGGGACCCGGGCAGGTCGGGGATACACCGCCCCCACGAGCGCGGGCAGGTCATGCACCGTGACGATGGCGAGGGGCAGGACATCCGTGCGGCCGTGCTCGCTGATGAGGATGGCCACCAGCTCGCGGCCGACCTGACGGGAGAGCTCGAAGGCGTCCAACGCCCCCATGGCGGTCGTGGACGCCGGCAGCACCTGGCACTCAGCCGTGGCTTCGGCATGTGCCAGCACGTCGCCGATGGTCGGGCGTGAGCGTGCCGCGTCCATACCCGTGTCGGCCAGCCAGCGGACGATGGTCTGCGTCGTCAACAGGCCAACGTAGCCGGCTGGGTCGTACACCGGCAGCTGCGAGAAGCCGTCGCTGCGCATCCGGGCGACGGCGCTGGCGAGGGAGTTCCTGGGGCTGACGATCACGACCTTGCCCCGCTGGACGAGGTCGATGACGAGTGGTGGCGACAGCAGCAGGTCCCGGATGTGCTCGATCTCGCCGACCGCATCCCGTGTGGGCTCCGCCATGACCCGCCCATTGGTGCCGTGGACCAGGGCATTGCGCAGCTCGCTCAACTCCCGGAGGTCCAGCTCCAGGCGCCGCGGTATGACCGATCGGGCGCCGCGCAGCAGCTCCGGGAACGAGGTGTGCCCGTCGCGTCCCGGATTCACGATGCGTCCTCGAAGGTCGCCCTCGATGGCCTGGAACGCTGCCAGGAATCGCTCGACGTTGGTGCTCTCGTGGGTCTCGCTCACGTCACGGACCATAGACCGGGTGGCCCATCGGTGTTCGGTCGGGGCCGCGGATCCCACGACGCCACGTATCCTTGGCCCGATGCGTCCCTTGTCCTGGCTTCGCGCCCTGATGCCGGCAGCCATCACGGTCGTTGCCATCGCCGCCATCATGACCCTGCCCGACCAGGGTCTGGGCACCGACGAGCGACCCCAGGTCGAGGGCTACCGGGGACGTATCGTCGCGGTCGTCCCGCGGCCGGAAGTCCCGGACATCCCCATCGTGCTGCCGAGTGGCGACCTCGTCACTGACTTCGACCCAGGGGCACCGGGCATCCCGGACGACGGCTCCGGCGAGGCCGACGGCGACTTCCAGGTGCTGCTCCTGGACGGTCCGCGTGCGGGCGAGGTGGTGAGTGCGTACCTGGGTACGGCAAGCCTGGCGACCCGGGTGGAGGATTTCGCCGTTGGCGACGAGGTGGTCGTCAGCTTCACGGGCCAGCCCGATGGCGCGCCATTCATCAGCGTGTCGGACCGCTACCGACTGCCTTCCCTGGCCATCCTGCTGCTGGTTTTCGTGGTGGCCGTCCTGATCGTCGGACGTGGCCAGGGGCTCCGTGCCCTCATCGCGCTCGGCCTCACGGTCGCCCTGGTGCTCAAGATCGTCATCCCACAGGTCCTGACCGGCACGCCCCCGGTGCCCCTCGCGCTGATCGTCGCGAGCCTCGTAACAGTGGCCACCATCGGGCTCACCGAGGGATTCCGGCGGCCCGGTGTCGCGGCCATCCTGGGCACCATCTGCGCCCTCGCCATCGTGGGTGTGTCATCCGCCGTCATGACCGAGGTAGCCCGGTTCAGTGCCTCGGGATCGGATGACTTCCTGTTCCTGTGGTCGGCGCTCGGCGGGACGCTCGATATCCGGGGCCTCCTCCTGGCCGCGTTCATCCTCGGGGCGCTGGGCGTGCTCGACGACGTGACCGTGACCCAGGCCGTCACGGTCGAGGAGCTCTCCGCGGGCAGGGATGGACTGCGCGGTCGGGCACTCTGGTCGAGCGCGTTGCGGGTCGGCAGGTCCCACATCGGCGCCACCGTGAACACATTGTTCCTCGCCTATGTCGGAGCGAGCCTGCCCCTTGTGGTGCTGTTCGTGTACGCCGGCCGGCCGGCGACGCTGGTGCTCAACAGCGAGGTGGTCGCGATCGAGGTCGTGCGCACGTTGTGCGGCGGACTGGGCATCGTCGCGGCGGTGCCCATCACGACCGCCATCGCGACGTTCCTGGTCGGTCGATCACGCCCTGACCGGGCTGGCCCTGACATCTGGACGTCCGTGGGCGACCCGGCGCTCCTGCATTCGGAGGTGACGCTCCTGCCGCGAGCGTCCAGCGGCCCGCGACCTCGGTCCGGCGCGACTGCTGGACGAGACGTCGGACCGAGTGACTAGGGCGCGACCGTGAAGTCACAGCTGCCGCGGGCCTCCGTGAAGGTGTCGACACGGACCAGGGCTGTCGCGTTCCAGGTGCCCGTGAACGGGAGCGGGGTCGAGCCCGACCAGCCGGCCGAGCCCTGGGTGAGCACCACGCTGATGGGTACCTCACCGGCATAGGGATGCAGCAGCTCCACGGTCACCCCTTGGGCTGTCGACGGCACGCCCGAGACCAACACCCGGTTCGTGCCGGGCTGCCCCGGAGTCGCCACGAACGCCGCGCCGAACGAGGCGGTGGTGGTGGTCAGGGTCATGCTGCAGCGGGGCGACGTGATCACATGACCCTCGTGGCCGGCGTGCCCCTGGTGGGGACCCACCAGCGTGAGCGCCGAGGACAGCATGGCCACGACGATGAGCAGCGTCGCGTCCAGCAGGAACAGGCGCCGATATCTGACCCGGCCGGCCGCCGCAAGACCCCGTCTCCCGTACGCGCCAACGGTCGCCGCGATGGCCACGACGCCCAGCTTGGCGAGCACGATCCAGACGTAGACCGTGAGACCGCCCTCCAGGCCGTTGGTGAGCAGCAGCGCCGACGCGGAGCCGCCGCCGATGACCAGGAACAGGGCAACGGTCGCCAAGCGCGAGAAGCCCCGGACCACGGCCCGCGCGGCATCATCCGACACGCTCCGGTCCCACATCACGAGCCCGACCGCAGGGGCCGCGCCAAGCCAGGTGATGGCCGCGCCGAGGTGCACGGCGATGGTCAGGCTGGTCAGCAGGCTGTTTGTGGCATGGCCGCCCCACGCGAGGGTCAGGAGCGCCGCGCCGACCGTGACCGTCGCCGCACGCGGTCGCACCGGGCGCAACAGGAGCAGCAGCAGACCCACTCCCAGCAGTCCCAGGCGCACGAGGGTCGCGGCGGCATAGTCGGTGGCCAGCCAGCCCGCGCCACCGTCGGTGACCTCGATGACGGTCCATGCGCCAAGAGCGACCACGCTCGTGACCAGGACGCCGACCCAGAACCGGCGTACGCGGCGCGTCTGGGCGGCCAGCAGGCACCACGCGATACCGGCCCCGGCGGCCATGAGCAGCATCAGGTCCGCGGTGCCCCGGCTGATCCACAGCACGGTTTCGAGGGGTGAGGCGAAGGTGGCTGGCGCCGGTCGCGCAGCGCCGTCGGCATCGCCGACCGCGAACGTGGTCGAGCCATGGATCACGTGTCCGTCGGCGCTGATGAGTGACCACGCCATCACGTACCAGCCATCGGTCAGCGCCACGATCGCCTGGCGCACGGTCGGGCCGCGCAGGACGTCGTCACCAGCGTCGGCGAGGCTGCCGTCAGGTCGGATCACGCGCAGTCCACCCGGCGCCAGGGTCATGTTCTCGTTGAACGTCACCGACACGCTGGTCGGTGACACCGGCAGGCGCGCATCATCGACGGGGTCCAGTGCCACGACCTGGGCATGCGCGGACGCGACGCTGCCATATAGCAGCAGGAAGACGGTGGCGAGGAGGAGTGGTGCGAGGAGGCGGACGCTCCGCCTCCTCGCGGTCGCTCGGCCCCGCGTCGCCGCGGGACCGGCCATCAGGGTGCGGGTGAGGTCGCAGGGGCGACCACGTTCACCGTCGGCGCCGGGTGCTCCAGGTCATCCTCGGTCTGGCCGGCGGCCGGGATCTCGATCCAGGCCACCTGCGTATCACCGCAGTACTGGACCGTCGGCAGGGCAACCGTGGCGGGCGTCTCCGGGAACACGGCCATCAGCTGGAAGTCGGCGTACTGGCTGTCCGGCAGCGTCCCACCCGACCACTTGACGGTGGTCACGACGGGCGCGTTCATGGCATCGATCTGCTCGTCCGTGAACGACGCATCCGGTGCCATCGAGGGCAGGACCGGCGGTGTCGCGACCACATCGATGGTCCATCCGGCCATGAGCTTCGGCTTGACATCGATGACGCCGGCCGGGATCTGCACCTCGAGTGCGGTGGTCGCGGCGCCGTCGCAACCGTGCGGCACACGGAAGGTGAACTCGGTGCCGTAGCCACCGCCCACGACGGCGCCGCCATCGGTGATGAAGACGTGGGCTGCCGCCGGGACGGCGACCGCCAGCAACAGCGCGGTCGTAGAGGCGAGGCCGGCAACGCGCCGGCGCGTGAAGACGTGATCCATGAACGTGACTCCTTCGTCGATGTCGCGGGTCCGATGCGACACCATTCCGTTCGGCAGAATGATGCTACCGGATCAGAGGGGACGTGATGACGAGGGCACGGGGTGGACCACGACTGCCGTGGGCGCGCATCACCGGCGCGCGGCGCGGTCGGCCTGCGAGGGATAGCAGGATCGCGGGACGGGACGGGACACGGGTGCGTGGGCGGACCGGGGACTGTGCTGCGGCCGCGACGACCCGGCTCACGGCAGAACCGAGCCACGCCGTCAACAGCTGGGCACCGACACCGATGGCGACCACCAGCCACAGGCCGTGATCGAACAGCTCGTGGGTGATCTCGGCTGGCGTGACGCCGTGACCGAGGCGTTCCAGCAGCTCGATGCCCAGGAACGCCGAGATCTGGATGGTGGCGAGGACCCGGAAGCGGACCTCGCGGGCGCGCGCGCTGCGTGACCCGAGGAATCCTGCGCCGACGGCGACCAGGAAGCCCAGGATGACTGACGGCTCCAGCAGCCACAGCCACTGATGGCCGGATGCCGCGAGGACCTCTGCGTGGACGTGCCCGTCCGGATACACCAGGTCGTACGACGCGACGTGGCCGATGAGCAGGCCGACGACCGCCCAGCCGAAGATGACCAGCATCGGCGCGCGCGCGAGACGTCTCACGGCGCCTGCATCGAGCTCATGTCGTGCACCGTGATCGCTGATGGGCCGGGGATGGGTGCGCCAAGGAGGGAGTGGGTCGTCATGAGCAGCTCCAGCAACTCCACCGACGATCCGGCGATCGGATCGACTGGTGTGACGCTGGTGCCATTGGCGAGGACCACGGTGCGGACCAGGCTGTCGCCCTTGTCACCCTTGGGCACCCCGGAGGCCAGGGCATCACGGACCTGCCGGACCTGGTCGGTGGACAGGGTGAGCCGTTCGAGGACATCCCCGTGCTTCATGGTCACGCGGCCGTCATCGGTGATGGTCAGCTCCTCGTGGTACCCGTCCGGCCAGTCGCGCTCGTAGCGCACCACGGTGGCGGCGGAGGAACCGGCTGAACAGCCGACGAGCAGCAACAGCAGGCCGACGACGAGGAGCGACAACCAGCGATGACGTGACACGGCAGGGCCAGCACAAGCCCGGTGATCGCGCGTCACCGGACACCGCGAAGTGCGACGGCTGCGGCTGCCCAGCCGCTGACGATGGCCAAGGCATATGTCACGCACCAGAGACAGATGGCGTTGATGACGGCGACCTCCAGGTAGGTGAACCAGGCAAGGGCGGGCAGGCTGACGAGGCCGATGGCATAGGCGAGGTACAGGCCGCGGGTGTCGGCGCGACGCCACCAGAGGACGGCACCGGCCAGGATGGTGGCCGCCGCGCCGAGGCCGAGGATCGCCACTGGGATACCCAGGAACGTGGAGTACTCGCTGCTGTTGACGGCCTCACAACCGCTGATCACCGCGCAGGCCGGCGCACTACCGCTGAGCTTGACGGCACTGAGGTATAGCGCGATGGCCACGGCCACCAGCGCCAGCACGGTCAGGATCCCACCCAGCCTGCCCGTCATGGCGCGCTCGTGCCCGGGCCGGTCGGCGCGCTGCTGGCGACCGCGACCAGGCCGTCGAGATACGCCGACAGTCTGGTCCAGTCCGGCAGGCCCGCTGCCAGCTGTCCATCGATGGACATCGTGGGTGTCGAATCCACGCCCAGCGACTGGCCCACCGCCGTCTCCTCGTGGACTGCGGCGAGCATGGCTGGGTCATCGAGGGCAGCCAGGAACGGCTGACGATCGAGACCCACCGCAACCGCCATATCTCCGAGCCGGTCGCGGCTGAAGGCGCCCTGGTTCTCGGCACCCTGGTTGGCGAACAACAGGTCGTGGTACGCCCAGAACGAGGCTCCCTGGGCGACTGCCACGCGGGCCGCCACGGCTGCATCGAATGACTCCGGGCCGATGAACGAGAAGTCCCGATAGGTCAGCCGAACGAGACCCGGCTCGACATACCGGGAGACGATCGCTGGCTCGATGTCACGCGAGAACCGGGCGCACACGGGGCACTGGAAATCGGCCCACACATCGATGGTGATGGGTGCGTCCGCGGCACCCAGGCTGCGGCCATCCTCCAGTGCAGTGGGTGACTGCACGATCGGCGTCGCGAGGGCACTCGGGGAGCTGCCGCCGGGCAGGCCACCTGCGACGGCGAGGACGGCAACGGCGAGCAGGCCGAGCGCTGCCGCCGCGACGGTGATGATGACCATCGGAGAGCGCCGCGAGGGTTCGGGCGCGACGGGACGCTTGGTGGTCCCGGATGGACGACTGGAACGGGTCATGACGACCTCGGGGAGAGCGGGGGATCGATCCCTAGGGAACGCCCGTTGGGCGACACGTTCCCGCGGATCGGCGGCAGGTTCGGGACGCATGCATCCCGCGGCGGTCCGGGCTAGGCGGCCGGACTCCAGTCACGGCGGGGCGGCCCGCGACTGGCGCGTGCGCCGGGCACTCGCGTGCGGAAGGCGAGCCGCAGCCCGTGTCGCAGGCGGGGAGTCGACACAGCTGGCGCCCAGTCATGGGCCGTCGCCGGGATACGGCCGAGGAGCACCAGCCGGCGCCAGTGCACCAGCGCCGCGACCAGGGCCACGATCAGGGTCGCCAGCAGGACCAGCACCAGGGGCGCCAGACCATGTCGCAGCAGGACGTCCACGCCCTGCACCGGCAAGCCGGCGGCGATCGCCTCGGCGTTCTCCTGTGCGGTGTACAGCAGGCCCGCCATAAGGGCGAGTCGCGCCCAACTGCCGAGCAGCAGCGAGAGATAGTCCCGCAGGCCATCGCCGTCTCCCGTCGTCGGGGACGCGGTCACTTCGCGCCGCAGGCGACGCAACTGGACCGCGGCAACCATCGTCAGGCCCGCGATCGCAGCGACGACCGCGGCGACCAGCCACAGCCAGTAGCCGTCGTGTCCGGTCGATCGCATCGCGCTGGCGTAGGACGCGCCACTGCCGAAGGAGACCAGGTACGTCCCCTCGTGGGCAAGGACGCAGGCGAGTAACGCCAGCAGCGTGAACGCCACTCGCTCGAGTCGAGCAGGGCGCCGCACGGAGCTGCGAAGCGTCAGGGACGCGCGGCGCTGCGACATGCGGGCATGATGCCAGACATCCCGCGGGCCACCCCGTGCCAGATGGCCCCCTCCGGAGGGCTACAGGTCATCGAACACCTGCGGCCGACCATGGACGATCTCCACCGGCGCCGCCGCCCACGCTGATCGATGGCGGCCGATGGAGCTCCACCCGAACGCGACCACGAACATGGCCGCCTCCAGGAGCACGATGGTGGCGCCCGACGAGATGTCCAGCCAGTAGCTGGCGAACATGCCGACGGCGCCGGCCGTGGCGCCCAGGAACGACGACAGGAACAGCATCCGCGCGAACGAGTCGGTCAACAGCCGGGCGGTGGTGGCCGGGATGATGAGCGTGGCAGCGATGAGCGTCACGCCAACGACGTTGATGGAGGCCACGATGGTGGCCGCCAGGGCCAGGGCGAACAAGGTGTCAACGACGCCCGTGCGGATGCCGAAGATGGGCGCGACCTCGGGGTCGAAGGTCATGAACAGCAATCGCTTGTAGAACAGCGCGATGAACACAGCGACGCACACGGTCACCATCGCGACCACGAGCAGGTCGGCGGGGGTGACGCCCAGGATATTGCCGAACAGGGCCGCCTCGAAGTTGGTGGTGTAGCTGTTGGTCTTGCTGATGATGGCCACGCCCAGCGCGAAGCTGGCGGTGGTGATGATGCCGATGGCAGCGTCAGCGCCGATCCGGCGCCGGCGCGACACCGCGTTGATGAGCACCGCGGCGAGGAAACCCCAGACACCGGCACCCAGGTAGAAGTTGATGCCCATGGCGTACGCGACCACGGCCCCACCGAAGACGGCATGGGACAGGCCGTGGCCGATATAGCTCATGTGCCGCAGCACCACATACACCCCGATGAGGCCGCAAACGAGGCCCACCAGCACCGACACCGCCAGGCCCTGGCGGAAGAAGGCATACCCGAACGGCTCCGTGATGAGCTCGATCACCTGTCGCTCGGTCCGTGGACATGGGGCGCGCCATCGTGTTCGTGGTGGGCGTGCTCGTAGCCATCGTGCCGGTGACGCAGCGCCTCCCGCAGACGGTGCGGTGCCGCATCCGCGACCAGGACCATGCCGTCCTGACGCACGATGCGCAGGTCCGCCGCGTACGTCGCGTTGAGGATCTCGGAGGTGAACACGGTGTCCGGATCGCCCTGGGCCACGATGCGTCGGTTGACACACACCACGTAGGGCAGGTGCGCCGCGACCGAGTTCAGCTCGTGGGTCGTGAGCACGATGGTCACGCCCTGCGCGTTGAGGTCCGCCAGCAGGTGCAGCACCTCGTCCCGGGTTCGGATGTCCACGCCGCTCGTCGGCTCGTCCAGCAGCAGCAGCAGCGGTTCGGCGATCATGGCGCGCGCCAGGAAGACGCGTTGTTGCTGGCCGCCGGACAGATCCCGGATCTGCCGCTCACCCAGACCCCCGATACCCAGTCGTTCCAGGACCCGATCCGCCTCGCCTCGGTCCTGTGCGGTCATCCAGGGACGCCACGGACCGTGGGACCAGCGGCCCATGAGCACCACCTCCCGGGCCGTGGCCGGGAAGTCCCAGTCGACGGTCTCGAGCTGGGGCACCCAGCCGATGTTGGCAGGTCGGCCACCGCTGACATCGCGCCCGTCGACCAGGACCCTGCCCTTGAGCCTGGGCACCTGACCGACCATGGCGCGCAGGAGCGTGGTCTTGCCGGCACCGGATGGCCCCACGATGCCCACGAGGCTGCCTCGGGCAAGTGACAGGTCGACATCCTCGAGCACGGCCGGGCCGCCGTAGCTGGCACTGACACCCTCGAACCGAACGAGCGGGGCATCCACCCCGCTCGTCGATAGCTGCTCGAGGGCCCGAGACGTCACGGCTGCCAGGTGTCCTCCACGGGGAAGTCGGCGAACGTGGCGGTCCCCTGCCCACCGAGGGCGTCCATCATGATCTCCATGTCCTTGCGGAGCATGCCCATGTAGGTGTGTTCGGGCGCATCCTGGGCACCGGGCGGCTCGTCGTCGCGCAGCGCATCGACGAACACGGCGCCGGCTTCACTGGCGATCTGCTCCAGGACCGCACTGGGGAAGACCTCGGAGCCGAACACGGCCGGCACCTGCTGCTCGCGGATCTGGTCGATGAGGTTGGCCACGTCCTGCGGGCTGGGGTCCGAGAAGTCGGAGGCCTGGACGGCGCCGATGACATCGAAGCCGTACTCGCGTGCCCAGTACGCCCACGAGTCGTGGTACGTCAGGAGCTTGCGGTTGGCCTCGGGCACCGTTGGCACCACGGCCCGGATGCGCGCGTCCAGGTCATCGAGTCGCGTCTTGAGCAGGTCGTAGTTGGTGGCGAAGTACGCGGCGTTGGCGGGATCCGCCTCGCTGAACCAGTCACGCATCAGCTCCGCGTACGCGAGGGCGTACTGCACATTCATCCACAGGTGCGGGTTGGGGTCACCCTCTGACTGCGGGAAGCTGAAGTCGAACAGCCAATCGGCCTCGGTGATGGTGTTGTCGCCCAGCTGCATGATGGGTGTCTCGGGGCGCTTGGATGCCTCCGCGAGGTCCAGCGTGGGCTCCTCCAGGTGGAGGCCGTTGACGATGATGAGGTCCGCGGCGTTGAGCACCTGGGCGTCCGACGGGCTGGGCTCGAAGGTGTGGGAGTTGGTGGCATCCGGCACGATGCCATGCAGTCGGATCCGGTCGCCGCCGATATTGCGGGCGAGGGAGCTGATGGGCGCGACGGTGGTCGCGACGTCGAGCATGTCGGGACCCCCCGTCAGCTCATCATGCCAGCCCAGATTCGGCACCGCGGCGGGCATGGATGCGGCGGGTGACTGGCCCGCGACCGGGGCTGCAACGAGGAGCAGAGCCACGCTGGCCATGAGCCCGATCCGACGAACTGACATGTGATCTCCAGTCATAGTTGACAACTGATGTTATTGCAATAGTGTGCAACAACACGTCGTCGCAGTCTACCCCTCATACTTCGCAGCATGTCAGCCACCGGATCATCGACCCCCAACCAACCCTCGCAGGGGCTCCGCGCTGCAAACGGCTGGGCGAGCGCCCGAGAGCAGCTGCATGCCCGCGGGCTGCGCTGGACACCACAGCGACGGATGCTGGTAGACGTGTTGTCTCGCGCAGAGGGCCACGTCACTGGCGCCGAGCTGGTGGAGCGATGCCGCCAGAAGGACAGCTCGACCATCCCGTCCACTGTCTACCGCACCCTGGACGTGCTGGAGGAGCTGGGCCTGGTCCGGCATGCCCATGGTCCCGATGGCCGCGAGGAATACCACGTGCTGCCGGAGACCGAGCACGGCCATCTGCATTGCTCCCGATGCGGCGCCAGCTGGGATATCGGACCGGATGAGGCATCGAGCCTGTCGGCGATCCTCCAGCACGACCGCGGCTTCGTGATGGACCTGACCCACCTCACCGTGTCGGGCCTGTGCTCGGGATGCGCCGGGGCCGCGCCCGAGGGCTGAGAGGTTCCTGCAACGCCTGCGCCATCCCTGTGGGGTGACCGGCAGGCGTCCAGGACCAGACTTCCTCCCGACGCGAGCGGCGCGCCGTGCCGCGAGAGCAAGGGAGGAATCCATGAGATCCAGACGAATCTTCGTCGCGCTGTCAAGCGCGGCCCTGATCGCCTCCATGGTGGGGGCGTCCGCGCTTGCCCAGGACGGCGAACAGGCCACCGTCCAACCCACGGGGACTCTGCCGGGTGACCCGTCCATCGCGCTCGTCCAGGTCACCGATGGCCTGGTCGACCCCATCAGCGTGACCAATGCCGGCGACGGTTCGGGCCGCGTGTTCGTGGTCGAGCGGATCGGCCAGGTCAGGATCGTCGATGGTGGCGGCGCGCTCGTCGAGACGCCGTTCCTGGACATCAGCGGGAGCGTCAAGGTCGACTTCCTGGAGCAGGGCCTGCTGGGGCTCGCGTTCCATCCCGATTACGCGAGCACAGGCCAGTTCTACGTCTACTACTCCGACTACGCCACGAACGGCAATCTGCGAATCGTGCGCTACAACGTGTCTGCGGATGACGCCAACGTGGCCGACCCGGACAGTGCCCAACTGGTGTTGGAGATCGCCGACGACCCGTACACCAACCACAACGGTGGCACGCTCCAGTTTGGTCCGGACGGATATCTGTACTGGGCGACCGGCGACGGTGGCCTCGCGGGCGACCCGTATGACAATGCCCAGAACCGCCGAAACCCGTACGGCAAGATCCACCGGATCGATGTCGACACCACGTCGGCTGAGCTGAACTACTCCATCCCCTCGGACAACCCGTTCGCGGAGTCGTCCAAGGTGAGCCTGCGCCCCGAGGACCCGGCCACGTATCACCCGGGCGCGGATGCCACCATCTGGTCATACGGCCTCCGCAATCCGTGGCGCTTCTCGTTCGACCCCACGACGGGCGACCTATATATCGCCGATGTCGGCCAGAACGCGTGGGAAGAGGTCGACTTCCAGGAGGCCGGTGCGGCCGGTGGCCAGAACTACGGCTGGGACTGGATGGAAGCCTCCCACTGCTACCCCGCGACCGTGACCGACTGCCCCCGCGGGCAGGTCGGCGTGCTCCCGGTGGCCGAATACGACCACGCCACTGGCGACTGCTCCATCTCCGGCCTGGGCGTCTCGCGCAGCACGGACTCGCCGTTGCTGGACGGCGTGTACCTGAACTCGGACTTCTGCTCGGGTCGCGTCTACGGACTCGCTCGTGACGACTCGGGTGCGTGGCAGTACCAGATGCTCCTGGATACGGCGCTCCTGGTGCCCGGTGGCGGCACGGACGAGGCCGGCAACGTCTACCTCACCTCATGTGAGTGCGGCTTCAGCCGGGACTACGACCCGGTCACCCAGTCGAAGGGTGCGCTGTGGAAGGTCGTCGAGGCGGCCAACGTCGCCGATGGGGCGATCACGGCTCCGCCCGAGCCGGATGCGAGTCCGGCACCCGAGGCATCTGCCCCGGGCGAGACCCAGGCGCCGGCCGAGTCCAGCGCTCCCGAGGCGACGGATGCTCCGGCAACCACGGCACCGGAGGCATCGCCGCCTGCGGCGACCAAGGCACCCGCCGAGACCCCCGCTCCGGACTCATCCGCCGCGGCCGAGACCACGTCTCCCGCCGAGACCACGACTCCGGACTCATCGGCAGCAGTCGAGAGCCCGGCCGCCAGCGCGGCCGCCGAGGGCGACACCGTCACACTGGTGGACATCGCCTTCCAGCCCAGGAAGCTGACCATCGCGGCCGATACCGCGACGAACATCAGTCTGCCGAACACGGGGGCCGCGGTCCACACGTTCGTCATCGACGAGTTGGACATCAATGTCGAGGTCGCACCCGGTGAGACCGGTTCGGTGACCATCGACGCCCCCGCAGGCAAGTATGTCTACTACTGCGACGTGCCTGGCCATCGTGAGGCCGGCATGGAGGGCACCCTCACCGTCAAGTAGTACGTACCCCGTTCGCGGGATACACGCCCCCGGGGATCCGTCCCCGGGGGCCGTTCGCTGCACTGGGCACTGCGATCTTCACTTTATGATGTGTCGGCCACCGGAGCCGTGGCGCATGTCAGGGTGTCTCGGCGATCTCGTTCGTCTCACGACACGCGTGTCAACCGAGATGGCACGAGCACTGCGCATGCTGACAGTGGATGACCGGTATCCCCATCATGATGTCGGTCCACATACAGACCTGCGGCTGTCGAATGACCCGGCGCCGGAACTGGAGGTTGACCCATGCACACCCGGAATGAGCGGTGCGCCCCTTGAACGTCATCACCGCCGAAGGCCTGGTCAAGGTCTACAAGTCGCGCAAGAGCGAGGTCCGTGCGCTGGACGGCGTCGACCTCGAAGTGGAGGAAGGCAGCGTCCTCGGCCTGCTTGGCCCGAATGGTGCCGGCAAGACGACCACCGTGCGAATCCTGTCGACACTGCTGAAGCCAGACGCCGGACGCGCCACCGTGGCCGGATTCGATGTGGTCACACAGGCGCAGGAGCTGCGATCGGTCATCGGGCTTTCCGGCCAGTACGCGGCCGTGGACGAGAACCTGACCGGACAGGAGAACCTGTGGATGTTCGGGCGGCTGTACCAGCTGCCCAGCGCGGAGTCCCGCACGCGTGCCGGGGAGCTGCTGGAGCAGTTCGACCTCGTCGAGGCCGGTAGCCGGGTCGTCAAGACCTACTCCGGCGGCATGCGCCGGCGGCTGGACCTCGCGAGTGCCCTCATCGGTCGGCCCCGACTGCTATTCCTGGACGAACCCACGACGGGACTCGATCCACGCAGCCGACTGGGCATGTGGGACGTCATCCGGACACTGGTCCGTGAGGGCACGACACTGCTGCTGACGACCCAGTACCTGGAAGAGGCGGACGAGCTGGCCAACACCATCGCCGTCGTCGACCACGGCAAGATCATCGCCCGCGGTACCGCGGACGAGCTCAAGACGCAGGTCGGTGGCGAGCGCATCGAGGTCGTGGTCCACGAACGCGCGGACATGGAACGTGCGGCGGGGCTCATCCGGCCGTTCGGTGTCGGGGATGCCGTGATCGACGAGCACACCCGCAAGCTGACTCTGCCGTCCACGGGCGGCGCGCAGGCGCTCGTCCAGGTGGTCGGCGCGCTGACGGAGGCAGGCGTCGTTATCGATGACATCGGCGTCCGGCGGCCGACCCTCGATGACGTGTTCCTGTCGCTGACCGGGCACGCAGCCGAGCTTGGCGCGAACGACGACGACGAGACACCGGCCTCCAGGAGGAAGTCATGACCACCGCAACCAGACCCACCCGCGTGGTGGAGGGCGGCGCGCGTCAGGCGCTGTCCGATGGACTCGTCGTCATGTGGCGGAACCTCAAGCGCATCCCGCGGATCCCGGAACTCGCGATCTTCGCGGTCATCCAGTCGATCATGTTCGTGCTGCTGTTCGCGTTCGTGTTCGGTGGCGCCATCCCGCTGCCCGGCTACACGAGCCCGAATGCATATCGCGAGTACCTGATGCCCGGCATCTTCGTGCAGACCATCGCCTTCGCTTCCGCCACCACGGCCATCGGGATGACGGACGACATGGCCAAGGGCATCATCGACCGCTTCCGGTCACTGCCCATGGCTCGTTCGGCGGTCCTGACCGGACGCAGCTTCGCGGACACCATCTACCAGACCGGCATCCTCATCGTGCTGATGGTCTCGGGTCTGCTCGTGGGCTGGTCCGTCAACAACGGCATCGTGGACTTCCTCATCGGCGTCGGCCTGCTCATCGTCTTCGCGTTCACGATGTCCTGGGTCGGTATCTGGCTGGGGCTGTCGGTGCCCACCGTGGAGGTCGGCCAGCAGGTCGCCTTCGTGGTCATCTTCCCCATCACGTTCATCTCCAGCGCATTCGTGCCCATCCAGACCATGCCCAGCTGGCTCCAGCCCTTCGCGGAATGGAACCCGGTCAGTACGCTGACCTCATCACTGCGCATCCTGTGGGGCAACCCCAACCCGTTCGCGACGAACAACCTACCCTCGACGCAGCCCCTCCTGGTGACCATCGGTTGGGTGATCGTCCTGTTGGGCATATTCATCCCGCTCGGCGTGCGCAAGTACCGCTCGACCAGCCGCTGACACCACAGCCAGCGCGACGCTGCGCTGGCCGATACTCCGAGACCGATCCGAATGGCAGGGCCGCGTGCCCTGTCATTTTGCTTTGGCAAGAGCCCGCGATTGGTCGACTCCACCCTCAGCGCACCGCCGGTCCTGGCTGCGCGACCTCGCTGTTGCTTCGAGCAGCCGGTGGCGATCATCTTGCTCGGCAACACATCTGGCTGGGCATCGCGAACCTCGTGGCGAGCTGTACAGCCACTTCGTCTGCACCTCCGCGGCCTCGGAGCCCTGTATCGGGGCACCCTCCGCGGCCTTCCCGTCCACGCCCGTCGGGCGCGCCAGCCTCGCCGGTCGGGTGCGTCGGCCTCGCCGGTCGGGTGCGTCGGCCTCGCCCTCCGGGTGCGTCGGCCTCGCCCTCCGGGTGCGTCGGCCGATGATCATCTGGGATGCGTACGGCCGATGATGTCGGTGCGTCGGCCGATGATCATCTGGGATGCGTACGGCCGATGATGTCGGTGCGTCGGCCGATGATCATCTGGGATGCGTACGGCCGGAGAACGGGGCTCCGCCGACCCTCACGACCACCGGACCTGGTGGTCCCCCGTCGACATGCGGCACCATGGCGCCAGAACGACGGGTGAAGGTCCTGGGGAGCACCCCAACGTCGGTCGGCGCGGAGTTTCTCCGCCCGTTGGATCATCTGGGACTCAGTCGCCACGGGGCCGGGTGCGCCACGGGCCCGAGAGCGCCACGGGCCACGAACCGACGCTCGCGCGATTGGGCCGCGCGACGCGGGCCGGAGTGCCACGCTCGCGCCGCCCGGGGGGCTGCGCGACCCGAGGCCCGCAGACCGTCAGGCGCTGGCGACCGAGCGGCGGCGGATCATCGGACGCCAATCGCTCAGGTACAGGAACAGGACCGGCACCAGGTACAGCAGGTATGCCGCGACCTCGATCGCTGTGGGCGCCGCGCGGTATCCGAACATACCCGCAAGGACCGATCCGAGCGGCGAGGACTGCGGCAGCGTCGTGCTCAGGTCGAACACGGGCTGGAACACCGGCAGATAGCCCGCCTCCGTGAACTCGTGGATGGCGTACACGACCAGCCCCGCGGACACGAAGATGAGCAGGATGCCCGTGACCGTGAAGAACTTCGCGAGGTTGATGCGGATGCCGGCCGCGAAGATCGCCCAGCCCAGTGCCATGGCCACGGTCAGGCCCAGCAGCCCGCCGAAGACGGCGCCCGTGGCGTCACCCGATTCGGAAGCGAGGATGGCCAGGAAGAACAGCGTCATCTCGATGCCTTCGCGGATGACGGCGATGAACGCGAGGCCGATGAGCGCCCTGGTGCTGCCCTGCACGATGGCGGCAGATACCTGGGACTCCAGTTCGCCCTTGATGGCCCGCCCCTGGCGGCGCATCCAGAACAGCATCCGGGTCATGATCACGACCGCGGCGACTGCGGCGAGGCCTTCCAGGGTCGCCTGCAGGCGATGATCCAGCCGGCCGACGGTGTTCACCACCACGACGCCGATGACCAGTGACAGCAGGGCTGCCAGGGCGGCACCCAGGATGACCTTTGGCAGGGCGTCGCGTCGGCCGAGCTTGACCAGGTAGGCGCAGATGATGCCCACGATGAGCGCGGCTTCCAGGCCGTCTCGAAGAGCGATGAGAAATGCGCCTGCCATGGGACTCCCGGGTCGTCTGCGGGGCGGTGATCTGGTGCCGCCTGCGCCGTTGGCAGGATAATCCCGATCCGGCAGGTAGTCAATCACCCCTGAGCCGGTCACTCAGGCTGTCCTGTGTCTCGGCCTGGACGGATCACGGAACGACCATGGGTCAGCCGCTGCCGATTGGATGCGCCCGAAGTGGCTGCAGATGGGTAACGTACGCACCATCGGGACAGATCAGGCGGACATCAGGAGGAGCAGGGACATGGCGAATGGCACCGGGACCAAGGCCGACCCGTGGGCGCTTCGAACCCCGCCGGGCACGTCCGAATACACGATGTATCGGGACGACGCATCGGACCCGCCGACCATCGTGTGCCAGGTCGGCGGCACCAGGCTGCTCTACGACGCGCGCGCCATCAAGGAGCTGCTTGCCATGCTCGTGGCACACGGCGACTGGATGCCCCTGGGCGGTGCGGATGAGCAGAAGCCCGCGCCAGAGGGCACGGTCGAAGCGTGGGGACGCTCCGAGACCAATCCGCGCGGCGGCTGGTACGGCCTGAAGAAGGGGCTACGCGGCAGGTTCGGGGTGTACCTGCCGCCGCTCATGGAGGAGTTGGGCTTGGCCGAGGTGACCCACGACGCCAAGAACAACCGGATGCGCGCGATCTGAGCCTCGTCCCGGAGGGCGCGATCTCAGCTGAGTTCGCGCAGCAGCCCCAGGAGTCGGTCGATATCCGCCTCGGTGGTCATGGGGTTCAGGACCCCGGCTCGCAGCCAGGTGGATCCACGCAGTCGGGTCGTCGACAGCCACCCGTCACCCGACGCCTCCAGTGCTGCCTGGAGCGCGTCCTGGTGCGCGTCCAGCGCGTCGGGTTCCGGCCGCGGACCCGCAGGCAGGTGCCGGAAGCAGACCACGGATAGCTCCGGGTTCGCTGGCAGCTGCTCGAAGTCAGCCGAAGCCGTGATGCGCTCCGACAGGTATCGCGCGATCGCGACGTTCGCCTCCACCAGCCGTCCCAGCCCGCGCGTGCCAAGGTGCTTCCAGCTCATCCAGAGCTTGAGCGCTCGCCATCGTCGGGTGCCTTCGAAACCGAGTCGATAGAAGTCGAGCGAGTCGCTGTCGTGGGCGTCGTGCTCGCGCGCCGTATCGCCGCCGCCGCGGTAGTACTCCGGCCGTCGCGAGAAGGTCTGCTCCAGAAGCCGACCGTCACGGACCATGAGGCCACCGATGTCATACGCCTGGAAGAACCACTTGTGGGGGTCGACGGTGACCGAGTCGGCGAGCTCGAGGCCAGGAACCAGGGCCGCCAGGTCATCCGACAGGCGTGCCGCCCCGCCGTACGCCGCGTCCACGTGCAGCCACAGACCCTGGCGCGCGGCGACCGCCCCGATCGCCGGCACATCGTCGATGGAACCGGTGTTGGTGGTGCCGGACACGGCGACCACCGCGAACGGCGTCATGCCGGCTGCCAGGTCGGCCGCCACCGCGTCCGCGAGCGCCGCCACGCCCAGCCGGAAGCCGTCGTCACTCGGCACCGTCACCAACGTCTGCGGTGGGAACCCCAGCTCATCGAGCGCGCGTGCCACCGAAAAGTGGCCCTGGTCCGAGACATAGACCCGGGCGTCCTCCAGGGCTGCGCCACGGGGCGGCCGATCCAGTCCCCGGAGTCGGCGGAGCTGCACGTCCCGGGCCAGCGCCAGGGCCATGAAGTTGGCCATCACGCCGCCAGATGCGAGCAGCCCGAAGCTCCCCTCCCCGTATCCGATCAGGTCGCACAGCCAGCGCACGACCTCCTCCTCCACGAACGCAGCCGATGGTCCCGCATGCCACACGTCGACGCCCTGCTGCGTGAACTGGGCCAGCAGCTCGCCGACGATGGACAGTAGCAACGGCGGCGGCGTGAAGTAGCTGAGGGTGCGCGGGTGCCAGGCG
>Ga0105047_10001488_pt1 | contig 41935 bp, 43 predicted proteins | sample MAT04_FD_78384 | JGI IMG/M metagenome (GOLD analysis project Ga0105047, IMG submission 78384) | Freshwater microbial communities from Lake Fryxell liftoff mats and glacier meltwater in Antarctica - MAT-04 (megahit assembly) | ecosystem: Environmental > Aquatic > Freshwater > Ice > Liftoff... | reverse complement strand
TCTGCTGGGTCGCGCGGAGCTCGCGGCACAGCGTGAGTCCATCGGTGTCGGGGAGCATCACGTCCAAGATCGCCAGATCGAACGCGCCCTCGGCGAACGCGGCGCGGGCCTCGGCGCCATTGCTCGCGGCCCGCACCGAGAGACCCTCACGGCTCAACGCGACCTGCACCACCTCACGGATGTGGGCCTCGTCATCGACCAAGAGGATGCGCCGTGGGCTCATCGCCGCGTTCTACGCCGGAAAGGTTCCGGGGACTTCCCGCGGCGCGACTGGAGCACGACGGGGACCGTCCTCCATCGCCTCGCCCAGCCCCACGATCCTGTCCCACACCTCGCTCACCATGCCCTCCGGTCCCTCGTCGCTACTGCCGCTGTGCTGGGCCAAGACGATGCGGGTCCGCAGCGCACCGAGCAGCTCGGCGAGCTCGAGCATCGCCCTCAGATCCCGCTCGCGAATCGCTCGAAGGCTCGCCTCCGACTCGGCGCGCAGGTGCAGGGTCGCGCTCGAGGTGAGACTCCCCGCTTGCTGCTGCGCGAGTTCCCGATCGATCGCGTGAACCCTTTGGGTGGCGCGCGCCAGCTCCTGCCGCAGTCGCAGGCCTGCGCTCGCATCCAAGAGTCCCGCGAACGGGGTCTCGGCCGCCGCCTTCTCCACGCTGCCGAGCGCGTCACGCACCCGCTCGGCGGCGCGCGCCGCGGGATCCTCGGCGGCGGGCACCTGCGCGCGCGTCTGCCAGAGCGGCAAGTAGAGCGGCCACGCCAACAGAAATAGCGCGCAGTCCAAGAGGCGTTCGCCACGCCATCGGGCTCGAAGCGCGACCAGTACACCGATGGCGACGTACGCCAGAGCGAGAAGCTCCAGCCTCACCACAGGTCACCCTCGGTGCTGTCGCCGCTGGGATCACGCAGGCCATAGCGGGCGCTCTCGGCTATCGAGCTGAACACCCCGACGCCGCGCTCGGTCCGCACCAGCACGACGTCATCGCTGCCTGGACGCACCAGCCAGGGTCGCAGCGTCCAGCCGAACTGCGCCAGGCCGAGCATGAACACCAGCGAGGACAGCACCAGCGCGGTGATCTTCATCCCCGCGAGTCCTCGTCCCACGACGCCCAACCCCGCGAGCCCCCCGAGTGCGAGGGTGAACGCGCCCAGCATCGCCGAGAGGTGGTAGCCCGCGTAGAGATCGATCGCGAGCCACAGGAGTGGCGTGAGGGCAGCCAGCACCAGCGCAGCGCGACCCGCTGCGACCAACACCAGCGACGTCGCGCTGCGCAGGGGCCACGGCGTGTCCCGTGTTGCCCCGAACGCCCAGAGCGCGGGCGCGGTGACGACGAGCGCGCCGAGCAACACCAAGGGCAGCTTGATCGCGGCGTAGAGCACCTGAAGATCACCCCGGAAGCTGCCGACCACGCCGCCGTAGGTCGCGCCACAGATCAAGAGACACAGCAGCGCGGTGCGGGTCAGCTCGGTGCGACCCTCGCCGCTCATGCAGGCACGCGCCGCGAGATCGGGGTGGCGCAGCAGCACCAAGAAGGGCGAAGGCGTCTCTGCCGGTTCGTCCTCGTGGCCGCGCGGTGGGTTCATCGTTTCCACGGAGTTCATGCGACCTCCGTCACTTCGAGGTTCATCACGAACGCGGCCCAGAGGCGGATTCCGACCGCGACCGTGAACAGCGTGAGCAGCGCGATCACCGCGACGCTCCCGAGCGATACCGTGCCACGCGGGTGCACCGCGGCGAAGAGCCCGCCGCCAATCGTGCTGACGCCGCTGATGCCGGCGATGGCCCACGCCAGCGTCGGGACGATCAGCGCTTCCGGCCCTCGGTAGCTGGCGACCCAGAGGCCGACCATCGGTGTCAGCCCAGCGAGCACCATGCCGACGCGCAACAGACCGCGGGTGCCGATGTCGACCGCGTCGCGGGGCGCGAGCGCGTGCGAGAGCAGCGAGATGCCGATGGAGCTCGCCGTCAGACCCACGGTCGCCACCATCGCGAGCGCCAAGGGCAGGGTGACGCTTGCGAGGATCTGCTGCGCGAGCGGCGCGCCCATCGCGAGGCTGCTCACGAACGTGAAGGGGACGGCAGCGAGCAGTCCCGCGCCCGCGCGGGAGGCGTTGGCCCTCGGTCCCTCGCCAGTGAAGAGCGCGACCAGGCCGCTGGAACGCTCGGTCGGGATCGGTGCGTGTGGGATGGCGATCGGTGGCGCTGGGCTCCAGACGCGGGGTGATTCGGGGGGTGCGAGCGAGCTCGCGGATTCGGCGGTCAGAACGGTCATGCAGATACCTCCAGCCCCGTTGTGCCCGTGCGATGAGGCGTGGCCTTCGAGGTCGTGAGGAGAACCCGCGGAGCATTTGTGGCGAAGTCGTGGCAGCGGCCTCGGGGCCCGCGTCACTCGGCGTCGTGGCGCTCGAGCGCCCAGCGCGCCGCGTCTCGAACCACCGCGCTCGGATGCGTCGCTGCTGCCGTCCGCAGCACGGGCAGATGCCGCTTCGCGTCGGTGTTGCCGAGCACCAGCGCCGCGTTGCGTGCCGCGTTCTCCAGACCCAAGCGGCGCACCGGTGAGCCGACCGACCACGGATCGAACTCGGCCTCGGTCATGGTGAGGAGCGATGCGGCGTCGCGCTCCCAACGAGGGTCGGGCGCGAAGGGCGCGGTCGCATCGCTCGGCGGCAGGGCGCCGCGGTTGAAGGGACACACGTCCTGGCACACATCGCAGCCCAAGAACCACTTGCCGAGCTTGGGTCGCAGCGCCTCATCGATGGGGCCCCGGTGCTCGATCGTGAGGTAGCTGATGCACTTGCGCGCATCGAGGCTTCGATCCGCCACGAACGCTTCGGTGGGGCACGCATCGAGGCAGCGGGTGCAGCTCCCGCACTTCTCGTCCATCGGTGCGTCGGCCACCAGCGCCGCGTCCGTGATCACCACGCTCAACAGCACGTGCGAGCCCACGCCGGGCACGATGAGACACGCGTTCTTGCCGATGAAACCCAGGCCCGCCCGCTGGGCCCAGGCGCGCTCGAGTACGGGCATCGAGTCCACACTCGAGCGGGCGCGAAACCCCAACGTTCGAAGGTACGCCGCGAGCTTCTTGGCCCGGGTCCCGATCACGTTGTGGTAGTCGCGGCCCCGGGCGTAGCGAGCGACCACGCCCGGCGACGGACCGACGTCGCCTTCGTCGCGCGCATAACTGGTCGCCAACGCGAGCACCGATCGCGTACCCGTCATCATCGCGGGGTGTGACGGGTCGAGGCGCACATCCAGGGTCTCGGCGAGCCACTTCATCGAGCCATGTCGATCGGAGGCCACGAAGGCACGCAGCGCGTCGGCGTCACGCCCGAAGGGTTCCACCGTCGCGACACCAGATCGGGTGAAGCCCAACGACGTCGCGCGTGCCTTCAGCTCACGGGTGAGCTCCGCGGGTTCCGTCACGCCGGGACGGGCTCGAACACTGTTCGCCGTCGCTCGAGCAAGGCAGGCGGCCCCTCGCGAGGGTCCAGCGCGCCGTGCTCCTCACCATCCGGGGCGGGTGCGCCGGGCAGGGTGTCTATGTGTGGCGCGGTCCCTGGGCTGGTCGCGTTCTCGAGGATGAAGGGCTGCGCGTTCCAGGTTCCGCAGTGCCGGGGGTTCCGCTCGAAGGTCCAGTGGATCCACGCGCGACCATCCGCGCTCAAGATCACATCGGGCGGGGTGGGGAAGGGCTGCGCCCGGTAGACGGAGTTGAACGCGCCGAAGTCGAACATGGTGTTGCCGCTGGTGCGCACGATGCCGACTCGATAGAGGGTCCCGTCGGAGTTCACCGCGAACTCGACCGTCGTGGCCAGGGCAGGATCGTTCTGTCCTTCGGGTGCGTCCGGTCCCAGCGATGCGATGTAGCCGTCCGCGAAGTTGTGGTGGATGCGCACGTGCATCTGGTTGATGAAGACCGCGAAGGGCGAAGCTGCCGCGTCCAACGCCGTCTGGTTCCCGGGGCGCACCTCGGAGATGTAGTTCTCCATCGCAGCGCGGAACGCTGCCCACTCGACCGCGCGACCCCGACCACGGTGATGAGAACGACGCTCTTCGAGGCGAGCTTCTCGCTCGCGCTCGAGTTCTTCTTCGCCGTACACCGCCTCGAAGTCCGAGTACGAGAGGCCTAGCGATCGACCGCCTCGCGCTCCCGATCGCTCGCGTCCGCCGCCCTCACGACCGGCTCGACCTGCGCGTGCGCCACCGCCGTGATCGCCGCTGCCGGGTCCATCGCGCCGCGCCCCTCCGGACGCGCCGCCGCCGCTGCCCTCACCCACGTCGGGCACCCGCACGACGTACGAGCCGAAGCCGTCGCTCACGAGGACCTCGTGGGTCCGGGTGAGCCCGCCCTCTCGCGCGCTGGCGCCGCCTTCGTCGCTCCGTGACGGCCGTCCCGCCGCGGCCGTGCGATCGGTCCCGGACTCGTCGGTCGCGCCGCCCTCGGTCGGGGTGGGCGACTCCGAAGGATTGGGCCTCGCCTCCGGTGGGCGATCGCGGGCCTCGTCCGGGGTCACCTGCCGGGCGTCGGAGCCGTCGACGTCGCGCATCTCCGCGATCAGCTCTTCCTCGGCGTCACCCTCCGCCTCGCTGGCCGGCGTGGCCTCTTCACTGCTGGTCGTGGGCTCGGCGTCGTCGCTGACGGTGCTGGTGATCTCCGCGACCGTCTCTTCTTCGACATCGTTGTTCTCCTCCGCGAGGAAGCGCGCGTCGTCGGGCGCCTCCACCTCGGGGTGCTCGCTGTCCTGAATCACCGCGCGCCGCTCTTCTTCCGGAGGCGGAGGAAGCTCGACTGTCGCGACCTCTGCGGGAGCGGCCTCTGGTTCGGGCTCCGGCGCGGGTTCGGGCGCGGGCGGCGGCGGGGTGGCGTGGGCCTCCTCGCGCTCGCGGGTGGCGCGGCGCTCCCGCTCCGGCGCAGGCGCGCGCTCGCTGACCTCGGACTCGGGCTCGGTCGCGTCCGCCACGGGCTCGTCGTCGGGGACCTCCTGCGTGACTGCAGCCTCGCTAGCCGCATGGAAGGTGACCTCGACGGTGCGCGCCGGTGGGGCCGTCACGTGATCGTCCCAGTACGACGCGAGCGCCCCCAGCGCGCCATACATCGGCAGGTGCACCGACGCGGAGAACAGCACGAAGGCGCCCATGATCAAGGCAGGCGGGAGGAGCCGCCGCGCGGTCGGCGGGCGGGCCTCGGGGGGCTGTTCTTCTGGCTCGCGCTCTCTGGCCAAGGCTAGACCGTGGGTTGAACCGGCTCCGGGCGCAAAGTCCTGGGTCGGGTCGTTCATTTCATGGCCCTACAGGGTTCGTTCTGCGGCGCCCTAGCGCTATCCTCCGGCTCATGAATCTGCCGACCCCGACCCCGTCGAACGCCGCCATGCCCCCCGCGTCCTCTCGCTTGGTCCCCGTCGTCGCCGCTCTGACCGCGTCGCTGACGCTCTTGCTCGCGTCATCGGCCTTCGCCGTGAACACCGGGGCACGGGCGCCCGCGATCGACGCGAACGACACCTCCGGCCATCGGGTGAGCCTCTCCGCGCACCGTGGCTCGGTGGTGCTCGTCGATTTTTGGGCCACGTGGTGTGAGCCTTGCGCCGACTCGATGCCCGTCCTCGAGTCGCTGCACCAGCGGTTCGGGAGCCGAGGCCTGGTGGTCATCGGGGTCTCGCAGGATCGCACCGCGTCGGCGATCGCGCCGTTCGCCCGTCGCCACGGGGTGACGTTCCCGATCGTGCACGACGCCAGCAACGCGATCGCGGGTCGTTACTCGCCTCCCCGCATGCCGACCACCTACCTCATCGACAGGGCCGGCATCGTCCGCCACGTACACGCGGGCTACCGCTCGGGCGACGCGGCGACCCTCGAGCGGGAGATCACCGCGCTTCTGGGTTCCTGAGTTGTCAGCGACCGCTGCGGTTTCGCGCTCGCTTCCGATCCGAGTAACCTGATGCCCGTGCGCTTCGCTTCTTCGATCCTAGTCGTCCTGGTTCTCTCTGGATGCTCGCTGGCGCGGACCCCACTCGGGGTGAGTGCGGACGCAGGCATCGAAGGGGCGGATGCCCCAGGCCTCGACGCCCCGCCCATCGACGGCGGAGGCGCGCCCGACGTGCCCCCGCCGCCGGACACAGGCGTGGTCTGCGCCAGCCCCGAGGCGCGGTGCGAGGGCGAGATCCTCGTCACCTGCGCCGATGGCCTCTTCATGCGAGACGACTGCGGGGCTCGGGCCGCCTACTGCGAGACCACCGGCTGCGTCCCTCAGGCGTGCGCGCCCAACGCAGTGAGCTGCGATGGCATCGAGGAGACCCGTTGTGACCCGCGAGGCACCGCCGCCACGACGAGCGGCTGCCCACGCGGATGCACCGCGGCCGTCGGCTGCAACCCGCAGACTGCTTGTTCGCTCACGGTTCAAGGCACGGTCGGCGTCGGGGTCAGCCGCGTGGACACGTGCGGTGCAGGCGACGACAGCGTGTTCAACGATGACTGCACGAGGGTCATCCGCAGCGGCCCTGACGTGATCGCGCGCCTCGAAGTACCAGTCCGAGCCAACTACCGCATCGAGCTGCGCCGCATCATCAGTGGCACGGATCCGGTGCTCTACATTCGCACGGCGTGCGCGGATGGAGCGAGTGAGCTCGCGTGCAACGACGACGCGTTCTCCAGCACGTTCAGCTCGCGAATCGACATCACCCTCGACCCAGGCGACTACTTCTTGATGCTCGACACGTTCCGCGACGATGACGAAGTCCTCGAGGAGCGCTGCGGCATGATGGACATCAGCGTCGAGATTCGCTGATCAGGCGCGGCGGTTGCCGCGACCCTTCACGAGGTGACCCACCGCCTCACCCAGCCCACCGAGGGTGAGCGGATACATGTCGAAGACCTTGCGGACGTACTCGATGGTGTTGCCGTGCCAGTACTTCTCGGGCTCGGGGTTGAGCCACGCGCTGCGCTCGAAGTGCTCCTGCAGCATGTGCAGCCAGCGCACGCCCTCCATCCCGCGATCGTCTCCGAGATCGAGTGAGCCGCCGACCTGCATCAGCTCGTAGGGGGCCATCAGCGCATCGCCCACCAGGACGAGCTTGAAGTGCGGTCCGCACTGGGCGATCAGATCGCGCACCCGGACCGGCTGCTGGAACTTCTCATCTGCATACACGTGACCGTACACGCAGTTGTGGAAGTAGTAGCTCTTGAACTCTTTGAAGTGCGAGGCCTTGCTCGCGGCGGTGAAGAGCCGCGACACCAGATGCGCGTAGGGCTCCATCGATCCCCCCACGTCCATTAGCAAGATGACCCGCACATTCGGACGTCGCGGCGGACGAATCACCACCTCGAGGTCGCCCGCGTTCTTGGCGGTCGCATCGATGGTGCCTTCGAGATCCAGCTCGTCCTCCGCGCCCTCGCGCGCGAACGCCCGCAGCTTGCGGAGCGCGACCGACATCTGCCGGATATCGAGCGTGAGATCATCGCGGTAGCCCTCCCACGCGCGGCGCTCCGCGGTGCGGATTGCGCCGCGACCGCCGCCCTTACCGCCGACGCGAATGCCCTGCCGCGCTTGGCCCGGCTGAAAGCGTCCCGAGTGACCGAAGGGCGAGGTGCCGCCGGTCCCGATCCACTTGTTGCCTCCGTCGTGGCGCTCCGTCTGCTCCTCGAGGCGCTCCTGAAACATCTTCTCCAACTCTTCGCGGGTGAACTGCTCGAGGAGCGCGCGCTCTTCGTCGGTGAGGGTGTCCTGCTCCTGCTTGGCTTCATCGAGCCACTCGAAGAGCTCGTCCTTCAGCTTCTGTCCGAGATCCTCGGCGCCTTTGAAATACGTCGCGAACGCCTGATCGAAGTCGTCGAGGTGCTTCTCGCTGTGGATGAGCACCGAGCGCGCCACGTAATAGAGGCCATCGAGCGAGCTGTCGTGCAGCCCGGCTTGGAGCGCCTCGGCGAGCGCGATGGCTTCTTGGGCGCCCACGGGGACCTTGCGACGTCGCAGCTCGTACAGGAAAGGGACCAGCATCGGGCGGCAGTCTGTCAGCTCGGCCCGTAGCGCGCGACCAACTCGTCCCAGCGCTTCACCCGCTCGTCGTCCTCGCCCATCATCGTCACCAGCCAGCCTCGGATGTAGGCGTGATCGAGGTCCCGCTCCCGAACGGCTATCAGCTGCGCCAAGTCCGCCAAGTCCTTGATGCGGAAGAAGAGCAGCTTGAACACGGCGATGGACTCGGGGCTCAGGAAGCTGCCCGTCCAGCCGTCGACCGTCACCTGCGAGCGGGTCCGCCCGGCCTCTTCGGAGAACGGAATCGAGACGAAGAACACGTCGATACGCATCCCCTCCCAGTCGCCGATCATCATGCCGTCGCGGGCCGCTTTCGCCATTGACGGGCCGCGGTCGAACACGATGCCCAGCGGCGTGAGGACATCGATGATGACGCCCGCGAGGTCGGCCTCGACGAAGACGTTCACATCGACGTCCTTCGTTCCCCGGGGCACGCCCGCGACGCCGAGCGCCAGCGCGCCTCCGATCGCGTAGGGCTGACCCGACGCTGCGAGCGCGTCTGCGATCGCGCGCGCTGCGTCAGCCGCGGTTCGACGATGCGAGGTCACGGCCGATGGCGGCGGCGATAGGCGTCGCGCAGCCGCTCGAGCGCCACCTGGGTGGACTCGGGGAGCGGCTCTTCGTAGCGCAGCACCCGCTCGGGAAACGCGCTCGCACGCACCGCCCACATCGCATCCCGCGCGCAGTCCTGCACCTCGTGCCACAACAGATCGGGTCGCATCCCGACGTAGCGGGCGACGTCCTCTCGGACCGACATCCTCTCGTCGATGACCCAGCCGGGCACGCGCTCCATCGCGCAAGGGTAGCGGCGCTCGCGTCGGGGGTCGACCGTCCGGCACCTCGCGCTCTACGATGCCGCATGCGCGCTTCCGTCGTCTTCGCTTGCACCCTCCTCCTCCTCGGCTGTGGTCCGACGTCCGAACCCGTCGACGCTGGGACCGACGCACCGCGGGCGGACGCATTTCGCATGCTGCCCGACGTCCCGTTGCCGGACGCGGGGAGCCCCGATCCGATCGCGTTCGGTGACCTCGGTCCGCTCGCGGGCGCGGCGGGCGCCGGCAGCTTTCGCTTCGGCGTCGCGACCGCGGCCGCGCAGATCGAGGACATGAACCCGAACAACGACTGGCACCTCTGGTCGCTGCCGGTGAGCGAGGGCGGCCTGGGCCACGGGACCTACGTGGGCGATGCGGTGCGCGGCTACACCAACGCCGTCGCCGATGTGGTGCTGCTCGAGCAGCTCGGCGTCGACTCGTACCGCTTCAGCGTCGAGTGGGCCCGCATCGAGCCGAGGCGCGACGTGGTCGAGGAGGCCGAGATAGCGCACTACCGCGCGCTGCTCGAGGCACTCACGAGTGCGGGGATCCGTCCCAACGTCACGATCCATCATTTCTCGAACCCCGTGTGGATTGACGATCCGAGGATCGAGCCCGCGAGCTGCACCGTCAGGGACGACTACCTCTGCGGCTGGGGCCACCCCGAGGGCGCGCCGCTCATCGTCGAAGAGATTGCAGAACACGCTGCGCGCATGGCCCGCGAGTACGGCGATCTCGTCGATGACTGGAGCACCATCAACGAGCCGGTGAACTACATCTTCGCCGGCTGGGCGACGCCAGGCACGTTCCCGCCGGGCCGCAGCTACCTCACCGACTGGCCACGCTTTTTGGATGTGGTGCGCAACTTCATCGCGGCGCATGCGGCCATCTACCGAGCGATCCAGGAGAACGACACGGTCGATGCGGATGGCGATGGGGTGAACGCGCTGGTGGGCTTGCCGCTCAGCGTCGCGAACTGGGTTCCGTCCCGTCAGAACGAGCTCAGTGACGACCCCCTCGACGTCGCTGCGGCCGAACGGATGGCGTACGTCTATCACTACCTCTTCGTGGACTCGGTCCGCGACGGGACCTTCGACGCCGACTTCGACGGCATCGCCGAAGAGTCCCACCCCGAGTACCTCGCCGAAGGGGGCGCCCCCTCCATCGACTGGCTCGGGGCGCAGTACTACTTCCGCGCTGGCGTCACCGCGCGCCCTGCCGTCCTTTCCGAGGTGGGCCTCACGCCTTGCTTTGGTCCCATCGACTTCGGTTCGTGCGTCGCTCCCTACGACGCCAGCTTCGTCGTCCCCGCGATGGGCTACGAGTTCTGGTCGGGCGGCCTCACCGACGTGCTCCTGGGCCTCAGCGAGCGCTACCCCGATCTGCCGCTCCTTATCACCGAGGCGGGCATCGCGACCGAGGTCGGCGCACGCCGCGCTGAGAACGTCGTGCGGGTACTCGAGGCCGTCCAGCGCGCGCGCGACGCGGGCGCCGACGTGCGCGGCTACTACCACTGGTCGCTCATGGACAACTACGAGTGGGCCGAGGGCTACGAGCCGCGCTTTGGGCTGTTCACCGTCGATCGCAGCAGCGCGGACTACACCCGGAGCATCACGCTCGGCGGGACGGTGTATGGCGAGATCATCGCGGCGCGTGGTCTGAGTTCGGCGCAGCGGACCACCTACGGCGGCTTCGGCAGCATGACCCCGGAAGATTGATCGCTAGAAGTGAGTGCGGGCGACGCGTTGCGCATCGCCCACACTCACATCGAGACCCTCGCAGCGGTCACTTATTGACGGCCTGCCGGGCCTTGCCCAATTCCTTCTGGGCGGCGCCCTTGGCCTCGAGGCCCTCGTCATCGATCACCGCACCGACCTTGCGCTTGATCGAGCCGACCATCTCCTCGCCCTTGCCCTTCATGCGCTCACTCGCCTTGGCGCTCTCCTTGGTGATCTTGCCGTCGACCTCGTTGACGGCGCCCTCCGCCTGCATTTGCCGATCGCCGACGAGCTCGCCCGCCTTCTTCTGAATCTTGCCGCCGAGCTCCTTGATGGCGCCTTCGGCGCGCTTGACCTGATTGTTCATGTGCTTTGATCTCCTTGCTCCGCAGCACGACGCTGCGTGGTGGAACGGGCTGAGCAGAACGCGTGCCGTCGAGTGGCTCCGCGGGAAATCACGTCTTCAAGGGGGACACGCGCCCAAGAGCGGGGCGCCCGCGCCTCAGCTGTGCGTTCCCGTCGTCCGCACACGTGGACTGACGGCGAGGTCGAGCACCGCCAGATCACTCGCAGCGTGCTTCGAGGCCGTGCGACCTGACCGTCAGGCGACGACCGACGCTCGCGACCTCGCCCCGGAGCGGCGCGCCGTTCGCGAATACCTCGGCCAGCTGCCGCGGGAGCGTCAGGCGCGCGCCACCGTCGTAGCCCAGCTCGATCGAGAAGGTCGTGCGATCCCCGACCCGCGCATGACGCAGGATGCTCAGTAAAGTGGGCGCGGCCTCCGTGAGATCGTCGTCGCCCAATGCGAAGAGCAGCGCCTCCCGCATCCGCCTGCCCCCGGCCCGCATGTCGTGGTGCTCGCCGACCGCTTCGAGGTAGCCGAGCTCGCGCCCCCAGACCATGCCGCGCGCGATCGCAGCATCCCGAAAGGCGCGCGCGTCGCGGACCATGTAGGGGATGAGCTCCTCTCGGTCGGGCTCGGCGGTCCCGACGTCGATCCACATCCGAACGGGCAGGGCCCCGCTACCCCGACGCAAGAGCGAAGTGAGCGCGCGACCTTCGACCCAGAGGCTCGGCGACTGCACTACCGCACGTCCGAAGACCTCGGGGTACCGCACTGCCGCAGCGGCCGCTTGGAGGCCTCCGTACGAGTAGCCGAGGATCGCGGTGTCCTCGCGCGCGCTCGACAGCGGGAGCCGCGACCTCGCGTAGGGCACGACGCTCGCGGCGAGGAAGTCGGCGAAGCGTGCGTCCGCGCGGCTGAGCTCCTCGCCGCGCGCCGCCGTCGATGAGAGCGCGAGGATCACGAAGGGACGGATGCGCCGTTGTCCCGCGAGCGCTGCGATCGTCGTCGGCAGGGCGAAGAACGCCTCCGCGCCATCTCCATCGAGGACGACCAAGGACGGGAGCGACGCATGCGGATCGTGATCGGGGACCCAGGCTCGCAAGCGCCGAGGCGCGTGGTGTTCGTCGCCCACCATCCCGAGGTCCTGCCAGGCGCCCGTGATGGGTGTGTCGTCGCCCGGCTCGGCACGCGCCTCCGGTGCCGCGATCGGTTTGGGTTCGGGCGTCGCTCGGGGGCTCGAGCCGCAGGCCACCAGAAGAAGCGGTACGAGCCAGCGCATCGGCAGCATCGACACGGCAGACGGCCCGAGGTTCCCTCAGCGCACCAGCGCCCGGGTCCAGCTGGGCAGGACGCTCTCCTCGAACGCCCGTCGCGCGTCTTGCGGCGGCGGGGCCGGGGATCGGAGCGCGAGCTTCGTCGCGGCGTACGAGCGGCGAGGCAGCTTGCTGCGCGCCTCGAGCAGCGCCTCGGCGCGCGCTCGCGCACCTGCCGCGGGGACGATCTCATCGATGAGGCCCAGCGCGAGCGCCTGCGGCAGATGAAACCGGTCGGCCGAAAGCAGCACGTGCTCAGCCTGCGCGGGCGCGAGCCGGTAACGAAAGACCTCGTGGACGAAGGGCGGATAGATGAGGCCGATGGCGACACCGGTCATCCCGATCCGGGTCTTGGGTGAGTCGGACGCTACCCGGACGTCGCAGGCCTGCACCAAGAGACAGCCTCCTGCGATCGCGTGCCCGTTCACCAGCGCGACCGTCGGTGCGGGGTAGTGAAACAGCGCGCGCGTAGCTCGGTCCATCGAGCCGAGGAGGCGCGTCAGCCCCACCGCATCCACCGACTGCAGCGCGTCGAGATCGAGCCCACTCGAGAACGCCTCGCCCGCGCCGGTGATCACGAGCGGCTCACCCGCGGCCTTCTCGATCTCGGCCTCGAGGTTCTCGAGCAGCTCGAGGGAGAGCATGTTGGGGCCGCGGCCTGAAAGCACGATGGTCTGCATGGAGCTGTCTTCTACCACCGTCAGGGCTCGGCGAGCTTGGCGGCGGCGACGGTCTGTGCAGCGGTCGCGGCCTCGACTAAGCGCAGAATGCTCTCGAGCTCCTCGAGGTTGAACGCGGCGTAGATCGCGTCCATCGCGGCCATGAAGTCGACGAAGTGCGCGGCGAAGCGTTCGAGGCTCTGGTGATCGAGCTCGATGAGCACCCTGCGACCGTCCGCTGGATCCTTCTTGCAGCGACGAAGCGCAGCGCCGCGAGCTCATCGCGCTCTTCGATGCAGACGAAGGTCCGATGGCCGAGCTCATCGGCAACGCGACGGGTGAAGTGGTGGCGACCCACCAGTACGACATGCCGCGCGTGCTGGTGTGGACCCGCGGTCGCGTGGTGATCGTCGGCGATGCAGCGCACGCGGCGAAGGCCTCATCGGGGCAGGGCGTGTCGATGGCGGCCGAGACGCGGTCGAGCTCGCTCGCTGCCTGCGCGATGTGCGTTCCATCGAGGACGCGCTGCGCACCTACGAGCGCTTACGCCGAGCGCGCACGGAGAAGGTCGTGGCGTTCGGCGATCGCAACGCGAAAGGCAAGGCGCTCGGCCCGGTGGGCGCGTTCTTCCGCGACGCGATGATGCCGTTCGTCCTCCGGCACATCGCCGCGGGCTACGACCAATCGACGGGGTGGCTCTTCGGTCACCACATCGACTGGGACACGCCGGTCGGGTGATCAGCCGCGGGGGTGATGCCGCTTGTGCATCGCCGCTATCTGATCCCCGGTGAGGTGGGTGTAGACCTCGGTCGTCGTGATGTCGGCGTGGCCCAGCATCGTCTGCACCGCCCGCAGATCCGCGCCGCCCAACAGCAGGTGCGTCGCGAACGAGTGACGCAGCATGTGCGGCGAGATCGGGCGACCTATCCCCGCGGACAGCGCGTAGTGGCGAACCAGCCCCCAGAACGCTTGTCGGGTGAGGGGCTTGCCGCTCTCGCCCACGAAGAGCGCGGGCTCGCTCGCCTTTGCCCACCGCCCTCGCACCTCGGCGCGGTACCGCTCGATGCGAGCTCGCGCCTGCGCCCCGAGCGGGACGATCCTGCGCTTCTGTCCCTTGCCGAACGCCTGCACGAAGCCGGTCTCGAGGTTCACGTCACCGAGCTCGAGGCCCACTAGCTCGGAGACCCGAAGGCCTGCCGCGTACATCGTGTGGAGCATGGCCGCGTCCCGCAGACCGAGCGCCGTGCTCTCGTCGGGCTGCGCCAATAGCTCGAGCACCTCGCTGGGCGCCATCGCTTTCGGCAGCTTGCGTCCCCCTCGCGGTCGGTCGACCAGCTCGGTGGGATCGGTCGCGACGAGCTTCTCGGAGAGCAGCCACTTGTAGAGGCCCCGCACTGCCGAGAGCATCCGCGCCTGCGAGCGCGGCGCGAGCTCCTGATCGGCGAGCGCGTGCACGAAGCCCGTGATGTCCGGACCGCGCGCGTCGTCGAGGGCCACCCCAGCGCCGTCCAAGTGGCGCATCAGGCGCGAGATATCACTCCCGTACGCCTCGAGCGTCGCGCGACCCAAGCCCCGCTCCACCTTCAGATGCGCGAGGTACGAGTCCACCAACAGAAAGCCTTGGGCCGACACCGCTCGACGTTCTCACGCGCCCGCCGAGCGATGAAAAAAGCCGCGAGCCTGCGCTAGGCCAGCGCGGCGCGGGCGTCTTCGACGGTGACCAACCCCTGCTTCACGAGATCCCGCAGGTGCATCTCGAAGGTCTGCATCTGGTAGGGGTGCACGCCGCGCTCCATCACGTCCTTGAGCGGCGGGTTGCCCTCGGGTTTGCGCAGCGTCTCTCTCGCGGTGCCGGTGACCACCAAGATCTCGGCGGCCAAGATCAGCCCACGCCCCTCGGCCGAAGGCACCAAACGCTGCGCGATGATCGCGCGCAGGTTGTCGGCGAAGCGCTCTCGGGTCTCCTGCACCTCACCGCCTGGCGAGAGCGCGACCACCCGGCCCACGGTGCGCGCGACATCGGGCGTGTGCAGCGTCGAGAGCACCATGTGGCCCGTCTCCGCGGCCTTGAGCGCGATGTCCATCGTCTCCTCGTCGCGAATCTCGCCGACCTGGATGATGTCGGGATCCTGCCGCAGCGCGGCGCGCAGCGCGGTGCCGAAGTCTTCGGTGTCCAGGCCGATCTCCCGCTGCGAGATCGCCGCGAGCTGATCCGAATGGATGAACTCGATCGGGTCCTCGACGGTCACGATGTGCACCCGCTTGGTCGCGTTGATGTGACCGACCATCGCGGCGAGTGTGCTCGACTTGCCGTTGCCGGCCGCGCCGCACACCAAGATCATCCCGCGCTCGAGCTCCGCGAGCGTCTGCACCACCGCCGGCACCCCGAGCTCGTCGAACGTGGGGATGCGCAGCGGGATCGAGCGCAGCGCCATCGCGAGCGTGCCGCGCTGCCGGTACACGTTCACCCGATAGCGGCCCACGCCAGGCACCGCGTACGAAGTGTCGTACTGGAACAGATCCTCGAGCGTCCCTTTGTAGCGGGAGGTCTTCAGCACCAGCTCCACGATCGAGCGGGTGTGTGCGGGCAGGAGCTTGTCGCCGCTCAAGTAGTGCAGATCACCGCTGACGCGAAACGCGGGCGGCTGCCCCACCTTGATGAGGATGTCGCTCGCGTTGTGCTGCTGGCCCTTCTTGAGCAGGGCATGAAGCGTGGCTTCGTCCATCGGGCGCGATGCTACACAGTTCCCGCGCGGTGAGGGCCGTCAGCTGTCGCGCCGGCGGATCACGATGGTGTTCATGTGCTCGGTGGCCTCGAACGCCTGGCGGAAGCGCTGGGCTTCGCCCATCGATTCGAAGGGACCGATGCGCACTCGGTGCACGGTGCCCCGACCCTCGATGGTGGCGCGCATCACGAAGGCGCGGTGCCCTCGCGCTCGCAGACCTTCGGCGAACGCCTGGGCGCCCTCGGGGCTGTCGTAGCTGATCACTTGCAGGGTGAACTCACCGTCGTGCCCGGCGGGCGCGTCCGCTTCCATCCGGGTGCGCCCCGCAGGCAACGCAGCGCTCACCAAGCTGTCCGAGCCCGACGTGCCTTCGAGGCGCGCTGCGTCGATGGTCGCGATCATCGCGGCGGGGAGGGCGGCCGCAGCGCGCTCGCCCGCGATCGCGCCCACGAGGACCGCGGGGCGCACCGGCAGCGGCTCGGGGTGCATGAGCTCGGCGTTGGCCGCGGCAATGGCCGCCGCGAGCTCGGGCGGATCGCCCTCGAGCCGCTCGGGGAACGTGAGCGCCACCCGGTCGATCGAAGGACGCACGCCTTCCTCCACGACCTCAGCCGCCAGACCGTCCTCGATGCTGAGGCGCGCGAGGGGATCGCGGGTCGGGGCATCGGCAGCCGGCGGCGGGGCCGCGACCAGCGAGAGCACGAGCACCAGACCTCCGCCCGCCAAGCCCGAGACCGCGAGGAGCGCCATACGGCGCATGCCGTCTTGCTCGTCCTTCTGCTCTCGAATCAGGTTCAGGTCACGCATCGAGCCGTCCATGAGGTGCCTCCATCCAACTTCCGGTCATGTGCTGACCTGTATTCGGATGTAGGACGAAGTCGCCGATGTCGTCAAAAAAGCGCAGCCACTTTCCACGCACTTGGCCACAGCGGACGGATAGAGAGCTGAGGCACACTGCGGGAATGCGCGTCCTGGCCGTCCTCGCTGTCGCCTTCGCCTTCACTCTGATCCCCGGCAGCTCGCACCTCCGAGCCCAGGACGAGGCCCCGACCCACGTGCTGAGGCTGGCGACCCTGGCCCCGCGTGGTTCCGTCGCAGACCGGGTGCTTCGCGCTTGGAACAACACCCTCCGCGAGCGCACCGGCAACTCGATGTCCGTCCGGGTCTATTGGGGCGGCTCGATGGGGGACGAGACCTCGATGATCCGCCGCATGCGCATCGGCGACATCGAGGCGGCCAGCCTGACGGCGGCAGGAATGGGGGAGCTTGTCCGAGACACGCTGGTGCTACAGGTCCCAGGCGTCATCACCACCACCGCCGAGCTCGATCGGGTGCGGGCTGGTTACACGGATGAGCTGCGGGGGCGCTTCCACGACGCGGGCTGGGAGCTCCTCGGCTGGGGCGACTCGGGCCAGGTCCGCATTTTCTCCAGCAGCCCCATCACCCGGCCCAGCGATCTGCGCACGCGGCGACCCTGGCTCCGCGACGGCGACCCGATCTTTCGCGCGGTCCTCGACGAAGCCGGCGCCAACGGGGTGGTGGTCGGCATCCCTGAGGTCCTCGCCGGACTGCGCACTGGGATGATCGACACGGTCCCCGCGAGCGCGCTGATCGTCTCGGCGCTGCAGTGGTTCACCGCGCTGAGCCACATGACGGACCGATCCTCGGGGTTCGTGATCACCGGGATGGTGGTCCGGGGCGAGTTCGTCGCGTCCCTCACCGACGCCGAGCGGACCGCGCTGACCGAGACCGCCCGAGAGAGCGAGAGCCGGATCAGCCGGGCCCTGCGCCGCGCCGACGACGAGTTCTACGACGCGCTGCGCGAGCGGGGCGTGACCGCGGACTCGACCACCCCCTACGCGGCCGAGTGGCAGGCGCTCAGCGATGGGGCCCGGGCTCGCTTGGCCGACCGGGTCGTCCCCGGCGCGCTCATCGATCGCATCAGCGCCATGGCCCACGGCAGCTGAACGGGCTTCCCAAGGGACGGCGCCCTCGGTATGGTGCGCCCCAAGTTCTCAGCTGACTCGGAGTGAATCATGGTCGTCCTGCTCATCCTCGGTGTGTTCATCGCGTGCGGCGCGCTCGGCTTCCTCGGCATGCGCATCGCCGCGAGTCGTCAGGAGCCCAACCTCGCGGCCGGTACGGTCGAACAGGATCTCCGCGGCGGCCTGAGTCCCTCGGTCCTCGGCGGGATCCTCGGGACCATCCCCTTCTTGGTCTTCGTGGTCTTCCTCGTCTACATGGCGATCGGCGCGCGTGAAGAGCGGATGGAGCGCATGGCCCGCGAAGCCGCCGCGAACGCCCGCGACCCGGAGTAAATGTCTCGAACGCTTTGCTCGGTCGTGATCGTGCTTGGTCGTGATCGACTGAGCTCCGTCGACCCCATTGGGGGCGTCTGCTAATCAGGCGCCCCCATATGCGTTATTCGGCCGCCTTCATCCCCACCCTCCGCGAAGCTCCCAACGACGCGACTACTCCGTCGCACATCTTGCTCCTGCGCGCGGGGATGGTGCGGATGGTGGGCGCCGGCATCTACGAGTTCTTGCCGCTCGGCTTCCGGGTGCTCTCCAAGATAGCCGGCATCGTCCGCGAGGAGATGAACCGTGCTGGTGCGCAGGAAGTGATGATGCCCGCGTTGCTCCCCCGCCAGTACTTCGAGGAGTCGGGTCGCTGGGACAGCTTTGGCGACACGCTCTTGCGTCTGCAGGATCGCAAGAAGGCCGACTACCACCTCGGGCCCACCCACGAGGAGATCATCACCGACATGGTGCGGCGGGATGTGAAGAGCTACCGCCAGCTCCCGATGAACCTCTACCAGGTGCAGAACAAGTTCCGCGACGAGGCCCGCCCTCGGGCGGGATTGCTCCGCTGCCGCGAGTTCGTGATGAAGGACGCCTACTCGTTCGACGTGAGCGAGGAGAAGGCGATCGAGAGCTACGAGTCGATGCGCGAGGCCTACGTGAAGGTCTTCACCCGCATCGGCCTCGAGTTCCGCATGGTCTCCGCCGACAGCGGCGCGATGGGCGGCTCCACCAGCGCCGAGTTCCAGGTGCTCGCGCAGAACGGCGAGGACGCGATCGTCGCCTGCAGCAGCTGCCAGTACGCGGCGAACGTCGAGGTCGCGACCACCCCCGCGCCCGCCAAGTTCGAGGGCGATGTGCCTGCGATCGAGAAGGTCGCGACGCCGGGCAAGAAGACCATCGAGGACGTCGCAGCCTTCTTGAAGGTCCCCGCGAGCGAGACGCTCAAGGCGCTCTTCTACCGGGTGATCGGCGACGAAGGGGTCAGCTACCTCATCGCGTTCGTGCGCGGTGATCGCGAGGCCAACGAAGTGAAGGTCCTCAAGGCGCTGCGTGACGCGGGCGTGAGCGCGAAGGAGCTCGTGATGGGCGAGGGCGGCGAGCTCGCTCCCTTCGGCGGCGTAGCGGGCTACATGGGCCCCGTCGGCCTGAACGCTGCGAAGAACCTGACCGTGCTCGTCGATAGAGAAGGCGCGACCGGCGCGGGCTTCGTGGTCGGCAGCAACGAAGCGGGCTTTCACACCAAGAACGTCGCCTTCGGGCGCGACTTCAGCGCGACCGCCGCGGACGTCCGCCAGGTAGGCGACGGCGATGCGTGCCCCACCTGCGGCCACGCGCTCAAGTCGTACCGAGGGATCGAGGGCGGGCACATCTTCGTGCTCGGCACCCACTACTCGGCGAAGATGAACTGCACCTTCTTGGACGATAAGGGCGAGGAGAAGCCCGTCGTGATGGGCTGCTACGGCATCGGCGTCTCGCGCTTGGTGGCGTCCGCGATCGAACAGCACCACGACGCCGACGGCATCGTCTGGCCCATGTCGATAGCGCCCTACCAGGTCGCGCTGATCACCGCGGGCAAGGAGCCAGAGCTCGAAGAGGCCGCCAAGAAGCTCTATGCCGAGCTGACCGCCAAGGGCGTCGAGGTGCTCTTCGATGATCGCGACGAGCGCCCGGGCGTGAAGTTCAAGGACGCCGATCTCTTGGGCCTGCCGCTGCGCGTCGTGGTGGGCAAAAAAAGCATCGCCGAGGGCAAGGTCGAGCTGAAGCGCCGCGGCACCAAGGATCTCGAGCTCATTCTGCTCGAGGACGCGGTCGCGAACGTCGTCGCGAAAATAGAAGCGGCTGGCGTACGGTTGGTGCCCTCGAGCTGATGGCCAAGAAGAAGAAAAAGACCAAGGCGCCGGTGGCGCTCACCGAGCGGACCTCACCGCTCCTGGGCAACGCGCTCTTGTGGGTGGGCTTCTTGGTCGTGTTGACCGTCGGCATCGTGACCGTGTTCGTGCCCGAGCTGACCGACGAGGCGACGGACGAAGAGGGCGGCGCTGCGGCGCTCGACACCTCGTCGGACGAGCCGGCAGAGGACGACTCGAGCGCGACGCCGTCCACGACGCTGCCGTCCACGACGCCCTGACCGCGGCGCACTGACCGCGACGCCCTGACCGCCGACGCCGCGACCTCGCGAACGCGGCCCGCAACGAATTCTGCGCACTTACACCGGTCCCACGACCCGCATGTCGCGCCGGATGTCGGGTGCGGTGTCGAGGCGCCATCGCGGGAATCATCCGGTTTCGTAGGGGGATGCCGTGCGATTGGGGCTCCGCGGAAATCTCGCGGCTCGGCGTGTGTCCTCGGCATGCACCTTGCGGAGGATCCACGCGAGGCTTGCCACTTAGTTGCCAACGCCCCATCCCCCTGAAGAGTCTCTCCGTGTCGGAGACGCTTCCGGGTCCCTAGCCTCGAGGAACGAACGCCAAGGAGCAGATTGTCGCAGTCGACGCCATCCCCTCAAGGTGTCCCCCGCAACCGCGTAGTGCGCGGCGTCGCGGCGGCGCGGGGATCCAGGCTCGCGGCGCTCGCGCTGGTGTTCTCGGCCTCTGGCCTCTTCGTCGCGTCGTCGAGCGCCGCGCAGTCCCGCGAGCTGCTCTGGTGCGAAGACACGACGTCGTCCTCGCTGGGGCGCGAGCCGTCGGTCACCCGAATCGCTTCCGGCGGTCGGCTGATGTCGGTCGATCCCCTGATGTGTGGGCTGCCGGCCCTCGGGGGTCCGAGCCTCGGGATGGCGAGCCCGAGCAACGATGGGCCGAACGCGTGGGCCCGAGTGCACGAGGTGCTCGAGGAAAGCGACGCGGCGCGCGCGCCCGAAGCGCTGGTGCTCGTCGAGTCGCTTCGGGCGGCCGCGCCCGTGCTCGGGGACGAGTTCGATCTCCTGCGCGCCCGCCTCCAGCTGTTGATGGGCCCGACCAGCTGCGACGGCCTCGATACGGCGCTCGCGAGCCCGCTGCCGCGGGTGGAGATGGAGGCCAAGGTCGCGTGGGTCCGCTGTCTGTTGGCGACCGGAAGTCGCCACGCGGAGTCCGAGCTCGCGACCCTTTCGCGTCGCTACCCCGAGCTGCCCGATCAGGTGGGGCTCGAGTTGGCCCGCGCCCAGATGCACGAGCGCGCGGGTCGCGTTCGCGACGCGATCGCGCGCTACGCCGCGATCGATCAAGACCATCCCGGCGATCCGGCGGCGGTGGTCGCGCGGGCGCGCCTCGATGCGCTCGTCGCGGCGGGCGAGCGGGTTCCGTCGCGCTCGCCACTGGAGGAGGTGGGCCGCGCCGGCCGTTTGGTGCGATCCGGACCTCCCGATCTCGCGCGCAACGAAGTCGATCGCTTGCTCGGCGCGGGCCTGCCGACCTCGCAGGCCGCAGAGGTCCGGCTGCTCGCTGCGCGTTTGGCGCGGGTGGAGGGGCGCTTCGACGACGCGCGGATCTTGCTGCGTGACGCGCGCGGGCTCTCCCCTGAGGTCGGTGATGATCCCGAGGCCGTCGCCGCCGTAGCCGCCGATCTCGACGCCGCCGCCGCGCACAGCGAAGGCGAGGCCCGCAGCGAGCTGCGCGCGATGGGCTACGGCCGGGGCATGCACCGCGCTTCGGCGACCCGCCTCTACATGATGGCCCGCGTCGCTGCGCACTCGGGGCTCACTGCCGAACTGGGCGTCTTGCTCGACGAGCTCATCTCGCGCTCCAGCGGCGCGAACCCGCTCTCGTGCGTGGTGCGCGAGGACACCGCGATCATCTCCGCGGGCAGCGACGACGCGCGGGTGGCGCGCTTGCTCGAAGGCTGTCCCTCGATCACCGCGCGCTACCACCGGGCCCGCGCGCTCGAGCGCTTCGGCGCCCGCAGCGCCGCGCGCGACGGGTACCGCGACGTCATCGCGACCGACGACACCGACACCCACTTCTACGCGCTCTGGGCGCGGGCTCGCCTGGCCGCGCTCGCCGGGTCCGCTGCGAACGCGGTGAGGCCGGTGACTTCCGTCCCCGTCGAGGAGGCCCCCGTCGAGGAGGCGTCCGTCGAGGAGGCCGCGCCCGTCGAGCTCGCCGATGCCGCGGCGGAGACTCAGACCGACGTCGGCTTCGTGTTTCCCGCGGGCGAGCTGCTCGCGATCGACGCGTCCATCTATGCACCGATCGCTGCGCCCATCACCTTCACCCACCGCGTCCCCGGGCCCTGGTCGCTCGCGATGCTCGAGCTGGGGGAATCGAAGATAGGTGAGCCGACCTCGCATCGCCGCCCGACCCTGGTGGTCCCTCCGCTGGACGATGCGATCACCGCGGAGGGTGACGTGGTCACCCCCATCGACGACGAGCCCGAGTCGCTCGAGCCCGTGCTGGGCAATGCGCTCACGGACGCGCAGGTGCTCGAGACGTTGGCGGGCCTCGCGGCCGAACACGAACAGGGTTTCCCTTGGTTCGCTCGCGCGCGGGCCCGGATCACATTGGGCGATCGCGCGGGCGCCGCCGAAGAGCTCTTCCAGGCGTGGGCCGCGTGGCGCGAGGCCAACGGCAGCACACCCATCCGCGCGGGCACCGAGGCCGTCTATCGCGGCGCCGCGCCCGCCCGCATCGCCACCTCTCTGGTGACCCGACGCGCCCGTCGCACCCTGAGCGCCCGCGATCGCAGTCAGCTCGCCGACGTCGCAGCGCACCTCGGCGATCATGGTCTCGCGGCTCGCTACGGCGGCTCGGGGCGGGTCGCGATGCGTCCACGTCCCTACGAAGATCTGGTGCGGGCATCGGCCGCGCGTCATCACCTCGATCCCAACCTCATCTGGGCCGTAATGCGCGTCGAGAGCGTCTACAACCCGAGCATCGTCTCGTACGCCGGCGCCATCGGCCTCTTGCAGATCATGCCCCGCACCGGTCGCCTCATCGCGAACGCCCTGCATCGCCCCGAGTTCACCACGGCGGACTTGCTCGATCCGGCGACCAACATCGAGTTCGGAGCTTGGTACTTGCGCTCGCTCCTCGACCGATTCGAAGGCCGGATCCCCTTGGCCGTCGCCTCGTACAACGGCGGGCCGCACAACGTGCGCCGCTGGATGGCGGAGCACTCCGACGCGATGCCGGTCGACGCCCTCTGCGAGCGGATCCCCTTCACCCAGACGTTTCGCTACGTGCGCCGGGTCCTTCACCACTACGCCGCCTACCGCGAGGCCGAGGGCCTGGGATTGCCCGAGCTCGAACCCACGCTGCCCGGCGTTGCGGTCGATACGGTCGCCTTCTAGTCTCGCTTCTCGCGTCCCTGGATGCTCGTGGCGCGGAGGTTGCTGAGGTCGTCGGGTGACCTCGCGATTGTGCCACCCTGTCCTCGCCCTCTCCCTGCTCGCCTCGGGTTGCTACGACATGCACGGCGTCGATGGTCGCCTGGATGCCGGGCCCTCCATCTACATCGACGCGGCCCTCCGGCCCGATACCTCGCTTCCGATTCCCGACACGGGCCCGCGCCCCGACGTCCCGAGTGTCTGCCCGCTGGTGCGAGCGGACGCGTCGTGCTTCGACAGCTACGCCATCCCGGCGGGCCGTCCCTTCGAGCTCCCGTTTCAGCGCCCAACTTCGCGATGGGTCCCATCCGGGGCGATGTGTGCGTCGAAGCCGTCACCCACGCGGATCGGACCACGCTCCGGCTCGTGGACTACTGCTCGGGCTGTGGCCGCATCGACTCCGCATGCGACGTCGTCGTGCACGAGCGGCTCACGGCCGATCTACCGCCGGGCTACGACATCGAGCTCGACGCCCGCGCCTATGACACGCTCTGCGACGTCGATTGCCCGGCGGTCTGCACGCCCCACACCCGCGAGTGCGACATCCCCGCGATCGATCCCGCTGCGTACAACCGCGTATCGATCGACGGCGAGTACGTCGCTGCGTTCGGCGGTGGTGCGCCTGGGATGGCCTGCGCGTCGGCTCGTCCCTGAGCCCCGTCCCAGTCCCTGGTAGATTCCGCCCGTGCGCGCGGTGCTCGTCTCGGTTTCCCTCCTGATGGCGTGCAGCGCGCCGAGCGCGGGTGTCCCGACGCGCGATCCCACGGAGCGCTGGCCTGGTGGTGACACCAGCGTCGAGGAGGTCTCGGCGCGCAGCTTCAGCCTGCCCGCGCGCAACCTCGACGCGGACCACCGCGCGATGTTCTCGGTGGGCAACAACCTCTTCGCCGACAACTGGGTCACCGCACCCAGCTCGACCTCCGCGCGCGATGGACTCGGGCCGCGCTTCGACGCGACGAGCTGCAGCGGCTGTCATCTGCACGATGGGCGGGGGCGCATCGAAGACGACGGCTCGATCCTCAGCGCGGTGGTGCGGCTCTCGGCAGCCGAGGGTGGGGCGCATCCCGCCTATGGGAGCCAGCTCCAGCGCCACGCGGTCCTCGGCCTGAACGTCGAGGGCGGCGCACGAGTGCGCGCGCGTGAGGTCGATGGCCTGCGCGCATACGAGCTGGTACTCGATCTGCCGGTCGCCGATCCGAGCATGCGCACGTCGCTGCGGGTCGCGCCGCAGCTGATCGGGTTAGGTCTGCTCGAGGCCATCGAGGAGCGCGCGATTCTCGCGTACGCCGATCCCGACGACCGCGATGGTGACGGCATCTCGGGTCGGCCGAACCGAGTGATGGATCCGCGCTCGCAGCGCCTCGTGCTCGGTCGCATCGGATGGAAAGCCAACCAACCGAACGTCGAATCGCAGGTGGCCTCGGCGCTCGCGGGCGACATCGGCATCACCTCGAGCTTGATGGCGATCACCGAGTGCGCCGCTTGGGACGAGCCTTGCCGTCTCATCCCAAGCGGCGGCGAGCCGGAGATCTCGGACGAGCTCCTCGGGTTCCTCGTGCTCTATTCGCGCACGTTGGCCGTCCCCGCCGCACGCGACTTCGACGACCCAGACGTCGTCAGAGGACGCCACCACTTCGCCGCTGCCGGTTGCCCGAGCTGTCACGTCCCCTCGTTCACGACCGGGGAGAGCGATGTGGCGGCGCTAGGGCATCAACGCATCTGGCCGTACACCGATCTCTTGCTGCACGACATGGGCGAGGGGCTCGCCGACGGACGCGCGGACGGAGACGCGACGGGCTCGGAGTGGCGGACGCCACCGCTCTGGGGCATCGGCCTCATCGAGCGGGTGAACGACCATACGACGCTGCTGCACGACGGACGCGCGCGCTCGATCGACGAGGCCATCCGCTGGCACGGAGGCGAAGCAGACGCCGCGCGCCAGGCGTACGAGGCGCTCTCGATCACGGACCGCGCCGCGCTCGTCCGCTTCGTGTCCTCGATCTGATCCGCTTGCTGAATCAGCTCGCGCGGACGTGCCTGGCGATCAGCGCGTTGACCTCGGCGGCGTGGGTGAGCGGGCCCATGTGGCTCGCCCCCGCGATCCGCTCGTGGCGCGCGTGCGGCATCACCTCGAGCATGATCGAGATCACCCGCTCCATCGCGGTCGTCGAGCGCTCGCTCCCCAGCAACAGCACCGGCAACTCCAGCGTCGCGTACGCCTGATGCGGGGTCCGCTCGGCGCCCAGGCTGCGCACCTCGCCGATCATCTTCGGTGCCGTGCTCCGGAACGCTTGCCGCGCGCCCTCCTGCAGTCGCTGCCAGCCCCCGGCGCCGCTCCAGTAGTCGACGAACCCCTCGAGCCACGCCTCGATCTGCGCGTCGGTGTCGGGGAAGGCGCTGTGGTCCTCGTCCGTGCCCTCGAGCGTCTTCAGCGCTTCGTGCTCGCCCTTCGATCGCAACACCCTGAACGAGACCGGCTCGTAGAGCGCCATCGAGCGGATTTTGCCGGGTCGATGCAGCGCCGAGAGGAGCGCCGCCATCGCGCGCAAGACCGAGACGGACATGAAACCCGCGCCGGGATGGGCTAGCTTCTCCGGCCCTATGCCCACCTTCGACGTCGTCTCCAAGCTCGACCGCCACGAGGTCGAGAACGCAGTGAACCAAGCCGCCAAAGAGGTCGCGCAGCGCTACGACTTCCGCGGCACCGAGACCTCCATCGAGGAGACCGAGGACGGCATCGTCTTGCGGTCCAACGCCGAAGCCCGGATCCAGGCCGCGTGGGACGTGCTCCAGGAGAAGATGGTGAAGCGGAAGGTCTCGCTGAAGTCGCTGGACGCGGAGGATCCCAAGCCCGTCGGCGGCCAGAAGTTCCGCATGCTGGTGAAGCTCAAGGAGGGCATCGACACCGATCCGGCCAAGCAGATCGTGAAAGCGATCAAGGAATCGAAGGTGAAAGTGCAGGCGGCCATCCAGGGCGATCTGGTGCGCATCTCCGGCAAGAAGCGCGACGATCTTCAGGAGGCCATCGCGCTCCTACGCGCTGGCGACTACGGCCTGCCGCTGCAGTACCTCAACTTCAGAGACTAGCGGAGCGAGATCAGCGAGCGAGATGGAACGGGGCTCAGCGCGAGTTCGAGAGGGCGCGCGCGGCACCGCCCATCGCTCGCTCGGCCGCCGCTTCGAGCGCCTGCTCGGCCAAGTCGCGTTCTTGATCGGTGCGGTCGCTCGCGCTCGACGCGGCGTCCTCCATCGCGGTGGAGTTGGCGTTGAGCGAAGCGCGCAGATTTCGTCCGGGCTCGTCCATCACCAGGATCGTGACGTCGCACCGAACGCGGACTTGGCCGTCGCGGCGCTCGCGGTGGATGGTCGCTATCGATCCCTCCATCCGGAACGAGGGGATACGCCGCCGCGTGATCTCGCGGGCGGCCTCGGGGTGGCCTCCTCCACCATCGAGGATCGCCACCCCTCGCAGCACGATGAGACCACGGTGGACCTCGTGCTGAAGCATCGTCGCGAGCCCCGTGTGGGTGAAGCTGCTGCGGTTCTCCATCGAGCCCATCACCACTGCATACGAGGTGTGAGCCCAGTCGATGTCGCGCGCGGGCGGGAGCACCTCGACCATGGGCATGCGGCGTCGCCGGGCGCTCGATCCGGCCGAGGGCGGGCTCGATCCGGTCGAAGGCGCTCTCGCGGTGCCCGACGAGAGCGTGCGGATAGCGGCGCTCGCGGCTGCTCGCACATCGGAGCTCCCATCGCGGCTCGCCGCTCGCAGCGCGGGTAGCGCGTCACTGCTGCCCAACGTGCCGAGCGCCGACGCGGCCGCGGCGCGCACCGCCGGCGAGTCGTCATCATGCAACGCGGTACTCAGCGCAGGCACAGCCGACGCATCGCCCGTACTGCCGAGCGCGAGCGCCGCCCGGGCCCGCACCCGGAAGTCGCGCGCTTCACCGAGCATGCGCACCAGCGTGCCTCGCTCTTGCGCGAGCGCCGACAGATCGAGGCTCGCGAGCACGAAGACGATCGACAACGACACGGCGATCATGCTCAGTCGCTTGGGCGACGCGTGCACTCGAACCGTCGGGGACGTGTGAGGCATGAGCGGCATCGAGGTTCTCAGGAACGCCTCGGACACGTCAACGGGAGGTCCCATTCATCGCGTTGCTTTGGAAGGTTCGTGTGCGCCGGCTGCGCACCTCCACCTGAAACGTCGCTTTCGCGTCGCGACGCCGCTTCAGGGCGCGAGGACGGGCGGCCGCACCACTGGCGGCGCCACGATGCGGGTGCGCGCGCCGTCGGGGAGTGACACGTCGATCCTGTTTTCCGCAGTTGGGTCAGCCGCTTGCGCGCGGCTGGCCCGGACCCGACCGCGCGGTCCCATCGTCCCGGTCAGCACCACCGCGTCCACGCCGCGCGTCGTGAGATCGGTCTGGAGCGCGGCGAGCGCCTCGCCCTCGAGCCCGGTCACCTCGATCTGATGGCGCACGCCCCAGTCGGCGCTGAGGTGGCGAGCGAGCTGATCGATGGCGCTCGCGCTGGCGGCGGCGACCGCTCCGTCGGTCCCTAGGGTGACGCGTCCCTCTACCGCGAACGCCTCGGTGGCTGCCGGGGCGATCACCCGCCACGCGCCGCGCCCCGGATCGGGGCATCCGTCTTCATCGCGTCGCCCGTTGATCGTCTCGGCTTGGGTGGGGCAGGTGTCGGTTGCGTCGGGGACGCCGTCGCGATCGTCGTCGGGCTCGGGGCATCCGTCTTCGGGCTCGAACGCATCGCCATCTTCGGCTTCGCGAGGACACGCGTCGGCGTCGTCGACGATCCCATCGCCGTCGTCGTCGGGATCGGGACAGCCGTCCTCGTCCTGAAAGCCGTCGCGATCTTCGGCGGCGTCAGGGCACTGGTCCGCAGGCGTCGGTACGCCGTCGGAGTCGTGATCGAGATCGGGGCATCCGTCCTCGTCCTCGAAGCCGTCCATGTCCTCGGCCGCCTCTGGGCATCGATCGCTCTCGTCGGTGATCCCATCCGCGTCCGCGTCGTGCACCGCGTCGGTGCAGCCGTCGTCGTCGTCGTCCATGCCGGGCTCCGCGGCTTCGTCGGGGCATGCGTCGTCGAGATCGGGCACCAGATCGTGATCGTTGTCGGGCTCCGGGCAGCCGTTCTCGTCCTCGTTGCCGTCGAAATCCTCGGGGAGCGACGCGCACTCGTCGACGCCATCGGGGATGCCGTCGTGATCGCGATCGTGCACCCGCGGCGAGAACGTCGCGCCGAGCATCCCTCGGAACGCGGGCGAGCCCACTCCACCGACGAGCCCCGTGCCCGCCATGGCCGTGAGCGCGAGGTCGCCGATGAGATAGCGCAGGCCGCCGCGCCACTCCGACGTCGTGGTCGCCGTCTGCTGAAACGGATTCTCCAGATCGGTCGTCAGATCGAATTCCGCGAGCACCGCGAGGTCCTCGAGGAAGAACGTCGGCACCTGCACGCCCAGCGTCAGGTAGGCCTGGTTGCGGAAGGAGATCCCCAGCACCGTCGGCTCGGCGAAGCGGTGCCGGTAGCCCAAGAGGCCTCCGATGCCGATGCCCAAGATGTGGAAGTCGGCGATCACATCCACCTCGAGCTGCGGCGCACCTTCGCCCGCAAAGGCGCCCTCGTGGCCGATGGGCACGGTCATAGCGGCCTGTAGCGCGAGGCCCTCGCCCTCGTGACGATCCCGCTCGACGCTCGCGTCCTCGCCGATCAAGCGGAGCCGAGCGGTGATCCGAGGATCACGCACGGCGCCCGACTGGAGCGGGCCGCCGCCATCCAAGGACGGCGCCTCACCCCGCTGGTAGACGACGAACGGCGCGTCGACGACGACGGCCAAGATCCCCGCGATGCCCAGCTGGAAATAGAGGTCGCCCAGCACCCGATCCGAGATGACGCCGGTGGTGCTCCCATCGATCGGATCGCGGAGCACCAGCTGCTCGGACGCGTAGCCGCTGTAGAGCCCGATGTCGTAGTTCCACGGCCCCGGCGTGCGGGTGCCCGGCATCGTGAGGAAGCCATCTCGGTCGGGCGCGGGGCGGAAGCGCTCCAGATCGAGGCGACGCCCCTGCGCTCGCGCGGGCGTGGCGATGACCGTCAGAGCGAGGATCGAGAGCGTGAGACGGGTCAGGGCCGGCATGCGGGGCGGAGGGTAGCAGCGTTGCTGTCTCCGTCCGTCGGTGTCGCGGTCCGCGGGCGTCAGTCGGGCTTGCGCAAGCAGAGCAGGAAGCCCTCGGGGACAGGCGGCCAGGGCAGCACCCGGAGGCCGCTCGGGGTCGTCTCGAGCAACGTGCGAGAGATGCTGCGCGCCAGCGGGAAGTTCTCGCCGCGCGCCAGGATGCTCGCGATGTACTCGAGGTTGTAGACCCGGCTCGCGGTGCGGACCTCGAGCACCTGCATGCCCTCCTTCTCTGCGATGCGCGAGAGCGAGTCGGGCGTGAAGAACCAGAGGTGCGCGCGATGAAAGTGCGGCCAGCGGCTCGAGAGCATCCGCGCGCCCAGGCTGGCGACGTCGTTGGTGGCGAGCACCAACACGCCTCCGGGCTTCAGCGCCTGCTTGGCCGCGGCGATGGTCCCCGACGGATCCCGGACGTGCTCGATCGCATCGACCAACGTGACCAAATCGAAGCGCTCGGTGAAGCCAGCGCCCTCGAGCGTGCCGCGCACCATCGTGCGGCCGGGCACCAGCGACGAATCCTCGGGCGCGAGCGGATCGATCCCCGTCGCCTGCCAGCCTCGCGCCGAGGCGGCCAAGAGCGAGAACCCCAGCCCGCAGCCCACATCCAAGAGCGCCCGCGCTTGGTGCGGGAGGTGCGCCTCTGCGCGCTCGAGCAAGCTCGCGTAGGTCGCTTGCTTGGTGAACACCAAGCCAGCGGGCACCCGCTGCCCTGCGAAGCCGAACTGCTCGTAGTACTCGTCGTCGTAGATCTTCGAGAGCTCGTCGTCGGTCGGCTGGGGATGCGCGAACACCAGCTGACACCGGGTGCACTCGACGACCCACGGAAGCTCGGTACGTCCTCGTGAAAGCTCGGTGAAGAACGGCTGCACCGCGTCCAGGAGGCCGCACAGCGCGCAGACCTCCCGGCTCTGATCTCGGGGCGGAAGCGCGGCAGAAGGCGAGCGGGGCAGCGGATCGGACATCAGGGGCGCGCGATGGTAGCCCGGCATTCCAGGAAGCGCCGCTTGTGCCGAGGGGGGCAGCGCACCATCATCCCCTCCGTGCGCTTCTCACTTCTCCGCGTTCCCGTGCTGGTGCAGCCGCTCTTCTGGATCGGCGCCGTGTTCCTGGGGCTCTTCGCGTTCAACGATCTGCCCGAAGGCTTGAGGCTCCAGGCCATGATGGTCTGGGTGCCGATCATGTTCTTCGCGGTGCTGGTCCACGAGATGGGGCACGCGCTGATGGGTCGCCGCTTCGGGCTCGATCCCGAGGTGCATCTCTTGATGCTCGGTGGCCGCACGACCTGGAGTACCGGGCGTCGCCTGACCCCGGGCCCCAGCATCCTGGTGAGCTTCGCGGGTCCCGCCGTCGGTTTGGTGTTGGGGGGCTCGCTCTACTTCGCGCTCCCGTATTTGCCGCCGCTCGAACACCCGCTCCTCGAGGTCGCCGCGTTCTCGTTCATCTGGACCAACCTCGGCTGGGCCATCTTCAACCTGGTGCCCATCGTCGGTCTCGATGGCGGGAACATCATGGCCGCCATCTTCGAGAAGTTCGGCGGCGCCCGCGGGGTGCGGGCCGCGCACGTCCTCTCGATCTTCATCGCCGCCGCGATCGGCACCTTCTTCCTCACGACCGGCAACTTCTTCATGGCGATCATGCTGGGCTTCATGGCCTTCGAGAACTACCAGCGATGGCAGCTCTCCGCGCACTGGCAGGAGGGCATGCAGCGCCGAGGACCGGGGCCGCAGCGCCCCTCCACGCCCACACCGAAGATCGCCGCGCGCTCCGTGCCTCTGACCCAGGAGCCGAACGAGCCCGCGGATGAGCGCGCCGTCGAAGCCGACATCCAGAAGGCGTATGAGGCGCTCGAGGACGAGGACCACAGCTCGGTACGCCGCATCGCCGAGTCGCTGGTGCCGCGCATCCGCACCGACGTCCACCGCTTCGATGTCGCCCATCTGGTCGCCTGGGGACGCCTGCTCACGGGCGATCCGGTCGGTGCCGAGCGCGCGCTGCGTCAGCTCTTGCCGCTGGGTCGTAGGCCGGACGCGCTGCTCGAAGGCGCGCTGCTCCTCGACTTGGGCCGCCCGGAGGACGCGCTCGCGCCGCTCTCCGAGGCGCTCGCTGGACGGTCCGATGACTTCGTCGCCTCACGCGTCGCCCGCGCCGCGACGGGCGCACGTGATCTCGCGCCGGTGCTCGGTGCGCTGCGCAATGCCAAGAGCTGTCAGGCGCCGCGCCCCTACCAGATCATCGTCTCCGAGCTGATGCGCGAGGGGCAGCCCAAGGCGGCGATCGAGCTCGGTGAGGCGCTCTTCGAGCGCTTCGCTGTGGGCACCGACGCGTTCAACGTGGCGTGCGCCCAGGCCCGCAGCGGTCAGTTCGACGCCGCGATGGTCTGGCTCGACAAAGCGCTCGGCGCGGGCCTGCCCGATCCCAAGGTCCTGCTCGAGGACGAGGATCTGCGCGAGGTCCGCGAGCGCCCCGAGTTCGAGGCCCTGCGTGAGCGGGTCGCGAGCGCCACCGCCGCGTCCTGAATCTGTGGGAGTCCAAATGAGAAAAGCGCCGCCCCTCTCGTTGTTGGGACGGCGCTTTGTGTGGCGAAACCTGGCCCTCGCTCAGTGGTCGTGACCCTCGCCATCGACCAGGCACTCGCCTTCCCCGTTCCAGTGGCCCTGGGTCTTCAGCTGCGCGATCAAGAAGTCCCAGGCGTTGTTGATGGGGCGGGGCGCGCCGGCGAGGCTGTAGTCGGGGGCCGCGAAGATAGCTGACGGATCCACGCCCTCGAGCTCTGCCCGGGTGATCGCTCCGTCACCATTGGTGTCGCAGTTCGCAAGCCACTGCGCCCGGCGATCGAGGAGCTCCTCCCCAGTGGGGAATGCGCTGAAGAACATGTGATCTCCGTGGATGGTGATCGCGTTGGTCGTCGTGAGGCCCGCGTTCACCACCAAGCCCGGCAGACCGTCCGGGGTGTTGCATGGGCCGAACACCGTCGCCGCCGGCACGCAGAAGCGGAACGAGAGCGATGTGGCGCTGGCGCACGCAGCGCCCGGCACGCAGCGCTCACCGGTCGGATTCGTCATCGTCCCTTCTATGAGGTAGGTGCATGCGCCGGCCACCATCTCATCGAACTCGGCCTGGGTCACCGACGGATCTCGCACCGCGCTCGCGGTGGCAGCAGGCGTCTCGAACTCGATGTCGTCCCAGCGCCCCGTCGCGATGTCCGCGAACGACGTGAGGGCGAAGCCGTCTTCGTTGACGCTCGCGAGATCGAGCACGTAGACGGTCTCGTCGCTCACCTCGAGACCGGCGACATCCTGGTGCAGATGTACGTGGCCGATGGCGGTGATGTAGCGGTCGAAATTGATGGTCCAGCCGTCGACGATGTTCTCGGTGTCCACCCCGGGCTCGAGCCCGTCAGTGATGGTGTCCTCGGCTTGAACGACGAGGTCCGCGGTTCCAGTGGCCTCAGCACACCCAGTGAGGACGCCCAGTGCGATGATCGAACGAAGTAGAGAGTGGTTCATGACGCGCTAGCTATCGCATCAGAAATGTAACTGCAACCCGAAAGCCATTGCATGGATATGCGAATATCTGCGTGCGCATCCGTCATGTGGATGCCTTTGACTACGTTTGCATCCCACTTGCGTTTGGTGAGCGGGAGGTTCATCGTCGCGCCATGTTCACGGCGAAGGCTACTTCCGACGACTCCGCGCAATGCGACTGCCCGGCACACCGGAGGCCTGCGATCCAGGTGGACGAGGCAACCACACCAGAGACTAAATCGGTACCGTCGCGCGGAGGGTGGGCCAGAGCGGGGCGCTCGTTGCTCTCTACAGTCGCGCCTACGCTGGCCTGCGCATTCTGCCCCGCCTGCCTCAGTGCGTACTCCGGCGCGTTCTCCGCGCTCGGCATCTCGGCGACGCTAGGGGAGGAGTACCACCACTACCTGCTCGCGTTCGCACTGCTCTTTACGCTAGGTGTCCAGGCCTATCGAGTGCGGGTCACGCGGCGTCTTCTCGCCCCTGTCGTCGCGGTAGCGGGCTGTATGTTGGTCGTTGCCGGACATGCGTTCGAGGAGCACCCATGGCTCGTATGGACCGGCATCGCAGGTCTCCTGCTCAGCGCGGCGATCGACGCGCGCGTGCTCCAGCGATCGAAGGGCTCGCTGGTGGCTCTGAGCCAGCGATATGGCGCCCGACACGGGTGATCGCCTCGCCAGCGGCGACCCCACTCGCCAACTATTGATCGCCGGATCTACGCGGCTTCTCCTTGCCGGAGTGCACCTCTGGTGTGGTTGTGTGCTGGGGCGGCGCGTGCTCGTGATTGCCGTCCGCGATCGCTGAGCGCAGATCCTCCTCCGTCACTTCAGTCACAGGCTTGTGGATCTTCACTTGGCGCGGCTCATTGCCCGCGCGAAGCAGAGCGACGACGGTCTCAACGGGTGGGCACCCGGGCTCGGTACAGCGGAGCTCATTCACCACCACGGCGTCGTCTTCCCCGCTTTCGAAGAACGCCCGGGCCATCACCTTGAGGGCTCGCACTGCTGCGATCTTCGGCTCGTCCTTGCGGGGTCCGAACATCGGCTCAGGTCACTTCCCAAAGCCGCACGTTGCCGCTGGCGTCTCCTCCGAGCAGCCCACGGTGCTCGGGATGCCACTCGAGCGTGGTCACCTCGTCTTCGAGGAAGGCGTAGAGAATGGGCTGGGTTCCCCGCCGAGGCTCCCAGAGCAACACCGAGTGGTCTTGGCTTCCACTCGCCAGGACGCTCTTGCGCGGGCTGAATGCCAGACGCGTGCACGCGCTCTTGTGCGCCTCGAGCTGGATCGGATGGGTTCCTTCTGGGCCTTTGCCGCGGAAGTCCCAGACCGTCACGGTGCTGTCCCCAGCGGTCGCCAGGAGCTTCGATTCACTGTCCCATGCGAGCGCCTTGGGCTTCGATGGATAGCCGCTCATCTGGGAGTCTTGCCCCGTCGCGAGCCGCCAGAAGTGCACGGAGCAATCTTGGCTGCCGCATGCGATCACCTTGGCATCGGGGCTCCACGCGAGCGAGATGAGCGAGCCTTTCCATTCGAAGCGCCGGTCCTTGGCGCCTGCGACGAATGGCCAAACGTAGACTCCGCCATAGCAGGTCGCCGCGAGGGCCGTGCCGTCCGCCCGCCACGCGATGTTGCTCACGGTGCTCGGCAACGGGTCGGGCTCGGCTGATGGCGCGTTGCTTTCGCTCCAAGTCCGCACCTTCCGCCCTGCCGCAACAGCGATGCGGTCGCCCGTGGGCGACCACGCGACATGCTCGACCCACTGCGCCCCGCCACCTGGCAGCTCCCGCAGAAGCTCGCCAGTCGCACGCCAGACCTTTGCATTCGGCTCCTGCCCGCAGGTTGCGAATTTCATTCCGTCGGGGGCAATACTCACCCCAAGCACGCCGGCCTTGTGAGCGGCGTGTCGAAAGAGCTCACGTCCACTCTCGACGTCGACTCCGATGATGCTCCCGCCGCCCGTACCGACGATGCAGATCCGGCCGTCACGGGAGATCTTGGCCGCCACGACATAGTCGCCCGCGGCGAGATGCCAGCGGGGCACGAGCTCGGTCTTTCCTGGCGGCGCGGCGAGGGTCACGCCCGGCATCGCTCGAATGCCTGGGTCAGCTCGGCACGATCGAGCCCTCGCCCGATGAAGACCAGGTCGTTGGCACGTGGGGTATTGCCCCACGGCCGGTCTTCGTTCCCGTCGAACAGCATGTGCACCCCTTGGAACACGAAGCGATTCGTCGCGCCCTTGATGTTGAGGATGCCCTTCATCCGGAAGATGTCGGTTCCCTTCTCGCGCAGCAGACGCGAGATCCACTCATCGAGCAGCTTGCCGTCGATCTCCCCTTCGAGGTGAATGCCCACCGAAGTCACCTGCTCGTCGTGCGTGTGCCCGGCTTCGAATTCCTGCTCGGCGACGGGGGCCAACTCGCTCTCCCCGTAGAGCACGCGGAGTTTGAACTCCATGGGCAGATGCTGGGTGTAGAGACCCATGCGACCGGGCTTGGGCGCACGGAGCCAGAACTGCTTGGTGCCCGCAGCTTCCAGCTGAAGCGAGACGGCTCGCTTGGCACCGATGTCCACCGTGGACGACGGCGCAACGTCGAGCGCAGGCTCCGCCCAAATGCGAAGTGCGCGCTCCGCTGCCGGCTTGTCATGCGCCTGCTCGCCGCTCTCCAGGTACAGCGCGAGCAGCCCCATCTCTGGGTCTGGGCCGTCCTCGAGCAGCAGCTCGTAGCGGCCCTCCTTCACCTCGTACGTGCCTGCGCACTCGAAGGGGTACTCGGGTGAGAGAAACGTGGGCTTCACTGCGACCGCGCGCTCCAGGTCGAACCCGCCGATGTCCAGCAACTCCGGGATGGGAACGTTCGCGTCCCGCGCGCGAAGTACCTTGGCCATGGAGTTCATGCTGGTGACGCGGCGCTCCAGAGCATCCAGTTCGGCCTCGCTCACGAGGTCGGTCTTGTTGAGGATGAGGACATCCGCGAAGGCGATCTGCTCCTTGCACTCGTTGGAGTCCTCGATGTGAAGCTGGACGTGCTTGGCATCGACGAGCGTCACGATGCCGTCGAGAGAGAAGAGCTCCCGCAGTTCGTCATCGACGAAGAAGGTCTGCGCCACAGGACCCGGGTCCGCCATGCCGGTGGTCTCGACGAGGATGTGATCGAACTTGTCGCGTCGCTTCATCAGGTTCCCGAGGATCCGGATGAGGTCGCCCCGAACGGTGCAGCAGATGCATCCGTTGTTCATCTCGAAGATCTCCTCCTCGGCGTTGATCACCAACGCTTGATCGATGCCAATCTCGCCGAACTCGTTCTCGATGACGGCAATGCGCTTGCCATGGTTCTCAGTGAGAATTCGGTTCAGCAGCGTGGTCTTCCCCGAACCGAGGAAGCCGGTAAGCACCGTAACTGGGATCTTCTTCACTTGGGCCTCGCGTTGCATCTGGCTGCCACTTACCGCATGTGCAACACGATTGCAACGAGGTTGGCGGAAGACGAGACATTGCGACCAGGGGCGGCCACTTCCAAGGAACTCGGCATGCCTGAGCGCGGTCGACCGCGCCGAGCGGTTCGACGCGATCGTCTGTCGGCCGAAGGTCAAGCAACCGGATCGAGCGTCATCACCAATCGCGGTGACTCTGCGGACGCCCGTGGGGAGCGATGGACGGCACCACGCCCTGCGTTGTTGGGCCACGCCTCACCCTTGAGGAGAACCACGTCGCCGGCCTCCGCCCGTCGAGTCCGTGCGCCGGACCGGCACAGTCCGGACGCCTCGTCGCTTCTCCCCTGGGCGGCGTGTCCGAGCCACCGTCTGTCCACGTCTTCCTCCGCGAGGTACTCTGTGCCACTTCCCACGAACGTGCTCACGACGCGGACCGTGACCTTGTCGATGTGAAAGCGAGGGCACATCGCAGTCTCGAGTCGCGCCAGCCTAACGCCCACCAACTCGCATCCCGTCAGCTCCGCGAGCACGTCAGTCCAGAAGTGAAGCTCGGCCGCGAGGTGCGGGAGCGCCGTCGTGTGGGGGCCGAAAGCGGAGGGTCCTTCTCCCGGCGCCACGGACATCAGCAGCCGAAATGACGGACGCGCGAGCACCATCCGTGCTTCCTCGATGAGCGCTGGTTCGAGCCTCCTCGACAGCGTGACGACGTTCACTCGGTCCTCGAACAGCGCGCTCAATCCCGCAACATCATCGACCGACCGAGCACTGCTCTCGACGAGCGGAGTACGAGCGCGAGGCGCGGGCACGACGGTCTGTCGTTCATCTGAATCCATGGTGGCTCCTACACGCGAATTCGACCCAAGGGCCACGTGACACAGTTTCGTGACAGGCGAGGGTCGAGCCCTCCTCCAGTGCGAAGATCGCCGCCGCGGTCGTACTGGTCCTGTCTACCTCCCGCGGCGCGTAGCGCCACCGCCTCGGCGGCGGTCCGGCAGCGCAGAGCGCGGTCGATCAAGGAGACGTGGCCCTGCACCGGGCGCGTGTCGCGAGTGCGAAGGTTGGCCCACGGCGAGCCCAGCGTCGTTGATCCCGAGAAACGGCACGCTCCCGAGCCTCGGCGCGCAGTGCTCTCCAAGAACGGCATCGCCTTCTGCTCGAGCGCGCAGTCACGGCGCGCTCACGGTCACTTCGAGCGTGTACGGCGCCTCGCGTGCGTCGTATCCGTAGACGAGCAATGCGTGGTCACCCGCCGTGGTGGCCGTGAACGTGAGCAACTCGTCGTCGTCGGTGGAGTCGCTCGCCGCGACCGGCTCGGCGTGCGTCGGGTCGGCGCCCGGCGCCCAGAGGACCACGTCGATGTCAGAGCCCGCGTGGATGAAGCGGACATCGACCGTCACGGTCTCGCCCGCCGACAGCGTCACCAGTGACCAGTCTTCGTCTAGCACGCACGAATGCAGCAAAACGGGGCCCGATGACGAGGTCCACGCGCGCGCAGTACCGATCGTGTCGTCCTCCTCGCGCGCATCGTCCGGGCCGACACAGACCGGCGGCTCGACACAGACGCCCTCGCGCTCGACATAGCCTGCGTCGCAGTGACAATGATCGCCGTGCAGCTCGCCGTGCGGACCGCAGCCCGTCACCGCAGCGTCGGCCAGAACGGCGGAGTCCACTTCCGTTCCGGCATCGCCGGAGACCGCCGCGTCGCGCGGGCCCGCATCACTGGCCGCCACACAACGCATGCCTTCGTCGCGATAGCCGGTGTCGCAGTCGCAGTGATCGGCGTGGCGCTCACCGTTCGGCGCGCACGGGTCGGTGGAGGCCGCTGGACTGCCTCCGCACGCGAGCACGAGCACAGCCGCGAGAGACGAGACGAGGTAACGGCGGACGGACCGCGGAGACGCGAGGGCTTCCATGAGCTCAGTTCCTTTCTTGCTTCGACGAATCAGCTCGGCTTCACGCCGAGCGCCAACCAGGCGGGCATCTCCATCCGCTGCGGACCGTCCCCCACGACGTCTCGCAACGAACTGCGAAAGCGATTGAAGAGCACCGAGCTGCTTCGATCGCCAGCGTTCCGGGCCCGGTCGCGACGTCGAGGACGCGCTCGCCGTCGCGAACCGCCGCGAGGCGCAGCGCGAGCACCGCGTACTGCACCAGGTGCTCGCTGAGCTCGGCCGTGTAGCCGCGCGCTACGAGGTCCCATGGACGCGGCGTCGCATAGGGCGAGAGCGCGATGATCGGCTGCGTGGCGGCGCTGTCAGGTCGCGACACGGCTCACCAGCTCGCCTTGGTCACGCCGGGGAGTTCCCCGCGAAGGGCGTAGTGTCGGAGGGCGATGCGGCTGAGCCCGAACTTGCGATAGACGCCTCGCGGCCGGCCCGTGATGACGCATCGGTTGCGCACGCGGACCGCGGAGGAGTTGCGTGGCAGCGCATCGAGCGCCTGCCGAGCCGTCGTGCGCTCCGATTCCGTAGCGTCCCGGTCGACGAGGATCTCCTTGAGTTCGGCGCGTCGCTCTGCGTAGCGCGCGACCAACGCCTTCCGCTTCTCGTTTGTCTTGATCTTCGCGAGGCTCGCCATGCTCAACTCCTGGCTGCTCTTATCGCATCACGTGTGCGCATGCAATTGGATCTCATCATACCCGCCAGGGCGATAGCAGACTGCTCGCATGCTCGAGCACGCGGGGTGGGTTGCCTCGTCGTGGAACGGGCGACCGTTCATCTCTCGCACGGGCGCTCGATGTTGCAATTCGGTTGCGTTAGAATCTGTACTGTATCATCGTGCTCGGCCACACAGCGAGAACTGGCCGAGATCGGGACGCGCTGTCCCGACCAACTCGCCAAAATGCTGGAGCACGACGAGGAGATTCGATGCGACGCACGGTGATGAAGAGCGACGAAAGGCGGACAGTGACTCGCGGCCTTGCCGCTGAAGCCGGGTCCACATCGAAGGCATGGATGATGACCCTGCTGCTCGCATGCGGATGCAGCCCGGCAGCGGTGGCTGAGGTCGACGCCGGCCGCGACGCGCCGGCCGACTCGCGGGCGCCCTCGGTAGCGAATGATGACCGGGCTCGGACACTATCGAACGTCCCGGTCGTCGTCGACGTGCTTGCGAACGACGATGCTCGCGGCGTCATTGCGTTCTTCGGAGCCGCGAGCCACGGAGCGGTCGAACGCGCCGACGATGACACGCTTCGCTACACTGCGACCGCCGGCTTCGTGGGCTCCGACTCTTTCACCTACGAAGTCTCTGGTTCGACGGCCACAGTCACCGTGGAGGTACTTCCGGGACTCGGCACGGTGGCCGACGGTCGCCCCTACACGGTGGTAGTGTCAGCGCCGCCCCCGGGAATCGATGCGGCCCTCGCCGCGCAGGGATTCTTCTGGGTGGACGCCAACGATCGGGGCGACGCTCTCCTCGACTTCGGCGAAGAGGATGGAAGCACGCTCTACGTGCGCTGGGCGGATGGAACCTTCGAGCGTGTCGTGCCCCCCGACCCTACGACGTCTCCGGGAGTTGCTGCCTTCGGAGTGGTGGGTCTTTCGGGCATCAACGACTTGGGAGCGGTCACTGGCTGGTACTTCAGCGACGACTACTCTGTCGCGGGGTCGTTTGTCTGGACCGCCGAGCTGGGGTCGGTGATCAATGGAGGTGGCGAGTCGCTCGATCTCATCGCGACGGACATCGACGCAGCCGGCCGCGTGGTGGGGTACACCGAGGACTATGATTCCACCGAGTGGGCGGGATTCGTCGCCGCTCCTGGAGCAGACTTCGGCGACGCTGCTCTCATCCGGGCACCGGAGTACCTTCACACAATGCTCTTCGAGATTCAGGATGACGGGCGTGCGATGGGCACCGTCTCCAACGGAGGCGACGGCTGGTATGTGACATTCCCGAAGAACTGCTTCGTCATGGATGTCGACGCAGGTCTCTCGTCCATCGAGGTGATCGCTCGGCCCGCCGACGTCTTCCACATGGATTGTCGTGGAATGTCCGGAGACACGCTGGTCGGGAAGTACTACGAAGGCACGTCCGAAGCCGATCGTCTGGTCGTCCACCGAGCGATGATGGTGGTGGGCGGGCGCCTCGTTCGCATCGACCTCCCGGCCGCGAGCCCAGTCGGGGTAGAAGAGCGTCGCGAAGAACTGCTAGCGATCCTGAGCGATGGACGCATGTTCGGGAACGCCGTTCTCGACACGTTCGATGCTCAGCGCTATCTGCCAGTAGAGTTGACTCCGTTCCTGCCGGAGCCGGGCACCCTGTTCGAAGACTCTCGGTTCGATCTCGTCCGGGCGCGGCCGTAGGACGCCGATGATGAGCGTCTCGCGATCAGCCGTGACGCGCGCTGAGCGGGTTCCCGGGGGGCTTGGCGTGCGCTGCGCGAAGGTCGCGCGTGAACTCTTGCAGAGCGTATTCGCGCTCGCGAGTGCGACTGTGCTCCTGGGTACGGTCGCTTGCAGCGACGCGGGCGGCGCGCTCGCCTCCGGGGCCAGCGAGGTGGACGCAGCCGACGAGGTACGCGGCTCCGTGGAGGTCGGCACGGGTTCGCCTTTCCTATCGTTGGCCGATGGCGACACCCTCCCTCTGATCCTGGGCACGCAGGGCGGCTATCACGTCTACGTAAGTCTGAGGGTGGCCGGCGTGAACCCGCGCGGGGACCTCGCCATCGAGCTGCGCGGAAACACCGGCGAGCTACTGGCCGGCCCGCTCCGACTTCGGCTCAGCGCGGAGGTCGTCAGGGACAGCGAGTTCGCGGGAGCGTGGGAGCGCCACAATGACCTGCTGATTCTCGACGTGCCTGTCGCCAGAGTCGACCAGCAAGACGTGCTGCTGACAATCGTGTTCGCGGGCGATACCGTGAGCCGCCGGCTACACGCACGGATCCTATGAGTTGAGTTCAGCACCGACGCGAGCTTCAACGGCTCGATGGCCGACGCGCACGCGCGATGAGCCTTGCGTCCAAGGAGATCGGGCCCGCACCCACCAGCGCCAAGAAGACGCAGCCCAACGCCATCGCGAAGTCGGTCCGGGCCTCGTGCGCCATGTCCCAGAAGCCGGCGAGGCCAGCGCGCGGCGCCGCGACAATCCAGTAGCCGCGCCCGAGCAGGATAGGCAGCTTGGTCGACAGCAGCGCGACGAGTAGCGGCAGTGCGGCGAGGCGGGTCAGCAGGCCGAGCACCGACACTGTGCCACAGGCGACCTCGAGCCCACCCACGAGAGGCGCCAGCAGCTCGGGCGCGGGATCCCGATCCTCGCGAAGCGTGCTGCCCCCACGTCCTCTGGCCGTATCCACTTCTGTATACCCTCGGACAGGAACACGAGGCCGACGGCGAGCCGGATCACGAGCACCGCAGCCGGCGCGTCCGTACGGACGAGTCGCTCGAGCACGGGAGGCATCATTCGCTGCCCTCGATGGTGGGATCGGGGGCGCCGATCACTGGAACCGGCATCTCCCTGTCACCACCGGGGTCCCATGGGCCCACTTCCACCGGGTTCACCGGGAGCCACGTGCCCACCTGCAGGAAAGGTGCGCTCTTGGATGCTGAGCCGCCACGATCCGATCGCGCGTAGGTGAGG
>Ga0105047_10001487_pt1 | contig 41968 bp, 35 predicted proteins | sample MAT04_FD_78384 | JGI IMG/M metagenome (GOLD analysis project Ga0105047, IMG submission 78384) | Freshwater microbial communities from Lake Fryxell liftoff mats and glacier meltwater in Antarctica - MAT-04 (megahit assembly) | ecosystem: Environmental > Aquatic > Freshwater > Ice > Liftoff... | reverse complement strand
GGCCTGTCGGCCGCGATTGAACTGGCGGATCGGGGGCTGAGCGTGGCCGTGCTCGAGGCCGACCGGATCTGCAGCGGTGCATCCGGGCGCAATGGCGGTCAGGCGATCGTCGGTTACGCGAGCGGGCAGGGGCCGCTGGAGTCTCAGCTTGGCCGGGCTGACGCGCGGCGGATGTGGCACCTGTCGATCGAAGCCATTGAATTGATCGACGCGCGCATCGCGCGTTTCGGTATCGACTGCGATCGCGTGAAAGGCTATCTGTATGTGGCCGACTCGCCACGCAAGGCCGCAAAACTGCAGGCCGAACTGGCGGCGCTGGAGCGCGACTATGGTCTGGCCTGCACGCTGGCAACCGGTGACGACGTGGAGCGCCATATCCGCAGTCCGCGTTATTGCGCGGCCGGGTTTGAAGCGGTGTCAGGCCACCTGCATCCGCTCAAGTATGGACTGGGACTCGCGCGCGCGGCGCGCGCTCTTGGCGTGCGGATCTTTGAACAATCCGCAGTGATCGACCTGCAGCGCGGCAGCCAGCTGACGGCGTTGACGGCCCAGGGCAGCGTACGTGCGCGATTCGCCGTGCTGGCCGGCAACTGCACGCTGGGCGGATACGGGCCGCGGGTCGCGCCGCAGCTCTCGGCGCGCATCATGCCGGTGGGCACCTATGTCGTGGCGACGCCGCCACTGTCGGCCGAATTGTGCGCCAGCCTGATTCCTTCCAATGCGGCGGTGTGCGACAACAACTTCGTGCTGGACTACTTTCGTTTCAGCGCCGACCACCGCATGTTGTTCGGTGGTCGGGTCAGCTATACCACCCGTACCCCGGTCGGACTGGAAGACGCGATGCGCGCGCGCATGGCAAAGGTGTTTCCGGAGCTGCCCTCGCTTCCGGTCGAGTTTGTCTGGGGCGGTTTTGTCGACATCAGCATGAACCGCGCGCCGGATTTCGGCCGCCTCTTTGACAATGTCTATTACCTGCAGGGGTTCAGCGGCCATGGCGTTGCGCTGACCGGCCTGGCCGGTCAGATGGTGGCGCAGGCGATCGGCGGCCAGGCCGAGCGGTTCGATCTGTTTGCCCGGCTGCAACACCGTGAGTTTCCCGGCGGCAGCTGGCTGCGAACGCCGACGCTGGCGCTGGCCATGGCCTACCATCAGCTGCGCGACCTTATGTAGCGGCCATCGGCGGCTCGGGCGTCGGGTATGGCGGCACAGGCATTGTGATGCTGTCCGGCGAGTCTTGAAGCGCCAGCGTGCCATGGCGTGCGGACGCCAGGTTGGCGATCTCTCGTACGATCGCCTGGGCGAGTTCGGGGCCGTGACGGCGAATTTCTTCCAGCGCCGCGTAACCGTATCCGATCACCAGGCCGCGCAGGTCCTGTCGCTCAATGCAATACGCCGACAACGGCCGCGCCGTCATTCCCAGTTCGCCAATGCGATTGGCCATACCGACGTCATCGGCATCGCGATGCAGCCGCAGGCACAAGTGCAGGCCTTGCTCTGCTCCGCTGATCCAGGCGCCGGCGTCAAGACAGGGCTTCAGCGCCTCCAGCAGGCTGCGTCGGCGCAAGCCGTAGCTTGCGCGCGCACGGCGCAAGGCGTTGGCGAAATATCCCATTTCAATGAACTCGGCCAGTGCGGCCTGCAACTGCATCTGGCCGGGGCGGTTCAGGTCGTAATGCGCCTGCTTGAAAGTGTCGACCAATCCCACCGGCACCACCAGGTAGCCGAGTTTGAGCCCGGGATAGAGCACCTTGGAGAAGGTTCCCATGTACAACACGCGAGCGTCCTGGTCCAGGCCGCTGAGCGAGGACAGAGGTGCCGCGTCGAAACGGAACTCGGTGTCGTAGTCATCTTCCAGCACCCAGCATCCGTGACGCCGGGCGATGGCCAGAAGCTGCTGGCGCCGCTCCAACGTCATCACGGCGCCGGTTGGATACTGGTGTGACGGCGTCACATAGATCAGGCGCGGGGCCATGGCATCGTCCGAGGGTCGCGGTGCAATGCCTTGCCGGTCCACCGGCACAGCATGCAGTCGCAATCCGCAAGCCAGGAAGGCCTTGACGGCGCCCCAATAGGCCGGATCTTCCAGCCAAACGGTGTCTCCATGGTCAGCAAGTAGCTGGGCGCACAGCTCCATCGACTGCTGGGTGCCGCTGGTGATGATCACCTGCTCGGCATCCACCTGTACGCTGCGCGAGACGCGCAGGTATTGGGCCACGGCCCGGCGCAGGGGTGCATAGCCACCGCTATAGCTGTAGTCCAGCATGTCCGGGTAATTCATGCGCCAGTGCTTGTTCTGCAAACGCAACCACTGGGACACCGGAAACGCGCTGAAGTCGGCAATGCCGGGTGTGAAGGGCTGGATCTCGAGTTGGCTGGCGCAATAGGTCTTGGCCAAAACGTCGCCACGTTGTGAAAGCCGGGCCGTCTGCATCGACAAGGTACCGGGGCGCAATACGCCGGAGGCGGCAAGCCGGTCGCTGACGAAGGTGCCGCTGCCAACCTGCGTGATCAGGTAGCCCTCGATGGTCAATTGGGTCAGTGCTGACACCACGGTATTGCGCGACAGTTTCAGGTCGCGCATCAACTGGCGGCTCGACGGCAGGCGGTCGCCAGCGGTCAGGCGTCCGTCCAGAATGGCCCGGCGCAATACCTCATAGACCTGGCGGTGCAGCGGAATCTTGTCGCGCGCATGCAGCAGGCCGAGATCGGTAAGCAGAAATTCCGACAGCACAAAAATCAGCAGGGTCTGGATGCGTGACGGGAAGTGGCATACAGGCACCGGAATTGGCACCCTGCGCCCGCCTACATTGGCTCCATTGTGACCGAGATCCGGGGCGCAGAATGCAAACCACATCCGCAACAACAGCAAGGAGACCCCGATGATCCGCAACCTATTTTCCGATCAAGCCTGGCTGGAAAAAGTATGGCCATTGACGGCTGTGGCGCTGGCGATTGCCGCCACCGGCGTGGCGTTGCCAGCGGCGGCGCAGAGCAAGCAACTGCTGGTTTACAGCTGGGCCAATTACATTCCGCCGACCTTGCTCAAGAAGTTCGAGACCGACACCGGCATCAAGGTCAACCTGGACGTTTACGATAGCAACAATGCGATGCTTGCCAAGTTGCAGGCCGGCGGTGGCGGGTATGACATCGTGGTGCCCAGCAACTCGATTCTTGGAACGATGATCCGTACCGGACTGGTGCTCAAGGTGGATGCGTCCAAGATGCCCAACTACAAGAATGTGGCAGCGCCGCATGACCATCCGGAGGTCGACGTGAACCGCGACTATTCGGTGCCTTACCTCTGGGGTTCGACCGGTTTTACCTATGACTCGGCCAAGGTTCCGGGTGGCAAGCTCGATGACACCTGGAAGGAGTTCTTTGAACCGCGGCCCGAACTGGTCGGCAAGATCGCCGCGATGAAGGACCAGGGCGAGATGTTCACCGCAGCGGCGATCTATCTGGGTATCGACACCTGCACCGAGAATCCGGCCGACGCCCAGAAGATCCTGGAACTGCTGGAGAAGCAGAAGCCGGCGGTCAAGATTTATTCATCGTCCGGGACCATTGGGCGCATGCAGTCTGGCGAAGTGGCATTGCACCAGCAGTGGAATGGCGCTGCGCACCGGGTCAAGGAGAAGTTGACGACGGCGGTGTTCGTCTATCCGCGTGAAGGCCTGAATCTGTGGGGCGACAACCTGGTGGTGCCCAAGGGTGCGCCGAACCTGGACAATGCCAAGGTGTTCCTGAACTGGATGATGGACCCGAAAAACATTGCCGAGGCGTCGGATTTCAGCGGTTACAACAACGCGATCAAGGGGTCGGAAGCCTACATGAAAGTGGCGATGCGCGACGATCCGGCGATCAATCCGCCGGCCGCAATGCAGGCGCGCTTTCGTCCGGTGAAGGACTGTGCGGCCAAGCCGCGTGAGCTGCGCGACGGGGTGTGGACGCGGTTGCAGCGTTGAGTTCCGAACCAGCGTTGACAACGGGTGGCGGTGCCCGGTCCGAAGCCGGCCAAAGTCAGGACACCCCGGCGGTGCGCCTGAGCCGGGTGCACAAGACCTATCCAGGTGCCACCCAGCCGGCCTTGCGCGACGTGTCGCTGGACATCGGCAAGAACGCGTTTTTCACACTGCTCGGCCCCTCCGGTTGTGGCAAGACCACGCTGCTGCGCATGATTGCCGGATTCGAAACACCGGACTCCGGCGCGGTGGAGCTGGACGGTACGTCGGTGGTGGGTATCGCTCCCAACCGCCGTCCGGTCAACACGGTGTTCCAGAGTTATGCGCTGTTTCCACACATGACGGTGGCGCAAAACATTGCGTTTGCGCTCGACATGTTGAATCGCCCGCGCGACGCCATCGACGCCCGCGTGACGGAAATGGTGCGCCTGTTGCGGCTTGAAGGGCTGGAGCAGCGGCGACCGAACCAACTCTCCGGCGGGCAACAACAGCGGGTTGCGCTTGGCCGCGCGCTTGCGCCCGCGCCCCAGGTCCTGCTGCTGGACGAGCCGCTGTCGGCGCTCGACCTCAAACTGCGCAAGGAAATGCAGGTCGAACTCAAGCGCCTGCAACTGGAGACTGGCATCACCTTCGTGTTCGTCACGCACGACCAGGAAGAGGCATTGACAATGTCCGACCAGGTGGCGGTGCTGAGCGCCGGCGAAATCGTGCAGATTGGCGCACCGGTGGAGATATATGAGCGGCCCGTCAATCGTTTTGTGGCCGAGTTCATCGGCGATGCGAATTTCCTGCCGGCAAGCTGCGTCGCCAATGACAGCGACGGGCCGTGCTTTCGCATCGATGGTCCGGCGCAGTCAGGAGCTCCGATCCGCATTGCCGACAGCATCGATTTCACCCCGGGCGCGAAGGCCGTCTTGGTGGTGCGACCCGAGCGATTGGCGCTGGTCGACGACATGGCGCAGGCGCAGCTGCAGGCGAGCGTGACGGGTGCCATGTACAGCGGCAGCGACCTGATGCTGCACTGCGCGCTGGACGGCGGAACGCCGCTACGGGTTCGCCTGGCCGGAGCGGCCCATTCCACCGTCCCGCACGGAAGGATCGGTCTGACGTTTGCGCCCGGCGCAGTGCGGGTGTTTGCCGCATGATCGCGGGCGTTACGCGCCGTGACCTTGCGCTGACGGCGCCAGCCACCGGCTATCTGTTGGTGCTGATGATCGTGCCGCTGCTGTTGATGCTGCTGGTGTCGTTTCTCGAGCGTGCACCGTTTGGCGGGGTTGAGTGGGGAACTTTTACCACGGTTGCCTACGAGAAGCTGGTGGTTGAGCGCGACCTGATGGGTCGGCTGGCGATCAATACCGACTACCTGTCTATCTTCGCGCGTTCGTTCCGGCTGGCCGCCATCACCACGGTGCTCACGCTGCTCGTCGGGGTCCCGACCGCCCTGTACATGACCACCTTGTCACGGCGCAAGGCGGCCTTCGTGCTGTTCCTGATTACCATCCCTTTCTGGACCAATCTGCTGGTGCGCAACTTCGCGTGGATCCTGATCCTGCGCAATGGCGGCTCGCTGGACTGGGCGCTGCAGCTTGTCGGCCTGACCCAGGAACCCGTCGACATCCTGTATACACCGCTGGCCACTGGCATCGGGCTGACCTACTCGTTTCTGCCGTTCATGATCCTGCCCGCCTACGTGGCACTGGAGCGCATCGACCGCCGCCTGATCGAGGCGGCGTTCGACCTCGGTGCCGATCGTTGGCGCGTGTTGACGCGGGTGGTGCTGCCGCTGGCCATGCCCGGCATCGTGGCCGGTGCGGTACTGGTTTTCGTTCCCTGCCTCGGTGCCTATGTGAGCCCCGAACTGCTGGGCGGCGGAAAGTCGCTGATGATCGGCAACCTGGTCCAGGCGCAGTTCGGCGAGTCGCGCAACTGGCCATTCGGTGCGGCACTGGCATTGGTGCTGGTGTTGATGTTGCTGTTGGCGCTGGGCCTGCTGGCATGGCTGCGCCGGTTTGGCGCCAAGGGCCAGAGGTGAGACGCCGGGCCGCTCCCAAGGCGAGCAGCGCCGCAACGCTGGGGGCGGAGGTGTCTTCATGAAGGCCAATCAGAACCTTTTGTCCCATCCGCTGGACCGCGGGATGGCGCTGCTGGCGCTGGTATTCCTGTACCTGCCCGTCGTGACGCTGGTCGTGTTGTCGTTTAACGCCAACGAGGTGACCACCATCTGGTCGGGTTTCAGCGTGCGCTGGTATGTCGACGTGATGGGCAACGAGGCGATCTTGCGCGCCGCCCGCAACTCGGTGCTGGTGGCGACCGTGGCAACGCTGGTGGCCAGTGCCGCCGCCACCGCCGCCGCGCTGGGTGTGGTGCGCTCCACCACCGTTCACCGTACCTCGGTCGAGGGGCTTTTCAGTCTGCCGCTGCTGGTGCCCGAGATCGTCACTGCAGTTGCACTGTTGATGTTGTTCGTCAGTGTCGGATTGCCGCTGGGCCTGACCTCCGTGATGCTGGCCCATGCGGTGTTTTGTATTCCGTTTGCCTATTACCCGATCAAGTCGCGTCTGGCCGGGCTGGATCCGGCCCTGATGGAGGCGGCCAGTGATCTGTACGCCAGCCCGTGGCGCCGCTTCGTGCGCATCGAGATGCCCTTGCTGGCGCCCGGCATCTTTGCCGGCGCCTTGCTGGCCTTCATCAGCTCGCTGGGGGACTTTGTGATCTCCTATTTCGTATCCGGCCCGGGATCGACCACCTTGCCAGTCTATATCTTCGGCATGATCCGTACTGGTGTGACGCCCGAGGTCAACGCCTTGTCGGCATTGTTTTTGCTCGCCTCGATCGTGGCTATCACGGTGGCCTTCGTCGTGGCGCATCGACTCGCGGGCAACAAGCTTGCGGCGACCGCCTGACGATCAAAAGGAACGCGACACCATGGCAGAGCTGAACGTCTATTACGATCCGGCCTATGCGGGCTCGGCGTTTGCCTTTGAGACCACCCGCAAGGCGACCTGGGTTGCCGAATCGCTGGTCAGCGATCCGATTGCCGGCATCCGGCTGTTGGCGCCCCGGCACCTGGGCTGGGATGAGGTGGCGCAGGTGCATTCGCGCACCTATGTGCAGGCGATCCGTACCGGCGTACCCCGCGCGCTGGCGCAGTCGCAGTCGCTGGCTTGGGATGCCGGACTCGGTCCCATGGTGCTGGCAACCAACGGCGGCGCCGTCGCTGCCGCTCTGGATGCGATGCGTCACGGCATCTCTGGGTCGCTGTCCAGTGGTTTGCACCATGCCCGGCGCGCAACCGGGCTGGGATATTGCACCTTCAACGGCCTTGCGATTGCCGCCCATGCGGCACTCGACGCTGGTGCCCGCGCTGTGCTGATCCTCGATCTGGATGCGCACTGCGGGGGAGGCACCGCCGAACTGGTTGCCAGCGAGCCGCGGATCTGGCAGCAGGACGTGTCGGTCGACGATTTCGATCATTACGCCAGCAGCGACCGCGTCCAGCTGCACATGGTGCGCGACAGTGCCGCTTATCTGAAGCAGGTCGATGCCTGTCTGCAGGCTGTCGAAGCGGGGGGCGTGAAATTCGACCTGTGCCTGTACAACGCCGGCATGGATCCGCATGAAGGCTCAGCCGATGGCGCTCTGGCAGGTATGACGGTGCAGATACTGCAGGCACGCGAGGAAAAAGTGTTCGACTGGTGTCGCAGGCGAGGTCTGCCGGTCGCGTTTGTGCTGGCGGGAGGGTACATCGGGCCGCACCTCGACGCGGTGGCTCTGGTGGGCTTGCACCGGTTGACATTGACGGCCGCCGCGCGCCATGCAGCGGCACAAGCACCGGTCTGACCCGGCTTGCGTGTCACCCGCATGTCCCGGGGCGCCGCGGCAAACCGGACCTGTGCACAATGGCGGTATTGCATCAAATTTGGCTTTGCGCATGAATTCGAGAATGGGTAGTCTGGTATGGCTTCCGGTCGACCAGCACCCGTGGGGGCGTGCAGGCGCAGGTCAATTCGCTGAGCGCCGGGCCGCGCGCCCGACGAACTGGTCGAGGCATTTGCAGTGCAGGGCGCGCGGGCTTTCGCATATGCCGTGCAATGGCATCCAGAGGCCAACTGCCATAGCGGCGGCCTGGATGCGGAAAAATTCAAGGCATTCGGCGAATCCTGCCGAGTGCGACACCAGAACCGGCAACTGCCGGAGGGTGCAAAACACGCAATGGATCCATGGAGAACGTGATGCAAGAAGAAAAGCCAATGACCTTCAACGAACTGGAACAGTGGCTCAATGAACGACGGGTGACCGAGGTGGAATGCCTGGTTCCCGACTTGACCGGGGTGGCTCGGGGCAAGATCCTGCCGCGCGCCAAGTTCACGGAAGACCGCGGCATGCGGCTGCCACAGGCCGTCGTGGCCATGGGCGTCACCGGCGAGTTTCCGGAGAGCGGTCCTTACTACGACGTGATCGATCCGACCGACAAGGACATGCAACTGCGGCCCGATCCGTCCACGCGCAGGCTGGTGCCCTGGGCCACCGACCCGACAGCACAGGTGATCCACGATTGTTTTGACCATGACGGCAAACTGGTACCGTTTGCGCCGCGCAGTGTCTTGCGCCGGGTTTGTGACCTGTTTGCCGCCGATGGCCTGCAGCCGATCGTGGCGCCCGAGCTGGAGTTCTACCTGACTGCGCGCAACACCGATCCGAACACCTTGCTCAAACCGCCGATCGGTCGCAGCGGTCGCGCCGAAACCTCGCGCCAGGCCTACAGCATCGACGCGGTCAACGAATTCGACCCTTTGTTCGAGGAGATCTACGACTATTGCGACAAGATGGAGCTCAATGTCGATACCTTGATCCACGAGGTCGGCGCTGGTCAGATGGAGATCAACTTCTTTCACGCCGCTCCCATGGGTCTGGCCGACGAAGTGTTTTTCTTCAAGCGTACGGTTCGTGAGGCGGCGCTGCGCCATGACATGTACGCCACCTTCATGGCCAAGCCGATTGCGGGTGAACCCGGCAGCTCGATGCATGTGCACCAGAGCATCCTGAACAAGCTCACCGGCCAGAACATCTTCAGCAACGAGGACGGCTCGCCCTCGGAGGCGTTCATGCACTACATCGGTGGCCTGCAGCGCTATGTGCCGGCCGCCATGGTGCTCGTCGCACCGTACGTCAACAGCTACCGTCGCCTGTCGCGCAATACCGCGGCGCCGATCAACATCGAATGGGGCACCGATAACCGCACGGTCGGAATCCGCTCGCCGATCGCCACGCCACAGGCGCGCCGGGTCGAGAACCGGGTCATCGGTGCAGACGCCAACCCCTATGTCGCGTTGGCCATGACGCTGGCCTGCGGCTACCTGGGAATGAAGAACAAGATCCAGCCCAAGGCAGAGATGAAAGGCGATGCCTACCTATCGCCCTATGCGCTGCCGCGCAGCCTGGGGGAGGCGCTCGACTGGCTGCGACGCGAGACCGATCTGCACGAGGTACTGGGCAAGGAGTTCATCACGGTCTACACCGAGGTCAAGGAACTGGAGTTCGACGAGTTCATGACCGTGATTTCGCCCTGGGAGCGTGAGCACCTGTTGCTGCACGTCTGATCACGGGCTGTCGCAACCCCCAGGCATATCAAGAGACGGAGGGCACACATGACGCTGGTCGACACGCAGCGGGTTCAACAGCTGGACCGTCAGCATTTCCTGCACCCTTTCACCGACCTCAAGGACCTCGCCAGCCGTGGCGCGCGCGTCATCGTGCGCGGTGAAGGCATCCACGTCTGGGACTCCGAAGGTAACCGGATGCTGGATGCGATGAGTGGCCTGTGGTGCGTGAACGTCGGTTATGGGCGCCGCGAACTGGCCGACGCAGCGCATCGCCAGATGATGACGCTGCCGTTTTACAACAGCTTCTTCCAGACCACCAATGTGCCGGCCGTCGAATTGGCGGCCAAGTTGGCCGCGTTGGCGCCAGCAGTTGGAGAGCGCAGTTTCCAGCATGTCTTTTATTCGTCCAGCGGCAGCGAGAGCAACGACACCAATGTGCGGATGGTGCGCCGCTACTGGGATCTGCTGGGACAGCCCCAGCGAAAGGTGATTCTCGGGCGCAACAACGGTTACCACGGCAGCACCGTGGCAGGTGCCTCGCTGGGCGGCATGACCGGTATGCATGCACAAGGCGACTTGCCGATCCCGAACATCGACCATATCGAACAGCCGTACTTCTTCGAACTGGGCCTGGAAGGCGAGACGCGCGATGAATTCGGATTGCGGGCCGCGCGCTGGCTCGAGGAAAAAATCCTGGCGGTCGGCCCGGACAAGGTGGCTGCGTTCATCGCCGAGCCGGTGCAGGGCGCTGGCGGCGTCATCATCCCGCCCGACACTTACTGGCCCGAGGTGCAGCGTATCGTCGACAAATACGGCATCTTGCTGATCAGCGACGAGGTGATCTGCGCCTTTGGCCGACTCGGACATTGGTTCGCCTACGAAAAATTCGGCTACAAGCCCGATCTGGTGACTTTTGCCAAGGCTGTGACCAGCGGCTATGTGCCGCTCGGTGGGGTTTTGGTCGGCAACCGGGTAGCGCAGGTGTTGATCGACAGGGGCGGCGAATTCGCCCACGGCTACACCTACAGCGGTCATCCGGTGGCCTGTGCCGTGGCGTTGGCCAACATCGAGGTCATGGAGCGCGAGCAACTGCTGCAAAAAGTCCGGGGTGAACTGGGCGGATATTTCGCCCGCGGTTTTGCCGGTCTGAACGACCATCCACTGGTGGCTGGCGCGCAGACTTGCGGTTTCATGGGTGGACTTGTGTTGGTCAAGGACAAGAAGAGCCACGGCATGTTCGACGAGAACGCCGGGGTCGGCATGATCTGCCGGGCCCATTGCTTCAACCATGGTGTCATCATGCGTGCGGTGGGGGATCGGATGATCGTTGCTCCCCCGCTGGTGATGACGTGGTCCGACATTGACGACATGATCGGCCTGATTCGCAAGGCGCTGGATCTCACCTGGAAAGATGTGAAAGCACGGAATCTGGCCTGAACGGAGTTGTCATCCCTATAATATTTTTTGGCGCGCTTCTTGCGTTGGACAAGCTGCGCAATTCGTATCTGCACCAATCTGAACGGAGAAATACGGGTCATGAAACTTACCAACAAGATCATCGGCGCTTTTGCGCTATCGGCCATCATGTTGGCCGCCTGCGGCAAGAAGGAAGAACCGGCGCCAGCACCCGCAGCCGCGCCGGTTGCCGCCGCTCCGGCCGCCGCCCCTGCACCGCCGCCCGAGCCCGCGGAGGAAAAGGTCCTCAACATCTACAACTGGCCTGACTACATTCCCGAGGGCATGGTGGCCGCCTTCGAGAAGGAAAGCGGCATCAAGGTCAACTACAACACGTTCGAAACCAACGAGGCGCTGCATGCCAAGCTGGTGGCGGGCAACTCGGGCTACGACATCGTCGTGCCCGGCACGGTCTTCGCCAAGCCGCAGATCGAAGGCGGGCTGATGCAGCCACTGGACAAGTCCAAGATCCCCAACCTGGCCAACCTGGAGCCGGCGATCATGAAGACGCTTACCAAGGCCGACCCCGACAACAAGTACCTGGTGCCGTGGGCCTGGGGTTTCACGACGGTGGGTATCAACAAGACCAAGGTCGAGAAGGCGCTTGGCAAGATGCCGATGCCGGAGAACGCCTGGGACCTGGTGTTCGATCCCAAATACACCAGCAAGCTCAAGTCCTGCGGCATTGCCTATCTGGACACGCCGACCGAGATCATCCCGGTGGCGCTGCATTACATCGGCAAGGATGCCTATTCGAACGATCCGGCTGACTACAAATTGGCGGGCGACATGCTGGCCAAGGTGCGCAAGGACGTGCGCCTGTTCAGTTCGACCATGATCGACGACATCTCCAGCGGCAAGGCCTGCGTGTCGATCGGCTGGTCGGGTAACATCAACATTGCAGCCGCGCGTGCCAAGGAAAACAAGTCCAAGGATGTCATCGAGGCCATGTTGCCCAGCACCGGTGCCTTGATCTTCTTCGACACCATGGCCATTACCAAGGACGCCGCGCACCCCAAGAATGCACACGCGTTCATCGACTTCTATCTTCGTGCGGAGAACGCCGCGTCGATGGCCAACGACATGACCTATGCAACCGGCAACAAGGCTGCGCTGGAAAAGATCAAGCCCGAGATTGCCGGCAACAAGACGATCTTCGTCGAGGCGGCCTACCTCGAGAAGATGATTCCGCCAGGCAGTTTCACCAACGAAGCGCGTGAAGCCATGGCCAATGCCTATAACGGGTTCAAGAAGGGCAAGTAAGCGACAGCGTTTTCGCGAAACGGGCTGTTTGTAACTGGTATGAACAGCCCGTTTCGTTTGGGTGCCGCATAACCGGAGCAGGATGGATCGATGGCAAAAAATGACCCGGCCGATGGATTTCTGGTCACCGAGAATCTGGAGAAACGATTCGACGAGACTCTCGCGGTGGACGATGTGTCGTTGTCGATCGCACGCGGCGAGATCTTCGCCTTGCTCGGCAGCTCCGGTTGCGGCAAGTCGACGCTGCTTCGCGTGTTGGCAGGATTCGAAAAGCCGACAGCAGGGCGGGTCTTGCTCGGCGGGCAGGACATCGCGCAGTTCCCGCCCTACGACCGGCCGATGAACATGATGTTCCAGTCGTATGCGTTGTTTCCGCACCTGGACATCTGGGAAAACATCGCCTTCGGCCTCAAGCGTGAAGGCCTGCCCCGGGCCGAGGTCAGGCAACGCGTCGGCGAAATGCTCGATCTGGTGCAACTCGGGCCGTTTTCCAAGCGAAAACCGCACCAGCTCTCGGGTGGCCAGCAGCAGCGGGTGGCGCTGGCACGCAGCCTGGCCAAGCGGCCGAAGCTGCTGCTGCTCGATGAACCCCTGGGCGCGCTGGACAAGAAGCTGCGCGAGCAGACGCAGTTCGAACTGGTCAACATCATCGAGCAGGTTGAAGTGACCTGTGTCATGGTCACGCACGACCAGGAAGAGGCAATGACCATGGCCAACCGTATCGCCGTCATGAGCAAGGGCAGGGTGCTGCAGGTCGGCTCGCCGCAGGAGGTTTACGAACATCCGGCCAACCGGTTTGTGGCCGACTTCATCGGTAACGTCAACCTGTTCGAAGGGCGCCTGAGCGTTGACGAGGCCGACCGCTGCGCAGCAACCACCGGTATTGGCGAGATTCATGTCGGGCACGGTGTCAGCGGCAAGCTCAATATGCCGGTGGCAATCGCCGTGCGGCCGGAGAAGATCGAGATTCGAAAACGCAGGCCGGACGCGAACCACAACGTGTTCGCAGGCACGGTCAAGGAGATCGCCTACTTCGGCTCGTACAACACCTACATCGTCACTGCGTCGGACGGCTCGCAGGTGCGCGTCACCGAGGCGAACACTGCGCGACATGCGCACAGCGAGATCACCTGGGGTGACCTGGTGCACTTCTGGTGGAGTGACGATGCGGCCATTGTGTTGCGCGACTGAGTCTTTCCGAACATGGTGAAAATCTCGATCCCCGTTCCCGGCCGGCGCTTTGTCATTGCCGTGCCCTATGTGTGGCTGGTGCTGTTTTTTTTCCTGCCCTTCCTGATCCTGCTGTACATCAGCTTTGTGGACATGGGTAACGACATCCACCCGTTCAAGCCGATCTGGGACACGCAGACTGGCCTGCTCACGCTCAAGTACGAGAACTACTGGTCGATCTTCCGGCGCGACGAAGACAGTGCACTGTTCGACACCATCTACATCGAGGCCTATCTGCGCTCGATCTGGTATGCGCTGTGTACTGCCTTCCTGTGTCTGATCATCGGCTATCCATTCTCATACTTCATTGCGCGTGCCAAGCCCAGTGTGCGACCGGCGCTGCTGATGATGGTGATGTTGCCGTTCTGGACATCATTTCTGCTGCGGGTGTACGCGTGGAAAGGCATCCTGGCCGATCAGGGCATCCTGAATCAGGCCTTGATGTGGCTGGGCATCACCAGTGAACCGATCTTCATGCTGTACACCGATGTGTCAATGCTGGTCGGCATGACCTACGTCTACCTGCCGTTCATGATCCTGCCGCTGTACGCTACTCTGGTGAAAATGGATTTCCGCCTTTTGGAGGCGGCCTACGACCTGGGTGCATCGCCATTCAAGGCGTTCTGGCTGGTCACCGTGCCGTTGTCGCGCTCGGGCATCGTTGCCGGCTTCATGCTGGTGTTCATTCCCTCGGTGGGCGAGTTCGTGATTCCCTCGCTGCTGGGAGGGCCGGAGAACATCATGATCGGCCGGGTTGTCTGGGACGAGATGTTCACCAGCAACAACTGGCCGCGTGCCACGGCGCTGGCGGTTGTCATGATTGCGTTCATCGTGATACCACTGGCGATCTATTACCACTACACCGGCGAATCCGCCGATGGCCGGAAGTAGGGGCGCGCACCATGATGACCCTGCTGCACAAACATGTGAGCAAACTCTGGCTGGGACTGGTGTTCCTGTTCCTGTACTTGCCACTGTTCTTCATGATCGTGTTCTCGTTCAACGACACACGCCAGGACGCGCGCTTCACCGGCTTCTCGCTGCGCTGGTATGAGGCGCTCACCCGCGACTCGCGCATCGTGGACGGTTTCTGGTTATCGGTGAAGGTGGCCACGATCACGGGTGTGCTGTCGGCCGTGCTCGGAACCTTTGCAGCCTTTGTGCTGGTGCGTTACCGGCGCTTTCCGGGGCGTACTGTCTTCTCCGGCATGGTCAATGCGCCACTGGTCATGCCGGAGGTGGTGATCGGCCTGTCGCTGCTGCTGTTGATGGTCGGCGCGCAAAATTTTCTGGGTTGGCCGCCACGCGGCATGTTGACCATCATCCTGGGTCATACCTTGCTGGGCATGGCGTATGCCATGGTGGTGGTGCAATCGCGTCTGATGGAGATGGACCGCTCGATCGAGGAGGCCGCCATGGACCTGGGCGCGCGGCCCTGGCAGGTGTTTGCGCTGATCACGCTGCCCAACATCGCGCAGGCCATCCTGGCGGCGTTTCTGTTGTCATTCACGCTGTCGTTTGACGACGTGGTGATCTCCGAATTCCTCTCCGGCCCGGGCGTCAACACCTTGCCGCAAGTGATATTCGGCTACGCCCGCCGGGGCATCAACCCCACCATCTACGCGGCAGCCACGTTGTTGATCGTCACGGTCACCGTCTTCATCGTGGCTTATAGCGTATGGGTGGCGCGTCAGACGCGTAGACGCGAACGCGAAATCGCATCGGCAATGCGCGCCGAGACTGCCGCCTTGCGCTGAGTCGATGGCGCCTGCCCGCGGCGGCGAGTGCAAGCGTCGAGCAGTCGGCCTGCCCGACAACCCCACAACATGGCCATCGTGATCGGACCTGCCACTCCAGTCTGGTGCAACGCGTGCATATGTTTTTCATGATCCGGAATTCGCACATGCTGCAGTGCGCCAATTTTTGCCGTAATAAGGAAAATCGTTTCTTAATGCGGCATGTACCGCTAAGTTATTGAATTTTCAGAAGATATTTTTACTCTTATATAAGACATAAGACGAGAACCAAGTCTTATACAAGACATAGAATAGCCCTCAGGCGCAGGACTTGCATCAGGCAAGGCGGCCCAACCCTGTCAACAACCCAAGGAGTGATCACATGCCCCAAAGCCTTTCGGAACAACTCAGCCGCGAACAACAAGCCGAAGCACTGGAAAAGGACTGGGCGACCAATGCCCGCTGGAAGGGCATCGAGCGCGGCTACAGCGGCGCTGACATCGTGCGCCTGCGTGGCTCCTTTCCGATCGAGCACACGCTGGCGCGCCGCGGCGCCGAGAAACTGTGGAATCTGCTGCACACCGAGCCCTATGTGAACTGCCTCGGCGCGCTGACCGGTGGTCAGGCGATGCAGCAGGTCAAGGCAGGCATCAAGGCCATCTATCTGTCGGGTTGGCAGGTCGCTGCCGACAACAACTCCTACGCGTCAATGTATCCCGACCAGTCACTGTATCCGGTGGATTCGGTGCCCACCGTTGTGGAACGAATCAACAACACCTTCCGCCGTGCAGACGAGATCCAGCATTCCAAAGGCATCGATGCCGGCGCACCTGGTTACATCGATAACTTCGCACCCATCGTGGCGGATGCTGAAGCAGGTTTTGGCGGCGTGCTCAACGCATTCGAACTGATGAAGGCCATGATCAAGGCCGGTGCTGCCGGCGTGCACTGGGAAGACCAGCTGGCATCGGTCAAGAAATGTGGCCACATGGGTGGAAAGGTGTTGGTGCCTACCGCCGAGGCCAATCAGAAACTGATCGCCGCCAGGATGGCTGCCGACGTCTGCGGGGTGCCGTCACTGGTGATCGCACGTACCGACGCCGAAGCGGCCGACCTGCTGACCAGCGACTACGACGAGAACGACAAACCCTTCATCACCGGCGAGCGTACCGCCGAAGGCTTCTACAAGACGCGAAAAGGTATCGATCAAGCGATTTCGCGCGCCATTGCCTACGCACGCTTTGCCGACCTGGTGTGGTGCGAGACCGGCACGCCGGACCTGGCATTTGCGAAGAAATTCGCTGATGCCGTGCACAAAGTGCACCCGGGCAAGATGCTGGCCTACAACTGCTCGCCGTCGTTCAACTGGAAGAAGAATCTGGATGACGCAACCATCGCCAAGTTCCAGCGCGAACTCGGCGCGATGGGCTACAAGTACCAGTTCATCACCCTCGCTGGCATCCACTCCATGTGGTACAACATGTTCGATTTGGCGCAGGAATACGTCAAACGCGGCATGTCGGCTTACGTGGAGAAAGTGCAGGAGCCCGAATTCGCGGCCCGCGACCGCGGCTACACCTTCGTGTCGCACCAGCAGGAAGTGGGCACCGGTTACTTCGACGAAGTCACCACGGTGATCCAGGGCGGCAAGTCCAGCGTAACCGCACTGACGGGTTCGACCGAAGAAGAGCAGTTCCACTGACCCGTGCGCGGGGCGGAAATGCCCGCCTCAATCAAGTGTGGCATTGCCGCATCAAAAGAAGCGCCGGGTTATCCCGGCGCTTTTGTCTGCGGTAAACTCCAGCGCTTCCCCTATCGAATGTAAGAGCGAGAAAGGCATTGCTGGTTATGACACCGCGAACTACCACGGCCCGGTTTTCCTAGCCCACGAGGATGTCATCCGCGCGCCTCGTGCGCCGGCTGCCTCTCTTGCATTCAATCAAAGCGCGGCATGTTCCGCGCTTTTTTTTGGCGCATTCGCCCAGAGTTCTCACCATGATCCAGATCACACTTCCCGACGGTTCCCAACGTGAGTTTCCCGGCCCGGTCACCGTGGCCGGGGTCGCTGCCTCCATCGGCGCCGGCCTTGCCAAGGCGGCCCTGGCCGGCAAGATCGACGGCCGGGTGGTCGACACCAGCCACAACATCGACCACGACGTCGCACTGTCCATCATTACCGCCAAGGACGCCGACGGCCTGGAGGTGATCCGCCATTCGACGGCCCACCTGCTGGCGTATGCGGTCAAGGAGTTGTTCCCCGAGGCGCAGGTGACCATCGGCCCGGTGATCGAAAACGGTTTCTATTACGACTTCTCGTACAAGCGTCCGTTCGGCCCGGATGATCTGGTGGCGATCGAGAAGAAGATGTCCGAGCTCGCCGCCAAGGACGAACCCGTGACACGGCGCGTGTTGCCGCGTGATGAGGCGGTGGCGTATTTCAAGAGCATCGGCGAAGCCTACAAGGCCGAGATCATTGCCAGCATTCCGGCTGGCGAAGATGTGTCGCTGTACCGCGAAGGCCGATTCGAAGACCTGTGCCGCGGGCCACATGTGCCCAGCATCGGCAAGCTGCGCTTCTTCAAGCTGATGAAGGTGGCCGGCGCGTATTGGCGCGGCGATCACCGCAATGAGATGTTGCAGCGCATCTACGGCACGGCCTGGGCCAGCAAGGACGAACTGCAGCAATACCTGACCATGCTTGAGGAGGCCGAAAAACGCGACCATCGCAGGCTCGGGCGTGAACTCGACCTGTTCCATCTCGACGAGCATTCGCCGGGGACGGTGTTCTGGCATCCCAAGGGCTGGGCGCTCTGGCAACAGGTCGAGCAATACATGCGCGCGGTGTACCGCGACAACGGTTACCAGGAGGTGAAAGGACCGCAGATTCTGGACCAGGGTCTATGGGAAAAGACCGGCCATTGGGGCAAGTACCGCGACAACATGTTTGTTACCGAGTCGGAGAAACGCGAATACGCGCTCAAGCCGATGAACTGCCCTGGCCATATCCTGATCTACAAACAAGGCATCAAGAGTTACCGCGACCTGCCGCTGCGTTATGGTGAGTTCGGGCAGTGCCACCGCAATGAGCCCACCGGTGGCCTGCACGGCATCATGCGGGTGCGTGCCTTTACGCAGGATGACGGCCATATCTTCTGTACCGAAGACCAGATTCTGGACGAGTGCGTGGCGTTCACGACCTTGCTGCAAAAGGTATACAAGGATTTCGGTTTCACCAACATTATCTACAAGGTGGCGACTCGGCCTGAAGCTCGAATTGGTTCAGAAGAGTCGTGGGACTTGGCCGAAAACGCCTTGATGGAGGGCTTGCGCCGCTCCGGTTGTGAATTTCAGGTTTCCGAGGGCGAGGGCGCTTTCTACGGGCCGAAGGTCGAATACACCTTGAAGGATGCGATCGGGCGCGAATGGCAATGCGGCACGATGCAGGTCGACCCGAACATGCCTGAACGGCTCGGGGCCGAATATGTAGGCGAGGACGGCGCCCGCCATTTCCCGATCATGCTGCACCGGGCCATCGTCGGCAGCCTGGAGCGATTCATCGGAATCCTGATCGAGGAGAGTGCAGGCGCCTTGCCCACCTGGCTCGCACCAGTGCAGGTTTCGGTGCTCAATATCACTGATGCCCAGGCCGAATATGCCCGGGAAGTGGTTAAAACGCTGCAGAAACACGGCGTTAGGGCACAAATGGACCTTCGTAACGAGAAGATCACGTATAAAATACGCGAGCATTCGTTGCAAAAGCTGCCTTTCATCCTGGTCGTAGGCGACAAGGAGAAGGCCGCTGGCGCTGTTGCAGTGCGAGCCCGAGGCAATCTTGACCTCGGTGTGATGTCCCTGGAGGCGTTCTTGCAAAAGATCGCGTCGGAGATCACCCACCGGACCGTTGTTTCCTAGACAGGACATCACTTCCGTGCGCGCTCGTGTTGCACCAGCTTTTGCTGCAGAGTTGCAGCTAAATTTGTGAAGGACTGAACCATCGCTGCTGAATATCGTGACCGTCGTCACCGCGAAGAACGTAAACACCGCCTCAATCGGGAGATCATGTCCCCCGAAGTTCGACTTTCCGGACCTGAAAACGAACCTCTGGGTATCGTGAGCCTGATGGATGCACTCCGTATGGCTGGGGAACAAGACGTCGACCTGGTTGAAATTTCCCCTACGGCGAATCCGCCGGTCTGTCGTTTGATGGACTACGGGAAGTTCAAGTACCAGGAACAGAAGAAGGCGGCAGAAGCGAAAGCCAAGCAGACGGTCATCGAGATCAAGGAGATCAAGTTCCGTCCTGGTACAGACGACGGAGACTACAACATCAAGATGCGCAACATCAAGCGATTTCTCGCTGATGGCGACAAGTGCAAGATCACGCTGCGTTATCGCGGCCGCGAGATCACGCACCAGGAAATCGGGATGGCGTTGCTCAACCGCATTCGGGCCGAACTGGCCGACACGATCATCGTGGAGCAGTTCCCCAAACTCGAAGGGCGCCAGATGATCATGATGATCGCGCCTGGCAAGAAGAAGACAGCCAATACCAAGGCTGGCGCGGACGCACCGGCAACGGCGTCGTCCTGACCTGAAGAAGAAGATTTGCGATGCACCGGTTTGGTCACCGGTGTTTTGCAGAAGTGGCGAGCGTCAAATCTCTCCACTACAAGTGGAGAGATTGAAACCTCTCCACTACAAGTGGAGAGCTTAAAAACTCGCCACTACAAGTGGCTCGGGGCCAACAAGGCTGCAAATTGCTTGCAGACGCCTCACGAGCACAAGCGACAAGGAGCATTCAAATGCCCAAAATGAAGACCAAGAGTAGCGCGAAAAAACGTTTCCGCGTTCGTCCAGGTGGCACCGTCAAACGCGGTCAAGCCTTCAAACGTCACATCCTGACCAAGAAGACCACCAAGAACAAGCGCCATCTGCGTGGTTCGACAGCTGTCCATGAAACCAATATGGCTTCCATGGCGCAGATGTTGCCCGGCTTTGGCATCTGATCAACGACGAACAAGGAGTAACACATGCCTCGCGTCAAACGTGGTGTAACGGCTCGCGCCCGCCACAAAAAAGTCCTCGCCCTTGCCAAGGGTTTCCGCGGTCGCCGCGGTAATGTCTATCGCGTCGCCAAAGAAGCGGTGATGAAGGCTGGGCAATATGCCTACCGTGATCGCCGTACCAAGAAGCGCGTCTTCCGTCAGCTGTGGATTGCCCGTATCAACGCGGCGGCCCGTCAGTGCGGTATGACCTATAGCCAGTTTGCGAACGGCCTCAAAAAGGCCGGTATCGAGATTGACCGCAAGGTTCTGTCCGATATCGCTATTCACGATATGCCTGCTTTCGCCGGCATCGTGGAGCAAGTGAAGGCCAAGCTGGCTGCTTGACCGGCAGGCGCTGGCCGCAGCGGCAACGCTGTGGTCTGTTCCCAGGATACGGGGGCTAGAGCTTTTACCGGCGCTAGCCCCCGATCTTTTTTCTGATTCCTCCATGACCATGACCGCACTGCATTCCATTGTTGACGCTGCCACCGCCGCCTTCGCCGCCGCAGCCGCTCCAGCTGACCTGGAGAACGCCAAGGCCCAGTTTCTGGGCAAGGCTGGACGCATCACCGAGCTGATGAAAGGCTTGGGCGTTTTGCCGGTCGACGAGAAAAAGGCCCGTGGCGCCGAGATCAACAAGGCCAAGCAGGCGATCGAGGCTGCATTGCAGGAGCGCCGCGACGCCCTGGCCGAAGCCGAATTGCAGCAGCAGTTGCAGGCCGAGGCGCTTGACGTCAGCCTGCCCGGGCGCCAACGTGGTATCGGCGGACTGCACCCGATCGCGATGTCGATGGAACGCATCGAAGCGATCTTCGGCTCGATGGGGTTCGACGTGGCCGACGGCCCCGAAATCGAGACCGACTGGTTCAGCTTCACCGCGTTGAACAACCCCGAGAACCATCCCGCGCGCTCGATGCAGGACACGTTTTACGTCGACATGAAGGACGCCGAGGGTCGCTGGCTCAACCTGCGCCCGCACACCTCGCCGATGCAGATCCGCTATGCGCGTGCCCATGCCGCCAAATACGCTGACTTGATCGCTCGAGGTGAGCGCATGCCCGACATCCGCGTGATCGCGCCAGGCCGTACCTACCGTGTCGACAGCGACGCCACGCATTCGCCGATGTTCCACCAGGTCGAAGGCCTGTGGGTTGGCGCCAACGTGAGCTTCAAGGATTTGAAGGCGGTCTACCTGAACTTCATCCAGTCGTTTTTCGAGACGCGCGATCTGGAGATCCGCTTTCGCCCGAGCTACTTTCCGTTCACCGAACCCAGCGCCGAGATCGACATCCGGTTCGGCAATGGCCCGCTCAAGGGCCGTTGGCTGGAGGTGTCCGGCTCTGGCCAGGTGCATCCGCAGGTGATCCGCAACATGGGGCTGGACCCCGAGCACTACATCGGTTTTGCCTTTGGCAGCGGCATCGACCGCCTGACCATGTTGCGTTACGGCGTGGATGATCTGCGCCTTTTCTTCGACGGCGACCTGCGTTTCCTGTCGCAATTCCAGCAAGCCTGAACGACCTGAGCCCGATCCATGCAATTTCCTGAATCCTGGTTGCGTACGTTCTGCAACCCCGCCTTGAGCACCCGGCAACTGGCCAACACCCTGACCATGGCCGGCCTGGAGGTCGAAGAGGTCCAGCCGGTGGCGCCGCCGTTCAGCGGCATCGTCGTGGGCGAGATCATTGCGGCTGAGCAACATCCGAACGCCGACCGGCTGCGCGTTTGCAAGGTCGACGTGGGGCAGGGCGCTTTACTTGACATCGTCTGCGGGGCGCCCAATGCCCGCGTCGGCATCAAGGTGCCGTGTGCCATGGTTGGCGCCGAGCTGCCGCCAGGAACCGACGGCAAGCCCTTTTTGATCAGGGTCGGCAAGCTGCGCGGCGTTGAGAGCCACGGCATGTTGTGCTCGGGCAAGGAGCTGGGCATGTCCGACGACCATGGCGGTTTGCTGGAGCTCGATGCCAGCGCGCCGCTTGGCCAGAACGTGCGCGAGCTGCTGGCGCTGGACGACAACATGCTCACCGTCAAGCTCACACCCAATCTGGCGCATTGCCTGAGCGTGTATGGAGTAGCCCGTGAAGTGTCCGCGCTCACCGGCGCGCCTTTGGTCAGCCCGGAGTTCCCGCCCGTGGCGGTGACCTGCGACGACCGCCTGCCGGTCAAGGTGAGCGCACCCGACCTGTGTGGCCGTTTCTCCGGCCGCGTCGTGCGCAATGTGAATACCCAGGCCACCACGCCCACGTGGATGGTCGAGCGTCTGGCGCGCTGTGGCCAGCGCAGCGTGACGGCACTGGTCGACATTTCGAACTACGTGATGTTCGAACACGGCCGGCCGACCCATATTTTTGATCTGGACAAGATCCATGGCGGCCTGGACGTACGCTGGGGCAAGTCGGGTGAACAGCTCAAGCTGCTGAACGGCAACACCGTCACTGTGGATGAAACCGTCGGCGTGATCGCCGACGAACGCGAGGTCGAGTCCCTGGCCGGCATCATGGGCGGTGACGCCACTGCGGTGTCGGACGACACCCGCAACGTCTATGTGGAGGCTGCATTCTGGTGGCCGCACGCCGTGGCCGGTCGTTCGCGCCGCTTCAACTTCACCACTGACGCAGGCCACCGTTTCGAGCGAGGGGTTGACCCCAGCCAGACGGTTGAACATCTCGAACGCATTACCCAGTTGATCATCGATATTTGCGGCACGGCCGAGACGGTATGCGGCCCGATGGACGACCAGCAGGTGCAACTTGCGCAGCCCACACCTGTGACCTTGCGCGTGGCCCGTGCCGCCAAGATCACCGGCATGCCACTTACGCTGGCGCAATGCGCTGACGCCCTGACCCGGCTGGGTCTGCCGCTCACGCAAACGCAGGGCGACGGAACACCTGCCAACGCCGGTAGTATCACCGTGACGCCGCCGCCGTATCGGTTCGATTTGAAGATCGAAGAAGACCTGATCGAGGAAGTAACACGAATGGTGGGTTACGACGCCTTGCCGGCCACTGCGCCGCAAGGCCCGATCATCGCACTGATCCGCCCCGAGGCACAACGCAGCAACTTCAGCGTGCGGCGACAGCTCGCGGGCCAGGGTTACCAGGAGACCATCAACTTCAGCTTCGTCGAGGAGCGCTGGGAGACGGAGCTTGCTGGCAATACCGAGCCGGTGAGGCTGCTCAACCCGATTGCCAGCCAGATGAGCGTCATGCGTTCGTCGTTGCTCGGCTCGCTGTTGCAAGTGCTCAAGTTCAACCAGGACCGCCGGGCCGCCCGCGTTCGCGTATTTGAACTCGGCCGCGTGTTTCTGCGTGATGCGTCTGTGCAAGACGGCGAGACTGCCGTGGCCGGCTTGCGTCAGCCCATGCGTTTAGCCGCCATGGCCGTGGGCGGTGCTGACCCGTTGCAATGGAGTGGCAACGAGCGCGCCAGCGATTTCTTCGATGCCAAGGGTGATGTCGAGGCGCTGTTGGCGCCGATGCGTCCCGCGTTTGCGCCTGCAGCCCATCCCGCCATGCATCCTGGCCGCTGCGCCAGCGTCATGCTTGATGGAAAGCCGATCGGCCATGTCGGCGAGTTGCACCCGCGCTGGCGCCAGGCATACGAGATCACCGGCACGCCGGTGATGTTCGAGCTCGACCTCGACGCGGTGTTGCATCGCCAGGTGCCGGCGTTCAAACCGGTGTCCAAGCACCAGGCCGTGGAGCGCGACATTGCGGTGCTGGTGGCAGAGCAGGTGAGCCATGCCGCATTGATGGCCGCCATCCATGCCGCACCCACCAACGGCCTGCTGTGCAACGCGTCCTTGTTCGATGTCTATCGGCCCAAGGTCGCCGCTGGTGCGCAAGGTGTTGTTGGTACGCAGCCTTCAGAGAAAAGCATGGCGGTTCGCTTGACGCTCAATAGCGACAACGCTACCCTGACCGAGGAAGAGATCGAGCAGGTGGTTCGCGCGGTGGTGGCCCAGCTGGCAACCGATGTGGGAGCCCGTCAGCGCGCGTGATACGCATGATCCATGATGCGGGCCATGCCCCATCGGGCAGTTCCCAACTCTGCCATCAAAACAACGAAAGAGACTTGCCCGATGGAACTCGCGATTGAAAGCCTGGAAAGCCCCGCCTTGACCAAGGCGCAGTTGGCCGAACTGCTGTTCGAGCAGATCGGGCTCAACAAAAGAGAATCCAAGGACATGATCGACGCGTTCTTCGACCTCATCTCCACCAGCCTGGTGGACGGCACTGACGTCAAGATCTCCGGTTTTGGCAACTTTCAGATCCGCACCAAGGCGCCACGCCCGGGCCGCAACCCTCGCACCGGCGAAGCCATCCCGATCCGCGCCCGCCGGGTTGTCACGTTTCACGCCAGCCACAAGCTCAAGGATCAGATCCAGCAAGTGGGTCAGACAACCGCAGAGACCCAAGAGTTGCCCGCACCAACAGCGCTTTGACGCCATCTCGTCAAGTATTTGTGCAGGCATGCGGCGCAGAGGCTTTGCATCCGGCGTGTCTTAGAGTAACCTCGAAGCTTTTACGCCTACAGCTTTGATTTCAATGGGAAATAACCTCCCGCTCATTCCCGCCAAACGTTATTTCACCATCGGTGAAGTCGGGGATTTGTGCGGGGTCAAGCCGCACGTATTGCGTTATTGGGAGCAGGAGTTCACCCAACTGCGCCCGATGAAGCGCCGCGGCAACCGCCGTTATTACCAGCACCACGAGGTGCTGATGATCCGGCGCATCCGCGACCTGTTGTATGACCAGGGTTTCACCATCAGCGGTGCGCGCAACAAGATGCAGGAGTTGCTGCAAAGCGAGCGCGACAAGCGCAAGAACGGCGAGGTGCTGCTCGAGGGAGTCGAAGTGATCGAGACCGGTGATGCGGATCTGGACGACTTTACGGAGAGCGAACTCGAGGCTGAAGCCGGCATGCCTGCATCCGGCCATCTATTGATGGTGCGCCGCGAACTCTCGGAAATTCGCGAACTCTTGTCCGCCGGATACTGAATTTGCCCCTGCGGGCACGGCTATAATTCCCAGCTTCGGTGTGTGGCGCAGCCTGGTAGCGCACTTGCATGGGGTGCAAGGGGTCGAAGGTTCGAATCCTTTCACACCGACCAAACGACAGTAAAGCGGCCTTCAGGAAGCGATTCTTGAAGGCCTTTTGCTTTCACCGGGCGGTTGAAGAGCCCGGGTTACTGGCCAAATATCTGCCTGGACTCCATGAGAGTTGTTGGCATGAACAACAGGCTCGGGATCGAGCCCGCCGCGTTGGTACGCTTTTGCGGTCAGCATGACATACGGACACTTTCAATGTTTGGTTCTAAACTGTCCGATCCGACATTGACGACCAGATTGGGATGAATTTGATCCAATCCGAGTGCCTTTATTGCAGACCCGCGATCTGCGCCTCCCTCAGTTCACCCTGATCAGCTTCTTGTTGACGAACTCCTGGATGCCGGCGCCTGAAAGTTCGCGCCCGTAACCCGAATTCTTGACACCGCCGAATGGCAGGTCGGGTGTCGACACTGCGGCCGAATTGATGAATACCATGCCGGTATCGATCTGCCGGGCCACGCGTTTGCCGCGTTCAACGTCCTGCGTGAACACCGACCCGCCAAGGCCGAACGGCGAATCATTTGCCAGCGCCACTGCGCTGTCTTCGTCCGGCACGCGAAAGAACAGCGCGACGGGACCGAAGAACTCCTGCATGTAGGCGGGGTTGTCGGCTTTGAGATCCGTCAGGATGGTCGGCTGCATGAACGCGCCAGCCTGTCCGTCAATACGCTTGCCGCCCATCACCAGACGCGCACCATTGGCCACGGCCTCATCGACCTGGCCCTGCAATGTCTTGAGCGCCTGCGCCGACGACAACGGTGCCAGCGTGGTCTGGCCATTCAGCGGGTCGCCCGGCTCAAAGGCCAACATCGCGGCCTGAAACTTCTCCAGGAAGCGCTCTGCCAGTGTCTCAACGACGATGATGCGTTTGGAAGCCGTACAGGCTTGCCCGCTGTTGCCCATGCGACCACTGACCGCGTGTTTCACAGCCTTGTCCAGATCAGCGTCGTCCAGCACGATGAAGGCATCGCTACCGCCGAGTTCCAGCGTGGACTTCTTCAGGTTCTTGCCGGCGCGCTGGGCGACGATCGCTCCGGCGGCTTCGCTGCCCGTCAAGGCAACCGCCCGGATTCGGTCGTCGTCGATGACTTGGGCGACCTGGTCCTTGGAGATGAACAGGTTGGTATATGCCCCGACCGGCGCACCCGCCTCTTCGAGCAGGCGCTCGAAAGCCAGTGCGCATTGCGGCACGTTGGACGCGTGCTTGACCATCACGACGTTACCCGCCATCAGGTTGGGTGCGGCAAATCGCACGATCTGGTAATAAGGGTAGTTCCAAGGCTCGACGCCGAACAACACGCCGATCGGGCTGCTCTCGACGACGGCTTCACCCTTGGCCGTGCTGAGCATTTCTGGCGCCAGAAAGGCTTCTGCGTGTTCGGCGTAGTAGTCGAGGATGGCCGCGCTCAGCTTGACCTCTCCCTGGCTTTGCGCGATCAGCTTGCCCATCTCGATCGTGATGAGTTCGGCGAACTCCTGTGTGCGTTCGCGCATGATTGCCGCAGCGCGCGACAACACCGCCTTGCGTTCCGCAAAACTCTTGTGTCGCCAGACTTGTTCAAAACAGTCTTGCGCCGCCGCCAGTTTGGCCTCAAGCTGCGTATCGTCGATTTCGTCGAAGGTCTTGACGACCTTGCCGTTGTACGGATTGGTGCTTTGGTAAGCCATGTTTATTCCGGTAATGGCGGAGGATGGGCGCGTCAGGCGCCCTTGAGTTGCGCCAGCACGGCGCGCGCCGCAGCGGCCGAAGACGCAGGGTTCTGGCCGGTGATCAGTTTGCCGTCGATGACCACGTAGGACTGCCAGTCGGCGCCCTTGCTGTACAGACCACCGTTCGATGCCAGCATATCCTGCACCAGGAACGGCACGACCTTGGTCAGCTGCACCGCCTCTTCCTCGGTGTTGGTGAATCCGGTGACTTTCTTGCCCTTGACCAGCGGCGTGCCGTCGGCTGACTTGGTATGGCGAAACACGGCAGGCGCGTGGCACACCGCCGATACCGTCTTGCCGGCTGCCGTCATCGACTCGATCAACTTGATGGAGTCTGCATCCTCTGCCAGGTCCCATAACGGGCCGTGGCCGCCCGGGTAGAACACCGCATCAAAGCCGTCGCACGACACCTCGGCCAGCTTGGTTGTGCGGGCGAGTGCGTCCATGGCTGCCTTGTCCTTCTTGAAGCGGCGCGTGTCCTTGGTCTGCGCGTCTTCGTCATCACTCTTGGGATCGAGCGGCGGCTGCCCACCCTTGGGTGAAGCAAGCACGATCTCGGCGCCCGCGTCCTTGAAGATGTAATAAGGCGCCGCGAACTCCTCCAGCCAGAAACCAGTCTTTTTGCCGGTGTCGCCGAGTTGGTCGTGCGAGGTCAGGATCATCAGAATTTTCATGGGGGTTCCTTGGTTGGCTAACCACTGTTGAGCGAAGAAGCGCTTCAGTCAGGCCCGAAGTACGGGCAAAGGTGCAGTTGTGCAGAAGCGGGTGCGAACGCAGCGTTGCGTTGCGTGTGGTGGCCCGAGTCAGCTTAACCATCGGCTTCCCAGGCGCCAAGACCATGTTCACCGTGCTGCTGCGTAGGACAACGCCGTCTGGCGCAGTCGGTGGATGGTGCGCATGGCGTGCTGGGTGTGGCGCTGCAACTTCATGTGATCAGCCGCCGCAATACCCGTTGATCAGGCTCAACTGGCGCTTGGCAATGTACAGTGTCAAGCGCACCAGCACTGGCACGCCGTCAATCAACGCAGCGCTTTGCCCGCCATGCGAAGGATGTCGTCCAGCGCGTTACCGTCCCCGTTCATGTCGAACATGGCGCCCATGCCGCCAGGTCCACCTGCCACCGGCCCACCGCCCGCAGTAGCGGATGCGCCACCCCCCAGCAGCCCTCCGAACAATCCGCCAAGGCCACCCAGACCACTTCCGGAATCCTGCGCCGGTGCCGCCTGACCCTGCTTGGCCATGTAGCCTGCCACCAGCATGGCCAGCATGGGCAGCATCTTCTTGAGCAGGCCCGAGTCCAGACCGGTCTGCGCTGATGCGTTCTGCGCCACGGAGCGGCTCACGTCCTTGGAGCCGAAGATCTGCCCCAGCACGTCGTTGCCCTGGCGCACATCGGTGGGCTGGGGTGACAGCACTTGGTCGAGCAAGCTGCCCCCGCCCAATTGGCCGAGCAGTCCGCCCAGGCCTTCCAGGCCGCCAGCGGGAGACAACTGGGCCTGTTTCTTGAAGCCCCCCAGTATGGCGGGCAGCAGGGCCTCGGCGCCGGTGGCCACGTCGCCCTGGCTCACGCCCAGGTCGCGCGCCACGGATTGAATGCCCCCCATCTGGGTCAGTATGTCTGTCAACTGCATGTGTGTCTCCGCGATGTGTGCTGGCCGCTCAATCCAGTAGTTCCTTGGGTATGTTGCCACCGTTGGCCGCGATATGGCCCAGGACATTGCGGTGCAGCCACATGTTCATCTTCGCCGAGTCGCCCATCAGATCGTCCGGGCAATACAGTTCTTTGGCGAGCGCCTTGCGGGCATCCAGGCTGCTGTCGATGTCCAGCAGTTTGAGCAGATCGACGATTGATGTGCGCCAGTTCAGCTTTTGCGGGTTCGCGGCGGCGCGGTCCTCCAGCTGCTTGAGTACATCCACTACGGCGATCGGGTTGACCACTTCGGCCGCGGCCTGCGCCGGGGCTGCGGGCGCAGGAGCCGCCACAGCAGGAGGGGGCGTTGGGGCTACGGGCGCCGTCTCGCCGTCACCGATGCCCAGCTTGCCCAAAATCTTTGTAAAAAATCCCATGGTGTTTCCTCCTTGAGCGGCGTATGCCGCAGCCCCGCCGAATTGCAGAGCCTTGCATCCCCCGACCGCAGGAGCATGGTAACGCGCAATGGAATCACCATCGTGACGGCAGAAGTGGCGGGTGGTGACGGACCCCGTCAGGGCTGGCACGAGTATCGCCAGTTGGCCCAGGAGGCCTTGGCGGCGGCTGCCGGTATCGGCAAGGCTTACCTGAGTCAGATTGAAACAGGCAAGCGGCAGGGCGCCGTAAGGACGTTGCGGGCCATTGCTGCGGCAGTTGGCGCAGCGCTGGACGGTCTGTATCCGGACCTGTGGACTCAACTCGCTTCCCAGCCACTAAACTTGCGCCATGTACCTGTTGATCCATGCGCATCGGAGAGAATTGATGACCCTGCCCCACCGCCGCGGATTGACCGGCGTGAAGCTGTTCGGCTCGATGATGCGAGGCGACTTGTGGGGCCGTGACGCCGATGTCGTGACCGAGGCCAGCCTTCATCCCGCACTGCGGAAGCGCATTCTGGTGGAGGCAGTTCCACTGTGAATCCACGCTTGAATGCCGACCGCTCTTCTTTTGCGGCACATGCGCGAGTGTGTTGATCGGATTGGCGAATACACCGGTGATACCCGGACACATTTTGATCAATCGCGTCTTGTGCAACGGTCGACCGGATACTCGCGCTAAGGGGCGGAGCGGATTGATGCACGTGTCGGCTGACGATGTGCTGGCGCGCTGACCCATGCCCCTCGACTTCACCACCCTGGATGCCCTGCGTGCCCACCACCCCGCATGGCGGCTGTTGCGCTCGGATCATGCGTCGCTGGTGGCAAGCTTTCTGCATCGGGTGTTCGTTGCACCCAACGTAAGGGTGATGGCGGCAGCGGATCTGGCGGAGGCGCTGGAAGACGAGCTTTACGCGCTGCGCCTGCACCAGGGCGAGGCAGCCTTTCCCAAGTCGGCGATGCAGTACCTGAACGACTGGGCCGCGCCTGACAAGGGTTGGTTGCGAAAGTTCTACCGTTCTGGTACTGACGAGGCGCAGTTCGACCTGACCCCGGCCACCGAAAAGGCCATTGCCTGGCTGGGGCAGTTGTCGGAGCGCCAGTTCGTCGGTACCGAGTCGCGGCTGTTGACGCTGTTCGATCTGCTCAAGCAGATGCGCGAAGGCAGCGAGGCCGATCCGGCCAAGCGACTGGCCGAATTGGGCAAAAAGCGCGACGAGATCGATGCAGAGATCGCGCAGGTGGTGTCGGGCCATGTGTCGCTGCTGGACGACACTGCGCTCAAGGACCGGTTCCAGCAATTCACACGGGGTGCGCGCGAACTGCTGGCGGATTTTCGCGAGGTGGAGCACAACTTTCGTCAGCTCGATCGGCGCGTGCGCGAGAGGATTGCTTTGTGGGAGGGCGCCAAGGGAGCATTGCTGGAGCAGATCATGGGCGAGCGCGATGCCATCGCGGATTCCGACCAAGGCCGCAGCTTCCGGGCGTTCTGGGATTTTCTGTTGTCCCACCAAAGGCAGGAGGAATTGACCGAGCTGCTTGATCGCGTGCTGCAACTTCCTGCTGTGGCCGACCTCGCGCCCGACCCGCGAACGCGGCGGGTGCATTACGACTGGATGGAAGCGGGCGAGCAGACCCAACGTACGGTGGCCGCGTTGTCGCAGCAATTGCGGCGTTTCCTTGACGATCAAGCCTGGCTGGAGAATCGCCGCATCATGGACATTCTGCATGGCATCGAGAGCAAGGCGCTTGCCTTGCGTGGCACGCCGCCCACGGGCGTGGTGATGGAGATCGCCGAGTCCAGCGCCGCGATCGAGCAGGCCATGGAGCGCCCTCTGTTCACGCCCGCGGTCCGGCCGGTGATTGCCGCGCTGGCTTTGCAGGCGGGTGACGAGAACATCGATTCTTCGGTGTTATTCGAGCAGGTATTTGTGGACAAAGCGCGGCTGAGCCGCCATATACGGCATGCGTTGCAGGGGCAGGCGCAGATCACGCTGGGTGACCTCGTGGCCAGCCTGCCTTTGCAGAACGGATTGTCCGAGCTGGTGGCGTATTTGCAGCTGGGTAGCGAAGACTTCAGCGCGGTGGTTGATGAAAACCACTTTGAGCCGGTGTCCTGGCAGGGTGCGGCGGCCGACGGCCAGGCTGTCACGCGCAGTGCGCGGCTGCCTCGGGTGATCTTCATGCGCTGAAGCGGCACAACCAGATGGAACAACGCATGCAAGACCAACAATCTGCTACGGGCGATGCAACGCCAGCACCGGCACCGGCGGTCGATCTGTCGGTGCTATTGATCCAGTTGCTCAGGGGCGTGGTATACCGTGGCGACGACGAGCGCCATTGGTCTGCACTGCTGAACCTGCAGGCGCGTGCGCGCGATTACCTTGCCGTGCTCAACCTGGAGCTGATCCTAGACGAAGCCGAAGGATATGGCTTCGTCAAGACCCGACCCGAGCCCGCCGATGGCGATACCACGGCCCGTTTGCCGCGCCTGGTCGCTCGCCGACCCTTGTCGTTCCCGGTCAGCCTGGTGCTCGCGTTATTGCGCAAGAAGCTGGCCGAGTTCGATGCGGGGGGCGGCGACACCCGGTTGGTGCTGGGGCGCGACGATGTCGTCGACTTGGTGAGGGTGTTCCTGCCTGACGGCACGAACGAAGCCCGGCTGATCGACCAGATCGAGACCACGATCAACAAGGTCGTGGAGCTGGGGTTTCTGCACAAGCTCAAGCCAACTGGCGGCACCGTCGGCGGCGTCGCCAGTTACGAGGTGAGGCGCATCCTGAAAGCCTTTGTCGATGCGCAGTGGCTGGCCGAGTTCGATACTCGGCTGGCCCAGTACCAGTTACATCTTGCGGATGCGCGAGACGAAAAGGAGTGAAGTGAAGGTGTCTGAAATGTCATCCGAGGGGCTGGACTTTGCGGCCGACGACGCCTTGTCGGGTTTCCGGCTGATGCACCTGGAAGTATTCAACTGGGGCACTTTCGATGGCCGGGTCTGGACACTGCAACTCGATGGCAAAAACGGCCTGCTGACCGGCGACATCGGCTCTGGCAAGTCCACGCTGGTGGATGCCATCACCACCTTGCTGGTGCCGGCCAACCGCGTGGCCTATAACAAGGCTGCTGGCGCCGACAGCAGGGAGCGCAGCCTGCGCTCCTACGTGCTAGGTCATTACAAGTCCGAGCGCAACGAGGTGACCGGCACCGTGCGGCCGGTTTCGTTGCGCGACCACAATCAATACGCGGTCATTCTCGGCGTGTTCCACAACGCCGGTTACGACCAGACTGTGAGCCTTGCCCAGGTTTTCTGGATGAAAGAGCCGCAGGGGCAGCCCGCGCGATTTTTCGTCGGAAGCGAGCGGGCATTGTCGATCGCGTCCGATTTTGCCGGTTTCGGCACCGACATCGCCCAGCTGCGCAAGAAGTTGCGCGGGCAGGGGGCCGAGCTGCATGACAGTTTTCCGCCCTACGCTGCCTGGTTTCGCCGGCGCTTTGGTATCGAGAACGACCAGGCGCTGGAGCTGTTCCACCAGACCGTGTCGATGAAGTCAGTGGGCAACCTGACCGACTTTGTGCGCAGCCATATGCTGGAGCCATTTGATGTAATGCCGCGGGTCCTGGCCCTGATCGGTCATTTCGACGACCTCAACCGTGCCCACCTGGCGGTGCTCAAAACCCGGCATCAGGTGGAGCTGCTCACGCCGCTGGTGGCCGACTGCGCGCGCCATGGCGCCCTGGTGGCCGAGGTCGAAAGCTTGAGAGTGTGTCGCGACAGTCTGCGCGTGTTTTTCGCCGGGTTGAAGCGGGCCCTGTTGGACAAGCGCCTGGGGCAACTGTTGGAGGATTGGGAGCGGGCCCAGGTCCAGGCACTTCGTTTCGAGCAGCAGCAGGCCGAACAGGCAGGTCAGGCTGACGCGCTCAAAAAGGCGATCAACGACAACGGCGGGGATCGCCTCGAGCAGTTGGCAGCGGAGATTCGCAGCAAGGAACACCTGCGCGATATTCGCAGAACCAAAGCCGAGCGTCACGCTGCGCTGGCCACGGTGTTGGGCGAGCCAGTGGCGGATGATGCCGCCAGCTTCGCCACGCAACGCGGCAAATACCAGGCCTGGCGCGCAGATGCACGCAGTCGTGAGGCTGACTTGCAGAACGAGCTTACCGAACACGGCGTAACGCTGCGCCAGGGCAAGCAGGACCATGATCTGGTGTCGGCTGAAATCGACAGCCTCAAGCGCCGGCGCAGCAATATCGACGACCAACAGATCCTGATACGCGCTGCGATGTGTACGGCATTGGGTCTGGACGTCGACGACATGCCCTACGCCGGCGAACTGATCCAGGTGCGGGAGGACGAACGCGACTGGGAAGGTGCAGCGGAGCGCCTGCTGCGCGGCTTTGGCTTGGCTCTGCTGGTCCCCGATGGTCACTACAAGTCGGTGGTCGAATGGGTCGACAGCGCCCATCTGCGTGGCCGGCTGGTGTATTTCCATGTGCGGCAGCGCAAAGCCGGCGACATGCCTGAGCTGCACCGCGACTCGCTGGCGCGCAAGCTGGCGATCAAGCCGGAGTCCCCCCATTACGACTGGCTGGAGCGTGAGATCGCCCACCGCTTCGACGTGGCCTGCTGTGTCACGCAAGAACAGTTTCGCCGCGAGACACGTGCCATCACCCGCGCCGGCCAGATCAAGGACCCGTCCGGCCGGCACGATAAGGACGACCGACACCGCATCGACGACCGCAGCCGTTATGTGCTGGGCTGGAGCAACAGTGCGAAGATCGCCGCGCTCGAGGCCAAACGCCGCCAGCTTGAAGTGCGGCTCGCTGATCTGGGAAGCCAGATTACCGACCTGCAAAATAAGCGCAGCAGCCTTGCCGATCGCCTTGACGCATTGGCCCGGCTGGACGAGTTCACCGTATTTGACGAGCTGGATTGGGCCAGCCTCGTGGCCGACATCGCGCAACTGGCAGATGAGCGCGCTCGACTGGAGTCGGCGTCAGATGTGCTCGGTCAACTCAACGCGAGCTTGCGGGTTCTGCAGACTGTGCAGAAGGAAACGGATACGCAGTTGCAGCAAACGCGCGACAAGCGGGCCAAGCTGGAGCAACGCCGTTCGGATGCCGAGCAGTTGCTGCTGCACACCGCAGAGTTGCTGGAAGGCGGGGTCGTCGATGCCGTGCTGGCGCAACGGCTCGAAATTCTGCGTCTCGAGGCGCTGGGCGAACATCAGCTGACGGTCGAATCCTGCGACAACCGCGAGCAGGATCTGCGCGGTTGGTTGCAGACTCGAATCGACGGTGAAGACCACAAGCTCAGACGCCTGGCAGAAAAGATCATCAAGGCCATGGCATCGTTCCGGGAGGCCTTCAAACTAGAGACCGCCGAGATCGACGCCAGTCTGGAGGCCGCCGACGAATACCGGGGCCTGCTGACAAAGCTCAACCGCGATGACCTGCCGCGGTTTGTCGAGCGTTTCAAGGAATTGCTCAACGTCAACACGATCAACGAGATCGCCAATTTCCATGCGCAACTGTCGCGCGAGCGCGAGACCATTCGCGAGCGAATTGCGCAAATCAACAAGTCCCTGGGTGAGATCGACTACAACCCGGGGCGCTACATCGTGCTGGAGTCGCAGCCCAGCCCGGACGCCGAGATCCGCGACTTCCAGCAGGATTTGCGCAGTTGCACCGAGGGCGCGGTCACCGGTTCGGACGATACGCAATATTCGGAGGTCAAGTTTTTGCAGGTCAAGTCCATCATCGACCGCTTTCGTGGCCGTGATGGGTTGTCGGAGCAGGACCGCCGCTGGAGTGCCAAGGTTACCGATGTTCGCAACTGGTTCCTTTTCGCCGCCAGCGAGCGCTGGCGTGCGGACCGTGCCGAGCACGAGCACTATTCCGACTCTGGCGGCAAGTCGGGCGGACAGAAGGAAAAGCTGGCCTACACCATTCTGGCGGCCAGCCTGGCTTACCAGTTTGGCCTGGAGTGGGGCGCGGTGCGCTCGCGCAGCTTCCGTTTTGTCGTGATCGACGAAGCATTTGGTCGTGGCTCGGACGAGTCGGCCCAATATGCGTTGAAGCTGTTCCAGCAACTCAACCTCCAGTTGCTGATCGTTACGCCGCTGCAGAAGATTCACATCATCGAGCCCTATGTATATAGCGTTGGCTTTGTGCACAACGAGGGCGGGCGCGCTTCCCGCCTGCGCAATTTGTCGATCGAGGAATACCGTGCGCACAAGGCTGAGACGGTGCCCTCGGCGGTGGAGTTGGCGCCGTGAGTCGCCTGTCGGCTTTCCAGGCTCGCTGCGCCACTTTGCCTTGCGCGGCGGCTGTCTTGTGAACTGGTCCGACGCGAAAGATCTGAGGGTGCAATTGGCACGAAGCTGGGAGCGCGGCGATATCCTGCGCGAGGCATTGCCAGGTACTTCGCGCTTTCCATGGCGCCTCTCATTCAAGGCCCCGACCTCGGCCGACATCACGCATCGTTTCGATGAAGTTCGCGCATGGGCGACCGCACTGTCGCCCCAGAACCCACTGCAACTGGAGTGGCAGGAAACCCGTCACCGGGTGCAAGGTGCGCAGCGTCTGCCGTCCAGCGCATCGGTTCGTTGCGTCGACGACGCCCTGGATTGGTTAGGCAAGCGCCGCGAATGGAACCGCTTTTGCGCGTTGGTAGCCGAAACCCGGCAAGCCCGGGTGGAACTACTGGCGTGGCTGGAACGGCGACCGCTGCAAGCGCTGGAACTGGCAGACGCATGGACGCGACTGCTGGCGGTGGTGGGCTGGTTCATCGCGCATCCTCGGCCCGGCATTTACTTGAGGCAAGTGGACTTGCCCGGCATACACAGCAAATTTGTCGAGGCGCATCGCGGTGTGCTGACCGAACTGCTTGACCTGGCGTTGCCGGCAGGTGCCGTCAACCCGGCAAAAGCGGGCATCGGTCAGTTCGCCGGGCGTTACGGCTTGCTGGACAAACCAATGCGGATTCGCTTTCGGGTGCTCGACCCGGAACTGGCCTTGTTGTCCGGTCCGGCATGTCCCGACATCACGCTGGATGCCGACAGCTTCGGCCGCTTGCAAATCGACGTTCAACGGGTGTTCATCACCGAGAACGAGACCAACTTCCTGGCCTTCCCGACGATGAAGAAGGCCATTGTGGTGTTTGGCGCAGGTTACGGTTGGGACGCCTTGGCGCGCAGCCGCTGGTTGTTGGATTGCCCGTTGCTGTATTGGGGCGACATCGACACCCACGGTTTTGCCATCCTGAACCAGTTGCGCGGGCAGTTCGCTCACGTGTCCTCCATTCTGATGGACCGCGAAACCCTGCTGACGCACGAGGCCCATTGGGGCACGGAGGAAAAGCCATCACAGGTGGACTTGCCGAGCCTGACCGTGGACGAACGCGCGCTTTACGACGACTTGCGCGACAACCGCATCCGCAAGGGCCTGCGGCTGGAGCAGGAGCGGATCGCTTACGGCTGGGTACAGCGTTGTCTGCAACGGGTTTCAACTGGCCGCTAAGTTCGGGCACCACCCATTCGAGTTGACCGTGGAAGCTTCTTTTGGCAAGCGCTTCGCATGCCGTGGAATCGCTCGTGCGCTGAGTGATCATGCCGCTACGTCAGCTCCCTGTCGCAGTCTGTCCGTCCGCAGACTGGGCGTTTCGCGACAATAGCTGGCTATGAATCTCCTTCAACTGAAATCACCCATCAGCCTGGTGCGGCCATTGCCGCAGGGCGGGCTCGATGTCGTTGGCGATGTGCATGGTGAGTTTGCAGCGCTGCATGCCTTGCGGGGCCAGCTTGGTTACGACTCAGACGGCTATCACCCGCAAGGCCGCACTCTGGTTTTCCTGGGAGACCTGTGCGACCGTGGGCCCGACAGCGTCGGTGTCATCTTGCTGGTGCAGCGGCTGGTCTACGCGGGCGGGGCGCTGTGCATTCTCGGCAACCACGAGCTCAATCTGTTGCGAGGCGACGCGAAGGACGGATCGGGCTGGTTCTTCGACGCTCAGTTGCCGGGCGACAGCCGGTATCTGCCGTTCGCCCGGCCCAGCGACGCAGAGCGCCAGCAGATACTGGCTTTTCTGCGCGGCTTGCCGCTGGCCCTGGAGCGCGACGATCTGCGCGTCGTGCACGCGGCCTGGCAAGACGCCGAGATCGCCATCGCCCGCCAGGCCATCGGTGCCCATGCACATGAGGTCTACCAAGATTACCACGGGAAGGTTGAAGACGCGTTGCAGCAAGATGGCCGGCACCAGCGTTATCTCGACACCAAACGCCAGTGGCGTGCCGAGCTCGAGGACGAATCGACACGCGTGCCATTCCTGGACGCGATTGCCGATTACGACGTGGCCAACCAGGAGGGCAACCCGATCCGGGTGCTGACTTCAGGCGTCGAGCGCCGCGGCGCAAGGCCGTTTTTCAGCAGCCACAAATGGCGTTTTGTCGACCGGGTGCCCTGGTGGGACGAATACACCGATGACGTGCCCGTCATCGTGGGCCATTACTGGCGCATGGCCGAGCCGTTGGGGCGCGAGGTGGTGGGCAAGGGCGATCCGTATCTGTTTGCCGGTCTGGATGCCCATGCCTGGCATGGCGCACGGAACAACGTCTTTTGCGTTGACTACTCGGTCGGCGGCCGCTGGCGCGAGCGCAGCACGGGGGCCGAGATTGGCAGCCGCTTCAAACTTGCCGCCATGCGCTGGCCCGAACGCGAACTGGTGTTCGATACCGGGGAGCGGTTGCAGACACGCTGACCGGGGCAGGCGATTCGCCGGCGGGCTGTGCCGAGCACCCTTTTCTATTGATCAAGTGAACCCGTATGACCGAAGACCGACTGCCACCCTTGCCGCAATCGAACTGGAGTGCAGCGCAACGCGTGTGCGCACAGGAGATCATCGCGGGTCCCCGCGGCGCCGTGATCGAACCGTTCATTCCCTTGTTGCGCAGCCCGGAGTTGTGCACCCACGCACAGCGCATGGGCGAATACCTGCGCTATCGCAGCGCCATCGGTCTGCGCCTGTCGGAGCTGGCCATTCTGATTACGGCGCGCCACTGGTCACAACCGGTGGAGTGGGCCATCCATGCGCCGATTGCGATCCGGGAGGGCATTGATGCGGCCGCAGTGCAGGCCATCGGGCTGGACCAGCCGCCTGTGCTGGCGCGATCCGACGAGCAGGTGGTTTACGACTTTGCGAGCCAGTCGCTGGCCGACAAGAACGTGGGCGATGCGACCTGGGCCGCAGCGCAGTCCGAACTGGGGGAGCAGGGCGTGGTGGACCTGCTCGGCATCATCGGCTATTACACGATGTTGTCGGTGGTCATGAACGGTGCGCGTACCCCGGCGCCGACCCATGCCACCATGCCCTTGCCGCGGTTGGGCGGCAAAGCGTCACTTGCGGGTGCAGGCAAACCGTAACATCTCGCCGTCGGCAGTGGCCTCTCGAATCAGCCGCACAGGGGCGGGCTTGGTCTCGGCGGCCACGGTCGTGCCCTTGCCCATGTTGTCCGACATCGCACTCAGATTCATGTGGCGGCCAGTGCCATCGTTGCAGTTGAATTCATCCTGCATCGTTACCGAATTGAACTTCTGTTCACCCGAGATCACCTGCGCATCCCGGTAGTCGGTAAGCGTCATCAGCTGCACACGGGTTCCGATTGTGCGCGCCGTGTCGGGATCGGCATAGGTGCTTACCTTGGAATCTTCCGAGGTGGTGATCCGGACCCAGTCAGCCTGCACACAGGTGCTCGCCAAGGTCAGGAACAAGGCAGCCAGCAGGGGCCGCGTTGGCATCGAATGCAGTGTCATCAGCAGGTCCTTTGTCAGTGGTGCGGATTATGCGTCTGCGCCCGTGCTGCTGCGACGCCACAAGGTACCAAACGGGTGAACGATTGTGAGCACACGTATCCGCCAAAGCTCCTCGATGTGCAAGTCGATGCCACATGGCGCAAATCTGACCGCGGTCATTGACGTACGGCGCAGTGTGGAGGACCATGGTGGCTCGGAAAGGAGACCGATCATGCCGCATACCCAATACCATCCGCAAAGCGTGCCGCTGCCCGAGCCGCAAGACAACGACGATGACGAGGAGCAGCAAGAGCTGCACGATGGGCTGGTGCCGCCCGACATCGAGGATGACCCCGAGCATGATCGGCGTATTGATCCGGAAGATTGATCTCGCCGGCTCGATGGCAGCACGGCGTCACTTGCCCATGGATTCCGCCCAGGAGAGTGCCTGCAGATGGGCCCAGTTGACCTGATGGTTGCTCAATCCCAACTGGTCTGACACGCGGGCAAAGGCATCATCGTCCGCCTGTTCGCAGGCAATCGTCAGCTCCAGGAACGGCGCCAGCGGCCCCTTCTTGTGCAACAGCGCTGCGGTCACCGAATCCGGCAGGGTGATGGCGTCGATGGCTGTGTCGATCGGCATGCCGAGCATGGTGTCGAGAAGTGAAAACACGCCGGTCACGAAGGCGTTGTCGCTTTCCTCCTTGGGCAGCAACTCTGAAGCCAGCAACTCCATCAGGCGACCCCGCACGATGGCGGTGTTGCCCACAACCGGCGGAGCACCGCCTTCGCGCGAGGAGGTCAGCAACAACGCCGACCATCGAAAAAGCTTGTCCAGGCCGAGGATCATCACCGCATGGCGGAACGAGGTGATCTCGGTTCTCAGGCCAAAGCCGGATGAGTTGATGAAGCGCAGCAAGTTGAACGACAGGCTTGCATCGCGCTTGAGTACCTCTTCGATTTGCGCTGTGTCCGCTTTCCTGCGCACCAGGTTGATCAGCTGGATGATGTTGGCATGCCCAGGCCGAACCGTCTGTCCGGCCATCAGCACGGGCTTGGCAAACCAGTTGCCCTGGAACTGTGTGACACCCAGGCTGGCCACCATTTTGTGCTGTTCGGCTGTCTCGACTTTCTCGACGATGATTTGCAATTGCGGCTTCTTTTGCGCCATCCGTATGGCCGGTTCGACCTGTTCGGGCTTGAGCACGGTCAAATCGAGCTTGATGTAGCTGGCCAGTGGCAGCCACTGGCGGTAGGGCACGGTCAGGGCCATCTGGTTGAAGGCCAGTCGAAAGCCGCGCTGCTGCAGTGCTGTCAGGGCAGGCAGGTGCCGCGCGATCGCCGCTTCGTCATGGTCTGGCACATGCGGCATCTCCAGCACGACCCGGTCTGGTTTGACCATTTCCAGGTGTTCGCTGCCCAGGCTCTGCAGCGAACAGTTGACGAACATGGTGCACTTGTCGAAGAGCGCTCCGGTGTCGGCATGGGTCAGCGCGTTCAACAAAAGACTCGCATCCTTGGCCACATTGTGGTCGCTGGCGCGGTGGCTGCGGTCGAGCAGCTCGTAACCAAACACCCGGCCCTTGTCGTCCACGATGGCTTGGCGTGCAAAGGCGGCTTCTCCGGCGTCAATGGAGGGAGTCACAGCGGTGGTCGTGTCAGTCATTGGTGGTCGCGTGTCATGGGTTGAATGTGATTCAGGTTTCCATGGTTTCCGCCCAGGCCAGTGCCTGCAAGTGGGCCCAGTTGACCTGGCGGTTGTTCAGGCCGAGCTGATTGGCCGTGCGGGCAAAGGCTTCGTCATCTGCCGTTTCACAGGCAATGGTCAGTTCCAGGAAGGGTGCCAACGGGCCTTGCTTTTTCAGCAACGCCGAAGTGACCGACTCTGGCAGCGCCAGTGCCTCGAGCGCCTTGTCCAAGGGCATGCCGAGCATCGCATCGAGCAGCGAGAAAACACCCGTCACGAACGCGTTGTCGCATTCCTCGGGTGCCAGCAGCTCGGCCGCGAGCAGCTCCATCAGTCGCCCGCGTACGATGGCTGTCTGACCCACCACCGCAGGCACCCCGCCGGCACGCGATGTGGTGAGCAGCAGCGCTGCCCAGCGGAACAGCTTCTTGAGGCCCAGCAGCATCACGGCCTGGCGGAACGAGGTGATTTCGGTGCGCAGGCCGAAGCCCGACGAATTGATGAAGCGCAGCAGGTTGAACGACAGGCTGGCGTCATGCTTGAGTACAGCCTCGATTTCAGCAGTCGCCGCCTGTTTGCGCACCAGGTTGATCAACTCGATGATCACCGCCTGGGCCGGGCGCAGTGTCTGTCCATGGACCACCGCCGGCTTGGCAAACCAGTAGCCCTGGAACAGCTTCACACCCAGAGCCTGGACCTGTGCATGTTGCTCGGCGGTCTCGACCTTCTCGACGATCAGTATGGCCTGTGAACGCTTCTGTGCCATGCCGATGGTCGCAGCGACCAGCTCGGGCTTGAGTGCGAGCAGGTCGATCTTGATGAATCCGGCCAGTGGCAGCCACTGCTGGTAGGCCGCGGTCAACACGGTCTGGTTGAACGCCAGACGAAAGCCGCGCTTGCGCAGGTCGCTCAGGGTCCGTGTCCGGCTGTCGATCTCCTCGGCGTTGTGGTCCGCAATGGGTGGAATCTCCAGCACGATGCGTTCGGGCTGCACCAGTTCCAGGTGGCCGCCGGCCAGGCTGGCGTGGGTGCAGTTGACAAACATCGTGCGGTTGTCCACCAGGGCGCTGGTATCGGCGTGCGACAACACGTTGAACAGCAGTTGCGCATCGCTCGCGGCGTCATGCTCGCGCGATACCCGCGTACGGTCGAACAGTTCGTAGCCGAATACCGCTCCCTTGTCGTCGACGATGGCCTGGCGTGCGATGGCCGTGATCTGGGGGGGGTTGGCCCTTTTTGCGTCTGCGCCATCGGATTCCAGGCGCTGCGGCAAGGTGTCCAGGTTCTGCGGCAAGGTGTCCAGGTTCTGCGGC
>Ga0105047_10001486_pt1 | contig 41968 bp, 37 predicted proteins | sample MAT04_FD_78384 | JGI IMG/M metagenome (GOLD analysis project Ga0105047, IMG submission 78384) | Freshwater microbial communities from Lake Fryxell liftoff mats and glacier meltwater in Antarctica - MAT-04 (megahit assembly) | ecosystem: Environmental > Aquatic > Freshwater > Ice > Liftoff... | reverse complement strand
TGGAACGCGCCACGGGCATACATCGCATACACCAGAAATGCGGCGATCAGCAGGAGGGTGGATGCCAGCAGAATGCCGACCTTGAGTTCCAGGTTCTTGATCATGGGCGTGACGGCGGGACGTTTCATGTCGGAGTGTCGCTCATCTCGGGGTAGTCGATCCGCGCATCGTAGAGTGCGCGATTCCATTGATAGTCGATGATCCAGCAATTATTCAGTTCGGCTGCCAGTTTATCCAGCAATGCAAACAGGAATGGCGGGTAATCAACCTCCGGCAGCAACATGCCGGGACGGTCGATGAGGATCACCGGCGGACGCTCGATCAAGGCGCGCAACAGCTTGGCGACGCAGCGCTCGGCATGGCTGAGCGCCGGGTCGCGCTGATTGGCGATGGCCTGGTAACCAGCGGTCAACAACAGTGCCCAGGCCATGTCCGCCGCCATATCGTATTTCAGGTTGTGGCGATACTGTGGAATCAGTGCGATGTTGTCCAACACAGTCAGATTGGCGCGCAACGGTAGTTCCGGCGAAACCAGCCCGATGTCCTCGCGGGCGATGACGTCGCGATCGGCGAGAAACCGGCGATGCTGTTCAGCATCCGCCAGCCACTTCAGATATACATGAAAGCTAATGACGCCACCTCGATCAGCATGATTGCGAAAAACAGCCGTACCATGCCGCGCAGCACGGAAATTGGCGCCATAAACAGCATGCGCGGTGTGGCCATGCCTTCGGCGACCGGAATGACGGTGACCGCCAAGCCGAATGCCAGACTTTTCAACAGGATGCCGATCAAAACAGCATTGTCGAAAACATTGCCCATCACCCGGCTGAAATCCGGCAGGCTCAAGGTCTGCCAGCCGTACACCGCGAGATAGGCCAGCAGCAATGCCACGACGCTGGTGACGGCGGTCAGCGCCAGCACCGAGATCATGCCGCCGATGACACGCGGCATGAATTCCAGGCGCATGGTGTCGACGCCATCACTCTCCAGCGCCATTAATTCGCCATTGATTTTCATCAGTGCAATCTCGGTATTGATCGCGGAACTCGAGCGCAAAGCGACGAATAAAGCGGTTAACAGCGGCAGTAGTTCGAGAACCAGCACACGCATGGACACTTCGAGTGCGTATTCTGACAAACCGTAACTGGCCGCCGTGGTCACCACAATCTGGATCAACACATACGACAGCAGGGCCGCAAATAGCGTGAAACCGGGCAGGATTTGCACCACGGTGAAATAAATCTGTTTCATCACCACGGTGCGTGTGGCGCTGTTGTAGGCAGCCGGGGTCGCGGCGGTAAGAATAGCGCGCGCGGCGAACAGCAGCGTGTCGCGCCAGATGCGCCAAGTCGCCAGTAATGCCGCGCCGCGACGGATAAGAAAGTGGGTGACGAAAATCATGATTCTGATATTACTACTGAGTTTTAGGCTCGGTCATGGACGGCGCCGGGTTGCTATGATGCGTCAAAGCAGAGTCATTAACCCAAGGTGAAATGATGAAACAGCAATTTTTGATATTTCTCGCATGTTTCGTGATCAGCGCACCAGTTTCGGCTGCATCAGGCACCATGATCAAGAACGATGATCTGAGGGCCAGCGCTGCTTCAGGCAGTGTCGTGTTAGGCCAGGCCAGCAAAGGTGCGACGGTAGAGGTGCTTCAGCGTCAGGGGGGGTGGACGCAAATCAAGCATGCTAGAAAGACTGGCTGGGTTCGCATTCTTTCGGTCAGGCTTGTCGCCGAAAGTGGTGGCAATTTGCTTGGTGGGTTTGCGCAGCTGGGTGGCTCTCGCCCGGATTCGCGCCGTGTTGTCGCGGTTGCCGGGCTGCGTGGGCTCCATGGGCTCCGTGGGCTGAATGAGGCTGAACTACGCAGCGCCCGATTCAATGCCACTGAACTGGCGCGGCTTGATCAATATGCCAGCAGCCGCACGGATGCGGAGCAATTTGCCCGCAGTGCCCAGCTGAAAAGCGTCGATATGGCCTATATCAAGGCAGCCAAGCAAGAAGCGGAAAGCAACCCGAATAACGCCATCTGGGGCGATGGCAATTTATGATCCGAGTCAGCCAACGTGGTATCTCGCATGTTCTGGTCAGTGTATTGGGCTGGTCTTGTCTGTTGTTTGCCAGTTCGGTATTCGGGATGGCCATGCCGCCACAAAAACCGACGCAGTCTGTTGCCGCCGGCAGCAATGCGGTGATGCTGAAAGCGGACGATTTACGGGCTGCTCCCGATTCGAAATCGACGTTATTACTGCGCGTTGAAAAAGGCGCTCAGGTGCGTCTACAGGTCAGCCAGGGTGGTTGGAGCCAGATCAGCAGTGCGGGTTATACGGGCTGGGTGAGGGTGCTTTCAGTCAGAATACAAAGTAAAGACGGTATCGAATTGTCCGACCTGGGCGCGCTCGGGAAAAAACCGCAAGGCAACGTGGTTGCGGTGGCCGGAACGCGCGGCCTGGATGAGAAGCAGCTTGGCCTGGTCAGTTATGATGCAGCGGAAGTCGAGCGTTTGCGCAGCTATGTCATCGGCCGCCAGGAAGCCGAGCAATACGCGCAGGCGGCCGGGCTGCACGCTCGGGATATGTCTTACATTGCTGCGCCGAATCAATGACGGGTTTCGGCACAGTGACACACAAGGGGATGTCGAATATGAAGCCCGGATTTCTATGGTTTGTCGCGGTTGGCACGGTGTTTGGCATGTTCGGCGCCAGCCTGGTTCAGGCTGATGACCTGAATGACCTGTTCAAAGGTTATTTGAAAAGCAAAATTGCGCCGCCAGCGCAGGAGCAGCCTGTTACAGCTTCCGCGCCGGCAACACAGGAAGTCAGCGCGGATAAGCCGGCGGATCAACTGCTGAAGGCTTTAATGGGCGGCAACGTTTCGGAGCAGGAAGAGGTCCGCATCGGCCAGCAGATCGCCGGCAATCTGCTCGGCGCGGCGCCTTTGGTGCGCGACGACGGCTTGCAGCGTTATGTGAATCGGGTGGGGCGTTGGGTCGCGCTGCAAACCGAGCGACCTGATTTGAATTGGCATTTTGGCGTCATCGAAAGCGATGATCTGAACGCTTTTGCCGCCCCAGGTGGTTACATTTTTCTCACCAAGGGTTTGTATCAACGACTCAATAGCGAAGCCGAACTGGCGGGTGTGCTTGGGCATGAGATCGGCCATGTGCTGCGCAAACACCATCTCAAACTGTTGCAGAAATCGCAAGGTATCGCCGCAATTGGCGGGTTGCTTGGGCGCAAACTCAAAAATGAACACGAGGTGGTGCAAAACCTGATCGGCAATGGCGCGGAAGTCGTCGCTCGCGGGCTCGACAAGGATGCGGAATATGAGGCCGACCGAATCGGTCTTGTGCTGAGCGCGCGCGCGGGCTACGACGCCTATGCCTTGCCGGCCGTTCTGGCGGAAATCGGCCATGTTGCGAAAGACGACAAGCGGGTTTCCTTGCTGTTTAAAACTCACCCGTTGCCAGAAGACCGCCTGAGCCATTTGTCGGACGCGGTAGCTGACACGCTGGATGCCTTGCCGGAAGGACAGAGTGGAACCGGGCGGTTCTATCGGTTGCGTTGATTGGTTGCATTGATCGATCGTGCGAGTTGACTTCACGAAATATTTGAACGAATCAATTGATATGGAGCGTGAGTGATCACTTTATCTTCCGGCCAGTGTCGGCATAGGCCCGATGCAGCTGACGCATCAACCGATGAAGTGCCGGTCATGCGAACTCAATCTGAAGCTACGCCAAGTCGGCTGGAACGCTTGGTTTCAATCGGTATCGAGTTGTCCAGTCAGAGCGATCTGGACGCGCTGTTGAATCAGATACTGGATGCAGCGCAAGTACTGACGCACGCCGATGGCGGCACGATTTATCTGATTCGCCAGCAGCAACTTGAATTCGCCATCATCCGTAACAACACCTTGGGGATTCATCTCGGCAGCGGTGGCGGTGTCCTGGCGCATGGACTGATCCCGATGTACCTGCCGGATGGCAGTCCGAATCTGGCGACGGTTTCGGCATCGGCCGCCATTACCGGCAAAACCATCAATATCGCCGATGCCTACCAGGTATCGGAATTTGATTTTTCCGGCACCCGGCGCTTCGATGCCCTTAACGGTTACCAGTCCCGCTCTTTTTTGACCGTACCGATGAAGGATCATGAGGCGAAGGTGATCGGGGTATTGCAGTTGATCAATGCTCTGGATGAAGTCAGCGGAAAGATCATTCCGTTTGACCTGGATGATCAGTATTTTGTCGAGTCGCTCGCATCGCAAGCGGCGGTGGTGATGACCAACCGGCAGTTGATCGATCGCCTGGAAGCGTTGTTTGTTGCATTTATCAAACTGATCTCGAATGCGCTGGACGAGAAATCCCCCTATACCCACGGCCATTGCCAGCGTGTACCGGAAATCACCATGCTGCTGGCGGATGCGGCAAGCCGGAGCGAGCAGGGTCCATTGAAGCATTTCAAACTCTCGGCAAAAGACCGTCGCGAACTGGAAATTGCGGCGTTGATGCACGATTGCGGCAAGATCACGACGCCGGTGCATATCGTTGATAAATCGACCAAGCTGGAAACCATATTCGACCGGATTCATTCCGTTGACACCCGTTTCGAAGTGCTTAAGCGGGATGCTCGCATCCGGATGCTGGAGGCGCGAGTTTCCGAGCCCGAGTCCAATACACAGGCGTTGCAAGCCGAATACGAAGGCTATTGCGAAGAACTTGATCGGGCGCGGGATATTTTGCGCAGGGCCAATGTTGGCAGCGAGTTCATGTCGTCCGAGATACAGGCGCAAGTGCGCCACATCGGCAACCAATATCAGTGGTGCAATTCCGCCGGGGAAATGTGGCCATTGCTGAGCGAGGAAGAAATCGACAAGTTGTGCATTGCCAAAGGCACCCTGTCTGCGGAAGAGCGCAACATCATCAATCACCACATTGTTTCCACCATCCATATGCTGGAAGCCTTGCCTTGGCCGAGCCACTTGCGCAACGTGCCGGAGTTTGCCGGCGGGCACCATGAACGCATGGACGGCAAGGGGTATCCGAAAGGTTTGACGCGCGACCAGATGTCGATTCAGGCCCGCATCATGGGCATCGCCGATATTTTTGAAGCGCTCACTGCCAGTGACCGTCCCTACAAGCCAGGTATGTCTTTATCGCGTTCACTGGCTATTCTTGGCCGCATGAAGCTGGATAATCACATCGACCCGGATTTGTTTGATGTTTTTGTGCGCGAAAAGGTGTACCTCGCTTACGCGCGCGCGCACCTCAAACCCGAACAGATCGACACGGTTGATGAATCCGCCATTCCTGGATACACAGGCGTGGCCTTGCAACTGGATAAAACTGACAAAAATCTGGAGCCGTCGAAGCCATGACCTTGCGTAGCCGTCGTTTCATCGGGCAATTCACCCTCAGCGCCCTGCTTGTCATTCTGCTCACCCTGCACCTGACTGGGGTGCTGCATCTGGGCTTGGTTGACATTCTCGATAACGCAATGTACGACCTCAAGGTTCAGGTAACCGCAACTCAACTTGGTGTTGATGATCGTATTGTGATCGTTGACATCGACGACAAGAGTTTGCAGACGGAAGGTCGCTGGCCCTGGCCGCGCGAAAAACTGGCGCGCATGCAAACCAATTTGTTCGAGCAATATGGCGCGGCGGCGATCGGTTTCGACATCGTATTTTCCGAGCCGGATGCCAGTTCCGGCCTGCCTGTGCTGGAGCGTCTTGCCGCCAATGAATTGAAAGATCAGCCGTCATTTGCTGGCATGCTTGAGCAACTGCGACCACAGTTGGATTACGACGGGTTGATGGCTGCTTCGCTGGCCAAGGGCATGTCTGTTCTGGGCTACTACTTCAACGTCAATCAAGGTGCCGAGCGCATCGCCACATTGCCCAAACCGATGTTCACCCAGGACCAACTGGGCGGACTCGGAAGCCGCTTCATGCATGCGCAAGGTTATGGTGGCGCCTTGCCCCGGCTGCTGGAAAAGGCGACTGCGGCGGGTTTTTACAATTCGTTGCCGGATAACGATGGTGTCATCCGGCGCATGCCGGTGTTGATCAATTACCAGAATGCCTACTACGCTTCGCTGCCGATCCTGCTGACGCACGCGGCGATGGGAGGGGCGGACTTCAAGCTGGTCAACCCGGGCGGCGATGGCTTCAATCGTTTTCTGCCGCATGCATTGGATATCGACGGACTCAAAGTGCCGTTCGATCTGGAAGGTGGCGTACTGGTGCCTTACCGCGCCCAAGGCGCGTATCGATTTGTTTCCGCGACCGATGTAATCAACGGGCAGGTACCAGCCAGCCAGCTTGAAGGTCGCATCGTGCTGGTCGGCACGACCGCGCCGGGTCTTGCTGATATTCGTGTGACGCCGGTCAGCGAGATATTTCCAGGCGTCGAAATTCATGCCTCCTTGTTGTCTGGCATCCTTGACCAGAACCTGAAATGGAAGCCGCGCCAAGTCACGATGCTGACGGTGGCCTGCGTCGTGCTACTGGGGTTGCTGATTGGCATTCTGCTGCCCATGACCACGCCCTTGATCGCGGCGACCGCCACCCTCGGCTTTCTGATTCTGGTCTTTGGGCTCGATCTCTGGGCATGGACTGCGCTCAATCTCGATTTCCCGCTCGGTGCGCCGCTGGTTACCTTGCTGGGCCTGTTTGTGGCCAACATGTCCTACGGCTTCTTCGTCGAGACCCGCGCCAAGGGCCAGATCACCAAGCTGTTCGGCCAATATGTGCCGAAGGAACTGGTCGAGGAAATGAGCCGCGACCCGGATCGCTACAACCTGAAGGGCGAATCGCGTGAGATGAGCGTGCTGTTTTCGGATATTCGCGACTTCACCAGTATTTCAGAAGGCTTGTCGGCCTCCTCCCTGGCCGAGTTGCTGAATTTCTATCTCTCATCCATGACCCGCATCGTGCAGCAACGTCGCGGCACCATCGACAAATACATCGGTGACGCGATCATGGCGTTCTGGGGTGCACCGGTGGCTGACCCCAACCATGCGCGCGATGCCATTCAAACCGCGATGCAGATGCAGCGCGATCTGGATGAACTGAACCCGTTGATCAAGCAGAAGGGCTGGCCAGAAATCAAGATTGGTATCGGCGTCAATTCCGGCAAGATGAACGTCGGTAACATGGGCTCCGAATTCCGCATGGCTTATACCGTCATGGCCGATGCGGTGAACCTCGCCTCGCGTCTGGAAGGGCTGACCAAGCAATATGAGCTGGGCATTCTGGTCGGCGAAGAGGCGGTTGCGCATTGCCCGGATATTGAGTTCATGAAAGTTGATGTGGTCCGCGTCAAAGGCAAGGTCAATCCGGTGGCAATTTACGAGCCGCTCGGCATAAAGGGCGAAGTCGATATTGCCGCGATCAAACGCAAGCAGGATTTCGAACAGGCAGGCACTGCATTCGTGCAGCAAGACTTTGACGTGGCGGCAGATATTCTGCGCAAGGCCAACAAGCGTAATCCGAGCAAGTTGTACGAGGTGTATCTCGAGCGCATTGCGCACTTCCGTGAAAACCCGCCGCCAACCGATTGGGATGGCGTTTTTACCTATACCACCAAGTAATTCATCCAACTATGCGCGTTGAAGTGCTGGGCTGTTCCGGTGGCATTGGCGATGGCCGTCAAACCACGTCGTTTCTGATCGACGACGACATCCTGCTCGATGCGGGCAGTGGCGTGCTGAGTCTGTCACGTGCGGCGATGGCAAGAATCGATCATGTCTTCATTACGCATAGTCATCTCGACCATATCCTGAGCCTGCCGCTGCTGCTCGACAGTGTCGCCAACGAGCGCGACAAGCCTTTGCAGTTGCATGCCATCCCGGAAGTACTGGAAATTCTCCAAGACCATCTGTTCAACTGGCGCATCTGGCCGGATTTTTCCCGCATCCCCTCGAGCAAGGCGCCATTTCTGGTTTTTTCACCCGTCCCGCTCGGTCAAGTCTGGAGCCTGCCGGATGCGGCAGGGGCTGCGCGTCAGATTACCCCGATACCGGCCCATCACACGGTTCCGACTTCAGGTTTTCATCTGCATGGGTCGAACGGCAGTTTGCTGTTTTCCGCTGACACCAATAGCCATCCAGCACTCTGGCGATTGGTAGAGCAGATTCCGGATCTGCTGCATCTGGTGGTGGAATGCTCTTATGTCAGCGCGCAGCGAGACATCGCCGAGGCTTCACGCCACTTCCATACGCTTGAATTGGCGTCTGAACTGGTGCAGTTGGAGCTGGCTGCGAAAGTATGGATAACGCATCTCAAACCGGGTGCAGAGGCTGAGATCATGGCTGAGTTGCACGGCAACTTGCCGGCGGATACGCGGCTTGCCATTGAACGCTTGAACTCGGGTCAGGTTTTTCATATCTGATTGCCTCGGTTTCACGCTCTCGCATCAACCTGAGGTGCATCAATCTAAAGACGAAAAAAAGGAGGGGAAAACCCCTCCTTTGCAAGCTTCAGCGCTGACCAGGATTCAGCCTGGCAAACCCAGCGTGTCGGCCCATACGTTCTTGGCCCACGATTCCATGTAAGCAAACTCGAGTTCGCTTTCCTCCTTGGAAACGCCACCGCCCTTCTGAGCGATCATTGCAGCCGGGGTAACCTTGCCATCGGCAGCAGTCTTCGCGGGTGAATAACGGAAAACTGTAGCGACGTGGAACGCAGTGCCTTCGGTGGATGCCGAGTAGCAGGTGTTGGTCACCACAGGCGCCGAGTCGGGTTCGCGGCCATTGAACATTTCCACAATGGCGGCGGCGGCCATCTTGCCGGTGTTGTTCGCCACCGAGCCGGATTTCGGGAAGTTGGTCAGGGTGGAGTCGCCCAGCACATGGACGTTCTTCACGGTCAGCGATTCGAAGCTGCGATAGTCGATCGGACACCAGGTGTTGGAGGAGTCGTTACGCACGCCCGCCATCTGGCAGATAGCGGCAGCACGCATCGGCGGCACCACGTTGATCACGTCACCCTTCACATCGTCGAACTCGGTGCCGACCATCATCTTGACCGGGTCGACCGAGCGCGGCATGTTGTTGGGGCGGTATTCGATCATGCTGTTGGCGGTACCGTAACCGTAGTGCTTGGTCCATGCGGCCAGGAAGAGACCTTTCTTGGAGGCGATGTCCGGGTTGCCATCAAGAATGATGATCTTGGACTTCGGCTTGGCTTTCTTCAGGTAGGTGGCAACCTGGCAGGCGCGCTCATAGGGGCCGGGCGGGCAGCGGTACGGGGCCATCGGCACCGACATGACGAAAGTGCCACCGTCTTGCATGGCTTCCAGTTGCTTGCGCAGGGTGGCGGTCTGAGGACCGGCCTTCCAGGCGTGCATGATGGTTTTCTGGGCTTCAGCGTTGTAACCCTCGACCTTGTCGAACATCAGTTCAATGCCACCGGCAAGAATCAGGCGGTCATAGCTGATGGTGGCGCCACCCGCGGTCTTGACCGTGCGGCCAGCGGTGTCGATGCCGGTGACGGTATCGGTCACCCAGTGATTGACGGCCTTCTTCAGGTAGTCATAGGTGAAGGTGATGTCTTCCATCTTGGTCAAGCCAGCCAGCACGCCGTTGGAGGTCGGGCAGGAAACGAAATTCGCATTCGGCTCAATGATGGTGACTTCGATTTTGGGTTCCCACATTTTCAGGTAGCGGGCACAGGTGGCGCCGCCAAAACCGGCGCCGACGATGACAACCTTGTAAGCCTTGTTGGTCGATGTGGTTGCACAACCGGTCAGCGCGCCAAGTGAGGCGGCGCCAGTAACACCGGCAGAAATTTTAAGAAATTCGCGGCGATCAAATGCCATGGTGTATCTCCTGTTGATGATTACTTGAGTGCAGCGAACCAGGCGCCAAGCTGTTCGAACTCAGCGTCGGTGTAACCCATGGCATGTTTCTGCATGACGGTGGCTGGGCGAGAGCCATCGCGGAAGGCTTTCATCTGATCAACAAAATAACCTTTCTCAAGGCCGGCCAGGCTTGGGATAGCGCCACGGCTCTTGCCATCCGGACCATGGCAGTAGGCGCAGTTGGCGGCCATAAATCGGGCTTTTGTATCAATGGCTTGCGCTGATGTAGCGCTTAAAGCGCCGAGGGCGCCAGCGAACATCAAGCTGATTGCGAGGGTTTTCTTCATGTCTTCCTCCAGGTTGGGACAAAAAACGACGGCATGCCGTCTTCCATGCTGAGCTGAAACCCTGGTGCGACCAAGAAAGTGTACTAAGTTGGCTTGAAAATCTTGACCAGGATCAACACCTTCAGCCATGTTTGCATGACGCTTTTATACCAGTCAACAAGCAAACTCTAATATTGGCGCGGCTTGGCGGGCTTTTTTCAGTTATTTCAGAAGATTTTTCGCGCCCATCGTCTGCGCCCGTTGGCGTTGCAGTTCAAGCGCCATTCTTTCCATATCGGCATCGTATGTCGGCTGGGTCCAGCCCCCCATTTGCGACAGCGCCAGATCGGCCAGTGCGTTGATCCAGACTGGACGATCATTCAATGCTGCAATGTAATGGTATTCACCGCCGCCGGCCTTGAGGAAGTCGGCTTTGCCTTCCAGCGCAATTTCTTCCAGGGTTTCCAGACAATCGGCGATGAAGCCGGGACAGATTACATCGACACGCCGCGTTTTTTGATGCCCCAGTTCTTCCAATGTCGCGGTGGTGTAGGGTTTCAGCCACTCGGCGCGGCCGAAACGAGATTGAAAGCTGACCCGGTATTGCTCCGGCTTGAGGTTCAACGCTTCAGCCAGCAGGCGGCCAGTGCGGTGGCATTCGCAGTGGTAAGGGTCGCCAAGATCAAGCGAGCGGCGTGGAATGCCGTGAAAACTCATCACCAGCACATCAGGTTGACCATGTTCAGCCCAGAAGGTTTGCACGTTTTGCTTAAGCGCGTTGATATAACCGGCATCGGCGTGGAAATGCTTCAGCGCGCGAATCTCGGGAGGATTGCGCTGGTGCAGCAGGCTCAGCCATGCCGCGTCAAGTGCCGAACCGGTGCTGCTGGCGGCATATTGCGGATACAGCGGCAACAGCAGAATGCGGTCGACGCCTTGCGCTTTCATCGCCTGGATCTGCGCGTCAACCGAGGGTTGGCCGTAGCGCATCGCATAGTGGACGACCATCGGTTGCGCGCTGCGGCGAGCCATTTCAGCAGCAAGCAAGTCGGCTTGGCGGGCGGTGAAATGCTTCAGCGGCGATCCTTCCGGACGCCAGATCGAGGCGTACTTTGCGGCTGATTTCTTTGGTCGGGTATTAAGGATGATGCCGTTCAGAATCAGCCACCAGATCAGACGCGGAATTTCCACAACGCGGCGGTCGGAGAGAAATTCCTTCAGGTAGGGCCGCAAGGCTTTTGCAGTGGGGGCTTCCGGGGTGCCCAGATTGATCAACAGAATGCCGGTGCGGGCGGCTTGGCCATGGCTGTAGGGCGGTTCGGGCTGGTAGAAGGGCATGCTGTTCTTTATCAGTGATAGGTCAGCGCATTGGAAAGCAGGCGCGCGGTGATGTCGACAATGGGAATGACGCGTTCATAAGCCATGCGGGTCGGGCCGATGACGCCGAGGGTGCCGACGACTTCGCCATTGGCTTCGTAGGGCGCAGCGATGACGCTGCATTCGTCCAGGCTGGCGACGCCGGATTCGGCACCGATGAACAGTTGCACGCCGTTGGCGGCATGGCCGACATCAAGCAGTTGCATCAATTCGGTTTTCTGTTCGAACAGGCCGAACAGTTCGCGCAGACGCACCATGTTGGAGGTGAGTTCCGGCGTGTTGATCAGATTGTGTTCGCCTGACAACACATATTCCTTGCCGACACCGCTGAATGCGTCGGTGCCGGCGGCGACCACCATTTCCATCAGCCGGCTGATATCCGACTTCAGTTCCGCCAGTTCGCTGGCTAGGCGGGGTTGTACTTGCTCGAACGAATGACCGGCAAAATGTTGATTGAAATAATTGGCGGCGCGGACCAGTTGATTGGGATCGTAATGACGGTCGGTGATGATGACCCGGTTTTGCACTTCACCGTCGGCGGTGACCATGATCAGCAAAATACGTTTATCGGACAGGCTGAGAAACTCGATCTGGCGCAGGCCGAGGTTGCGTCGCTTCGGAATCAGCACGACGCCGGCATAGGCGGTGAGTTCGGCGAGCAGGTGCGAAGCGGCGCTGACCAGGCGCTGCGGGTCGTCTGGGGACAAGGTGGTTTCGATTTGGCGAACCTGGCCTTGCTCGAGGGGCTTGACGGTCAGCAAGGTGTCGACGAACAGACGATAGCCGCGCGATGTCGGGATGCGTCCCGCCGAAGTATGCGGGCTGGTGATGTAGCCGCCTTCTTCGAGGTCGGACATGATGTTGCGAATCGACGCCGACGACAGGTTCAGGCCAGAATGCTTCGACAGCGTACGTGAGCCGATCGGCTGACCGTCTTCGATGTAGCGCTCAACCAAAAATTTGAGCAGGATGCGGGCGCGATCATTAAGCATGGCAGGAGATGATAACGGGATGGCTATAATTTCGCGCCATGAAAGCTGATTTCAAGACGATTGCTCTAGTAGGAAAATTCAACAGCCCGGGTAACTCCAGCTCGCTGTTGCGCTTGGCTGACTATTTGCGGCAGCGCGGGCATGAGGTGATTATTACGCCACATACCGCTGATTGCTGTCAGATCCGCGATTTCCAGGTGGTGACATTGAACGAAATCGGCCCGATGGTCGATCTCGCGATCATCATGGGCGGCGACGGCACCTTGCTCAACATCGCGCGCACGCTGGTCGATCACCGCGTGCCGCTGATCGGCGTCAACCAGGGACGCTTGGGCTTTCTCGCCGATGTTTCCATCGACACCATGTTTACCACTCTGGAAGACATGCTTTCCGGCCAGTATGTGGCGGAAGAACGCATCATGCTGGAGGCCAGCGTCGAGCGTCACGAGGATGTGCTGATCGCTTCCTATGCCTTCAACGACGTGGTGGTGAGCAAGAGTTCAACCGGCCGCCTGATTGAATTCGAGGTCTACATCGACAACCAGTTCGTCTATAGCCAGCGCGCCGACGGCCTGGTGGTAGCTTCGCCGACCGGTTCGACAGCCTACGCGCTGTCCTCCGGCGGACCGATCCTGCATCCAACGCTGGAAGCCGTGGTGATGGTGCCGATCTGTCCGCACACGCTTTCGGCGCGGCCGATTGCAGTCAATAGCCGGTCCGAGATCGAGATCAACCTGATTCATGCGGATGACGTTCGCGTCCACTTCGATGGTCAGCGTCACGCCGATTTGCAGATCGGCGATCGCGTCGTGATTCGGCGCGCCCACAACACCGTGCGCCTGCTGCATCCGGAAGGCCACAACTACTACGACACGTTGCGCCAAAAGCTGCATTGGGGCGAGAAGCTGTGAGAATCGCCGACTAACCATGCTGCTGTCCCTATCGATTTCCAATTTTGTGCTGGTCGAACAACTGTCGCTCGATTTCAGCGCCGGTTTTTCGGTGTTGACCGGCGAGACCGGCGCCGGCAAATCCATTCTGCTGGATGCCATTTCACTGGTTCTCGGTGAACGCGCCGATGCAAACGTAGTGCGTGAAGGCGCCGAGCGAGCCGAAATATCGGCTGAATTCGGCATCCCGGCTGACAGCCCCGTGATTGATTGGCTGACTGAAAATGATCTCGCCGGCGAGGAAGATGTTCTGCTGATGCGGCGTGTGATCGAGGTTTCCGGCCGCTCGCGCGCATTCATCAATGGACGCCCAGCCACCGCGCAGCAATTGAAGGCGGTGGGCGAATATCTGGTCGATATTCATGGCCAGCATGCGCATTACTCCTTGCTCAAAGCAACCGAACAACGGCGTCTGCTGGATGCTTTCGGGGGCGCTGCCGAGCTTGCCGGCGAGACCGCACGCGCTTATCGCGTCTGGCGGGAAACTTCGGTGCAGCGGGAAGCGGCGCAGAACCATGCTGGCGAACAGGACGCCGAGCGGGAACGCTTGAGCTGGATCGAGCAGGAACTCGCCAGCCTCGAGTTCAGCCTGGATGCCTGGCAAGACTTGCAGGAATCGCATCGGCGTCTGGCGCATGCCGCCGATCTGGCCACCGGCGCGCAAACTGCCAGCGATACGCTGGAGGCGGAAGAGGCGGGCGTACTGAATCGTCTGCGCGCCTTGCGCGGCAACCTGGCCGATCTGGCCGCGATCGATCCGGCGTTGTCCGAGCCGCTCGGCCTGCTCGAAAGCGCCACCGAAACCCTGCATGAAGCCGCACGCGAACTGAGCCGCTATGCCGATCGTGTCGATCTCGATCCGGAAGCGTTGAATCTGGCTGAACAGCGCATCACCGCGGTGCAAACTGCCGCGCGCAAGTTTCGCCTGCGGCCGGAAGAGATTCCCGAACATCTCGCCACCACTCGCAGCCAGTTGCAACAACTTGGCGCGGCTACCGATCTGGCCGCCCTGGCGGCGGCGGAACTGGCGGCGGAGAAAAACTATCGTCGACTGGCGCAATTACTATCGCAAAAACGCCTGGTTGCGGCGGGCAAGCTGGATCAGGCGGTCAGCGTCGCGATGCAGCAATTATCGATGCAGGGCGGCCGCTTCGAAACCGGCCTGGTCAATCGAGACGCCGCTGCGTTTGGCCTGGAAGAAGTCGAATTCCGCGTTTCGCCGCATGCCGGGCAGGGTGTCAAACCGCTCGCCAAAACGGCTTCCGGCGGCGAGTTGTCGCGCATTGGCCTGGCTTTGCAGACGGTGCTTTCGGGTACATCAGGCGCACCGACCCTGTTGTTTGACGAGGTGGATAGCGGCATCGGCGGCGGCGTCGCGGAAATTGTCGGTCGCTTGCTCGCTGAGTTGGGCGGGTCGCGGCAAGTGCTTTGTGTAACGCATTTGCCGCAGGTGGCGGCGCGCGCGGCGCGGCATTACCAGGTCAGCAAGCTGAATCGTGACGGGCGCGCCGTGTCACAAGTCGGTGTGTTGAGCCATCAACAGCGTATCGAGGAAATCGCGCGCATGTTGGGCGGCGTCAAGCTGACCGACGCGACACGCGCGCATGCCGAGGAAATGCTGGTCGTCGGATAGGGTTGCCGCAGTTATTTTTTGATCGTTTCTGTTTATTTCTTCTCGCGGTGCGGGCAATTCTTGCGTTCGCATTCAACGTACAGATGCAATGCATGTTCGGCCAGCTTGAAGCCATGTTTCTTCGCAATGGCATGCTGGCGACGCTCGATTTCTTCGTCGTAAAACTCTTCCACATGGCCGCATTGCAGGCAAAGCAGGTGGTCGTGATGGCCGCCCCGATTGAGTTCGTAAACCGCTTTGTCATTGTCGAAGTGATGCCGAATCAGAATGCCGGCATGTTCGAACTGGGTCAGCACGCGGTACACCGTGGCCAGACCGACATCGACGCTATCGCTCATCAACAGACGATACACATCGTCGGCGGTCAGATGACGCTGATCGGTTTGTTCGAACAGGGCGAGGATTTTCAGACGTGGACCGGTGACTTTCAGGCCCAGGGTCTTGAGTTGATCGGTGCTGGTCATGTTGGCTGTCGGCTATGAGTGGCGGAGTGATGCGCGCTATCATAGCGCGGCTTTCGACCTGACCAACTATTGACCCCGCTCATGCGCTTTTTTCCCTGGATACTTCTCGCTCTGTTGGCCGGTTGCGGCTCATTGTCCAACCCCATTGATCGCATCAAACCCCACAAGATCGACATTCCGCAGGGCAACGTCCTGACCCAAGCCATGCTCGACAAACTCAAGCCTGGCATGACGCCTTCGCAAGTGCGCTTCATTCTGGGCACGCCGCTGATCGTCGATCCCTTCCATAACAACCGCTGGGACTATGTTTACCGCCTGGAGAAGGAAGGCAAGCTGGTGGAAAACCGGCGGATTACGGTGATTTTCGAAGATGATCGCCTGAAGCTGTTGCAAGGCGATGTGTTGCCCAAACCTGATGTGCTGCCCAAGCCAGAACAACTGGATGGGAGCAAGAAATGATCAATGTTGCGATAGCTGGTATTTCCGGCCGCATGGGCCGCACCCTGCTGGAAGCGGTGCTCGCTGCGCCGGATCTGAAACTGCATGCCGCTCTCGATCGCGACGGCAGTGCCAGCCTCGACACGGATGCCGGTGCGCTGGTCGGCGCGTCGCTGGGGGTCAAGGTCAGCGCCGATGTGGCCACCGCGTTGATCGACGCCGATGTGCTGATCGATTTCACCCGGCCAGATGCCACATTGCATCACCTTGATGTCTGCGTCGAACGCAAGGTGGGCTTGATCATCGGCACCACCGGTTTCGATGCCGCTGGCAAGGCCGCGATCGAACAGGCGGCAAAACAGATTCCGATCGTGTTCGCGCCCAACATGAGCGTCGGGGTCAATCTGGCGCTGAAGTTGCTGGACATGGCGGCGCGCGTGCTGGATGACGGATTTGATATTGAAATAGTCGAAGCGCATCACCGCCACAAGGTCGATGCGCCTTCCGGCACCGCTTTGCGGATGGGCGAAGTCGTCGCCAACGCATTGGGGCGTGACCTGAATACCTGTGCCGTTTATGGCCGCGAGGGTGTCACCGGCGAGCGGGATGCGCGCACGATCGGTTTCGCCACCCTGCGCGGCGGCGATATCGTCGGTGACCATACGGTGATGTTTGCTGGCATCGGTGAACGTCTGGAAATCACCCACAAGGCGAGCAGCCGGATGACCTTTGCGCTCGGGGCATTGCGGGCGGCGCGGTTTCTTGCCAGCAAACGGAATGGGCTGTTTGATATGCAGGATGTGCTGGGCTTGAGGTGACTGTGCGAAACCTGCGGTTTTGTTCCAATGGCAGTGCCCTCTGTGGCATCACGCTGCTCTTGTCGTTGATCCTGCCGCCCGGTGTGGCTGGCGCAGTGGACGTGATTGCCAACAAGAGCGTTGCAGTGGATTCGCTGTCCCTGGCCTCAGCGCGCGCCATCTTTGGAATGCGACAGGTGAAATGGCCCGATGGCACACCCATCCGGGTATTCGTTCTGCCCGACGACCACGTCCTGCATGGTGCGGTCTGCAAGGAGCGCCTCAATATTTTTCCTTACCAGTTGCGCCAATCCTGGGATCGCCTGGTCTATTCAGGCATGGCTCAGGCGCCCAGCGAGGCAATGAGTGAAGAAGAGCTCTTAAACAAGGTGGCCGCCACCCCAGGCGCCATCGGCTATGTCAGGAAGGTCAAGGCCAATGATCCGGTCAAGATTCTCAATGTTGAATAAGTGGCGCCTGTGCTTATTCTGGGGGGCAGCTTTCTGGAGCTTGTCAGCCAGCGCTCAGGAACTCGCCGAAGGGGTCCAGGCGCATGGATTCCTGAGCCAGAGCGTTGTGCGTACCTCGGATAACAATGTCGGTGGCAACAGCGACGACGAACTGGCCTCAGATTTGCGTGAATTGGGCGTGAATCTATCCTGGCGACCTAACCCGGATTGGCTGATTTCCGGCCAGGCTCTGGCGCGCTGGGCGGGAGAAACGGACGAGGGCAGTTTGCGCTTGGACTACGGTTTCGTCGATCGCACCTTGTACAACAGCGGCGAGGCTCAGATCGGCGTGCGTCTGGGCAAGATCAAGAATCCCTACGGTTTTTTCAATACCACGCGCGACGTGGCCCAGACCCGGCCAGGTGTCATCATGCCGCAGTCGATCTATCTGGATCAGGTGCGCAATTTTTTCCTCGCAGCACCTGGTATCTCCCTTTACGGCAACGCTGACAGCGACCAAGGGGCGTTGTCCTGGCAGGTCAGCGCGATGCGGCCGGAAGTCGACGATGTCGATCTCGAGTACATGACGTTCCTGCGCGATCTGCCCGGCAAGTTCGCTGGCAGGAACTCCTGGCTCGGCCAGGTCATGCTGGATCGCGATGGCGGGCGTTGGCGCATGGGGGTATCCCTGGGCGAGATGAACATGCGCTATCAACCAGGCAGGAGTCCACCGTTAGATCTGCTGGGCGGCACGCATCGTCTGCCGACCTGGGTATTGTCGGTGCAGCATAACAGCGAGGATTGGACCTATACCGCGGAATACGCGCAAACCCAGGTGATCGCGCGAGACTACGGTTCGGCATTCGAAGACAACACGATCGAATCAGGCTACCTGCAGGCGACACGTCGCTTTGCCGATAGCTGGCAGGGGTATCTGCGTTACGACGTGCTTTATCTCGATCGTGACGATCGGAATGGCATGCAGTTCGCGAGTCCTCTCCCCGGCGCGCCGCCAGCGCACAGCAGGTTCGCGAAAGATTGGGTGGTCGGTGTGCGACGGGATCTCGACCGTCTGGCGCTCTCCGCCGAGATACATCATGTCGACGGCACCGCCTGGCTGGCGCGCGTTGACAACCCGGTAGCAGGCCTGGTTCGCAAGTGGGACATGCTGCTGCTGCAAGCTGCCTGGCGTTTCTGATGGCGAGCAAACTTGGCCGATCCCGGTTTTTCAGCATCCGGCTGCGTATTCTGCTGTTCGCCGGGTTGGCCCTGGTATTTGCTACAGCCGCCTTTACCTGGCTGGCTTTGCGTCAGTTGGACGAGCGGCAAAGCTTGGTGTTGGTCGAGGATCAGGCGCGTTCAGCCGACCTGGCGAGCCGTTTGTTTCAGCAACAATCTGCGCGCTTGCAGTCACTGGGAACCCTGGTCGCCGATTTGCCTGGTGTGCGTGCGGCCATGCGTAGTCGCGATCCGGTTGCTCTTGCGCGTGTGTTCGATCCATTCTGGTCCGATTTGAATCTGACGCATGGCCTTGACCGGGTGGCCTTCTTCGGCCCGGATAATATCGAGCTTGCCGAGTGGGGCATGGCCGATGTCGGAGCGCGTGCGAAGAAATTGGCGGTTGAAGCGGGTGTTGCTGAAACGCCGCAATACTGGCTGGAATGCGACGTCAAGTGCCTTTATACGACTGCGGTTCCGTTGGTCGAGGGCGGCCATTACCTTGGCGCCATTGTGATTGCCACCGGTTTGCAGGACATGGTCCTGGATTTCCGCCGGCTATCAGGGGTCGAGTTGGCAGTCATCGGGACCAGCGCGGGGTCGGAAACAGTGACTGGCGACAGAGTCAGTAAAGTTTTGTCGGTCAGTGGCGGCCGCGTGTATGAGGGGCTGGTGCGTTCATTGCCCCGCCAGCTTGTTAAAGGTCAGGTAATCGAGTTGACGCGCGATTACCGACATTTCCGGCTTTATCACTTCGCGGCGCCGGCCCCGGGCGATGGCGGCACCCGCTTTCTGGCGATTAACGATGTCACCGCCGATTGGCGGGAAATGAACGATTCGGTGCGCTCCAGTCTTGCGTTGGGAGGCGTCATTCTGGTTCTCGCTTTGGGCCTGCTCTACTTCTTGCTGCGCCCGACGATGAACCGTTTGCGGCAGGCGGTTACCGCTTTGCCGTTATTGGGTGAAGGGCGATATGACGAGGCGCGCGATGCCTTTCATTTGCCGCCACAGTCATTGCATTTTCGCGACGAAGTCGATGATCTGGCCGAGTTGACTTACGCGCTGGCCAACTCGCTGGAACAATTGCATGCCGAGTCGCGAAACCACGCCGCGTCGTTGAGCGCCCAAGCGTCGCAACTTGAAAAAGAGCGCGATTTCGTCGCCGGCCTGCTCGATACCGCCCCGGTTTTGATCCTGACTTATTCCCTGAATGGCCGGATACGCCTGTCCAATGCGTATGCGGTCCGTAGTTTCGGCCTCCGCGGTGACAAATTGCTGAGCCGCTCTTTCATGGATGTTTTCATGAATGGCATACAGGCTGAATCGCATGCCATTCTGCTGAACAACCTGAAGCCAGGCGAGGTGCCGCACAGCGAGGGCAGCTTCGAACACGAAGATGGCGTTTTGCATGATGTCATCTGGTTCCATTCCTGCCTTGAAGATGACGCCGGTGAACGGCTTTTCCTGTCGGTCGGACTTGAGGTCACCGAGTACCGCAAGGTTGAACGCAATCTGCGTCTGCTTTCCGAACATGACAGCGTCACCGGTCTGCTCAACCGACGCGTTTTCAAGCGTGAATTCGATGCCATGCTGGTCGCGGGTGGTCAAGGCATGTTGATGGTGTTCGATATTGATGAATTCAGATCGGTGAATGAGAGCGGCGGCCATGAAGGGGGTGATTACGTGCTCGCCGAGTGCGCTCGTTATATTCAGAATCTGCATCCACAACCGGTGCTCGCAGCACGTCTGGGCGCCGATGACTTTGCTGTGGTGCTGAGCGGCATCAGCCCGGCTGAAGCGATTGTCATGGCGCGCGGCTTGAACCATGGTTTGCCCACCACCAATCTGGAGACCGCCACCGCCGTCATGACCCGGATGCGCATTACAGCCAGTGTCGGATTGGTGATGTTTCCAGAACATGGCGGCAGCGCTGATGTTTTGTTGGCAAACGCCGAGATCGCACTCGCCCAGGCTCGCGTCAAGGGGCATGGATCGTGGCATCTCTACACGCTGGACGATCCTTACCGGGAGGCGGCGGGACGTCGTGCCTACTGGCGCGAACAAGTCGAGCGCGGCCTCGACGAGGCGGCTTTCGTCATGCATTTTCAGCCGATTCAACACATCGACAGCGGCCACATTGGACATTACGAAGCCTTGATTCGGCTCAACGGACAGGATGGCAAACTGATTCCGCCCGTCATGTTCATCGAGGTCGCCGAAAGTACCGGCCTGATTCGACGCATCGACCGCTGGGTGATCGAAACCGTGGTCGCTTTCGTCGCCCGACAAGCGCCGGAGATCAAGATTGCACTCAACCTTTCCAGCCGCAGTTTCGATGACGATGTCGCCTTTGAAACCATGCAGGCGGCGCTGGCGCGGCATAACGTGACGGGAGATCGTTTATTGCTGGAAATCACCGAAACCGCAGCGCTGGCGAATTTGTCCAGCGCCATCCGCATCATGGGCAAACTGCGCGGACTCGGTTGCGCCTTCGGCCTGGACGATTTCGGTGTTGGCTACAGTTCGTTCCAGTACCTGAAGGAATTGCCGTTCGACTTCGTCAAGATTGATGGTTCCTTCGTCAAAGGCCTGACCCAAAGACCGGACGACGTGGTGTTCGTCAAGGCGCTGAATGATGCGGTGAAGGGTTTCGGCAAGGAGACCATCGCCGAGTTTGTCGAGGACGAGGCGACGCTGAATATCCTGCGTGAAATCGGCGTCGATTACGCCCAGGGTTATCTGATCGGACGGCCCAGCCCGGTGTTGTTGCAGGCGCATCTGAAAAATGCGTAGGGTGCGCCGTGCGCACCATTGTGCGTGGATCGGTGCGCACGGCGCACCCTACGCGAGCAGACAACCTGGTTGAAGTAAGTTTTACCCCTTGAAGCTGGCCTGCTTGGCCTCATAACCATCCCCTGTTTTCAACAAGGGAAAGTGGACCATGAGCGAAATTGTTAACGAAAAAGTCAGCGAAAGCGTCAAGGAAACCCTGGGCTTCCAGGCCGAGGTGAAGCAACTCCTGCAACTGATGATCCATTCCTTGTACAGCCACAAGGAAATCTTCCTGCGCGAATTGATCTCGAACGCTTCCGATGCCGCCGACAAACTCCGCTTTGAAGCGTTGACCGATCCTGCGCTGTTTGAATCCGACTCCGAATTGAAAATCAAGGTCAGCGTCGACAAGGACGCCAAAACCATCACCATCCGCGACAACGGCATCGGCATGAACCGGCAGGAGGTGATTGAACATATTGGCACCATCGCCAAATCCGGCACGCGCGAGTTTTTCAGCAAGCTCAGCGGTGACCAGAAGAAAGACGCGCAACTGATCGGCCAGTTCGGCGTCGGTTTCTATTCCAGCTTCATCGTCGCCGACCGCGTCACGCTGACCACCCGCCGCGCCGGTTTGACGCAGGAACACGGCGTGCGCTGGGAGTCGGAAGGTGCCGGCGAGTACACGCTGGAAACGGTCGAAAAAGCCGATCGCGGCACCGAGATCACGTTGCACATGAAGGCCGACGAAGCCGAATTCCTCGACGCCTGGCGTCTGAAATCGGTGATTCGCGAGTACTCCGACCACATCGCGATTCCGGTCGAATTCATCGGCGAGAAGGACGCCGAAGGCAATGACGCGGTGGAAACCGTCAATCGCGCCAACGCACTTTGGACGCGCTCGAAAAACGACATTACCGAGGAGGAATACAAGGCGTTCTACAAGCACGTCGGCCACGACTACGATGACCCGCTGGCCTGGACCCACGTCAAGGTCGAAGGCCGCCAGGATTACACCGCGCTGCTGTATGTGCCGGCGCACGCCCCGTTCGATTTGTGGGACCGCGACGCCAAGGCCGGCGTCAAGTTGTACGTCAAACGCGTGTTCATCATGGAAGACGCGCGCAAGCTGATGCCGTCCTACCTGCGCTTCATGCGTGGCGTGATCGATGCCGCCGACCTGCCGCTCAACGTCTCGCGTGAAATCCTGCAAGAGACACGCGACATGGAAATGATTCGCGGCGGCTGTGTGCGCAAGGTGCTCGACCTGCTCGACGACCTGGCCGAGAACCGCAAGGAAGATTACGCCAAGGTCTGGGAACACTTCGGCCGCGTGCTGAAGGAAGGCGTCGGCGAGGATCAAGGCAACAAGGAACGCATCGCCAAGCTGCTGCGCTTCCGCACCTCCACGGTCGATGAAGAATCGGTGACGCTGGCCGATTACATCGGTCGCATGAAGGAAGGCCAGGACAAGATTTATTACCTGACTGCCGAGACGCTGGCCGCCGCCAAGGCCAGCCCGCATCTGGAAGCGCTGCGCAAGAAGGGTGTCGAAGTCATTCTGCTGGCCGACCGCGTCGATGAATGGCTGGTTGGCAACCTGTTCGAGTTCGACGGCAAGTCCCTCGCTTCGGTCGCCAAGGGTCAGGTGGATCTGGCTTCGATCAAATCCGCCGAGGGTGAAGAGCCGGCTGCCGATGCGCCCAAGGCGGAGGAAGCTGCGCCGCTGCTGGAACGGATCAAGGCCGCGTTGGGCGAGCGTGCCAAGGATGTCCGCGCCAGCAATCGATTGGTCGAATCGCCAGCTTGTCTGGTCGCCGATGATGGCGATCTGAATGGCAATCTGGCGCGCATGCTGAAATCGATGGGCCAGGCGGTGCCGGAATCGACACCGATCCTGGAAGTGAATCTGTCGCATGCGTTGATCAAACGCCTGGAGTCCGAGAGTTTGGCAACTGATGCAGGCGCGCGTTTCGACGAACTCGCCGGCTTGCTGATGGATCAGGCGGTGCTGCTCGACGGCGGCCAACTGGCCGACCCGGCCGGCTTCGTCAAGAGGATAAACGGCCTGCTGTTCGGTTGAGCGTTTAGCTTTATCCTTGGGGCTGGCATCGGTGCGTGATAAGCGCGCCGAGTCAGTCCCTTTCCTTTTGAGGAGTCGCCATGCCGATGAATCGCCGTCATTTCCTGATCGCCGCCGGCGCTGGCGCAAGCGCGCTGAGTCTCGGCCTGAACGCGGGGCCAAATATCGCCAGGTCGCGGCCGAAGGTGGTGATTGTCGGCGCTGGTTTTGGTGGCGCGGCTTGCGCCCGATATCTGAAATTGTGGGAACCCCGGGTCGAGGTGACGTTGATCGAGCCGAACCCGCAGTTCGTCTCCTGCCCGATGTCGAACACGGTGATCGCTGGGTTGAACCCGCTGGAAGACATCACCTTCCCGTATCAATACTTGAAAGCTGTTGTCGATCAATTCGTGCCGGACAGCGTGACCGCGATCGACCCGGTCAAGCGCAAGGTCAGCACGCGCGGCGGTCACAGCTTCAGCTACGACCGATTGGTCCTCGCGCCCGGTGTTGAACTGATGTTCGATCAGGTGCGGGGTTATGACGCGGAAGCGCAAAAAAGTGTGCTGCATGCGTGGAAAGCCGGATCGCAAACCGCGGCATTGCGTCGGCAACTGGAGGCGATGCCGGATGGCGGTGTGTTTGTCTTGTCGATGCCGATGGCGCCATTCCGTTGTCCGCCGGCGCCGTATGAGCGGGCCAGCCTGATCGCCAATTACTTCAAAAAGGCCAAGCCGCGCAGCAAGATCATCCTGCTTGATGCCAACGACGACATCATCTCGAAGAAAGCGCTGTTCACCACGGCCTGGAAAAAGCACTACGGTTTTGGCACGGAGAACAGCTTGATCGAGTACCGATCGAACAACCAAGCCAGTTCGCTGGATGCTTCGACGATGACCCTCAGTACCGATTTCGATGATGTGAAAGGCGATGTGATCAATCTGATTCCGCCCATGCGCGCTGCCGCGATCACCGGTTTGATTGGCGCGCGCACCGGCGATGTTGGCAAAAACGGCGGCACCTGGTGTCCGGTGGATTACCGCACGATGGAGTCGACCGAGGTGCCCAACGTGCATATTCTGGGTGATTCGATTCTGTCGAATCTGTCGAAAGCCGGCGCGCTGGCCAACAACAGCGGCAAGCTGTGCGCGTCAGCACTGGCGGAAATTTTCAACGGTCGCCAACCCGATCCGGCGCCGGTGGTCACCAGCACCTGCTATTCCGCCAGCAGCGATCACACCGCTTTTCACGTCGCCACCGTATTCCGCTTTCAACCGGCCGACAACAGCATGGAAGTGCAGCCCGGCAGCGGTGTCTCGGAACGGGAAGGCGAGAATGAATTTGCCATGATGCTGGGTTGGGCGAAGAACATCTGGGCCGATACGCTGGGCTTGCCGCCGGAATACCGGTTTGGCAGCCGGCTCTGAGGCGTTTTTCAGCGTTTCAGTAGCTTGATTTTTCGGTCCACAGTTCGGCGGTAAAGCGCACCACCCGGTTACGACCGGTCTGTTTGGCGTGGTAGAGCGAGACATCGGCGAACTTGAGCGCTTGCCAGAAGGCGGCGCTGTCGTCGGGGAAGTCGGCGACGCCGATGGAGATTGTTTTCTGCAGCACGATGCCGCCGGCGATGGGGACTTTCAGCGCTTCCACCGCGATACGGATGTTCTCCGCCACTTGCATGGCGGCATCGGCAGCGGTGTCCTGCAGCAGAATCAGAAACTCCTCACCGCCGTATCGAATCACGAAATCCGAGGCGCGCACGGCTTGGCGCAATGTTTTGGCCAGCGCCTTCAGTACGGCATCGCCCGCATCGTGACCATGGGTGTCGTTGACCACTTTGAAGAAGTCCAGGTCGAGCATCAGGATGGCCAGATGCGACTTGCGTCGCTGCGTGGCCGCCAGCAAGGTTTCCAGGTATTCCTCCAAAAAGCGACGATTATTGAGGCCGGTCATCGGATCGCGCAGATTGGTTTCACGCAGGCTTTCCATCAAGCGCTTCGACTCCAGCACCGGCGCCGCCTCGCGCAAGTACACATTGATGAATGGAATAGTGGCCCGGACCATCGCCTCGTTCGACTGCGGAACCACGATCTGCAGGACGTTGCCGACCGACCCGGACTGCATGATGGGCAGGCAGATGTGGCTGCGCTCCAACGCTTCTTCAGGCGGTTGAAAGGCATAGCAGATGCCGGGGTTGGCGACGCCGTCGACGGGGTGGCCGGTTCGCAGCGCTCGGCACGCTTCCGCCCGGATCAAAATCTCAGGATTGCACCAACGGCACTGCGCGCTGGGCTCGCCATCGACCAGCAAGGGCGCCATTCGGTTCTTGCCGCTTTCCACTTCATAGAAACTGAATTCATCGATCATGAATTCGTCGCGCAGGATGCGCGCCAGGCGGCCATGAATTTCAGCGCGCGTTTCATCCTCTTCGATCGCCTGTTTGAAATGCGAGGCCTTGACCAGGATCTCCACCATTTCGACAGTGGCCTTGAGCTGGTTCTCCCCATGCACCGGTTTGCGTTCGATCAGTCGGGCGACACTTTCGGAAATCTGGCCCAAGCCATCGCCGAGAAACCGCATCAAGCGATTCAGATTCTGCGCGATGTTGCCGATCTCATCGCGGGTGCGCGGCAGCACCTGACTGGTGAAATTCCCCCCCTGGGCAAGTTCGACAGCGAGTTCCACATCGCGTGCCGTAGCCGAGATGGGACCGATCAGGCGCCGCAACAGATACCAGGCGAGCAAGGCGAAAATGACCACCACCGCCACAATACCGGCCACTGTGACCAGCGCGCGCCGCTTCAGATGATCGATGGAAAACGTGATGCTGACCGCGCCAAGTACCGCGCCGTCCTTCACCTGATGGCATTGCAAGCAGTTGGGAATGCCGTGTGCGGTGGCGATATAGGGAATGGTGCCGCGAAACAGCACTTCACCGCCAGCTTCCTCCAACACGTAGGCAGGCTGCTTTGACATCATGACCTCGCGCTCTACCGCGTCAATGGCGACTTCGCGCGCCGTGCCTTCGCCGTATTGCTGCACGACATGCTCTGAACGCACCACCCGTGCCGACTTGAAGCCTTCAACCTCCTTCAAGCGGCCGAGAAAGCCCTCGCGGCGATCAATCACGCCATGCAACATCTGCTCTGTCAGATTCACACGAACGATCTCCGCCGCCGCCCGCACATGTTCTTTCGCCGTGGTGAGGGAATACTGGCGAAATGAATACAGGCTGAACAGCGTCAACGTCAGCACCAGCACGGCGGCAAGGATTGCGGCGAAAAAGGTCACTTTTTTATTCAGATTCATGCGATATCTCCATTCATATCAATTACGTATGGATTTGCTTACCAGGCTTGCGCGCCAAACATCATTTTGCGTGCGAACAGGGTTTTCAGCGGTGGCGCCAGATCGAGCAGGAGCAAGGCGGCGCCGCGTGCATGTTTGAGCAGAAAACGATCATTCGAGAAGGATTCGACCAGGATGTCGGTCATCAGGCTGCCCCCGGCAATGTCGAACTGGCGGGTTTTTTCGTAGCGCCGGGTGGCGGCGGCTTCGCCCAATTGCTGGCGGGGCGTGTCGAGCAGGGTTTCGGCGAGTTTCCAGGCATCGCGCAGACCGAGATTGAAACCTTGCCCGGCGACCGGGTGCAGCGTGTGGGCGGCGTTGCCGATGCGGACAATGCGCGGCGAGGCCGAGGCGGCGGCGAGCGCCAGTTTGAGCGGATAAGCGGCACGCCGGCTGGCGGCGAGAAAACGGCCTTGGCGATCGCCGAATGCGGTCTGCAACTGAGCCAGAAACGCTGCGTCCGACAGTGCCAGACGTTCTTCCAGTTGGGCGTTCGGCGTGGTCCAGACCAGGGCGTAATCCTCGCCCAGTGGCAATAGCGCAATCGGGCCGTCCGGCGTGAAACGCTCGAAGGCGCGGTGCTTGTGCGGCTGTTCGGTCTGCACCTTGCAGACGACGGCGGATTGGCCGTAATCCTTGTTCTGACGCAGCGCCGACGGCAGGCTTTTGCCGCCTTCCGACAGCACCACCAACCCGGCGGTGAGCATTTCCTCGCTGCCGTCGTGTTGATAGCCGACCATGCCGTAGCCGGCGGTCGCCTTGACGGTGGTAACACGCGCGCCGGTCAGGATGGTCGCGCCGCAGTTTTCCATTCGCGCCGACAAAGCCGCATGCAGATCGCCGTATTCAGCGACATAACCCAGCGCCGGCGAGTCGACATCCTGCGCGGTCAGCACGGCGCTGCCGAGGCTGCCACGTTGCGATACATGAATGCTTTCGATGGCGGTGGCGTGTGCTGCCAGAGCCTCCCACGCGCCCAGACGTTGCAGGATCAAATGCGCGCCTTGCGACAGGGCAAGGGCACGCGGGTCACGGGCGGGGGCTTCGCTTTTTCGCCCTACAGAATTTGTCTGCGCTTCCAGCACCGCGACGGATAGCCCCGAGCCTTCCAGGCCAACGGCCAGCGCGGCGCCGACCGGACCGCCGCCGACGATGGCAATATCAACGTGTTGCATGGCGCATGACCTCTTCAATGTCGGCGATCGATTTGGGGGCGGCTGCCGTCAGGACGTGACAGCCATTTGGGGTGACTGCGACGTCGTCTTCAATGCGAATGCCGATGTTCCAGAACGATTTCGGCACCTCTTCCGATGGCCGAATATACAAGCCGGGTTCAACGGTCAGCGTCATGCCGGTTTGCAGCGCGCGCCAGTCGGGCTTGCCATCCTTGCCAGCGATTTTGTATTCACCGACATCGTGCACATCCCGACCCAGCCAGTGACCGGTTTTGTGCATATAGAACGGCTTGTAGGCTTCCTGTTCGATCAGTCCGCCGAGTTCGCCATCCAGCAGTTTCAGATCGCGCAGTCCCTGGGTGAGGACGCGCAGCGCAGTGTCATGCGGCGTATTCCAGGTGTTGCCCGGTTTCACCGCGTCGATGGCGGCGAGCTGCGCGGCAAGCACGATTTCATACAGGTCGCGCTGCGGTGCGCTGAAACGGCCGTTGACCGGGAAGGTGCGGGTGATGTCGGCGGCGTAGCCGTGGTATTCGCCAGCGGCATCGATCAGCAATAAATCGCCGTCATGCAGCGGTTGGTCATTGGTGACGTAGTGCAGCACGCAGGCATTGGCACCGCCGGCGACGATCGAGGTGTAGGCGGGCGCCTGACAGCCGCCCTTGCGGAAGTGATAAAGCAATTCCGCCTCGATTTCCCATTCGCCCATGCCAGGCCGGCAGGCTCGCAGCGCGGCCAGATGACCCGCGGCGGAAATGTCGGCGGCGCGCTGCATCAGGTCGAGTTCGTGGGCATCCTTGAACAGCCGCATCTCGTCGATGATGGCGCGTGCATCGAGCAGGGTCGTGGGTGCGCTGACGCCGGTGCGGGCCTTGCTGCGCACCGCGTTCAGCCAGCCCAGCATGCGTGCATCCCAGGCCGGGTCGAAGCCGATGGCGTAGTGCAACGACGGCTGGTTTTCCAGCAGTTTGGGCAGTTCTTCATCCAGTGCGTTGTAGGCGAAGGTGGCGTCGAAACGGAACAGTTCTCGCGCGGCTTCCGGGCCGAAACGAAAGCCGTCCCAGATTTCGCGTTCCATATTCTTTTCGCGGCAGAACAGGATGTGTTCTGGTGGGATTGTGTCCGAATCACCGGCGATCAGAACCAGCACCGCTTCCGGTTCCGGAAACGCGGTCAGGTAATGGAAATGGCTGTCGTGGCGATAAGGGAAATGCGCATCGCGGTTGCGAATGACTTCCGGCGCGGTGGCCAGAATCATCACGCCGGCGCCCATTTTTTCGATGATGCGGTCGCGACGGGTGCGGTGAATAGCGATGTCAGGTTGCATCAGGTTGTCTCGCTTGATTAAGTTCATCATCAAGAGACGCAAGCCGCGCCGGGGTTCCCACGTCTTCCCAGCGGCCCCTGAAATGCGACCCCGTCACGCTGCCTTTATCCATGGCGGCTTTTAACAAGGGCGCCAGCTTGGCTTTGTCACCCTTGACAATGTTGGCAAACAGTTCGGGCCGATAGCAGCCGATGCCGGAGAAAGTCAGTTTCGGCTGCGGGCTGACCTTGCCCTCAATGATGGAGAAATCGCCGCCCGGATGTTGTGGTGGGTTGTCGACCAGAATCAGGTGGGCGCGGTGACTCGGGTTGGACGTCATGTCGGCCAATGCAGACAGGACGCTGGCGTAGTCGAATTCGGCGTAGACATCGCCATTGGTCACCAGAAACGGCGCCTCACCGAGCAAGTCGCGCGCGTTGGCGATACCGCCAGCGGTTTCCATCGGTTCGGGTTCGCGGGAATACTGGATGCGCACGCCGAACGCCGCGCCATCGCCAAGGGTGTCTTCGATCTGCTGGCCGAGGTGAGCGTGGTTGATCACCAGGTCGGTAAACCCGGCGGCACGAAGACGTTCGATCTGCCAGACGATGAGCGCTTTGCCACCGGCTTCCAGCAAGGGCTTCGGTGTGTGATCGGTGAGCGGACGCATGCGCTCGCCGAGACCGGCGGCGAGGATCATTGCCTTGAAAGGGAAGGGCGGCATCAGAACGTGTAGCCGGCTTCAGCCTGCTTGCCTTCGACGGCGTCAAGCAGGCGCAGGAAATCTCCCAGACCGTTGTAGCGGTTGCAGGCGCGGCGCAGATAGTCCATCACCAGCGGCATGTCCTTCAGATAGCCGGTCTTGCCATCGCGATGGCAAAGTCGGGCGAAGATGCCGAGCACTTTGATATGGCGCTGGACGCCCATCCATTCGAAATCGCGATAGAACTCGCCGAAGTCGGCATGCACCGGCAAACCGGCTTTGCGGGCGGCTTGCCAGTAGCGCACCAGCCAGTCGAGCACGCGATCTTCGTCCCAGCGGATGTAGGCGTCCTTGTAGATCGAGGCGAGGTCGTAGGTGATCGGGCCGTAAACCGCGTCCTGGAAGTCGAGCACGCCAGGGTTGTCACCGTTTTTTTCAGCCTCGGTCAGCATCAGGTTGCGCGAATGCCAGTCGCGATGCACATATACCTGCGGCTGCGCCAGATTGTTGGCCAGGATGCGCTGAAAGGTCTGATCAAGCACGATCTGCTGGTCGGCATCAAGCTGGAGGTTCAGATGACGATTCAGGTACCAGTCGGGAAACAGCTTCATTTCGCGCGTCAGCAGTTCGGTATCGTAAGGCGGCAGGTCGCCCGGCTGGCTGGCGAGTTGTATCTTGATCAGGCTGCTGTTGGCGTCGAGATAAAGACGGTCAGCACAACCTAGATCTGCTTCCAGTGCGGTCAGATAAGTGGTGTCGCCAAAATCGGACAGCAGCAAAAAACCTTCCGCCAGATTTTCCGCCAGGATTTCCGGCGTATTGGCGCCGGCCGCGCGGAACAGGCGGGCGACATGGACGAAGGGTTTGCAATCTTCATGACTCGGCGGTGCGTCCATCACGATGTAATTGCGTGTTTCGCAACGGGCGCGGAAGTAGCGGCGAAAACTGGCATCGGCGGAAGCCGGTTGCAAATCGAGCAGGGGGGCGGGGAGAACCGTACGAATCCAGGCGGTCAAACGTTCCAGGCGTTCCAAAGCTATAATCCGTCGCTCAAAAAAACCCGCGAATTCTATCATTCCCCCCATGCCGCCCGCCGCGCCTCGTGCTGTTCCCCCCTTTGCGCGCCTGCTTTTGCCTCTTTGCCTGACGGCGGCCTGTATCGAAGCCTTCGCGGCGACAGGCGTCATGGAACCGGCCGCGCAACTCAAAAGCAGCACCCATCTGACCCCTGCCGGCAGGACTGTATCGCCTGGCCCCACTTTTTTTGAAGCTGACCGCATCCAGGGGCATGATCAGCGCGAACTGATTGCCGATGGCAATGTGATGATGCACAACGCGCGCGAGCGGTTGCAGGCGGACTCGATTCGTTATGACACTTCCTCTGATCTTGCCGAGGCAAACGGGAATGTGGTGTTCATGCGCGACCAGGATCGGATCCAGGGCAGTTCGTTGAAACTGAAACTGGCTGCGCGTCTTGGCGAGATGCAGGACGTGCGCTTCCGGCTTCAAGGTCAAGATGCCAAAACGGTGCATGGTGAAGCTGCAAGCCTGATTTTTGCGGGTCCGGATGTATATCGGATGAAGGATTCCTCATACACCACCTGTGCGCCTGACAATCCGGACTGGCAACTGATGATGGACGATCTTCAGCTTGATTTCGTTCACAGTCTTGGCTCTGCGCGTAATGTGAAGGTGCGGTTTCTTGATACGCCGATTCTCTACACGCCCTGGATCGATTTTGCGTTGGATGACCAGCGCAAGAACGGTTTTCTGTCGTCGACCTATGGCGCTTCTGATGCCCGCGGCCTGGAGTTGATGATGCCGTGGTACTGGAATATTGCGCCCAACCGCGATGCCACCATTACGCCGCGACTGATGACCAAGCGTGGTTTGCAGATCGGGGGCGAATTTCGCTATCTGGAACCGAAATACAGTGGGGAATTAGAGGGCGAATACCTGCCGAATGATCAGGTAGCTGGCAGCAACCGGCATCGGGTTCGCTTCAGCCATCGGCAGACATTCGATGCCAACTGGTTCGGCTCGATGGAATATCAAAATGTGTCGGACGATAGTTACTTCTCCAATCTGTCGAGCCAGGCCAAACTGACTTCACAGGTCAATCTGGTGCGCCAGGCCAACCTCCGCTACAACGGCGGCTGGTGGCAAGCGAGCGGACTGGTGCAAAGCTTCCAGACGTTGCAGGACCCTTCCGCCGCGCTGGTTGTTGAACCTTACAGCCGACTGCCGCAACTGACGCTGACCGCATCGCGTGATATCAACTGGGGCAACAAGGGCGTTGATCAGGCCGCTATTGCACCCGGCATGCGGTTTGATTTCAGCAGTGATCTGGTTTACTTCGACCATCCCGGTGACAGTCGGGTCCAGGGCGCGCGCGCGCATGCCAACTCCAGCTTCAGCTTTCCGATCCAAACGCCGTACTCGGTGGTGACGCCGCGGCTGGGTTGGTATCTCAGCCACTATGCACTGGACGATTCAACACTCAACCTGCCGGATAGCCTGGGCAATACCGGTTTTGCCGATACAACCCGCAGTCTGCCGATGTTCAGCCTGGACTCCAGCCTGATGCTTGAGCGCGACTGGCAACTCTTGGGCAAGAACTACACCCAGACGCTCGAGCCGCGGGCGTATTACGTTTACATCCCCTACAAAGACCAGTCGCAGATACCGGTTTTTGACAGCAGTTCGCGGGATCTCTCGTTAGACCAGTTGTTTGGCGAGAACCAGTTCATCGGCGTTGACCGTATCAATGATGCGAATCAGCTCACCCTGGCGGTGACGTCGCGCGTGCTGGATTCGGATAGTGGCGCTGAACGATTTCAAGTCACGCTGGGACAACGCTATTACTTCACCGATCAGCAGGTGACGCTATCCGGTCCGGCTAAGTCGGCAAATTCGACTGAACTGCTTGCGCTAGCCAGTGGTCAGATCAACGCCAGATTGAGGTTGAACGCCGGCATTCAATTCGATACCGGTGAGCGCGAATTGACCAAGGCCAACCTCGGCGGTGCCTGGCGCTATGGCCCGGGACGTTTGGTCAACGCGGATTACCGCTATACCCGCGATTCCCTGGATCAGATCGATGTCTCATTTCAGTGGCCGCTGGCCCCCAAATGGTTCGGTTTGGGTCGACTCAACTATTCGATCCGCGATGCGAGTCTGGTCGAAGGTCTGATTGGCTTCGAATACAACCCTGGCTGCTGGTCGCTGCGCGGTGTCATGCAACAACTGGCGACGACGGAGGCGACTAACACCAGCGCCTTCTTCCTGCAACTCGAATTGCGTGGCCTGACCAAACTTGGCCCCAATCCGCTCGATGTCCTGAAACGGAGCATTACCGGCTATGCCCAAAGTAGCGAAATACCTGAATAAGTCGCGGCGAGTCGCGGCGAATATCCTGTTTGCAGTTGGATGCGCCTTCGCCTGGCAAGGCGGCGTCAGCGCCGCGCCAATCGAAATCGATCGTATCGTCGCGGTGGTCAACAACGCGGTGATTACCGAGTTCGAACTGAAGACCCGGGTCGACCAGGCGGTGGCTCAGCTGGCCGGACAAAAGACGGCGCAGCCGCCGCGCCGCCTGCTGGAAAAACAGTTGCTTGAACGCATGATTACCGAGAAGGCGCTGATGCAGGTGGCGGAAGACACCAACATCCGCTTTGAAGGCTTGGCGCTCGATCGCGCAATCGCTCGCGTCGCCCAGGGCAACAAAATGACGCCGGAAGGCTTCCGCAAAGCGCTGGAAGCCGAAGGCGCCGACTTCAATGCGTTTCGCGAACAGATTCGCACCGAGATGACGATTGCGCGTTTGAAAGAACGCGAGGTCGATAACCGGCTGGTGATTACCGATGCGGAAATCGACAACTTTCTGGCCAACGCTTCGCAAGTCAAGGATCAAGTCGATGAGTTCAGACTCGCTCATATCCTGGTGTTGTCGCCGGAAGGCGCGAGCCCGGAAAAACTGGCCGAGCTGAAGGAAAAAGCCGAAAAAGCGCTGCGCGAACTCAATGCCGGTGCGGATTTCGTGCAGATTTCAGCAGCCTATTCCGACACCCAGAACGCGGTGCAGGGCGGTCTGCTTGGATGGCGCAACGAAGGCCAGTTGCCCAGCCTGTATTCCGCCGCACTGCGCGACATGAAAGCGGGAGATGTGTCGCCGGTGCTGAAAAGCGGCAACGGTTTCCACATCCTCAAGTTGCTCGATAAACGCGGCAAGAATGTGCTGACCGTGATCAAGCAAACACATGCCCGACACATCCTGGTCAAAACCAATGAAGTGGTAAACGACAACGACGCGAGAAACCGCTTGCGGCTGCTGAAGGAACGCATCGAGAACGGCGCCAAGTTCGAGGAGCTGGCCAAATTGCATTCCGATGACCTCTCCGCCAGTCGCGGCGGCGACCTCAACTGGCTGAACCCGGGCGATACCGTGCCCGAGTTCGAACGCACGATGGACGGCCTGCAACCGAATGAAGTCTCGCTGCCAGTGCAATCTCCGTTTGGCTGGCACCTGATTCAAGTGCTGGAGCGGCGCGATCAGGACATCACCGAAGAACGCAAGCGGCTCGATGCGCGCCGCGCCATCCGGGAACGGAAATCTGAGGAGGCGTTTGAGGATTGGGTACGTCAGGCGCGTGACCGGGCCTATGTCGAATACCGTCTGGAAGACTGATGGCAATTGAGGCCAGCTTGCTCTGGCAAAGCAAGCTGGCCAGCCATTGTGATCGCTTGCTGGTGGCCGACAGCGCCTTGCTCGCTGATGGGCGCTGGGCACGAGCGGCGGAGCCGGTGCATGACGTGGAAAATGCCAGCGTTGAACTCGACGCCATGCCTTGGCTGCAACCTGCCGGGCAAACGGTTGTTGAACTTCCAGTCAGCCAGTTTCGTTTGTCGACACTGCCGGTAGCGGGCCGTTTTTATCCGCGCATGGCATTTGCCAGCCTAGCGCAGAGCCCCCGCGATATGCGTGCGACGCACCTGCTTGAGGTGACTGCGGATGTGCTTCGCGTCGATCCTGATCATCCGCTGGCGGGCAGTGATGCCAAGCTGGTGTTTCGCAGCGAGCCGGACGAACCGACGCGAGGTGTTCGCATGATCGAGCTGTTTGATGGGCCCGGCATGCAAGTACCGGCCCAAGTCGTCGGCACGACCTACCTGCAGCCGCACAGCATGGCGCGGCAAGACACTGCGCCTGACGCGTTGTTCTACGCCGAAGCCCGCATGACGCATCACCTCGATGCCGTATGCCGGGCTGAAATCAGCACGCTTTATGCGCGTTTTCTCAAACCTGGCCAACATGTGCTCGATTTGATGAGTAGTTGGGTGTCGCATCTGCCGGCGTCGTCCGAGGCATTGCAGGTTGCCGGGCTGGGCATGAACCAGGCCGAACTCGACGCCAACCCGCGATTATCCGAGCGCGTTGTGCAAGATCTCAACCTGGATGCTGTGCTGCCCTGGCCTGACGCGCAATTCGATGTCGTGCTGTGCACCGCGTCGATCGAATATCTTCACGACCCGGCGGCGGTGCTGGCGCAGGTCCGGCGCGTACTGAAGACAGACGGCGTGTTTGTCGTCACTTTCTCCGACCGCTGGTTCCCGACCAAGGCGATTCAGGTCTGGAGCGAACTGCATCCGTTCGAAAGACTTGGCCTGGTTCTGGCGCTGCTGCGCGATGCCGGCTTCAATAACCTGCACAGCGAAACCCGGCGCGGTTTGAAACGGCCGGAGGACGACAAGTACATCGATCAGCGACTGACCTCAGACCCCGTCTTCGCCGCCTGGGGCTTCGCCTGAGAATGTTTCCGAATCAGCGCGGCGGCAGCGGCCAACGCGTGTAGCGCAGCTGAGTTGCACCATCAGCACCCCGGTCGATCCAGGCCAGATGCAGGTTGCCGGTGGTATCCAGCGCGATGGCCGGATCGCTTTGTGCGCCGGGACCGGAAGCGGCTGGCAGCGTGAAATTCTCGCCGTAACCGGCAGCGCCCAAGTGCGTCAGCCAGATATCCGCCGTGCCGTCGCGGTCGTCGTCCCAGGCGATGACCAACTCGCCTTGTGCGTTGCCGGCCGCCGCGACATGCCATTGCGCGATGGCATCCCCAAAGCTGTCCTGCGCTTTCTGGTCCTTGACGAAGCGCAGGCCGTCTTCGCCCTGGCCGGTGAGGGCGGCGTAGACATCGTAGCCGGACAGGAAATCGCGTTTGTCGAGCCAGGCTGCGGCCATGCGTTCGCCAAAACGGGTCAGTGCCGGCCGCATCGCGCCGGTGCCGCGTCCCAGGTCGCCGGCAGCCTTGCCAGTGGGATTGCCGCTGGTACGGGTTGGCGTGGTCCAGGTTTTGGCATCCCGGCTTGTGCTGCTGAAAACAACGGTATGGCCGTGCCGGCGATCTTCCCAGACCAGCACCAGACCTTGCGGGCTGGCGGCAAGAACCGGAAAGGTCTGATCGTCGACCGCGGCGGTTGCATCGGCTGGACGCAACTCGCCGGCACGTAATTCCTTGCCATCCACGTTCAAGGCCGACATCCAGATGCGCCGCCAGCGGCCATCCGGCGCGCTCCACGCAGCAAATGCGCCGAGTTGGGGATGAAAGACGATATTGCCTTGGCCGCCGCTTGCCGCCAGTCGGCTTGCCGGTCCCGGACCCGCACTATCGGCGAGGGCAGTGTTGACGCCGGCGGCGTCTTCCCAGATCAGCAAAAAGCGGTCGGCATCGAAAGCGGCGATAGCCGGTTCAAAACACTCGCCGTGACCGAATGAATATTCCTTGAAGGTGTTTGCGGTGTTGGTCTTGACTGCCAGGTAACAAGCCGGCGCACCCGTGCGGTTGTCTTCCCAGGCCAGCGCCACGCTGTGGCCTGAAACCGCCAGGCTGTTGCGGCCGGAGGCGTCGAGATGATGGAACACGCCGGATTGGGCGGCGGCGATCTGAAACACCGTGTCCGTGCTCCGGGCGGGGAGCGCCGTGCAGAGCAAGGCACAGGCGAGCAACATGCGCGCGGCAGTCACGGCTTGCTCCCAAGGAATTCGAGCAGCGTTTGTTTCTGATGGAAACCGCCGCGCACATAGCGGTCATAGTCCTTGAAATCGTCCACCGTCTTGAAGCCGGGAATCTTGGCGACGACCTTGCCTTCCGGCGTCATGAACACGAACAACGGTGTCGCAAACGCGCCGAGGCGGGTGCCAAGTTCGGCTTCCGTCAGGCGCTCGCCGTTGGGCATGCGCAGGCGTTTGCCGCCTTCGGCATCGACATAGATCAGCACATAGTTGTTCGAAAAAAGTTGATTCATGCCGGCATCGGAAAACGTCTTGCGATTGACGTGATCGCACCAGGCGCAGCCGTAGCGGCCGAAGTAAAGCAGGATGGGCTTGTTTTCTGCCTTGGCGCGCGCCAGACCGGCATCAAAGCCGATAAAGGGATAGTTGGGCGGGGGATCAGCCCGCGTGGTGGTTGTCTGCATCAGCGTCAATGCAAGCAACAAGCAGACGTGATAAATAAATCGTTGCATGGTCGTCTCTTTCGTATCTTGTCAGGGAAACGACTTTAACCGGCAGATCAAAAAAAGGAACTGAACGCATGTACCAATCCGCTCGTATCGGCATCATCTCCATCAGCGACCGCGCCAGCATCGGCGTCTACGAAGACAAGGGCTTGCCGGCGTTGAAAGACTGGTTGAATGCCGCATTGCACAACCCGCTCGAATTCGTCGAAAAACTGATCCCCGACGAGCAACCTGTCATCGAGCAGACCCTGATCGAACTCGCCGCGCAATGTTGCCTGGTGCTGACCACCGGCGGCACCGGCCCGGCGCCACGCGACGTGACGCCGGAAGCGACCCTCGCCATCGCCGACAAGGTCTTGCCCGGGTTCGGTGAACAGATGCGCGCGGTCAGCCTGAAATATGTGGCGACTGCAATTTTGTCGCGCCAGGTTGGCGTGGTGCGTGGCAGTTGTTTGATCCTCAACTTGCCCGGCCAGCCCAAGGCGATCAAGGAAACGCTGGATGGCGTCTTCGCCGCCGTGCCCTACGGCATCGATTTGATCGGTGGGCCGTATCTGGAAACGCGAGAAGAGGTGGTCAAAGTGTTCAGGCCAAAGTCGGCTATCAAGCCTCAAGCAACTGCTTGACCACCGCGCCGGCCAGCATCAGCCCGAACAGCGGCATGGAGGAAATCGTGCCGTTTACCGCGCGGGCGCGGCCATGGCTGACTTCTTCCGGCGGCAGCGGCGATGCGCCGGTTTCATCGGTCCAGGCACACAGCACGCCTTTGTGCACGCCGCGTTTGCGCAGGCGTTTTAAGAATTAAGAGAATTAAGACGCCAAGAGAATCAAGGGGCCTGATTCAGGGCCAGGCTCGAATTAAATATGAAGCAAAAGATGTTTCCTTCGCTGCTACGCCCAGATGAAAGGTGCCAGGCGAAAATTGTTTTATCACGTGGAAATTATGTCGACCCAGGCCCTTTTGGCCCTTTTTTACGCGCGCGTTTGGCCTCGTACATCTTGGCATCTGCCGCATTGAGCAGATCGTCGAGCTTGCCGCCATCACGCGGATAAATCGCGTAGCCGATGCTGCATGCCGGCGTCAGGGAAATGCCCTCGTAATAAACCGGCTGGCCGACTTCACGTTCGACCTTGTTGCATAACTCACCGCACAATTCGGTTTCGATACCGACGAACAGCAAGGCGAATTCATCGCCACCCAGCCGCGCGGTGGTATCGGATTTACGCACCACCTGATGTAATCGTCGCGCCACTGCAAGTAACAGCGCATCGCCGGCGGCATGGCCATGCACATCGTTGACCTGCTTGAAATCGTCCAGATCGACGTACATCACCGCGAGGGGAAAATGTTCTTCGCTGGCATGCTGAATGGCCTCATCCAGACGACGATAAAACAACGCCCGATTCGCCAGGCCGGTGAGCGGGTCGTGCGTGGCCTGGTGTTCCAATAGCATGCCAGCTTGTTCCAGTTCGCTGACTTGTGCGTGGATGATGCGATCATTGCGTTTCAGCGCACGTTGCGTGATTCCGGCAATGGCGACGGCGAGGAGAATGAGTAGGGCACCCAAGGTCAGATGCAGGTTGATCGCCTGGTTGGTCGCCTGCTGCGCTTGTTCCAGGGCGGCCCGGATCAGATCGCGTTCATGCCGGCGCAGCGCTTCGACCACCTCGGTGTATTGCAGGTTGAGCGGGCGCAATTCGGCCGACAGGCGGTTGCGTGCATCGTTTTCCAGCTCGCGCGCCGCCAGATCGCTGATTATTTCTTGCAGAACAATAATTTGCGCTACCAGTAGGTCTTGCCGCACCAGGTTGGCGCGTTCAAAGGCGTCGAGCGGCAACGCCTTCAACTGGGTACGTGCTTCACCGACCAGATAGCCCCACTTGATGTAGAGCTGAAAGTTTTCGTCGCGCTCAAATGGATCCTCTGCCAGCACCTGATAAACCAACGTGTTGTGGCGGTTGTAAGAGGCTTCCTGTAAATCGGTGGCGAGCTGAATTTTGCGGTTGCGCATATCGACGATATCGTTCATGCGCGCCTTCAACTCGGAGATGTGCCAGATCGCATGCCCAACCAGGCCGGCCATCAGGCTGATCAACAACGCGAAGCCCAGCACCAGATAACGCGCCATGGAGCGGGACAATTGATCACGAAGTGAAGCAGCTCGCATTTTGATGACGGATAAGTAGCGGAACAGAGGTATTGCCAGTAACGACAGTGCTGCAAAAATCTTGAGCCATTGGTCAGGATATTGAACACATTAGCGAAACCGACAGGACTCAGGCTGCACCTGCCACATGGCTAAAAAGCACATGGCTAAAGGGGCCAGTTTATCGAGGTGAACTTCTGTGCATTGGGTTGAAATTGGGTTGATTGAACCTGGAAACCCCATTTGAAATGCGTGCAGGTGCGAGTTTGTTCGCACAATCAAAGCGTTCAGTGCGAATGAATTCGCACCTACCGATCACGCGCAATAGTTTCTTCCAGCAACTGCTTGACCACCGCGCCGGCCAGCATCAGCCCGAACAGCGGCGGCATGTAGGAAATCGTGCCGTTCACCGCGCGGGCGCGACCATGGTTGACTTCTTCCGGCGGCAGCGGCGAGGCGCCGATTTCATCGGTCCAGGCACAGAGCACGCCCTTGTGTACGCCGCGCTTGCGCAGGCGTTTGCGTACGATGGCCGCCAGCGGATCGACTTCCGTTTTGCTGATGTCGGACACCCGTACCCGCGTCACATCCAGCTTGTTGCCGGCACCCATGCTGGCAGCGACCGGCAGGCCACGTTCGCGCGCGGTGACGATCAGTGCGACTTTGCAGTTGAGCGAGTCAATGCAGTCGATGACGTAATCCGCGTCGGTCGGCAACAGGTCGGGGATGTTTTCCGGCGTCAGGAAGTCGGTCAGCATCGTCAACTGGCAGGCCGGGTTGATGTCGCGGATGCGCGCGGCCATGACGTCGGCCTTGCGCTGGCCGACGGTGGAGAGCAGTGCGGGGAGTTGCCGGTTGATGTTGGAAGTGGTGATGACATCCATATCGACCAGGGTCAAGCGGCCGATGCCGGCGCGCGCGAGCATTTCGGCGCACCAGGAGCCGACGCCGCCAAGGCCGGCGAGGAAAACGTGTTTGTCGGCGAGCCTGAGCAGACCTTCTTCTCCGATCAGAATTTCGGCGCGTTCAAACTGGGGTGCGACGGTCATGAGTAATCGCTCAGGAGAAAAACGGCGAAAAGCTGGCGATCATGCCAGCGAATATGGCCGCGCCGAACCAGTTGTTGTGCAAAAAGGCTTTGAAGCAGCGTGCTGGATCGCGCTCGCGAATCAGCGTGTAGTGATAAACCGCAATCACGGCCGCAACGGCCAGACCGAGGTAATACGGCCAGCCGAGATGCAGTTCCCAGCCGACGAAGCCCAGCAGCGCGAGGGTGATGCCGTAGCAGATCATCACTGCCGTGATGTCATGTCGGCCGAAGGTGATGGCGGATGTCTTGATGCCGATTTTCAGGTCATCGGCGCGATCGACCATGGCGTATTCGGTATCGTAGGCCACCGCCCAGAACACGTTGGCGGCTATCAGCAGCCAGGCGATTGGCGGCACAGCGTCGAGATGAGCGGCGTAGGCCATTGGTATGCCGAAGCCGAAGGCGATGCCGAGATAGGCTTGCGGGATGGCGAGAAAGCGCTTGGTATACGGATAGCTGGCGGCGAGGAATGCGGCGGCCACCGAGAGCTGGATCAGCAACAGGTTCTGCAGCGGCAGGATCAGCAGGAAGGCCGACAAGGCGAGCACGCCAGCCAGGATCAAGGCTTCTTTTGTGCTCACGCGGCCGGCCGCCAGCGGGCGGTTTTTGGTGCGTTCGACATGCGGGTCGAAGTTGCGGTCGGCATAGTCGTTGACGACGCAGCCGGCGGAGCGCATCAGCACGGTGCCGATGATGAAGATCCATAAAACCATGAAATCCGGCTTGCCGAGGCTGGACAGCCACAACCCCCACAGCGTCGGCCAGGCCAGCAGCAGGATGCCGATCGGCTTGTCCAGCCGCATCAGTTTTTCGTATTCGGTGAGGCGCTCGGAGAGTGTCAAAGTTGAACGGTTCATGACAGTTTCAGGGTTTCAGGCAAGAAGACTTCAGTGACCAGGATGGGGTGATTTTGCAGCGCGAACAATGAACGCCGCGCCCACAGTGTGCGCGGCGGCGCGCTCAGATGCCGGGCGGCGTCGCGGTAAAGCGAGTGGCGTCGATCCAGATGCTGGTATTGCAGCGCCTGGCGTTGAATGCGGGGGTTGGTGAACAGCGCAGCGCCCAGCGGCCGATTGCCCAGCCCCGCCAGACCGGCCCAGGGGCCGATGAGACCCGACAAAGGGATAACGCTGTGCGCAAATACTAGCGGAGTCTCGGCATTCAACAACAACACCTCGCGGATCATCGCCAGCCGACCGGGAAATAATTCGAGCGTGCCGAATTCATCCAGATTCGGTCGGCCCAACTGCTGTTTAAGTCGGGTGACGCGAAAATCCGAACAAGACTGCTGCAATCGACGCGTCAGCGAGCCGCGATCGGTCAGCCAGTGGCGCCAGGAGCCTGCTTGCCATGCCGAAGTTAGCCAATCTGTTGTCATGCGAGCGTCTGTTCGATGCG
>Ga0105047_10001484_pt1 | contig 42049 bp, 42 predicted proteins | sample MAT04_FD_78384 | JGI IMG/M metagenome (GOLD analysis project Ga0105047, IMG submission 78384) | Freshwater microbial communities from Lake Fryxell liftoff mats and glacier meltwater in Antarctica - MAT-04 (megahit assembly) | ecosystem: Environmental > Aquatic > Freshwater > Ice > Liftoff... | reverse complement strand
GCGGCCAGGCCGTTCGTCAGCCCCTGCTCGACCTGCGCGCGTGTGCTCAGGTTGCCCGGTGTGTGCTGCGGCGCATCGGCCGGCTGCGCGTCGAACTCGCGCTGCAGCTGCTGCAGCGCCGCCACGCACTCGCGCAGCTGCTCGGCACGGTGATCGCCGGGCTGCGCCCTGTCGACGGCAGCGTCGTCCCAGGCGAGGTCCTCGACGCGCTGGCGCAGGCACTCGGTGACGGCCCTGAACAGCGCCTCCCAGTCGTCGCGCCGCATCGTGGCGGGCGCCACATTGCGCGTCGAGAGCGACAGCGGCGCGGTGCCGAACGCGCTGCACGCCGCTTCGGGCAGGTCCGCGGTCGCCGCTGGGCGGCAAGCAGGCGCCAGGCTCAGCATGGCGTCCCCCGCGGTCCTGTCAGGACCGCCGCGGGGTGCTCGGAACGGGTCATCACGCATCCTCCAGAACCAGTATCGACGGCAGTGGTGGGCAGGAAGCTGGCCGGGTCTCGGGACGGGCCAGACCTTGGCCTGCAATCTTTCTATCGTGTGGGTCACGGCCTGTCCGTGCGTCGCCGAACACAAGCACGCCCGCAATGACGGGCTTGCCGGTGACGACGGCGCCGGGCTCAGGCGCGCGGCTCGCCGTCGCGGTTCACGGTGACCGTGGCGCCGGGGGCCCTGTTCAGCTGTACCTGATGGTCATGGCCGCGGAAGCGGTAGGTGACGTCCCAGTATTCGGGCCGCGCCCCGCCGGGCGTGGCCGCGCAACGCTGCACGTCGCGCGTGCCGGAGACCGTACCGTCGCTGTTACGCGCGAGGTTGGAGCCGACCACGGCCCCCGCCACCACGCCACCGGCGGTGGCGATGTCCTTGCCTGTGCCGCCGCCGACCTGGTGGCCGAGGATGCCGCCGATCACCGCACCGAGCAGGGCACCGCCGACACGGTTGTCGGAGCGCTCTTCGGTCACGTTCTGGCGCTCGACCCAGCAGCGCTGGCCCGAGCTGGCCACCACGGCGCGCACCGCGGTCACCGGGGCCTCGAACAGGCGCTCCTTGTTGTGGCGGCGGTAGTCCTGCGCCACCAGCGGCGCTGGGCCGTACTGGCCCTCGTCGAAGCGGGCGTTGCGTTTGACCGGGCGTGCCGACGAGATGCGGTCTTCGAGGCCCATCGCCGCCAGCGACGGGTACTGGCCCGGGCGCAGCACCTTGCAGCGCCCCCTGTAGCCGGCGTCGTCGCAGATCTGCCAGTTGTCAGAGCGAACCACCACCGAAGAGGCGCGGTCGTTGAAGCCGAAGCGCTTGAGGTTGTCCACCGACGACCTCGCCGTGTAGGCGCGGCCGTCGAAGGCGTCGTTGGCGTAGAAGGTCACCTCGGCCCAGGTCGGGCTGCTGAAGGCGAGCAAGGCCACCGTGGCGGCCAGGGCGTTCATCAGCGGGCGATGTGCGGGGATGCGCATGAAAGTCTCCAGGGTGGGGCGCGGTCGAGGCGGCGGGACGCTGCGGCGACTGCACGCTGCAACCGTAAGGCGAAGCGCGCCGGGGGTCGGTGCGCTGTCGCACCCTGTTTGCCGACCGCAGGGCGTGCGCTTTCGTACAGACCCGCGCTGCCCGCACTTCCACCATTGCCTGCGGGGCGCGCCGCAGATGCGGCGGGGCGCCCCGGCCGACATCCGGCACCCACCCCGATCGGAGAACCCCATGAACTACGAAGAACGCGACCCCTACGGCATGTACAAGATCAGCAGCGGGCAAGGTGGCGCCGGCCCCGACCAGCGCCGCGGCCCCGGCCCGCACCTGATGGGCGCCGACACGCTGGTCGGCAACGACGTCTACAACAAGAGCGCCGAGGACCTGGGCGACATCAAGGAGATCATGCTCGACATGCGCAGCGGCCGTGTCAGCTACGCCGTGCTGTCCTTCGGCGGCTTCCTGGGCATGGGCGAGAAGCTCTTCGCCGTGCCCTGGGAAGCGCTGACGCTGGACACCGAGAACAAGCGCTTCACGCTCGACGTCGAGCGCTCGCGCCTGGAATCGGCGCCGGGCTTCAACAAGGACCAGTGGCCCGACATGGCCGATCCGGGCTGGGAGAAGGGCATCCATGCCTGGTACGGGACCGAGCCCCGCCAAGCTGCTCCGGCTGATGTGAGCTGAGCTTCGGCGCCGGCGCCTGCAAGGGCACCGGCGCCGGCCGCGCCGTTCAGCGCGGCTTGCTCAGAACTTGCCCATCAGCACCAGCACCAGCACGATGACGAGCAAGAGGCCGATGCCGCCGCTGGGCCCGTAGCCCCAGCTGCGGCTGTGCGACCAGCTCGGGATGGCGCCGACCAGAAGCAGAACCAAGACGATCAGAAGAATGGTGCCCAGACTCATTGAAGATCTCCGACGCAGCCACCTGGCCACAGCTGAAGACTAGGGGCGCACGCGCTGCGCATCGGTGCGTTGGCGTACCGACGCACGCCAGGGCCGGCGCGCACGATGACGCCATGGTCACCCCCCGCATCCCCACCTCGCGGCAACGCGCAGATTGCGTGTCATGAGCTCGCCCCGCCAGGAAGCCACAGGCCGCGCCTGCCCACGCTGCCACCGTCGCACCGACCGCGTGGCGCGACGCTGGTTCGACCGCTTGTTCAGCCTCTTCATGCCCGTGGTGCGCTACCGCTGCGTCTCGGCTGGATGCGGCTGGGAAGGCCTGCTGATGCGCCGCCACCGGCGGCAGACGCCGGCCGGTGGGCAGCCGCCCTCGGCCTACCGGCCGCGGTGGCTGGAGCCGTCGCGCATGAACAAGCCCTCGCGCGGCTGAGCGCGTCGGCGCTGCCGCGGCGGCCGAGAGCCGGGTTCCGCCGCACCCTGAACTGACGCGGCCCGCCCTCCAACTACCGCTTCAGGCAGCTTCGTCGGCCGCCGGCGTCGCTGCCGACTGGCGCGCCACGCGCGGGTCGTGCTTCGCGATCAGCGTGCCGACCGCGCGCTGCAGCTTGCGCACTGCGCCTTCGATAGCCTGGTGTGCATTGCCCGCGTGGTCCTTGACGACCACCGCGTGTTCACCCACCAGCCGCGCTTCCAGCGTGCAGTGGATGTCGTCGCCGCCCGTGCGCGCGGCGCCATTGGCGTCGGACAGGTGGGCTTCGACACGCGTCACGCGTTCGCCGTAGCGGCCCAGCGCCGCGTGTACCTCGGCCTGCAGATGTTCGGTCATCGCGGCGCTGCCCTCGATGTTCTTGTCGGTGTGCAACAGGATTTGCATGGGTGGGTGTCCGGCGCGCTCAGGCGTGCAGCGTGATGAGGCCGTCGGCCACAAAGGCGTTGAAGTCACCGAGCGGCATCGCGGCCGAGCCGTGCGTTTCGCCGTCGGTCCAGCTCAGTGTCACGTCGCTGGGCGTGGCCTGCACCTCCACCGGGCCGGGGCGGATGGCGATCTGGACGCCGTCGCCCTCGCGGTAAGTGACCTTGCCCTTGATCTGTGCGCGTTGTGCCATCGGTTAAGCCCCGGTAAGTTGTCCAGGGTCGCAGCATGCGCGGGCCGCCCCACCACCGCCATAGTCCAAGCGCGGGCGGCGGCGCAGGCCTTGTCCTACGCCGCCGCGCCCATGTGCGCCAGCGCACGGAAGTCGGGGCGCGGTAGCGCGCAACATGTTTGCCCCATCCCGCACGGAGTAGGCAGCATGAGCAAGGGCAACAAGGAAAACAAAAAGCCGAAGAAGGTACACACCCCCAACCCGCCCGGGCTGCCGGCCAACCTGGCGCCACTGGCGGCCGCGCCGCCGCGTCCGAAGAAGCGCTGAGCACCGCGCCGAGCGCAGCCGCCAGCGCGCGCCGCGTCGTCCGCTGCTTTGACCTTGCTCAACCTCGCGCCGGGTTGGGGGACTAGTCTCGCCGGACGAGGCGTGCGGTGCGTCTTCTTGGCGCATCCGCAGGTCCGCCTCGAAGACTTCAACTCGGAAAGCCACACCATGAGCACCGTCGCCGCCGACATGCTGGCGCTGCAGCGCCTTTACCACTGGGAAAAGTCCGCCCGCGACCGCACCACGCTGACGCAGCCCATGGGTGGCGGCGTGCTGCGCGACTTCACCTGGGGCCAGGTGGCCGACGAGGTGCGCCGCATGGCCGCGCATCTGCAGGCCCAGGGCTGGGAGCCGGGCTCGAAGGTGGCCATCCTGTCGAAGAATTGCGCCTGGTGGCTGATGAGCGACCTGGCGATCTGGATGGCCGGCCATGTCTCGGTGCCGCTGTACCCGACGCTGGCGCCGGCCACCATCCGCCAGATCCTGACCCACAGCGACGCCAAGGCCTGCTTCGTCGGCAAGCTCGACGGCTGGGACGGCATGAAGGCCGGCGTGCCCGAAGGCCTGCCCTGCATCAGCTATCCGCTGTCGCCGGCCGACGCCCTCCAGCGCTACGAGGGCTGGGACGCGATCTGTGCCCGCACGCCGCCGCTGGCCGGTCAACCGGTGCGCGCCGCCGACGAGTTGGCGACGCTGATCTACACCTCCGGCACCACCGGCAAGCCCAAGGGCGTGATGCACAGCTTCGGCCACTTCGCCTGGGCGCTGGACGCCGGCCTGAAGCGCATCCCGATGGGGCCCGATGACCGCATGCTGTCCTACCTGCCGCTGGCCCACGTCGTCGAACGTGTGCTCGTCGAGCATGGCTGGCTGACCCAGGGCATGCGCGTCTACTTCGCCGAGTCGCTGGAAACCTTCAACGCCGACGTGCAGCGTGCGCGCCCGACGATCTTCTTCTCGGTGCCCAGGCTGTGGGTCAAGTTCCAGCATGGCGTGCACCACAAGATGCCGGAAGCCAAGCTGGCCCGGCTGCTGTCGATACCGCTCATCGGCGGCCTGGTGAGGCGCAAGGTGCAGAAGGCGCTGGGCCTGGACCAGTGCCGCTTCGCCGCCGGCGGCGCCGCGCCGATGCCGGTGGCGCTGCTGGCCTGGTACCGGCGGCTGGGCCTGCCCGTCAACGAAGGCTACGGCATGACCGAGAACCTGGCGCTGTCGCACCTGACGCTGCCGGGCCGCAACCAGGAAGGCACGGTGGGCCCGGCCTACGAAGGGGTCGAGGCCCGCGTCGACCCGGTCAGCGGCGAGGTGCAGATGCGCAGCCAGGCCGTGATGCTGGGCTACTACAAGGAACCCGAGGCCACACGCGTGAGCTTCACCGAAGACGGCTGGCTGCGCACCGGCGACAAGGGGCAGATCGACGCCGAAGGCAAGCTGAAGATCACCGGCCGCGTGAAGGACCTGTTCAAGACCAGCAAGGGCAAATACGTGGCCCCGGCACCGATCGAGGACAAGCTGGTGATGCACGAGACGGTCGAGGCCTGCGTGGTGGCCGGCGCCAACATGGGGCAGCCGCTGGGCATCGTGATGCTCAACGCCGAGACCGTGGCGCGTGTCGCCGACCCGGCGGCCAAGGCAGCCATCGAGAGCTCGCTGGCCGAGCACCTGAAGGGCATCAACGCCTCGCTCGACCCGCACGAGCGGCTGCAGTGCATCGTGGTGGTCACCACCGCCTGGACCGTCGACAATGACGTCATCACCCCGACCTTCAAGGTCAAGCGCAACCGCATCGAGGATCTGTATGCGGTGAACTACGAGCGCTGGGAGGCCTCGGGCCGCCAGGTGATCTGGTACGCGCCCTGAAGCGGGTCGGAGCCAGGGGTTTTTCAAACACAAGGAGACAAGACATGGAACGAGTGATGGGGCGCCTGCTGGCCACCGCGGTGCTGGTGTTCGCTACGCTGGGCGCCAGCGCGCAGCCGGCCGAACTGGAAGGCGTGAAGATCGACGCGGCCGCGCAGGTGGGCGGCGCGGCGCTGCAGCTCAACGGCGCCGGGGTGCGCACACGCGCCATCTTCAGCGTCTATGTCGCGGCGCTCTACGTGCCGCAGAAGGCCGGCGACGCCGCCGCGCTGCTGGCCCAGAAAGGGCCGCGCCGCATCAGCATCACGATGCTGCGCAACGTCGACGCCGACACCTTCGCCGAGGCGCTGAACGACGGCCTGCGCAAGAACCACAGCGAAGCGCAGCTGGCCGGCTGGAAAGCACAGATCGAGACGCTGAACGCCAACCTCAAGGTCGCCGGCGAAGCCAAGAAGCGCGACGTGATCCACCTCGAGTTCCTGCCCGATACAGGCACCCGTCTGGTCGTCAACGGCCAGGCCAAGGGCGCGGCAATTCCGGGCGAGGACTTCTACGCCGCGGTGCTGCGCATCTGGATCGGCGACAAGCCGGTCGACGCCAGCCTGAAGAAGGGCCTGCTGGGCGCGTAAAAAGGCCCCCAAGCTCGCTTGCGCTCCACGCAACGCCAAAGGGGTTGCTTGCTCGGCCGTCCAAGTCCGCGCAGGCGGACTTGGAGCCGCGGCCTTCGCCCCCCGAGGACGATGCCCCCCTACGGCCCGGCGGAGCCGGTTCCGTGGCGGGAAGCTTGGGGCGGCGTTCCACTTCAACGCCGGCGCCGCAGCCAGCGGGGCACGAAGGGTGCCAACGCACCCAGGGCGAGCACGGCGATGCCGACCAGCCACAGCAGGCCCAGTGCGTCGGCGGTGTCGGTGATGCCGAACACCTTTTGAAGTGTGCAGGCCAGGTCGTAGCAGCCGTTGTCGGCCCAGCGGTTGGTCAGGCCCAGGGCCACCATCAGCGCCACACCGCCCAGCAGCCCGGCCCCGGCACGCCAGGCCACGCCGGCGGCGGTCAGCGGCGCTTCGCGCCAGCGTGAACCGCGGCCCTGCTTGTTGCCCAGCAGGGCGTCGAGCAGGTCGTCCATGTCCTCGTCGAAATGCGCCGGGCGCAGCACGAAGGCGTTGGTCGACGGCAGCGCCTTCAGGTCGGGCGGCACATCGGCGGGGCGCGGCATGCGGGCGTCGTCCAGCAGGATGGGCACCACCTTCGCCTTGCTGGCCAGCGCCAGCCGCGTTTCGCGGCGCACCATGTCCTCGTCGTCGAAGATGCGGGTGCGGCCGCTGGCGCCCGCCGGGCCGGCCCATTGGGTGCCGATGAGCAGGAAGACATGGCTGACCTGGGCCAGCGTGTCCTGGATCTTGGTCTCGAAATTTTCGCCCAGCGCGATGCCGTCGACATCGAGGAAAACGGCGTCGACTGCGGGTATCGCGTCGAGGAACTGCGCCATGCGGCCGGCGCTGACCTGGCTGTCGGCGCGGCGGTAGGAGAGAAAGACCTTCATGCGGGGCGCGGGTGCCTCAATAAAGTTGGGCCTTCTTCAGGTGCTGGGGCGCACGCAGGCGGCCGCTGGGCGGGATCTGCCTGGCGTCGCCGTCGGCGGGGCCTTTCTGGAACTCGTAGACCAGCGCCACGACCTTGTACTTCCAGCTGAAGGGCAGCCTGGCATAGCCGGGCGGCAGCGCCGCGCTGCCATCCTTGGCGATGGCGCGCAGTTCACCCGGTGTCGGCGCCGGTGTGGTGGCGGCAATGCCCTGGTCGGACACCACGAGCACGATCTGCCGGTAGTAGCCCGGCGGCGCGTAGAACAGGCGCTTGAGGTAGCCGGCCAGCGTGAAGCCGGGCTCGGCCGTCGACGGCGCGAACCCCGCCGCGCCGGGCTTGCGCGCGCCGTCGGCGTCGATCTGCTCGAGGTCGAGCATGATCGCGAAGCCGTTGCAGCCCGCGCCCAGGTACCTCGGTTCCAGGTAGCCGGCCGAAGCGATCGAGCCTTCGAGGCGCCGCGCGACATCCATCAGCGTCTTGCCTTCGCTGCCGGTCGGCCACAGCAGGAAGGGCGGTATCAGCGCACTGTCGCTGGGTGCTGGCGGGCTCGGCCACGGAAAGGCGGCCAGTTCGAGCGACGCGCACGGCGCGGCCCCCGCCCCACCGCCGTTGGCCGTAGGCCGCGGCGGTGGCGGTGGCGGTGGCGGTGGCGGTGCAGGCATGGGCGCCGGTGCGGTGGCCGGCGGCGGCTCGGCACCGGCCGGCGACGGCGGCTCGGCACCGGCCGTCGGGGGAGGCTCGGCGCCGGCCGTGGGGGGTGGCGCGGTCTCGGTCGCCGGCGCCGAAGACTTGCTGCAACCGAACAAGGCCCCCGCCAATGACAGCAGCAGCGCCGCCAGCAGCGCACGCGTCGCTTTTCTGTTGTTCATGACTCCCCCGTCACGCTGCGCGGGGCACGACGGCCCTGCACCGTCAGATCGTAGACCAGGCCCTGCGCCGCGAGCCATCCCACGCCGCCGCGCGGCGCCGGCCGCGCGGCGCTAGGCCTTGCGCGCGCGACGGCGCCGCCGGTACAGCGCCATCAGCGGCGTCACCGACAGGCCGTGCACGACGATCGACGTCACCACCACCGCCACCGTCAGCGCCACCAGCGTCGGCGCGTGCGCCTGCGGCAGGCCGTGGTTGAGCGCGTAGCTCAGGTAGTAGAGCGAGCCGATGCCGCGAATGCCGAACCAGCCGATGAGCCGCCGCTGCAGCGGCGAGGTGTTCGAGCCCGCCAGCCCGACGGCCACCGACAGCGGCCGCACCGCCAGCAGCACCAGCGGCACGAACCACCACGCCGCGGGCAGCCAGGACACCGACCACAGCAGCATGCCCAGCACGACCACACCCACCATCTCGCCGATGCGGTCGAGCTGCTCGTTGAAGCTCATCACGGCGTGCGCCATCCAGGCCGACGCGTGCTGGCCGTCGGTGGCCAGGTCGACCACCGGCCCGGGCTGCGGGTGGTCGTGGGCCTGCGCCACAAAGGCCACCGCCGCCGCCGTGGCCGCCGGCGTGGTGGCCTCGCCCAGCGCCACCACAGCGGCCTCGGTGGCCACGCGCGCCGTGTGGCGCAGCGCCAGGCCGGCAGCAAACACGGCCAGGAAGCCGTAGGCCTGCGCCAGCACCGCGATGCCGTAGGCCAGGCCGATGAGGCCCAGCGCGAGGAAGTTCTCGTAGCCCACCGCCACGTGGTGCGTGCGGCGCAGGTAGAGCACGAGCTTGCCCAGGAAGCCGCCCAGCGCCGCGCCGATGGCCACGCCGGCGGCCGTGGCCCACAGCACGTCGACCGCCAGCCAGCGCCAACCCCAGGCGCCGATCTCGTGCGCGCCAACCAGGCCCAGGCCCAGCATCACCACCGGAAACGCGGTGCCGTCGTTGAGGCCGCCTTCGCCGGTGAGCGCAAAACGCAGCTGGTCGCGGTCCTGCGGGTTGTCGACCTGCACGTCGGTGGCCAGCACCGGATCGGTGGGCGCCAGGATGCCGCCCAGCAGCACGGCCACGCCCAGCGGCAGCCCCAGCAGCCAGACCCCGGCGGCGGTGACCAGCGCCACCGTGGCCGCCATCGAAACCAGCGCCAGCCGCAGCGGCGGGAACCAGCGTTTGTCGTGCAGGCCGACGCTCATCTTCAGCCCCGAGGTGAACAGCGACAGCAGCACGATGACCTCGGTGAGGTTTTCGAGCAGGCGCGAGCGGTCGAAGAGATCGGGCGCGGCCAGGCCCATGCCCAGCGGCCCGACGACCACGCCGGCCGCCAGGTAGAGCATCGAGGTGCTGACCGGCAGGGGCGTCAGCATCGAGCCGCCCAGCGCCATGAAAACGAGCAGCGCGCCGCCCAGCGTGAACCAGATGGCCAGGGTCATGGGGCGGCCTTGCGCAAGGGCATCGCGGCGGCTTGGTCTGTGCGTTCGACGGTTCGCGCGGACCGTGTCAGTGGCGGTCGCCGAGATCCACTGCCGCCAGCCGCGCCCCGCGCCATCCTAGGCCAGGTGTTCGTGGTAAACGCTGCAGTCGGTGGCGTAGCAGGTGCACGCGGCGCGCTCCAGTCCGGTGCGGTCCAGCACCCTGAGCTCGCCGCGGTGGTAGGTGATGAGGTCCTGGCGCGCCAGCGCGCCCGCCGCGGCGGTGACACCCACGCGGCGCACGCCCAGCATGGCGGCCAGGAACTCGTGCGTGACGTGGAAGCGCGCGCTGTGGGCGCGGTCCTGGCTCATCAGCAGCCAGCGCGCCAGGCGCGGGCCGATGAGATGGAAGCGCAGGCAGGCTGCCAGGCCGGCCATCTGCGTCAGCCGCACGTAGACGAAACGGCCGATGACCTGGCGCAGCGCCAGGCTCAGCGCCAATTGCTCGTCGAAGGCGTCCTTGTCGACACGCAGCACCAGACCCGCGCCCTGCACCAGCGCCCGCGACGGCACCGCGTCCACGCCCAGCAGCAGCGCCGCGCCGACCATGCCCTCGCGCCCGACCATGCCCACTTCCAGGCTCGGGTGCTGGTCGGTCTGCACCAGCAGCGAGATGAAACCGTCGACCGGGAAGTAGACGTGGCGCAGCACGTCGCCGCGCTCGCGCAGCACCTCGCCCAGCACCAGGTGCACGGGCTCGCAGACGGCCAACAGGCGCTCGCGGTCGGCGCGTGGCAGCAGTTCGATGAGGTGGTTCTGGGCAGCGTGCAGGGCAGGACTCCGGTGGCTGAAGCCGCGGCCGGTTGCGCCACGCGGGGCATCGGACGCGCCCCGTGTACCGAGTCTGGGCGTGCTGCCCGCCCTTCACTGTCATCTAGCGCACACAGCGGGAAAAAAGCCAGGCCCGCCGCCTGCGCCGGCTATTCGGCCGCCTTCACCGGCAGCAGGCGGTCGTATTCGCGCTTGACCACCGCGTAACACTCGCAGGTGCGCGCCTGCAGCCCAGGCCGGTCGAGCACGTGGATGTGGCCACGTGAGTAGCGGATGAGACCGGCCTTCTGCAGCTTCAGCGCGGCCTCGGTCACGCCCTCGCGGCGCACGCCCAGCATGTTGGCGATGAGTTCCTGCGTCATCACCAGTTCCAGGCCTTCCAGGCGGTCCAGGCTCAGCAGCAGCCAGCGGCACAGTTGCTGATCCAGCGAGTGGTGGCGGTTGCACACCGCCGTCTGCGCCATCTGGGTGATCAGCGCCTGCGTGTAGCGCAGCATCAGGTGCATCACCGGCGTCGAGCCGTTGAACTCGTCCTTGATGACGCTTGCCGGCAGCCGCCAGCCTTCGCCCGCGCTCTGCACCACGGCGCGGCTGGGCGTCGAGCCACCCCCCATGAAGAGCGAGACGCCGACCACACCTTCGAAACCGACGACCGCGATCTCGGCCGACGCGCCGTCTTCCATCACGTACAGCAGCGAGACGATGGCATTGGTGGGGAAGTAGACGTGGCTGAGCGCGCGGCCCGATTCGTAGAGCACCGTGCCCAGCCGCAGTTCGGCCCATTCCAGTTGCGGCAGCCAACGTTGCCATTCGGCGGCCGGCAATGCGGCCAGCAAGTGGTTGTCCAGGGGGTCCTTGTGCCCAGCCATGGTCGGTGTTCCTTTTGAGTATGGCGTTCGACGCGGCGGCGACTGCAACCGGGAGCCCGGAAGTACCCAAGCGTGGCTGGATGCAGGGTGAGACGACGCTGTTCGATATCGTAAACGCAGCGCCTCTTGCCACCACGCTGCGCTGCCTGCGGTTCGCCAGCGCACAGACCCGCGGCGCGTCTGGCGCTACAAAGGAGTCCACCCCCCTGCAGCCGCCCCGCTGTGCACCCCACGGCATGGCGCACCCGCCGTATGCAGAGGACAACCAAAGCCCTTCACCGGAAGCCCGCCATGACCACAGCCCATCGGCCCAGCCGGAACCAGCCCTCCGCGGCCCTGCCACGATGGAGCACGACCAGCGTCGGCGACAGCGCCGACACCCAGCCGGTGGAACTGTCGGCGCTGGGCGATCACGTCTCACTGTGCCGCGGCGCCGGCAGCCGCTACGGCGGCCTGCTGCGTGGCGCGCAGGTCGTGCACTGCATGGTGGCGGCGCGCTTCGTCACCACGCTGGCGGTGGTGGTGTTGGTGATCGGCGCGCTGCTCGTCGTGTTCTAGCGCGTGGCGACGAGCCCCCTGCAGCGCCTGCTGCCCAGGGCGCCGCGCGCGCTGTGCCGCATGCTCGAGGCCACCGCCGGCGCGGTGGCGCCGCCGGTGCGCTCCGAGGTCTTTGGCCCCGAGCGCTTTGCCCAGCACGGCCGCAGCCTGGGCGCCACGCACGCGGCAGCGCCGTCGCGCCTGCCCGGCGCCGGCTTCTTTCCGCGGCTGCGCGACAACATCCGCATGCTGCGCCAGGCCCACCGCTACATCGCCGCGCAGGCCGCCACCGGCTACGACGTGAGCCCGGCGGCGGAATGGCTGCTCGACAACTTCCACCTCATCGAGACCCAGCTCGACGCCATCCACGAAGGTCTGCCGCGCAGCTACTTCCGGCGCCTGCCGGTACTGCAGGGTGAACCGCTGGCCGGGTTGCCGCGGGTCTACGGCGTGGCCTGGGCCTTCGTCGCCCACACCGACAGCGGCTTCGACGAAGAGCTGCTGGTGCACTTCGTCGCCGCCTACCAGCACAGCCGCGAGCTGCAGCTGGGCGAGATGTGGGCGCTGCCGACGACGTTGCGCGTGGTGCTGGTGGAGAACCTGCGCCGCCTGGCCGAACGGGTGGCCACGCAGAAAGCGGCGCGCGAGGTGGCCAACCTGTGTTGCGACGACATCGCGCACTGGACCGGCGACAGCCTGGCCGAGGTGCAGGCACTGATGGCCGAGCGCGGTGTCGACACCGCGTTCGTCGCCCAGGTCATGCAGCGCCTGCAGGACCGCGGCGTGGGCGGCGCGCGGGCCGAGGCGCGTTTCCCGGCCTCGGTGCAGGCCTGGCTGCAGGCGTTGCGGCCCGAGCTGCCGGCGCTGCAGCTGCAGCAGGGTTTCGACCAGACCGCAGACAACCTGAGCGTGGGCAACGCGGTGAGTTCGCTGCGCGCCATCAACGACGCCGACTGGCCCGACATCGTGGCGCGCAGCAGCCCGCTGATGCAGCTGATGCTGGGCGCGCCGCTGTTCGCCGCCGAGCACACCTGCACCCGCGACCAGACGCTGCACGGCATCGAGAAGCTGGCGCGGCGCAGCGGCCGCAGCGAACTGCAGGTGGCGCAGGCGCTGCTGGCGCTGATGCAGACGGCACCCATTGGCGACGCGCGCCCCGGCATCGCCGCGTACTGGCTGCAGGGCCGGGGCCGCGGGGCGCTGGCCCACGCGCTGGGCCTGCACGAAGGCTGGCGGCCGCCGCTGCGCGCGGCGCTGCAGCGCGCCGCGCTGCCGCTGTACCTGGCGGCCGTGCTCGGCGGCAGCGTGGGCCTGGTGGCCTGGATGCTGCAGCGCCAGGGTGCACCACCGGCAGGCGCCTGGGGCGCCCTGATGGTGCTGCTGATGCTGCTGCCGGCTTCCGAAGCGGTGGTGGCGGTGATCCACCGGCTGATCAGCGAATCGGCGCGGCCGCAGCTCCTGCCGCGGCTGGCGCTGGCCGAGGGCATCCCCGACACGCACCGGGTGATGGTGGTGATTCCGGCGCTGCTCGGCAGCGCCGCGGGCACGGCTCGGCTGGCGCACCGGCTGCACCTGCACGCGCTGGCCAACCCCGAGCCGCAGGCGCAGTTTGCGCTGCTCACCGACTGGGCCGACGCGCCCGCCGTCCAGGCCGCGGGCGACGAAGACCTGCTGGCCGACGCGCTGCAGCACATCGAGCAGCTCAACGCCACAGCACCGGTGCCGCACGGCGCGCCACCGCGCTTCCTGCTGCTGCACCGCCACCGCCAGTACTGCGCCACCGAAGACCGCTGGCTGGGCTGGGAACGCAAGCGCGGCAAGCTCGAACAGCTGCTGGCGCTGCTGGCCGGCGAGCCCGGCAATGGATTCATCGACCTCGGCCAACTGTCGCACGTGACGCCGGGGACGGCCTACGTGCTGACGCTGGACAGCGACACCCAGCTGCCACCCGGCGCGCTGCGTGAACTGGTGGGCGTGGCCGCACACCCGGCCAACACACCGCAGCTGGGGCCCGACGGCCTCAGCGTGCAGCGCGGCTACGGCATCCTGCAGCCGCATCTGGTGATGCCGCTGCCCACGGCACAGGACCGCACGCCTTACCACTGGCTGTTTGCCGGACAGTGTGGCATCGACCCCTACAGCGCGGCCAGCTCCGAGGTCTACCAGGACGTCTTCGGCGAAGGCAGCTACACCGGCAAGGGCCTGCTGCACGTACAGGCCGTGCACGCCGTGCTGGGCGGGCGGATGCCGGCCGAAAGCATCCTCAGCCACGACCTGCTCGAAGGTTCACTGGTGCGCTGCGCCTCGGTGACCGACGTCTCGCTGGTCGAGGAGGCGCCCTTCCACGCCGACGTCGCCGCGTCGCGCCTGCACCGCTGGACCCGCGGCGACTGGCAGCTGCTGCCCTTCCTGCTGCAGCCGCGGGCCTACACGATGCGTGGCGTCAACCGCTGGAAGATGCTCGACAACCTGCGCCGCTCGCTGGTGGCGCCAGCTTCACTGATGCTGCTGGTGGGCGTGCTGGGTTTCGGTGGCCTGACGCCGCTGAGTGCCGTGCTGCTGGTGCTGGCGGCCTTTACCGCCGGGCCGCTGATGGGCGCGGTGGCCGGCTTCGCGCCCAGCCGCGACCTCCTGGCCAAGTGGCACTTCTACCGCGCCGCCTTCATCGACCTGGCGCGCACGCTGCTCGGCGGGCTGTGGCACGGCGCGCTGCTGCTGCAGCACGCGCTGCTGGCCACCGACGCCGTCGCGCGCACGCTGTGGCGGCTGCTCTTCAGCCGCCGCCACCTGCTGCAATGGACCACTGCCGCCGAGGCGGAAGCCGCCGCGCAGACCACGCTGGCCGGCACCTGGCGCCTGCACCGCAGCGTGCCGCTCGCGGCGCTGGCCATCGCCACCGCGCTGCTGCTGCACACCCCCGCGCACGCCGGTTGGACGCTGGCGCTGTGCACGCTGTGGGCCAGCGCGCCGCTGTGGACCTGGTGGGTCAGCCGGCCGCGGCCGGATGCTGGCGGCGCGGCGCTGTCGGGCGAGCACAGCGCCCGCCTGCACGCGCTGGCGCGCGACACCTGGCGCTACTTCGAGCGCACCGTCACCGCCGACGACCAGAACCTGCCGCCCGACAACCTGCAGACCACGCCGCACGAGATGCTCGCGCGCCGCACCTCGCCCACCAACATCGGCCTCTACCTGCTGAGCGCGGCCTGCGCACGCGAGTTCGGCTGGATAGGCACGCCCGAACTGCTGGGGCGCCTGGACGCCACGCTGGCCACGCTGGGCGGCATGCAGCGCCACCGCGGCCACTTCCTGAACTGGTACGACACGGCCACGGCGCTGCCGCTGCTGCCGATGTACGTGTCCACGGTGGACAGCGGCAACCTCAGCGGCCACCTGCTGGCCGTCGCCGGCGCCTGCCGCGAGTTTGCCGCCGCGCCCGACGAGGCCGACAACGCCGCGCGCCTGCTGGCCGTGGCCGCTTCGTGCGAGCAGCTGGCCTGGGCGCCGGACTTTGCCTTCCTGTACCACCCCAAGCGCCACCTGCTGCACATCGGTTTCCGCGTCGCCGAGCAGCAGCTCGACGCCAGCTTATACGACCTGCTGGCCTCGGAATCGCGCCTGACCAGCCTGCTGGCCATCGCCAAGGGCGACGTGCCGGTGCGCCACTGGGCGGCACTCGGCCGACCCTTTTTCGCCGTCGGCGGGCGTGCCGGGCTGCGTTCGTGGGCGGGCTCGATGTTCGAGTACCTGATGCCCACGCTGGTGCTGGCCGAGCCGGGTGGCAGCGTGCTGAACGACGCCAACCACGCCGCGCTGCATGAACACCGGGCCCACGCGCGCGCACATGGCGTGCCCTGGGGCATCTCCGAGTCGGCCCACGCCGGCTGCGACCACACGCTGGCCTACCAGTACGCACCGCAAGGCGCGCCGCGGCTGGCGCTGCGCCGCACGCCGCCCGACGAGCTGGTGATCGCGCCCTACGCCACCGCGCTGGCCGCGCAGCTGGACGCCGCCGCGGCCTGCCGCAACTTCGAGGCGCTGGAAGCGCTGGCCGCACGCGGGCGCTTCGGCTGCATCGAGGCGCTGGACTTCACGCCGGCGCGCCAGAGCGGCGGCCAGCGTGTCACGCCCGTCGACACCTACATGGCCCACCACCAGGGCATGAGCATCGTGGCGCTGGCCAACGTGCTGCTGGGCGGCGTGGCGCAGCGCTGGGGCATGGCCAACCGCCGCATCGAGGCCCTGGTCTCGCTGCTGCACGAACGTGCCCCACGCGAGGTGCCGGTGCTGCCGGCCGCACCACTCGCGCTGCCGCTGGCGCAGACGCAGCGCGCGCCGTCGCTGCAGCGCGAGGTGCTGCCCGGCGTGCAGGCGGTGGAACCGACGCAGCTGCTGTCCAACGGCCGCTACCACGTCGCCTTGCGCGCCAACGGCGCCGGCTACAGCCGCCGCGGCACGCTGGGCATCACCCGCTGGCGCGACGACGCGCTGCGCGACGACGACGGCAGCTTCTTCTACCTGCGCCGCTTGCCCGGCCCGGGCGCGGCGGCGGGCGGTGCGGCCGCGCCGCTGGTGTCGCTGACGCAGCACCCCGCGCCCGACCCCGCGGCCACCTACCAGGCGCTGTTCGACGCCGACCGCGTGCGCCTGGACGCCATCTGGCCTGGCCTGTACACGCGCATCACGGTCTGGGTGAGCCCCGAGGACGACATCGAGTTCCGCCAGGTCGAGCTGCGCAACCGCGGCAACGCGACGCTGGAGCTGGAGCTCGTCTCGAGCTTCGAGCCGACGCTGGCCGAAGCACGCGCCGACGAAGCCCACCCGGCTTTCGGCCAGCTCTTCGTGCGCGCCGAATGGCGGCCGGCGGCGCAGGCGCTGGTGTTCGAGCGCACGCCGCGCCTGGCCGGTGAACAGGGGCTGCATGCGGCCCACTTCCTGACGGAAAACGACGCCGGCGTGGTGGCGCTGCGCGGCCAGACCGACCGCGCGAAGTGGCTGGGCCGCAACCACACGGCGGCTTCACCGCAGGGCACGCTGAGCGCGCTGCCGGCAGCGCCGGCGGTGCTGGCGCTCGACACCGGCCTCGATCCGGTCTGCGCGCTGGCCGTGCGCCTGCGCATCCCGCCCGGAGGCCGCGTGCGACTGACCTTCGCCACCGCCGCTTGTGATGACAGCGCGACGCTGGACGCGGTGATCGACAAGTACCGCCAGCCCAGCCATGTCGAGCGCGCCGCGCTGATGTCGGCCACGCTGGCCGGCATCCGGCTGCGTGCGCTGCGCATCGGTGCCGACGAGCTGGCCGCCATCCAGCTGCTGAGCACGGCCCTGCTGCTGGGTCTGACGCGACTGCAGACAGAGCCCACCGACGAGCCCAGCGACCGCCGCAGCCTCTGGCGCCTGGGGCTTTCGGGCGAGCGGCCGCTGCTGCTGGTTTCGGCCGGCGCGATGCACGGTCTGGGGCTGCTGCGTTCGCTGGCACGCGCGGCCTCGCTGTGGTCGGCCAGCGGCCTGGCCTGCGACGTGGTGGTCGTGAACGCCGAGCCAGCGGGTTACCAGATGGCGCTGCAGCGCGACATCGCCGCGCTGCGCGACCGCCACGAGGCCGACAGCGCGGCCCTGCCCGCGGCCGAGCGCGTGGGCCTCTTCCTGCTGCGCGCCGACGAGCTGAGCGCCGTCGAGCTGGCCACGCTGCACGCGGTGGCGCGGGTCATCCTGCAGGCCGACGGCCGGCCGCTGCTGCACCACGTCGCGGCCTGGGCCGCCGCGCACGACGAGGCGCTGCAGGCGCGCCAGGGCGTGGCCACCGTGGCGCCGGCACTGGTGCAGGCGCGCGCCCCGGTCGCGGCATCGGCGGGTGGCTTCAGCGCCGACGGCTGCAGCTTCGCCTTCGACGTGCACACCACGGCGCGGCCGCCGCGGCCGTGGATCAACGTGCTGGCCAACCCTGGTTTCGGCACCCTGGTCAGCGAAGCAGGTGGCGGCTGCACCTGGGCCCACAACAGCCGCATGAACCAGCTCACCGCGTGGCGCAACGACCCCGTGGCCGACACACCCTCCGAGAGCTTCTGGCTGCAGGACCTGCGCAGCATGGAGACCTGGAACCTGGCGCCCGGCGCCTGCGGCGACGAGCGTGTGCACTACGCGGTGACACACAGTCAGGGCACCACGCGCATCCACCACCAGCGCGGTGACGTCGAGGTCGTCGCCACCTGGTGCGTCGACACCGAACAGGCCGTCAAGCAGGTGCGGCTGAAATTGGTCAACCACGGCCCGCGCACGCAGCGCCTGCGTGTGACGGCGGTGGTGGAATGGCTGATGGGCGCGGCACGCGCCGACCGTCACACCGTGCACACGGCGCACCACCGCCAGGCCTGGCCCGGCGCGCCCGGTGCCGCGGCGTCGGCGCCCGCGCGCCGCTTGCTGGTGCTGACGGCGACGCAGCGCGAACACGCGGCGGGCTTCGGCGGCGGCACCGCCTTCCTGGCGCTGGCCGGTGACGCCGAGGGCCTGCACGACTGGACCTGCGACCGCCGCGAAGCTTTCGACGCACGCGGCCGCCCCGTGCTGCCCGACCACTGGCTGCAGACCTCCGGCAGCGGCCTCGACCCCTGTGCCGCGCTGTCGACGCCCGTCACGCTGCACCCGGGCGAGCACAGCGAGTGCTGCTTTCTGCTCGGCCACGCCGACGACGTGCTGGCGGCGCGCAACCTGGCCGCCGCCGCCGCGCGCGTGGCTCCGGCGGTGCGCCTGCTGGCGGTGGCCGTGCAGTGGGACGAACTGCTGGGCGCCACCACCGTGGCCACGCCCGACCCGCTGTTCGACGCGCTCGTCAACCGCTGGCTGCTCTACCAGGCCGTGGCCTGCCGCCTGTGGGCCAAGGCGGCCTTCTACCAGGCCGGCGGCGCCACCGGCTTCCGCGACCAGCTGCAGGACACGCTGGCGCTGGCCTGGGCGGCGCCCGAGCTGCTGCGGGCGCAGATCGTGCTGTGCGCCTCGCGCCAGTTCACCGAGGGCGACGTGCAGCACTGGTGGCACATGCCGGGCGGCGCCGGTGTGCGCACCCATTTTTCGGACGACCTGCTCTGGCTGCCGCACGCCGTGCTGCACTACCTGCGCGCCAGCGACGACAGCACGCTGCTCGACGAGTCCGTGTCCTTCATCGAGGGCCAGGTCATCGCCGAAGGGGCCGAGGACAGCTACGGCACGCCGACGACCAGCGCCGAGACGGCCAGCGTCTACGAACACGCTGCGCGCAGCATCGACCGCAGTCTGCGCACCGGCGTGCACGGCCTGCCACTGATGGGCAGCGGCGACTGGAACGACGGCATGAACCGCGTCGGCGCCGAGGGGCGCGGCGAATCAGTGTGGCTGGGCTGGTTCCTGTGCACGCTGGTGGCCGGTTATGCACCGCTGGCGCGTGACCGCGGTGAAGCGGCGCGCGCGCGACGCTGGGAAGTCGCCGCCGCCGGCTGGCAGGCAGCGCTGTTCGGCAACGGGTTGGGGCCGCAAGGCACCGCCTGGGACGGCGCCTGGTTCACGCGCGCCTACTTCGACGACGGCTCGCCGCTGGGTTCGCAGCACAACGCCGAGGCGCGCATCGACCTCATCGCGCAAGCCTGGGCCGTGCTTTCGGGCGTGGCGCCGGCGGGCCTGGCGCGCCAGGCCATGGCCTCGGCGCAGACGCACCTGGCCGACCCCGAGGTGGGCGTGCTGCGCCTGCTGCACCCGCCGCTGGTGCATGCCGAGCCGAGCGCCGGCTACATCCAGGCCTACCCGGGCGGCGTGCGCGAAAACGGCGGCCAGTACACCCACGCCGGCGTCTGGGGCGTGATGGCGATGGCGCAGCTGGCACAGGCCGCCGACAGCACGCCGGCCGAGGCCCGCGCCGCGGCCGACACCGCCTGGCAGTGGTTCATATGGCTCAGCCCGGCACACCGCAGCGCCCACCCCACGCAGGGCGCGGCCTACGGGCTGGAGCCCTATGCGGTGGCCGGCGACACCTATTCGCAGCCGCCGTGGGCCGGCCGCGGCGGCTGGAGCTGGTACACCGGGGCCGCATCGTGGCTGCACCGCGCGGCGGTGGAATCGATCTTCGGCCTGCGCCTGCACGCCAACGGGCTGGCCTTCCACCCGGCGCTGCCCTCGCACTGGCGGCGTGCCGAGCTGACGTTGCGGCGCGACGGCCGCACGCTGCGCTTCGTGCTGCTGCGGCCCGGCTTCATCGACACCACGCTGGAAGCGCGAGGGCTGCGCGACGACGGCGCCCTGGCGCTGGCGGTGGGTGCACCGCTGGCCTGGCCGGCGCTGCAAGGGGCACATGTGTTCGTCATCATGCTGCCCGACCGGCGCAGCGCCGGAACAGCCAGCACTTCGCTGGCCGAGGCGCCCGCCAGCGCCTGAACACGGGCCGTGCGCTCAGCACGGCACCTGGGCCCCGCTGCGCGCGGGGCTTGCCTTCCTGAGCGGCGTCACACGCCGCCGCCGGCAACACCTGGCGCAGTCGAGGGCTGGCGTGAAAAGGCCCGGCAGCGTCTGCACGCTGCCGGGCCGGTCATGCGGGATCGGTCAGGTCCTCAGGCGCCCTTGCGGCGGCCCACCAGGATCAGGCCCAGCAGGCCGAGACCGGCCAAGGCGAGTGAGCCCGGCTCGGGGATCGGCGAGCCCGGACCCTGCGTCATGCCGACGTTGTCGCCCACCGAGCCCGCTTGCGAACCGACGTTCTTGATGCCGCGGCCGGCGTAGCTCACCGTGGTGATGGTGTCGTAGATCGACTGCGCCGAGAAGGTGCCGAGGTCCAGGCCATTGGGGATGCCCGACAACACCGGGCCCGAGGTGTAGACCCAGGTCAGGTTGACGATGCCGGGGTTGTCCACGGGCCCCACATCGCTGGGCGTGAAGCCGACGTTCTGCGCCGTGCACTCCCAGCCCGTGGCACCGAGGCAGGTACCCGCGACATAGCCGTCGAAGTCATAGATCGTGAACAGGCTGCCGAACGTGAGGTCCAGGTTCGACACCGGGTTGGTCGACGGCGCCGGGCCGGAAACGGCGTTCTGGTCCCCCGACAGCTGCAGGTTGTAGCTCCAGAGGTAGGGGCCGGCGCCGGTGATGGTGGTGCCGGTGGGAATGATGTTGGCCATCGCGAAGGCGGGTGCCAGCGCGGCCAGGCAGATCAGGGACAGTTTTTTCATGGTGCCTCTTTCGACTAGGGTTGTAGCGGTCCGGTGGAGTCGGTGAAGGCCCGCCCGGCCGGCCTAGCAGATCGGCCCGGGCGGCATGCACTTCACCGCAGACTCAAGATAAGGGCGCAGCGGTTCGGCATCTGTACGTCCTCGCACTCAGCGCCCCGCCACCCCCGCATCAGCGGGGTGCGACGACGCCGCTGTCGTCGGACAGCACGATCTCGACGCGACGGTTCATCTGGCGGCCGCCCGCGCTTTCGTTGCCGGCGACCGGGAAGCTTTCGCCGAAGCCCTGGGTGCCGATGCGGCCACCGTCGATGCCACGCGAGACCAGTGCGCTGCGCACGGCGTCGGCGCGGCGCGCCGACAGCTCCTGGTTCATGCTGTCGCTGCCGACGCTGTCGGTGAAGCCCTCGATCTGCGCATGGCGCTTCGGGTAGGCCTGCAGGAAGCTGACGAGCTTGTCCATGCCGCGCATGCCGCCGGACTTGAGGTCGGCGCGGCCGGTGTCGAAGAGCACGTCGCCGATGGTGATGACCATGCCGCGGGCGGTTTTTTTCGCGTCCAGGTCACGCAACTGATCTTCGAGCATCTGGTTGCGCGCTTGCGCGGCCTGCGCGTCCTGCTGCGACGCGGCAGCCTGTAGCTGCGAGGCTTCGGACTGGCGCTGCGAAGCGTTCGCCTGACGCTGGGCGACGCGGGCGTCGCGTTCGGCCGACTGGGCCTGCATCTGCGACGCGCGGGCATCGACCTGCGCGGCCTGTGCGCTCGCCGTGGCTTTGTCGGCCTCGACCGTACGGGCTTCGAGGCGCGCGCGGTCGCGCTCGGTATTGGCCTTGGCCACCGCAGCCTCGGAGGCCTTGCGGCTGCCCGCGGCCTGCGCCGTGGCGACGCTCTGGCTCGCCAGGTAGGCCAGGTTGTCGACCTTGGCCATGTCGTCCTTGTCGGCCAGGGCCCTGTCGGCACGGCCCAGCGCGTCGGCGGCGGCCTTCATCTCGACCGGCGCGCCGTCACGCGTTTGCGGGTTGGCCAGCGCTGCGTTGTAGGCGCTGTGCGCCGCGTTCAGCTTGTCGTTGTTGCGCGGCGCCGAGCCGCAGGCCGAAAGCGCCAGCACGGCAGCGGCGGCAAGCAGGCTCAGGGCGCCGAAGGAGCGTGAACCGGCGGTGGTGGTGGTGTGTTGCAGCTTCATGTCAATTCCTCGGGGTGGTGGGGGCGGCCTTGCGGGCCATCTCTTCGCGCAGGGCGCGGGCCGCTTCGTCCAGGGCGTCGGCCGCCTTCTTCGACTTCGCCGACTCGGCCTTCGCTTCGGCCAGCTGCGCATCGGCCTGGGCCTGCTGCGCCAACGACATTGCACGCACCGGCTCGCCGGCGGCGGCGGCCTGCGTGGCGCGGTTCATCTTGTCGCGCGCCATGCTCAGCTCGCCGGGAGCGAACTCGGTGGCGCCGGCGGCGGCGGCATGCTGGATCGCAGCGGCCGAAACGGCCATCTGCTCGTTGGGCGGCGGCGGCGGCGTCGCGCAGGCGCCCAGGCCGAAGGCGACGACGGCAAGCAGGCCGGCCGAAGCCAGGGTGCGTTGCAGCGTTTTGGAGGGGGCGTGGAGCCTGCGTGGGGTCATGGTGTGCTTTCGTTGCGGTGCAGAACGAGGCGCTGCGCGGCGTGTCTTGTCTAGCCAGGTCGGCAGCGACTCGGGGCCACGACCTTGAACTCCGTGCCCGCGAGCGTCGGTGCGTCATCGCACGCACCGGCGCAAAGGGATGCCGTCCTACAAGTCGACGCGCCGTGCACCGATGGGCGCGACGGGCCGCCATTCCTAAAGTGGACTTCCAGGTTGCAGACAACCCGCACCGCACCACCGGAAAGACTCCATGGCCACCCCGCACGACACCACACCGCGCAAGACCGCCGCCGCCGACACGCTGGCGCTGCAGCTCGACACGCAAGCCCTCGAGGCCGTGCGCCGCAGCACCGAAGCCGGTGCCGCGCTGCCGGGCGACGCTGCATGGCGCACCGCATTGGTCAAGCTGCTCAACGACTCGCTGGCCACCGAACTGGTGTGCGTGCTGCGCTACAAGCGCCACCATTACACCGCCCAAGGCCTGGCCTCGACGGCCATCGCCGCGGAGTTCGCGGTGCATGCCGGTGAAGAGCTGGCCCACGCCGACCGCCTTGCGCGCCGCATCTGCCAGTTGGGCGGCGAGCCCGACTTCGCGCCGGCCACGCTGGTGCAGCGCAGCCACGCGGCCTACGACGAATCGCCGGGCCTGAAAGCCATGATCCGCGCCAACCTGGTGGCCGAACGTGTGGCCATCGAGGCCTATGGCCAGCTCGTCGCCCTCGTCGGCGACAAGGACCCCACCACCAGGCGCCTGCTCGAGGACATCCTCGCCGACGAGCAGAAGCACGCCGAAGAACTGCAGGGCTGGCTCAGCGATTGACCGGCAAGGGTCGAACCCCGAGCGCGCCCTGCATCACGTCCCCCTAACAACCCTTTTTCAGACCGGAGCATCACCATGATCATTCGCCATACCCTCGCCATCACCGCCGCCGTCATCGCTTTGGCCACCGTCACCGGCTGCGCCGTCACGCGCGGGCAGGAATCGGTCGGCGCTTATGTCGACGACACCGCCATCACCACCGCGGTGAAGGCGCGCTTCATCGACAACAAGATCGTCGACGCGGTGTCGATCAGCGTCGAAACGCTCAATGGCGTCGTGATGCTGTCGGGCTTTGCCAAGAGCTCGGCCGAGAAGTCGTCTGCCGAAGCCGTGACCTGGAAGGTCAACGGCGTCAAGGGAGTCAAGAACGAGATCGCCATCCGCCCGTGAGCCTAACGAACTCACTGCACTGACAAGGAGCACAGCATGAACTGGGAACAGATCCAAGGAAACTGGAAACAGGTCACCGGCCAAGCCAAGGAGCAATGGGGCAAGCTGACCGACGACGACATGGACATCGTGGCCGGCCGTCGTGACCAGCTCGCCGGCAAGATCCAGGAACGCTACGGCGTGGCCAAGGAAGAGGCGGAACACCAGGTCGCCGAATGGCAGAAGAAGGCTTCCGACAGCTGGTTCAAGAAGGACATCGCCAAGCCCTGACCCCCCGGTCGGGCGGGTGCGGTAGCAGAGCACGCTGCGCCGCACGCCCGCCGGCCCTGCCGCCCCGGTCTGCCGGCCGGGGCGGCGCCCCCACACGCGACACCCCGGCCGCGACCGTTCGTGCCGGCGCTACTGCATTGGAAACCTCATGAACACGTCCGCCCGCACCTTCCGCCTGTCGCGCATCTCGCGCGGCTGGCTGCCTGCCTTCGCACTGCCGCTGGCGTTGCTGGCCGCCTGCGGAGGTAGTGGTCTCGACCCCATCCTCGGCACGCCGCCGGTGGCGCGCGCCCCGATGGTCAGCGCCACGACGCCGCTGGCCACCACGCCTGCGGTCACCGGCGTGGCCGGCACCGTGCGCCCCACCGCGACCTTCGACCGTGCGATGACGGCGTCGACGCTGACGCCCACGAGCTTTTCGCTGGCCTGCCCGGCCGGTGCACCGGTGACCGCCGCGGTCAGCTATGACGCCGCCACCCGCACCGCCACGCTGACTCCCGCCGCCGCGCTGCCGGCCAGCACCACCTGCGTGGCCACCGTCAGCACCGCCGCGCTCGACAGCCTGGGCTTCGCGATGGCCGCGCCCTACACGTGGAACTTCGTCACCGCGCAGGCCGTGGCCGTCGACACGACACGGCCGACGGTGACCTTCGGCGTGCCCGCAGCGGGCGCCACCGGCGTGGCCACCAACACCCGCGTCACCGCCACCTTCAGCGAGGCGATGGCCCCGGCCACGCTCAGCGGCACCAGTTTCACCGTCGTCAACACGACGCTGAACACCCCAGTGGTCGGCACGGTCAGCTACTCGGCAGCCGCCCGCACCGCCACCTTCACGCCCACCGCACCCGCAGGCCTGGCCGCCAGCACCGTCTACACGGCCACGCTGAGCACCGCCATTACCGACACCGCCGGCAACGCCCTGGCCGGCAATACCGCCGTGCTGCCGGCCGCCGGCGCGCAGGTCTGGAGCTTCACCACCAGCGCCACCGCCGACACCACGGCGCCGACAGTTGCCACGATCAGCCCGACCGACGGCAGCACCGGCGCCTGCCTGGGCACCGCGGTCAGCGCCACCTTCAGCGAGCCGATGGACACGGCCACGCTCACCACCACCAACTTCGGCGTCACCGCCGGCGGCACCGCAGTGGCCGGCAGCGTGAGCTACGACGCGCCGACGCGCGTGGCCACCTTCACGCCCAGCAACGCCGCGGGCTTTGCGCCCAGCACCGCGCTCGTCGTTACCGTACGTTCGGGTGTCACCGGCGTGCTCGACCTGGCCGGCAACCCGCTGGCCGCCAACCGGGTGTGGAACTTCACCACCGGCACCGCCGCCTGCCTGGGCAGCAGCGTCAACCTCGGCACGGCTGCGGCCTACGGCGCCTTCGGCGGCGGCGCCGGCGTCACCAACCAGGGTGTGAACACCGTGATCGGCGGCCATATCGGCACCACCGCGGCCTGCACGCTGGTCACCGGTCTGCACGACGCGAGCAACGTCTACACCGAGACGCCGCTGAACGTCGGCGCCGTCAACGGCAGTATCCAGTGCGGCCCGCCTGCACCCGGCACCACCACCTCGCTGGCCGTGGCCACGCAGGCCCGGGCCGATGCGCAGACGGCCTACAACACGCTGGCCGCCCTGCCGCCGGGCAGCGACCCGGCGGCCGGCCAGCTCGGCGGCCAGACGCTGGCGCCCGCGGTCTACACCGCGGCCGGTGGCACGTTCGCCATCACCAGCGGTGACCTCGTGCTCGACGCACAGGGCAACGCCGGCGCGGTGTGGGTCTTCCAGAGCGCCGCGGCGCTGACGGTGGGCCTGCCCGCCACGCCGCGCCGTGTGTTGCTGATCAATGGCGCACAGGCCAGGAATGTCTGGTGGCAGGTCGGCAGCGCCGCCCGCATCGAGCCCGGCAGCACCATGGTGGGCACCGTCATCGCGCCGGCCGGTGTCACCGTCTCCACCGCCGGCCAGACCATCCAGACCACGCTGATCGGACGCGCCCTGGGCCTTACCGCCTCGGTGACGCTGGTCAACACCACGATCGTCGCGCCATGAGCCCCGTGACCGCCGGCAGCACCTGCCGCGCACACCGCGCGCCCATCACAACGAACAGAGAGCCCTCCATGACAACACGCACACCGACCCTTCGCCTGCTGGCGCTGGCCTGCCTTGCAGCACTGACCGCGCTGCCCGCGGCGGCGCAGCAGGAAGGCGGCTACTTCTACGGCGGCATCGGCGCCGGCCAGGGCCGCGCCAAGATCGACCAGGAACGCATCAGCAGCACGCTGCTGGGCGCGGGCCTGACGAGCAGCGGCTTCGCGGCGGACAACAAGTCCAACAGCTACCGCATCTTTGGTGGCTACCAGATGAACCGAAACTTCGGCCTCGAGGCTAGCTTCTTCAACCTGGGCAAGTTCGGTTTCCACACCAACACCACCCCCGCAGGCACGCTGGACGGCCAGGCCCGCATCCAGGGCGGTGGCCTCGACCTGGTCGGCAGGCTGCCGATCAGCGAACGCTTCTCGCTGCTGGGCCGCGCAGGTGTGCAGCAGGCGCGCACACGTGACCACTTCACCGGCAGCGGCGCCGTATCCGTGCTGAACCCGACACCGAGCAAGCGCGACACCGGCTACAAGTTCGGCGTCGGCATGCAGTACGACGTGACGCCCAACTTCCTGGTGCGCGGTGAAGTCGACCGCTACCGCGTCAACGACGCCGTGGGCAACCGCGGCACCGTCAACGTGGCCTCGGTGAGCCTCGTGTTCCCGTTCGGCCGCGCCCCCGCCGCCACACCGCGCATGGCCGCGGCCCCGGCCTACGTCGCGCCGGCTCCGGCGCCGGTCTATGTCGCTCCGGCACCGGTCTACGTGCCGCCGGTGGTGGTGCAGGCGCCGGTCGCCGTGCCGCCGCCCCCGCCGCCGATCGAACGCCGCCGCGTCAGCTTCTCGGCCGAGTCGCTGTTCGGCTTCGACAAGAGCACGCTGCGCCCCGAAGGCCAGGCCGCGCTGGACGGCTTCGCACGTGAAACCGCAGGCACCCGCTACGACGTCATCACCGTCGAAGGCCATACCGACCGCCTGGGCACGCCGGCCTACAACCAGAAGCTGTCGCTGGAACGCGCCGAAGCCGTCAAGGCCTACCTCGTGAGCAAGGGCGCCATCGACGCCAGCCGCGTCAAGGCCGTGGGCATGGGCGAGAGCCAGCCCACCAAGGGCACGGCCGACTGCAAGGGTGCCAAGCCCTCGCCGAAGCTGATCGCGTGCCTGCAGGCCGACCGCCGCGTCGAAGTCGAAGTCACCGGCACGAAGTGATGGACAACAGTGTCCGTATCGGCAACCCGCCGGCGCCCGCGCCGGTAGCGCTGGCCGTCATCGTTCGCAACCTGCTCAGGCTGTGGCCGCTGATGGCGGCCGGGTTGGTGATGGCGGGCCTGTTGTTCACCCTGGTTGGGGTGGTGCGGCTGGCGGTGCAGCAGGCGCAAGCCCGCCACGCCGACACTGCCGCGCGCGCCGATGCCAATTTCCGCTGCAACACGATGGCCGGGAGCGAACAGCGCAGCGACTGCCGCGCACGCGCCTCCGGCCTGCTCGTCGACACCGCGGCCGCACGTCCCTGAACATCGCCCGGAGCCTTGAGGAACACCCCATGAAGCCGAACCGAAGCCTGTTGCTGCAGGCAGGCGCCTGCGCCACCCTGGGCCTGGCCGCGCTGCTGGCGCCGCTGGCCGCCACCGCGGCCACCAAGGCCGAGCAGACCGACCTGCGCGCGCGCTACCAGCGTGACCTGGCCGCCTGCAAGAGCGGCCAGACCGGCCAGGAGCACAGCGCCTGCGTGCGTGAAGCCCATGCGTCCTACGCCGAGGCACGACGCGGCGGCCTCGGCAACGGCGCCGCGCCCTATGCCGCCAACGCACGCCAACGCTGCGAGGCACTGCGCGGCGGCGACAAGACCGACTGCCTGGCGCGCATGGACGGCCACGGCACGGTCAGCGGCAGCGTCGAGAGCGGCGGCATGCTGCGCGAGTTGAAGACCTACAGCGTCGGCAAGCGGCCTGTCTCACCGGGCACACCGGCGTCCGCTCCGCCGCCGCCGAGGCCGCCGCAACCGCGGCCGGTGCCGGTGCCGGTGCCGGGGCCGGGGCCGGTCGACCCGCCGCGCTGAAGCACCGGCGCGCCGCAGCGCCGCGGGCACGCGGCGGCCGACCGCCGGAGGGGTGCCCGTTCAGCGCGCTCCGGCCCGCGCCAGGCGGATATGCCACACCGCCACGAACATCGCGGCGATGGCCGGCCCGAGCACGAAGCCGTTGAAGCCCATCACGGCCATGCCGCCCAGCGTGCTCAGCAGCACCAGCCAGTCGGGCAGGCGCGTGTCGCGGCCCACCAGCATCGGGCGCAGCACGTTGTCGGCCAGGCCGATGATCAGCACGCCCCAGGCGATCAGCGCCCAGCCCTGCCACGTCGCCCCGGTGACGAGGAGGTAGAGCGCCACTGGCGCCCACACCAGCGCCGCACCCACTGCCGGCAGCAGCGACAGGAAGGCCATCAGCGCCGTCCACAGCAGCACCGCGCCGACGTCCAGCGCCCAGAAGGCCAGGCCGCCCAGCGCTCCCTGGATCGCCGCGACGACGAAGTTGCCGCGCACCGTGGCGCGGATCACGGTGCTGAACTTGTCGACCAGTTCCTGCGTGTGCTGCGGCGCCAGCGGCACAGCGCGGCGCAGCAGGCGCACCAGATCCTCGCCGTCGCGCAGCAGGAAAAACGCCAGGTACGGCGCGATGAAGACGCTGAGCGCGAAGTCGAGCGTGTTCTGCCCGATGTCCAGCGCCTGCGCGCCGAGGAGGCGGCTGCCCTGCAGCAGCAGCGCGTTGAGCCAGCGTTGCAGCGCGGTGAAGTTGACGAGGTCGAAGCGGTTGAGCAGCTCGCGCACCCACGGCGGCAGCGCGGTGAAGATGTCGCGGAAGTACTGCGTCGGCCTGAGTTCGTTGCTCTGCACCCGTTCGTAGAGCGAGGCGGCCTCGCTGCCCAGCCCGACCAGCAGCAGCAACAGCGGCAACACGACGAGCACGGCCACCAGCACCAGCGTCAGGCCCGCCGCCAGCGAACGGCGCCGCCCCACGCGCCGCAGCAGCCAGCGGTTCCAGGGTGCAAACAGCAGCGCCACGATGGCGCCCCACAGGATGGCGCCGGCAAAGGGCAGCAGCACCCAGGCCAGCGCCAGCGTCACCGCCAGCAGCAGCCAACGCAGTGCAGGGCCGAAGGCGGCGTCCTTGGGCGAAGCGGGCGGAGGGTCGGGCAGGCTCATCGGCGTTCTCGCGGCGCAGCGTGCCGGGTTGGCGGACGATGATCGTAGCCGGCACGCCGGCGGTCGGCCGTGACATGTCAGACGGCAGCCGTGCCGGCGGCGCGTCCGTGTCAGCGCAGGCGCACGGGGGCCTCGTGCGCACCCTGCGCCGCAGCGTCGTCGTGGAAGGCCCAGCGGCCGCCCCCGCCACGCTTGGCGCGGTACATGGCCTGGTCGGCCCGGTGGATGAGCAGGTCGATGTCGTCGCCATCCTCGGGGTAGACGCTGATGCCGATGCTGGCCGTGAAGCCGGGCGCGGCCGCGTCCACGCCGCCGGGCCGGGCCAGCGCGTGCAGCATCTTGGCGGCGATGCGGGCGGCGTCGTCGGGCATCGCGATGTCGGTCAGCAGCACCAGGAACTCGTCGCCGCCGTGGCGGCTGACGGTGTCGGCTTCACGCACCGCGCTCACGAGGCGGTTCGCCGCCTGCTTGAGCACCTCGTCGCCGACGGCATGCCCCAGCCTGTCGTTGACGAGCTTGAAGTCGTCGAGGTCCACGAACAGCAGCGCCAGGCGGCTGCCGCGACGCCGCGCAGCGGCGATGGCGCGTGCAAGACGGTCGATCAGCAGCACGCGGTTGGGAAGCTGGGTCAGCGGGTCGCGCTCGGCAGCATGGGCCGCGAGGCCCAGCGCCTGCGAGGCGTCAGCGGCGGCGGTCTGGGCCGCCAGCGCCGTGACGACGAGCTGCTCGTTGGCGGCCAGCAACTGCGCAGGCTGGCTGTTGCCGAGCCGGCTTTCGGCGCGCACCACCTCCTGCAGCAACTGCGCCAGCTCGGCGCGGGCCGCGCCCACCTTGGCCTGCACCCGCGCCAGGTCTGCTGCGGCCGCCGCCGCTGCGGCGTCCGACGCGCCGGTGTCTTCGCGGCTCACTGCACTGCCCTTTGCGCCGCGCACTTGGGGTCTAGCGCCTGGGAGCGGCCCTGCGCGCTCATGACGCAGCAGCCCCAGGCTTGCGTGTCGGGCGGCCGCCGAGCAGGCCCTCGTACCCGGGCAGCGGCTGGCCGATGCGGATGCCGTCGGCGTCGATGTGGTATTCGCACAGTGTGTCGGAGTGGGCGCTGGCGCGTACCTTGACCACCGCCATTACGCGGCGCAGGAGGCTGTCGAGTTCGATGTAGCGCTGCACGATGATGGCGTCGGTGAGGAAGGCCGCGCCGTAGGGGCTGAAGCGCAGGTCGGTGTAGCGGTCCTCGAGTTCCGAGGTCATCAGCACCGTCACGCCGGCGCTGGCCAGCGCCGTCACCAGGCGCAGCAGCGATTCTCGGAAGTCCTCGCGGAAGGTCGGCGCCAGCGCCAGCTCGAAGCCCGAGAGCGAGTCGATGACCACGCGCGTGGCGCCGCGGTGCTGGATCTCGGCCAGCAGCAGGCTCACGATCTCGTCGACCGACAAGTCGGCGGCCGGTGTCTCGAGCATCACCACGCGGCCCTGCGCGATGAGCTCGGCCACCACCGGCTGGCGCGCGCGGTTGGGCCGCTGCTCGAAGGCCACGAGGATGCCGACCTCGTCGTTGCGCGCGCCCTCGGCGAGGAAGGCCGAGGCCAGCACGCTCTTGCCGGAACCCGAGGGGCCGGCCACCAGCATCGAGTAGCCGCGCGGCAGGCCGCCGCCGAGCATGTCGTCGAGCCCCGGCACGCCCATCTGCGCGCGCGCCAGCACCGCCGGCACGGGGCTGTCGACGTGCGGCGGCTGGCCGGGGCTGTCGGCGTTCGCGGGCGGCGCGGTGTGCTCCAGCGCCGCCGCGGGCGTCGCGCCGGCCGGCGCAAAGACCTCGATGCCCGCGGCGCCGATGCGAAAGGTGTGCAGGCCCGGCAGCGCGGGCTGGCCGCGCATCTTGCGCACCTCCAGCTTGCGCACCGCCGAGTTGCGCTGCACGCTCTGGTGCAACCGCAGCAGGCCGTCGGCCACCGTGAACACCGGGCTGGCGCCGTCGTCGTCGGCGTATTCGCCGATCAGGAAGGTGGTGGCCTGCCACGTCGTCATCAGCAGGCCCAGCTGCTGCAGAAAGAGCTGCAGCGCGTTGTGCGCGGCGTTGCCGGCTTCGCGCAGCAGCACCACCGAGCGGAACGAGTCGACGAAGACCAGCGCCGGGCCGTGGGCCGTCACCTCGTCGGCGATGCGGCCGAGCAGGCGGTCGGCGTCACCGTGCAGCGCGTCGTCCGAGAGGTTTACGAAGTGCACACGCTCGCCGAGCGCCGCGCTGTCGTAGAAGTCGAACTGCTGCTGGTAGCGCAGCATCTTCAGTGGCGGCTCGCCGAGCACCGTGAAGTACAGCGCCGGCCGCTCGGGCGTGGCCAGCGCGAACATCATCTGGTGCGCCAGCGTCGTCTTGCCGCTGCCGGGCGGGCCGGCGATGAGGTTGAAGCTGAACTCGGGCAGGCCGCCGCCGAGCACAGGGTCCAGCCCCGGCACGCCGGTGGCCAGTCGAAGGATCTCCACTTTGTCGTTCATGTTTGTCTGTCCCGCACCGGCAGGTCGCCGGGTGGCCCCCAGGCGGTGCGCAGCAGCCTTTCGGTCAGGGCCTTGCCAATCAGTTGCTCGAGCAGACGGTGCAGCTCGTCGAGCAGCTGTTTGCCTGCGGCCAGTGCCTGCGGCGCGCCGTGCGCCAGAAACAGGGCCTGCAGCGCGTCGAGATCCAGCGGCGCCGCCGGGTCCTGGGCGGCCATTGCGAGCCAGGGGTGGGCGCTGGCCGCGAGATGGGCGCTGCGGTTGAAGAGCGCCACCACGCCGCCGGCGCCGATGACGGGGCGCAGCGCCAGTTCCGCATCGCGCCACACGGCGACCACCGCGACGACGGCGACTACGGCATCGCCGTCAGCGCCGACCCGGTTCCCAAGAGGATCGGGTGGCCGCTCACGGGCCTTGCCGGCGTCGGCCATCGTGGCGTTGGGCACTAGAGCAGCTCGTCCACCGTCAGCAGGCGGTAGTGAACTGCCAGAACGGCGCCGCAGCGGCGGGCCAGTTCGGCCGCCGTGGCGGCGTGTTCAACGCCGTCCACCTTCACCAGCAGCCAGTGGCAACCCTGCCGCGACAGCGCCAGATAGCGCCGCAGCAGCGTGATCTCGTAGCCGAAGCCGGCCAGCGCGCCGGCGCCTTCGACCAGGGCCTCGAGCTCGACCACGCTCTGTTGCGGCAGGAAGTGCAGCAGCGACGCCGGCGGCCAGCCGGCGTGATGGAAGGCGAGTACCGCCGCATCGGCCTGGGTGGCGCCGGGCAGGCCGACCATCACGGAGCCGACGGGCTTGAAGACGCCGAAGGACGTGGGCACGGTGCCGCTCGACATCGTGGCGCTCAGCGCTTCGTCGTTGCGCGCGCCGGTTTGCAGCGTGTCGGGCGGGGCCAGGTCGGCCGTGGCGTTGAGGTTCATGGCGCTTCCGTTGGGGGCAGGGGCCGGGCGGCGGGGCGGCCGGGCATCAGGGGCCCGCGCAGCACGACAAGAGGAACCGATGTTGACGGCCCGCAGCCCGCGGGTCAGTGCGCTGCCGAACAGCAGTTCAAGGCGGCCTTCCGTTCGCGAGCGCACCGACGCCGCGCGCGGCCGGGCCTAGCGTCGCCCACTTCTACCGTAGCGGCTCACCGAGGCCCAACCCGCCATGTCGACCCGCCCGCCGCAGCAGCGCCTGCGCGACACGCCTGCCGGCGCCTGAAGCATGCACTTCACCGGCATCGGTACCTCCACGCCCGCGCGGCGCTACACCAAGGCCGAGTGCCTGGCCGCCTTCGAACGCTCGGCCTGGTTCGGCCGCCTCGACGAACGTGCTCACTTCGTCGCGCGGGCCGTACTGCAGCGCGACAACGGCATCGAGGCACGTCGGCTGGCCGTCGACCACCTCGACGAGGTCTTCGCCATCGACCCCGACACGCTCGCGGCGCGTTTCGGCCGCCACGCGCCGGCGCTGGCCGCCGAGGCCGGCGCGCGCGCACTGGCGCAGGCCGGCCTTGTGGCCACCGACATCGATGCGGTGGTGGTCAGCACCTGCACCGGCTACCTCTGCCCCGGCCTGTCGGGCCACGTCGTAGAGCGCCTGGGGCTGCGCCACGACGTGCGCGCCTACGATCTCGTCGGCCAGGGCTGCGGCGCGGCGCTGCCCAACCTGCAGCTGGCACAGGCGCTGCTGGCCAGCGGCGCGGCGCAACACGTGCTGTCGGTCTGCGTGGAGGTCAGCAGCGCCGCGATGTACCTCGACAACGACCCTGGCGTGCTGATCAGCGCCTGCCTCTTCGGCGACGGCGCCGGCGCGGCCGTGCTGTCGCACGAACCCGCCGCCACCGGTCGGCGCCTGCGCTGGGCCGACAGCGCCTCGTTCACCGACCCGGCGCAGCGCCAGGCGCTGATGTTCGAGCAGCGCGGCGGCCTGCTGCGCAACGTGCTGACGCGCGCCGTGCCGGCGCTGGCCGCCGAACACGCGCAGGGCGTGCTGGCCACCGTGCTGGGCCGCGCCGGCCTGCAGCCCGGCGACATCGCCACCTGGGTGATGCACGCCGGCGGCCGCGACGTCCTGCAGGCGCTGCAGCAACGGCTGGAGCTGCGCCCCGGCGACCTGGACCACAGCGCCGCGATGCTGCGCGAGTACGGCAACCTGTCCAGCGCCTTCGTCTACTTCGTGCTCGAGGCCGCGCTGGCCGACGACGCCCCGGCCGGCTGGTGGTGGCTTTCGTCCTTCGGCGCCGGCTTCAGCTGCCACGGCGCGCTGCTGGAAGTGCAATGACCCACACCTTTGCATGCGCCTGCCGCCGCGGGCCGGGCGCCGGGCTGCTCCCAGGCGGGCCCGGCATGGCCTCGGCGGATCGGCCGACGTACCCGTCAGACGAGGGGCGCACATGACCCTGCCGCGCAAAGTGAGTGCCGAGACGCTGGACCACCTGCCCGCCGACGACCCGGACGCGCAGCGCTCGCGGCGCGACCTGATCCGTGTGCACCGCGTGATGGGCACACGCGGCATCGTCGCTCGCGGCTGGCAGGCGCTGTGGCCGCCGCAGCGCCGCGGTGTCCCCTTGCGTGTGCTGGAGCTGGGCGCCGGCGACGGCACGCTGATGCTGGCCGTGGCACGCCAGCTGGCGGCCAGCTTTCCCCTCGTGGAACTGACGCTGCTGGACCGCCAGGACATCGTGAGCCCGGACACGCTGGCGGCCTTTGCCGAGCTGGGCTGGCAGGTGGAGGTGGAAGTGGACGATGTGCTGGACTGGGCCGCACGGCCGCCCAAAGCCACGCCCGGCGCCTCGGGTTCGTCTTGGGACCTGATCATGACCACGCTCTTCCTGCACCACTTCGAGGGTGCCGACCTCGACACGCTGCTGATGGCGGTTGCCGCGCGCAGCCAGCGCTTCTTCGCCTGCGAACCGCGCCGCGGTTGGCTGGCGCTGACCGGCAGCCACCTCATCGGCGCCATCGGCGCCAACGCGGTGACACGCGAGGACGCGGTGTTCAGCGTGCACGCAGGCTTTCGCGAGCACGAGCTCACGGCGCTGTGGCCGGCGCCGGCGGCGACCTGGCAGTCGCACGAATACACGGCCGGGCTGTTCGGCCACTGCTTCAGCGCCAGCCGGGCCGAGGCCAGCGCATGGGCGCGGTGAACACCGCCGGCCGGGCGCGCGCGTCGCGTACCGTGGGCGCCGACACCGTGAGGCGCTACGACGCCGTGGTGGTGGGCGCCGGACCGGCGGGTGCGACGGCGGCGTTGCTGCTGGCGCGCGCCGGCTGGAGGGTGGCTCTGGTCGAGAAGCAGATCTTCCCGCGCCGCAAGGTGTGCGGCGAATGCATCGCCGCCAGCAACCTGCCGCTGCTGGAGGAACTGGGCCTGGGCGCGCTCTTCGAGACCGGGGTCGCGAACGAATTGCGCCAGGTGAGCCTGCTGCGCGGCACAGGCGCCGTCACGGCCAGCCTGCCGGCGGCCACACACCCGCGCCACGTCTGGGGCCGCGCCATTGGCCGCGAAACGCTGGACACCTTGCTGCTCGAGCAGGCGCGCGCCGCCGGTGCCGAGGTGCTGCAGCCGTGGTCGCTGCAGGCCATCAGCGGCACCGCGGGCGCCTGGTCCTGCGAAGTGCGCGCGGTGGACGGCGCGGCCTCGCTGCGCCTGCGTGCCCAGCTGGTGATCGACGCCCACGGCTGCTGGGAAGCCCTGCCCTCGGCGCGCGACGGACGCGCCGTGGCGCACAGCGCCAGCGATCTCTTCGCCTTCAAGGCCAACTTCAGTGGCGCCGTGCTCGACGAAGGCACGATCCACCTGCTGGCAATGGACGGCGGCTACGGCGGCATGGTGGTGGCCGAAGGCGACATCACCACCGTGGCCTGCTGCGTGCGGCGCGACCGCCTGCACGGGCTGCGCGGCGCCGCCCCGGGCGAACGTGCCGGCGACACCGTCGAGGCCTGGCTGCGGCTGGGCAACGAGGGCGTGCGGCGGGCCCTGCTGCACGCTACCCGCACCGGCCCCTGGCTGGCCGCGGGGCCGTTGGTGCCGGGAGTGCGTGTGGCCACCGCCGACGGCCTGTTCCGCGTCGGCAACGCCGCCGGCGAAGCCCACCCGGTGCTGGGCGAGGGCCTGAGCATGGCGCTGCAGTCAGCGGCGCTGCTGTGTTCGCACCTGCTGGCCGAACCGGCCAACCTTGGCGCGGCGCCGCCGGCGTCCACGCATGACGTGCTGCAGCGGCGTTATGCCGCCGACTGGCAGCGCCACTTCCGGCCACGGCTGCGCGTGGCAGCGGCGCTGGCGCACACCGCGATGCGGCCACGCGCTTCGGCGCTGCTGATGTCGCTGCTGGGTGTCTGGCCCGGCCTGCTGACCGCGGGCGCGCGCCTGGGCGGCAAGGTACGCCCGACACCCATCGCGGCGGCCCGTGTGCGTCCGCACACCGTGCCCACGGCGCTGCCCGCCGCCGCGCCACCCACTGCCTGAGGCTGCCGCGGCAGCACCCCCCGATGACCGACACCCACGAACGCCTGATTGCCATCCTCGCGCGGGGCCACAAGCTGGCGCCGGAGCGCCTGGGCCTGGAGGCGCCGCTGCAGGGCCTGGGCATCGACTCGCTGGCCACCATCGAGTTGCTGTGGGACATCGAGGACCAGTTCCAGATCAAACTGACCGCCGACCCCACCGGGCTCGTTACCGTGGGCGACTTGGTGACGCAGATCGACGCCGCGCTGCGGCCGCAGCCTCACGCTGCGGTGCAGGCCGGGGCCACCGCGGCGGTCGGCCTCGTGCCGCCATGAGACGCGTGGCCGTCAGTGGCCTCGGCGTCGTCTCGCCGCTGGGCAACAGCCCGGCCGAGCTGTTTGCCGCGGCGCGTGCGGGGCGCTCGGGCGTGCACCGGCTGGAGCGGCCGTTCTCGCAGCGCCTGCAGGCACCGCTGGCGGCGACGGCGGACTTCGACGGCACCGTGCACTTCGAAGGCGCGCAACTGCGCATGCTCGACCGCTACAGCCAGTTTGCGCTGTTCGCCGCGCGCCAGGCGGTGGCGGCGGCCAGCGACGCGCTGGCCGGGCTGGACCTCGACCATGCAGGCGTCTTCGTCGGCACCGGCATGGGCGGCACGCTCAGCATGGACAGCGGCTACAAGACGCTGTACGAGGATGCGTCCGACCGCATCAAGCCCTACACCGTGCTGCTGGGCATGCACAACGCGGCGGCGGCCTGGATCGGCATCGACATGGGCCTGCGCGGGCCGAACATGACCTACTCGACGGCCTGCTCGTCTTCGGCGGTGGCCATCGGCGAGGCCTGGCAGCGGGTGGCCAGCGGGCAGCTCGAACTGGCATTGGCCGGGGGTGCCGAGGCGCCGCTGTCTTGCGGCTCGCTCAAGGCCTGGGAAGCGCTGCATACGCTGGCGGCCATCGACGCCGACGACCCCGCCACCTCGTGCCGACCGTTTGCGCTGAACCGCAGCGGCATGGTGCTGGGCGAGGGCGCGGCGATGCTGGTGCTGGAACCCTGGGACCGCGCCGTGGCACGCGGCGCGCGCATCCACGGCGAGATCCTGGGCTGCGGCCTGTGCAACGACGCGCGCCACATCACGCAGCCCAGCGTCGAAGGCCAGGCGGCGGCGCTGCGGGCGGGCTTGCGCTCGGCGGGGCTGGCGCCCGAGGCCATCGACGCCATCAATGCGCACGGCACCGGCACACGCGCCAACGACGGCACCGAGACGGCCGCAGTGCGCGCGGTGTTCGGTCCGCATGCCGAGCGCATGCCGGTGAGTGCCACCAAGGCCATGCACGGCCACCTGCTGGGCGCTGCGGGCGCGCTGGAATGCGTGCTGTCGCTGCTGGCCATGGCGCATGCGGTGGCCCTGCCAACGATGCATCTGCAACTGGCCGACCCGGCCTGCGACCTGGACTACGTGCCGGGGCAGGCGCGCGAGGGTGTCGCTGCGCGCACGATGCTTTCGAGTTCGTTTGCTTTCGGCGGCTCGAATGCCGTGCTGGCTCTGGGCATAGGCGCCTGAATAAGGCCACGGTGTCGGGCGTTTGCGTCACCTCGGTGCCTCAACGCAGTCATTTGTGCGCCACCGCGCGGAAGCGCGCGCGCCACAGCGTAAATTCGCGGGGCTGCGCGGAATGCCGCGAGCAACCGTTCACTTCAAGAAGGAAACACATGGCCACGCGCAAGACCACGAAGAAGTCCGAACTCACCCAGGCCGGCGAGCACCTGAGCACCGCCGCCAGGGAAGTCGGCACCGCGGTGACGCACAAGATCGAAGCCTTCGGCGACGCGGTGTCCGCGGGCATGAAGCGCGCACGCAAGAACGTCGAGAAGCAGCGGGACGAGGCCAAGGCCAAGGTCGGCAAGCTCGTCAAGATGGCCGAGGCGCAGGTGAAGAAGGCGCAGGCCCAGCTGAAGAAGGCCAGCACGTCGGCACAGAAGTCGGTGGCTGCAGCCGAGAAGAAGCTCGAGTCGACACGGCGCAGCACCGGCAAGCAGATCGCCGCATTGCAGACGAGCGCCGAACGCAAGGCCAAGGCACTGCAGAAGGCCGTGGCGAAGGAAGCCGCGGCGCTGAAGAAGGCCGCCGGCATGAAGCTCAAGGCCGCAGCGCCGAAGAAGGCGGCCGCCAAGGCGCCGGTGGCGAAGAAGGCGGCGGCCAAGAAGGCAGCAGTGAAGGCGGCCGTGAAGGCACCGGCAGCGAAGAAGGCCGCGCCGAAGAAGATGGCAGCACCGGCCAAGAAGCTGGCCAAGCCAGCGGCGAAGAAGGCTGCGAAGTAAGGTCCTGCGGGGGCGCCGCACGGGCCCTTGCACGAAACCCGGCCGGTCGGCCATGAGGGGCCGGCCCGGAATGCAAAACGCCGGGTCGAGGCCGGCCGGAATGCAAAACGCCGGCATGAGGCCGGCGTCTTGGGGGGTCTGCGCTCCGGTCAAGCCGGAACGCGACCTTTACTCGGCCTTGTCGGCGGCGGCAGCCTCTTCGCTGGCCACGGGTTCCGGGCGGTCGACGAACTCGACGTAGGCCATCGGAGCGTTGTCACCGACGCGGAAGCCCATTTTCAGGATGCGCGTGTAGCCACCCGGGCGGGCCTGATAACGCGGGCCCAGCTCGTTGAAGAGCTTGGCTACGACGTCGCGGTCGCGTGTGCGGTTGAAGGCCAGGCGGCGGTTCGCCAGCGTCGGCGTCTTGCCCAGGGTGATCAGCGGCTCGACGACGCTGCGCAGTTCCTTGGCCTTGGGCACGGTGGTCTTGATCGCTTCATGCTTGATGAGCGAATTGCACATGTTCCTCAGCATCGCCAGGCGGTGCGAGGTGGTGCGGTTCAGTTTGCGGGGGCCGTTACGGTGGCGCATGGTGCTTTCCTATCCTTATTGAACCCCGGCCGGACAAGGTACCGGGGGTTGCACATGGCAGGCTGACGAATCAGCGTTTATCGAGGCCCTGCGGGGGCCAGTTCTCCAGCCGCGCGCCGAGCGTGAGCCCGCGCGAAGCCAGCACTTCCTTGATCTCGTTCAGGCTCTTGCGGCCCAGGTTCGGCGTCTTCAGAAGCTCGGTCTCGGTGCGCTGGATCAGGTCGCCGATGTAGTAGATGTTCTCGGCCTTCAGGCAGTTGGCCGAACGCACCGTCAGTTCGAGCTCGTCGACCGGGCGCAGGAGGATGGGGTCGAAAGGCGTCGGACGCGACACCTGCGGCACCATGCTGTCGATCGGATTGACGTCGATCTGGCCGAAGAAGGCGAGTTGCTCGACGAGGATGCGGGCCGACTGGCGGATCGCTTCCTCGGGCGCGATCGAGCCATTGGTCTCGATTTCCATGACCAGCTTGTCGAGGTCGGTGCGCTGTTCGACGCGGGCGTTCTCGACGGCGTAGCTGACGCGGCGCACGGGCGAAAACGAGGCGTCGAGAACGATGCGGCCGATGCCCTTGGTCGGCTCGTCGCCATAGCGGCGCAGGTTGCCCGGTACGTAGCCGCGGCCCTTCTCGACCTTGATCTGCATGTCGAGCTTGCCACCCTGCGACAGATGCGCAATGACGTGCTCGGGGTTGATGATCTCGACGTCGTGCGGGGTCTGGATGTCACCTGCCGTCACGGCGCCTTCACCTTCCTTGCGAAGTACCAGCGTCACTTCGTCGCGGTTGTGCAGGCGGAAGACCACGCCCTTCAGGTTGAGCATGATGTGGACGACGTCTTCCTGCACGCCGTCGATGGCCGAGTACTCGTGCAGCACGCCGGCGATCGTCACTTCGGTCGGCGCGTAGCCCACCATCGACGACAGCAGCACACGCCGCAGTGCGTTGCCGAGGGTATGGCCATAACCGCGCTCGAAAGGCTCGAGGGTGGCTTTCGCCTTGTGGCCGCCAAGCGGCTCGACCTGGATGGCCTTGGGCTTCAGAAGGGTGGTTTGCATGAAGTTCTTTAGTTCCTGTCAATACCCTCGGCTCGTTACACCGATAAGGCTGTAGGACCGCGCCGGGTCGGGGTCAATCGGCTTCGCACCCGGCATACGAAAGCCTCCGCGAAGGGCGCACGGCCGGTGGGCCGGGCGTCCCGCTCTCGTTCGGTGCTTAGCGCGAGTACAACTCGACGATCAGCGCTTCCTTGATCTCGGCGCCGTGCTGGTCGCGGTCGGGCACCTTCTTGAAGATGCCTTCCATCTTGGTCGCGTCGACCTGCACCCAGTCGGCCAGGCCGATGGACTGCGCCAGCTTCAGCGCGTCGGTGACACGCAACTGGGTCTTGGACTTGTCGCGCAGCGCGATCACGTCGCCGGCCTTGACCTGGTAGGACGGGATGTTCACGACCTGACCGTTCACCGTCAGCGCCTTGTGGCCGACGAGCTGGCGCGCTTCGGCGCGCGTCGAGCCGAAGCCCATGCGGTAGACGACATTGTCCAGGCGCGCTTCCAGCAGGGCCAGCAGGTTGGCACCGGTGTTGCCCTTGCGGCGCTCGGCCTCGGCGAAGTAGCGGCGGAACTGGCGCTCGAGCACGCCGTACATGCGCTTGACCTTCTGCTTTTCGCGCAGCTGGATACCGTAGTCGGAGGTGCGCGAGCCGCTGGTGCGGCCGTGCTGGCCGGGCTTGCTGTCGAACTTGGCTTTGTCGCTGATCGAGCGGCGGGCGCTCTTCAGGAACAGGTCGGTGCCTTCGCGGCGGGAAAGTTTGGCCTTGGGGCCGAGATAACGTGCCACTTGCTGATCCTCTTGTTTCTGTCTGACGCGGCAGAAGCTTCGCTCGAAGCCACCCGCGCGAGTCTGGTGCCGATGGAAAGGGCAGCGCAGACGGTGGGCTTGGAGAAGGAACGCAGTCCTTCAGGTAAAACGGCCGGCGGGCACGAATGCCCACCGGCGCGGGAAACTCTCTATTGTAGCGCCTGCAGCGTCGGGCTGCAGCACCTGGGCAGCGCGCTCAGATGCGGCGGCGCTTCTGCGGACGGCAGCCGTTGTGCGGCACGGGCGTCACGTCGCTGATCGAGTTGATACGGATGCCCAGCGAGGCCAGTGCACGCACACTCGACTCGCGGCCGGGGCCCGGGCCCTTGATGCGCACGTCGAGGTTCTTGATGCCTTGTTCCTGGGCCGCACGGCCGCAGGTCTCTGCCGCCACCTGGGCGGCAAAGGGCGTGCTCTTGCGCGAGCCCTTGAAGCCCTGGCCACCACTGGAAGCCCAGGCCAGCGCACCGCCCTGACGGTCGGTGATGGTGATGATGGTGTTGTTGAACGACGCGTGCACGTGGGCAATGCCGTCCGCAACGTTCTTGCGGACCTTCTTGCTCACGCGGCGCGCGGCTGTGTTGACGGGTGCCTTGGCCATGTCTTGCTTCTTTCAGTGTTCGGGGCGGCTTACTTCTTCAGCGCGGCAGCACCCTTGCGCGGGCCCTTGCGGGTGCGTGCATTGGTGCGGGTGCGCTGACCACGCACCGGCAGGCCCCGGCGATGCCGGAAGCCACGGTAGCAGCCCAGGTCCATCAGCCGTTTGATGCTGATCGACAGTTCGCGGCGCAGGTCGCCTTCGATGGTCATGCGGCCGATTTCTTCACGGATCTTCTCGAGATCGGTGTCTGAGAGGTCCTTTATCTTCTTCGAGTAGGGGATGCCCACCGCTTCGCAGATTTTCTGCGCGGTGGTACGCCCGATACCGTAGATCGAGGTGAGACCGATTTCCGCATGCTTGTGCGGAGGGACGTTGATACCGGCAATGCGTGCCATGGTGTTCCTCTAGATCAGCCTTGACGCTGCTTGTGACGCGGGT
>Ga0105047_10001483_pt1 | contig 42079 bp, 34 predicted proteins | sample MAT04_FD_78384 | JGI IMG/M metagenome (GOLD analysis project Ga0105047, IMG submission 78384) | Freshwater microbial communities from Lake Fryxell liftoff mats and glacier meltwater in Antarctica - MAT-04 (megahit assembly) | ecosystem: Environmental > Aquatic > Freshwater > Ice > Liftoff... | reverse complement strand
GCTTGGTGGCGGCCTTCGTGTGGATGGGGGCGCTCGACACCTGGGCCGGATGGGTGGGCCTGGTGCTCGTCGCCGCCGCCTCCTCTGCTCTGGTGATCGTCGTCGTGCGCAGCTGGGCGGCCGCCGGTGCGGCGTCGGCGGCGCTGGGCGATTTCGCCGACGACCGTCCCGGTCGAATTCGTCACAAGATCGCTCGCACCCGCAACGTTGCGTTCTCGAAGGTCGCCGGCCGGGTGCTCAAGCTCGACGTGTTCGCTCCCGTCGCTCCGCCGGGGGCAGGGGAGCGACGCCCGGCCCTGTTGCAGATCCACGGCGGCGCCTGGGTGATCGGCGACAAGCGGGAGCAGGCCATCCCCCTGCTCAAGGCGATGGCTCGCGACGGTTGGGTGTGCTTCAACGCCAACTATCGGCTCAGCCCTGGTGCCACCTGGCCCGACCACCTCGTCGACGTCAAGCAGGCACTGGCCTTCATCCGCGCCCACGCCGACGAGTACGGCATCGATCCGTCGTTCGTGGCCGTCACCGGTGGCTCGGCGGGTGGTCACCTCGCCACGATGATGGCCCTCACCCAGAACGACCCCCGGTACCAACCGGGGTTCGAGGACGCCGACACATCGGTGCAGGCGGCGGTGCCGTTCTACGCGGTGTTCGACCTCACCGACCGTAACGCCGCCCAGGGACCTGAGTTCCTCCAGTGGTTCCTCGAACCGTTGGTCATGAAAGCATTCCTGGCCGACGAGCCGGAGCGTTTTCGCGAGGCTTCTCCGCTGGACCAGGTGAGTGCCGACGCCCCCCCGTTCTTCGTGATCCACGGCGACAACGACACCCTCGCTCCGGTGGTCGACGCCCGGATGTTCGTGGCCGAGCTCGGTGGGGTGTCGCAGGCCCCGGTGGTGTACCTCGAGCTCCGCGGCGCCCAGCACGCCTTCGACACGTTCAGCTCGATCCGCACCCGCCGGGTGGTGAGGGCCGTCGATCGGTTCCTCGCCACCATGTGGGCCCGCCACCAGGCGGGCCGGGAGGCTGACGCGCCCGTCGTCGGCGAGCCGGGACTGCCCGGGTCCGACGAAGGCGCCGAGGTCGTCGCCAACGGTTGAGCCGATCCTTCGCGCTGATCGTGGGTGAGACCCGTGCCACACTGACGCTCGTCACTGGGGGTGGACTTGAAATCGAGGGGGAGACGGGTGGTTCGATCGAGCAATCGACGCCGGTGGACGGTGGTCGTGGCGGCGTGTGGGGCGCTGATGGTCGGGTTGGCCGCCTGCACCGGCTCGTCCGGGGGCGGTGACCCGATTGCGGGGTCGTCGCCGTCGACGACACTCGATCTCGACGTCGTCACCCCGGCCCCGAACCCACCTCAGCTCGGGGGCACCCTCAAGGTGGGCCTGAACTCCGAGACCGACGGGTGGAACCCGACCACCAACCAGTGGACCTCGTCATCCCTCATCGTGGCCAACGCTCTGTTCGACCGCCTGGCCGCCTACGACCCCGAAGGTAACCCGCAGCCCTACCTGGCCCTGGCCATCGACCCCAACCCTGCGTTCACCGAGTGGATCATCCGCCTGCGCCCGGCGGTGGAGTTCCACGACGGCACGCCGGTCGACGCCGAGGCGGTGAAGCTCAACCTCGACAAGCACAAGGCCTCGCTGCTCACCTCCACGGTGTTCCTCTCCGTCGACCGGATCGAGGTCGTCGACCCCCTCACCGTTCGGGTGGTGATGAACAAGCCCTGGGCCACCTTTTCCCACATCCTCGCCAACCAGCCCGGCTTCGTGGCCGCGCCGAGCATGCTCGGCGACCCCAACGGCAGCCGCAACCCCATCGGCTCAGGGCCTTTCCGCTTCTTGAGCTGGGTCCCGGACAGCGCGCTGAAGGCCGAGGCCAACCGCACCTACTGGCGCGAAGGCATGCCCTACCTCGACGACGTGGAGTTCCGGGTGCTCCCCGACCTGTCGTCGCGGACAGTGGCGCTGGAAACGGATGCGGTCGATGTCATCGAGACCAACGACCCGGCGTCGATGATCGCCATCTCCGAGCAGGCCCAGGCCGGGAAGCTCCAGATCTTCGCCACCGACCCGGCCGATACGTCGGTCTCCATGGTTGCTCTGAACATGGCCCAGGCGCCCTTCGACGACCCCATGGCCCGGCGAATCGTGGCGCTGGCCACGGACCGCCAGGCCGCTTCCGAAGCCGGCTATCTGGGGGTGTTCCCACCCGCAGAAGGGCCGTTCGACCGTTCGTCGCCCTATTTCGCCGAGACCGACTACCCCACGTACGACATCGAAGCGGCCCGCCGGCTCCACGAGGAGTACCAGGCCAAGTACGGCAAACCCCTCAGCTATTCGGTCAACATCCCCGGCACGCCCGAGATCAAGTCCGTGCTCGAGGCTGCCCAGGCTCGGCTCGCCACCATCGGGGTGTCGATGCAGATCGAGACCATGGATCAGCCCCGCCTCGTGTCACGGGCACTCACCGGCGACTTCCAGGGCACCGGGTTCATCCTGTTCGGCCAGCCCACCCTCGACACGAGCTACGTCTTCCTCGCCGCTTCCACCTTGCGACCCGTCGGGCAGCTGTCGCTCAACTTCGTTCGCAACCCCGACCCGTTGCTCAGCCAGGCCCTCGACGACGGCCGGGCCGCCCCCGACGAGGCCACCCGCACGGAGGCCTACCGCATCGTGCAGGAACGCCTGGCCGCCGAGATCCCCTACATCTATTCCGTCCGCCAGCGCACGGCCATCGGTACTTCGCTGGCCGTCCACGGCCTGGCCGACTGGACGTTCCCCGACGGCAGTCCCGGGCGGCGCACCGCCAGCAACCTCATCAGCGCTGGGGCCTGGCTCTCGCCCTGACCAGGGTGGAGCCCGATCGTCGTAGCCTGTGCGGGTGGGTTTCTACGAGAATCAGGTCCTGCCGCGGGTGATCGACGTGATGTGCGGCAACGCGGCCATGGCCGACGTCCGTCGGCCCGCCCTCGCCGGTCTCTCGGGGCGGGTCCTCGAAGTCGGGTTCGGGTCGGGTACCAACCTCGGGCTGTACCCGACCGAGGTCACCGAAGTGCTGGCCGTCGACCCGGCGGTGGTGGGGCGCACGCTGGCCGAGAAGCGCCGCCGTCGTCATCCCGAACCGGCGATCTCCTACGTGGGCCTCGACGGCGCCCACATCGACCTGCCCGACGCGTCGGCCGACAACGCCCTGTCGACCTGGACCCTGTGCACGATCCCTGATGTCGAGGGGGCGCTGGCCGAGATCCGGCGGATCCTGCGTCCCGGTGGTGCGCTGCACTTCGTCGAGCACGGCCTGTCCGACGACTCGGTGGTGGCGCGCCGCCAGTATCGCTTCGAGCCGGTGCAGAAGCGCTTCGCCGGTGGGTGCCACCTGACCCGCGACATCCCTGAGTTGCTGCTGACCTCCGGGTACCGGATCCACCGGCTCGACCGCTTCCAGCTCGCCGGCCCGCGGATCCTGTCGGCCATGTGGGCGGGGGCGGCCGTTCCCGCCTAGCGCCCCGCGCCCCGCGCCTCGCGCTGACCTCCGTCCTCGGGCGGCCCGGCGTGCCACGATGGGCGCCGGACGCGACGAAGGGAATCCTCCATGCAGCTCGGAATGGTCGGCCTCGGCCGAATGGGCGCCAACCTGGTGCGACGGCTCGTGGCCGACGGGCACACCTGCGTGGTGTTCGACGTCAACGCGGCGACGGTGTCGGCCCTGGCCGAGGAGAGCGAGGCCATCATCGCGGCGTCGGACCTCGACGACTTCGTGGCCGCGCTCGACGCCCCGCGCGCTGCCTGGGTGATGGTGCCGGCGGCCTACGCCGGCGCCACGATCACCGACCTGGCCGGGCGCATGCAGGCCGGCGACATCGTGATCGACGGCGGCAACACCTACTACCGCGACGACATCGACCGCGCCGCAGCGTTGGAGCCGGCAGGAATCCACTACCTCGACGTGGGCACCAGCGGCGGTGTCTTCGGCCTCGAGCGGGGTTTCTGCCTGATGATCGGCGGCGAGGACGAGGTCGTGGCCCGGCTCGACCCGATCTTTCGCACCATCGCGCCCGGGATCGGCACCATCGACCGCACCCCCGGCCGCGCCGGCGACCCCACGCCCGAGGAACTCGGGTATCTGCACTGCGGTCCAGTGGGGGCCGGTCACTTCGTGAAGATGGTGCACAACGGCATCGAGTACGGCGTGATGGCGGCCTATGCGGAGGGGCTCAACATCCTCCGGCATGCGGGCGTGGGAAAGCAGACCCACGACGTCGATGCCGAGACCACCCCCCTTCGCGATCCCCAGTACTACCAGTACGACATCGACACCACGGCGGTGAGCGAGGTGTGGCGGCGCGGGAGCGTGATCGCCTCGTGGCTGCTCGACCTCACCGCCGCCGCGCTGCAGGACGACCCTGGCCTCGACACCTTCGCCGGCCGGGTCAGCGACTCCGGTGAGGGACGGTGGACGTCGGTGGCGGCCATCGACGCCGGTGTGCCCGCCCACGTGCTCACCGCGGCCCTGTTCGAGCGCTTCAGCTCAAGAGGTGAGGCCGACTTCGCCGACAAGTTGCTGTCGGCCATGCGCAAGCAGTTCGGTGGGCACGACGAGAAGCCCACCGACCCTGTCCCCGGCTGAACCAGCCATGCCGCTTGTCGCCGCCTCCACGCGAACCGCGACGCTGCTCGGTCGCCGGGCCCACATCCTTCGGGCCGGAACCACCACCTTCACGGTGGTGCCCGACCTCGGCTTGCTCGGCACGTCGCTGCGGGTCGGTCGGCGCGAGTACCTCGATCTCGCCGACGGACCCCTGCGGGTGCTCGGTGGGCACACCGCCGGCCTTCCGCTGCTCGCGCCGTGGGCCAACCGCATCGGGGGTGACAGCTACCGCGTCGGACAGCGCACGGTCGAGCTCGCCGATGCGCCCGGTCTGCACCGTGAGGGCCACGGCCTGCCCATCCACGGCACCATGATCGGCCGGCCAGGGTGGGTGGCCGACCGGGTGTCAGCCGGTGGTGGCGAGGCCCGCCTGTCGGCCATGTTCGACAGCGGTGCCGATCCCGAGGTGATGGCGTCGTTCCCGTTCCCCCACCGGCTCCGGGTCACGTTCCGGCTGCGGCCGGCGGAGCTGGCGGTGACCACCTCGCTCGCCGCCACCGGTCGGGTGCGCGTCCCGGTGTCGTTCGGGTGGCACCCGTACTTCCGTCTGCCCGGCGAGGAACTGGGTGACCTTCGGGTCCACCTCCCCGCCGTGGATCGCCTCGGCCTCGATGAACGTATGCTCCCCACCGCCCCGGCCGTACCCGAGCCGCCGTCGTGCCGACCGCTGTGTCCCGAGGGTCATGACGACGCCTTCCGGTTCCGAGGCCGGACCCGGACCCTCGCTCTCGTGGGTCGCCGCCGTTCGGTCACCGTGAGCATGGGTGCCGGCTACCCCTTCGGGCAGGTGTACGCCCCGCCGGGATCGCCAGTGGTCGCCCTCGAACCCATGACTGCGGCCACCGATTCGCTTCGTCACGGCACCACACCGATGGTCGCTCCCGGTTCCTCGTTCTCCGCCCGATTCCGGATCTCTCTTTCGTGACCCACCCCCGAGGAGCCCGATGAGCCAACCACCCGTACCTATTCCTGCCACCGCCGAGTGGGCGGCGCTCATCGAGCATCACCAGCAGATGGCGACCACCCATCTCCGCGCGATCTTCGCTGACGACCCCGACCGTGGCACCCGTCTCGTCCACGAGGTCGGCGACCTCTACCTCGACCTGTCGAAGCACCGGGCGACCGACGAGACGTTCTCGTTGCTGTGCGACCTGGCTCGCGCTGCGGGGGTCGAGGAGTGGCGCGACGACATGTTCGCCGGCAGACCGATCAACGTCACCGAGCAACGCTCCGTGCTCCACGTCGCCCTGCGCGCTCCGGAGGGCACCGTCGTGCTCGACGCGGACGGCAACGACGTCGTGCCCGAGGTGCACGAGGTTCTCGACCGCATGGCCGGGTTCGCCCGTCGGGTCCGGTTGGGGGAGTGGAAGGGCCACACGGGCCTCCCCATCCGCAACCTCGTCAACATCGGTATCGGGGGGAGCGACCTCGGCCCCCACATGGCCCACGAGGCCCTTCTCCCGTTCGCGGCGCCGCACCTCACCGTGCGGTTCGTGTCGAACGTCGACGGCGCCGAGTTCCACGAGCTCACCAAGGACCTCGATCCCGCCGAGACCCTGTTCGTCATTGCTTCGAAGACGTTCACCACCCTCGAGACCATGACCAATGCCCGGTCCGCCCGGGAGTGGGTGCTCGAGAGCGGGGCCGACGAGGCTGCGGTGGCCAAGCACTTCGTGGCCGTCTCGACCAACGCCGAGGAGGTGGCGGCCTTCGGTATCGACACCGACAACATGTTCGGCTTCTGGGACTGGGTCGGCGGCCGCTACAGCTACGACTCGGCCATCGGATTGTCGCTCATGGTGGCCATCGGACCCGAGCACTTCCGTGAGATGTTGGCCGGCTTCCATCTCGTCGACGAACATTTCCGTACCGCCCCCCTCGAGGCCAACCTGCCCGTGCTACTCGGTCTGCTCGGGGTCTGGTACGCCAACTTCTTCGGTGCCGAGACCCTCGCCGTGCTGCCCTACAGCCACTACCTGTCGCACCTGACGGCCTACCTGCAGCAGCTCTCGATGGAGAGCAACGGCAAGTCGGTGGACCGATGGGGTCGGCCGGTGGGCACCAGCACCGGGGAGATCGTGTGGGGACAACCTGGTACGAACGGCCAGCACGCGTTCTACCAACTCATCCACCAGGGCACCCGTCTCATCCCCTGCGATTTCGTCGGCCTGGTGCATCCGCCCTACGAGGTCGGTGGCCACCAGGACATCTTCATGGCCAACTTCTTCGCGCAGCCCGAGGCCCTGGCCTTCGGCAAGACCGCCGCCGAGGTGGCCGCCGAGGGGGTGGCCCCTGCGCTGGTGAGCGCCCGCACTTTCGAGGGCAATCGACCCTCGACGTCGATTCTGCTGCCGGCGCTCACGCCGTCGACCCTGGGGCAGCTGATCGCCCTCTACGAACACAAGACGTTCGTGCAGGGGGCGATCTGGGGGATCAACAGCTTCGACCAGTGGGGGGTGGAGCTGGGCAAGAAGCTGGCCCAGGCCATCGTCCCGGAGCTCGCGTCCGACATCGAGCCCGAGCTCACTCACGACAGCTCCACCAACTCGCTGATCCGCCGCTACCGACAGCTCCGGCGCTCGTGAGTACTCCCCTGCCGTCCCCTGGCCTTCGACCGTGCCAGACTCCCCGACAATGAAGGTACTGGGGATCGACATCGGGGGCAGTGGTATCAAGGGCGCGGTGGTCGACACCAAGCGCGGTCGACTGCTCACCGATCGGTTGCGGCTCCTCACGCCGCAACCGGCCACGCCCGACGCGGTGGCCCTCACCGTGGCCGAGGTGACCAAGCACTTCGAGTGGGACGGACCGATCGGGTGCACGTTCCCGGGTGTGGTCAAGGGTGGTCGCGTGCACACCGCCGCCAACCTCGACCCGAGCTGGATCGACCTGAACGCGGCGGAACTGTTCGCGTCCTCCAGCAACTGCGCCATCACGGTCGTGAACGACGCCGACGCCGCCGGTGAGGCCGAGGCCTCTTTTGGCGCAGGGAAGGGCGAACCAGGGCTCGTCATCACCGTCACCCTCGGCACCGGCATCGGCACCGCATTGGTGGTTGGCGGGCGTCTGGTCCCCAACTCCGAGCTCGGCCACCTGCCGCTACATGGTGGCGACGCCGAGAAGTGGGCGGCCAGCTCGGTGCGCGAGCACCTCGACCTGAGCTGGGAGGACTGGGCGAGCCGCGTGGATGAGTACCTCCACCTGGTCGAGAACCTGCTCTGGCCCGATCTCTTCGTGATCGGCGGTGGTATCTCGAAGCGGGCCGAGCACTTTGTTCCCCTCCTGACCTGTCGGACCAAGGTCGTGCCGGCCGAGCTGCAGAACCAGGCCGGCATCGTGGGGGCGGCACTGGCCGTCAACCGCCATCACTCCAAGCACGGCGACGATGGTCAGGCCGTGCCCAAAGCCGCCAAGGGCAAACGCCGCGCCAAGGGGTGAGGCGACGCCGGGCTCCAGCCGGCTCCGCTCAGTCCCATCCCAGCTCCACCAGCCGGTCGTCGTCGATGCCGAAGTGGTGGGCGACTTCGTGGACCACGGTGACGAGGACCTCCTCCACCACCTCGTCCTCGTCACGAGCCAGCCGACAGATCGGCAAGCGGAACACGGTGATGCGGTCGGGTAGCGGGAGCTCACCCCAGCCCACGCCGTACTGGTCTCGTTCGGTGAGCGGGATGCCTTCGTACAACCCCAGCAGACCTTCGTCGTGGTCGTCCTCCACGAACACGACCACGTTGTCCATCAGCGCTCCGAGGGCCGGCGGCAAGGCGTCGAGCGCATCGCCCACGAGCTCCTCGAAGCGGTCGACGCTCATCTCCACCACGGATCAGAAGGTAGCGGCTGGCGCCGGTCGGATCTCGATCCGCGAAGTCAGATCCCCGTCGCGGCGGCGGCGAGGTGCCACGCTGTGAGCTGTTCCCGTCGGCGCCTGGGCCTCTCCGCCCGCCGCCCACCGAAGCCTGTCGAGGTCCCCATGAACCCGTTGATCATCGCCCTCATCGTCGTCGCCATCGTCGTTGTCGTTGCCGCTCTCGCCCTCAACCCGCTTTTGCTGAAGCGGGGGGATGCGGCGATCGCCGAGGCCCGTGAGCGGCTCGGAGGGCGTGACGCCGTCACCCTGATCGAGCCCAAGGCGGTGGGCTTCGGCTCTGAGCCCGACGAGGCTGGTGGCTTGCGGGGTCAGGGTGTCCTGGCCATGAGCGCGGATGCCCTCGTCTTCGTCACCTGGGCGCCCAAGAAGACGTTCCGACTCGACCGCAGTGCCATCACGGCGGTCACCACGTCGGCGACCGACGCCCGATCCATGGACCGCGCCGCGGTGATCGTGGCCTTCGACGACCCCGAGCATCCCGACGCCACGGTGTCGTGGAGGGTGCCCGAGATCGCCCGCTGGCTCGACGAGCTGGGCTACGACTGGGGGCCCGAGGGCCGACCCGAGTTCGAGACCGACGAGGCCTGACGGCGCGATGCTTCGGCGTAGGTGAGCCAGCGGCCATTGTCGAAGTCGTAGAGCTGGCACCGGCGGGTGTTGGCCACGAAGTCGCGAAAGCGCAGCGGGGCGTCGTGCACGGTGCCCGGGAAGGCCTCCTCGATGGCGTCGGTGGCCAGTTCGAGGTTGTACATCGGGATGCGCATGTCCACGTGGTGGGGGACATGGACCATGATCCAGTGGAAGAAGAAGTTGAGGCCGAAGCGGGCCCGCAGCACGGTGGTGCCCTCCATCTGGCCCTTGTACTTGGTCCATTCCCGGCGTTTCCACCAACGGATGGACGGCTGCACGTGGTGGACGTGCACGAAGGTGGCGATCACGTAGGTGAAGGCCAGGAACGGAACGATCAGCACCTTGACGACCATCCAGGCCGCGCCGGTCACGGTTCCGTGCGCGGCCCAGCCGAGGGCGGCGAGCACCAGCGACGCCCCGGCCACGAAGGTCCACACGATGATGCGGTCGCGGCGCACGGCCCCGGCCCACCGGGCTGGTGGCGACCCCACGATCATCTTGTTCCACCACACCTCGCGCAGGTAGTAGGCGCCGGCGCCGAGCCATGACCACTCGAAGCGGTGCCGGGCCTTGCCGAGCGGCGACATCTCCTCGTACTGCTCGGGCGTGTAGGGGTGCCACACGAAGTCGAACCCCTGGCGCACGGTGTAGGCGTGGTGGATGCGGTTGTGGCCGAGCACCCAGCCCTCGTAGACGTGCCACGAGGGCAGCATGGCGACGGTGCCGATCACCCGGTTGAGGCGTTTGCTGGAGAAGAGAGCGCCGTGGGCGGCGTCGTGGGCCACGATGAACAGCCCTGAGATGACCATGGCCGAGAGCACCCACAGGGCGACGAGCGCGAAAGGATTGTCGGTCAGGATCAGGCCGGCGACGACGAGCCCGTAGATGGTCAGATCGCGGGCGAAGTAGCTCAGGCCCTTCCACGTGGGGTTGTGGTAGGCCTCGGGCGGGATGACGTCGAGGACGGGCTTCAGGGAGCCCCGCCGGGGGGTCTCGGAGCCGGCGACAGCGGCTGGGGCTTCGGCCCCGTCGGGGGCGAGGGGCTCGGGGATCAAAGCGGTGTCGGCGGGAGGCACCACCTCAGTCTACCGACCGGTCGGTAGACCGGGGATCATTCTGCCCGGCATGTGCCCAATGCCACAGGGACGGGGCCGCGGACGTGTCAAGATCCAGGCTCCACGGCGCCGATCGAGGGGACCCGACCATGGCTCGACTCTGTGAAGACCGCATCTGCATCGTGACCGGTGCCGGCCGGGGCATCGGGCGCGAGCACGCCTTGATGCTCGCAGCGCACGGCGCCAAGGTCGTGGTGAACGACGTCGGGAGTGGTGCCGATGGCACCGGGTCCGACGCCGGTCCGGCCCAGCAGGTGGTCGACGAGATCGTCGCCGCCGGGGGCGAGGCCGTGGCCAACACCGATGACATCAGCGATTGGGCCGGCGCCGAGCGCATCGTGGCTCAGGCCGTCGACACCTACGGGCACCTCGACGTGTTGATCAACAACGCCGGCATCCTCCGCGACCGGATGCTCGCCAACATGAGCGAGGCCGAGTGGGACGCGGTCATCAAGGTGCACCTGAAGGGCACCGCGGGGCCGTCGCACTTCGCGGCGGCGCACTGGCGCGAACGGTCGAAGGCGGGGGACGAAGTGCAGGCCCGGCTCATCAACACCTCGTCTCCGTCGGGTATCTACGGCAACATCGGTCAGACCAACTACGGCGCGGCCAAGGCGGGTATCGCCACGTTCACGATCATCGCCGCCGATGAACTCGCTCGCTACGGGGTCACCGTCAACTGCATCGCCCCGGCCGCGCTCACCCGCCTCACCGAGGGCCTCGGACTCGGGCAGGCCAGCGACGAGGTGAAGGAGCAGATGTCCCCCACGTGGATCGCGTCGATCGCCACCTGGTTGGCGTCCACCGAATCGGCCCACGTCACCGGCCGGGTCTTCGACGTCACCGGCCGTCAGCTGGCCGTCGCCGAGAGCTGGCACCGCGGGCCTTCGGTCGCCCCTACCCTCGATCCCACGGCCATCGGCCCTCTGGTGGAGGAGTTGCTGGCCACCGCTCGGCCCAACGCCGACATGTCCGGCGCCGACCGCACCACCTGAGGCGTCGTCGCCTCCGCCTCCAGCGTTCCCTCCCCGAATCCTCCTCCCGAGCGAACTTGTCTACCAACGCTGCCCCATCGGGCAGCGTTGGTAGACAAGTTCGGGGTTCTGGCGGTGGCGGAGGTCCTCAGAACAGCTTGAGGACAGCGGATTCGATGCCGCGCAGCTCGTCGTAGTCGACTTCGACCCAGGCGATGTCGCGGGCGTCGGCCAGCACCTTGGCCTGCGGCTTGATGGACTGGGCCACGAACACGCCGCGTACTGGGCGCAGATTGGGGTCGCGGTCCAGTCGCTCGAGGTAGCGGGCGAGCTGTTCGACCCCGTCGATGTCGCCCCGGCGCTTCACCTCGACGGCGATGGCGTGGCCTTCGGCATCGCGGCACAGCAGGTCGACCGGCCCGATGTCGGTGGGGAACTCACGACGCACCAGCACGAGACCGTCGGCGATCGAGGTGGGATCGGCGGCGAGGAGCTCCTGGAGGTGGGCCTCGACGCCGTCCTTCTGTAGCCCTGGGTCAACCCCGAGCTCGTGGGCCGAGTCGTGCAACACCTCGTCGAGGGTGATGGTCAGGGTCTCGCCCTTGGGGTTCGTCACCACCCACCGACCGTCGTCCTCCACGAGGCGGTTAGGGGCGTTCATCCAGTTGAGGGGCTTGTAGGCGCCCCCGTCGGCGTGGATGGCCACACACCCGTCGGCCTTCACCATGATCAGCCGCGTTGCCGGGGGCAGATGAGCAGCCAGACGGCCCTCGTAGTCGACTGAGCAACGGGCGATCACGAGACGCACGTCAGCGAAGGTAGCCGCCCGGCTCCGCGCCTCGTTTCGCCCGAGTGGAGTCAGTCGACCTGTTGGCCGGACATGCGCTTGGTGATGAGCTCGCGACGTTCGCGCAGTTCGCGGTAGGTGAGCCGTTCCTGGTTCGGGTCGACACCGAAGCTGGCCTTGACGCCGGTGAGGTCGTAGTCCACTGCAGTGGGATCGATACCGATGTCGGCGAAGATCTGCTCGCCGTGGGTCTGGGCGAAGTACATCGAGATGTGGGCGATCTCGGCGAACAGATCGAGGTCGGGGGCCAGACGGGCAATGGCGCCGTCGAGGAACACGAGGTTCTTCACGTAGAGCATGAGCTCCTTGGGCATACGGGCGCCGTAGCCGAGCAGCAGTTTCACCACCCTCTGGATCTCGTGGATCATCTCCTCGGGGGAGAGCGTGGTCGGGTCGACCGGTGTGCCCTCCAGGTCGAGGTCGATGATCACCTGCTCGAGGTCCGTGTCGGGCGGCAGCGCACCGAGGTCGCGGAGCGCGGCGAGCTGGATGCGCACGTCGTTGGTGGTCGCCCCCATGAGCAGGCGGAGGAAGGCCATGCGCTGCATCTCACCCATTCGGGCGGTGATGCCGAAGTCGAGCAGGGCCGTGCGACCGTCGGCCATCACGAACAGGTTCCCGCCGTGCAGGTCACCGTGGAAGATGCCGTTGATGAGCGCCCCCTCCATGAAGCCGATCATCCCGGTGCGCACGACCTCGTGGGTGTCGACACCGGCCTCGGTCATGCCGACGACGTCGTCGAAGTTGAAGCCGTCGAGGCGTTCCATCACCAGAACACGCGGGGTGACGAGCTCGGGGTGGGGCCGGGGCACCACGTAGCCGCGCTGGCCCAGCTTCACGAAGCTCTCGGCCACGTCGAGCATGTTCTGCGCCTCGAGGCGGAAGTCGAGTTCCTCGGTGATCGTCTCGGCGAAGAGCTCGACGAGCGCCGGGGGATTGGCCAGGGCGGCGATCGGGATGCGCCCCACCAGGAACGGTGCCAGCCAGGCCATGACCTCGAGATCGGCGTGGACCAGGCGCCCGACGGTGGCGCGCTGCACCTTGACCACCACTCGCTCGCCGGTGCGGAGGGTGGCGGCGTGGACCTGGGCGATGGAGGCGGCGGCCAGAGGGCTGCGTTCGAACGACGAGAACACCTCTTCGAGGGGCCGGCCGAGGTCACTCTCGACGATGGCCCGCACGTCGCTGAATGGCTGGGGCGGCACCTGGTCGCGGCACTTCTTGAACTCCTCGACCAGCTCGGCGGGGAAGAGGCCCTCACCGGAGGAGATGATCTGGCCGAGCTTGATGTACGTGGGGCCGAGACGCTCGGCGGCGATGCGCATCCGCCGCGACAGCCCCGCCCGGCTACCCGAACTGCCCTTGCGCCGATCGAGCAGATACCACGGCACGATGGCCTGCCCGATGTGCCCGACGACCGTGAACACCCGACGGCCGCGCGGCAGCCTTCGGGGCTTGATGAGGTCGGGGAGCTGGGCCTTGACCACCCAGCGGACGCCGTCGACGCCCTCGCGCCAGGGCATCCGGTCGGGGTCCACGATCCACGGCGGGTCGTCGGAGAACGCCCCGATGGCCAGGTCGGCCGGGGGTGAAGCAGGCCCGGTGTCGAGGTCGTGTCGGTTGGCGCGGTCGAGGTCGGCGTCGGTCGGGGGGCTGATCGTCATCGCCCTGCGAGTGTATTGAGCCACCTCTCCGGACCCTCGGGTCGGGGCGGGTTCCGCGCCGGTCAGATCTCGCCCGATGCCGCCACTGCCGCGAGCACGGCCTCGGCCAGCTCGGCCCGGCACACGATGAGGTCGGGCAGGTAAGGGTCGGCGTTGTTGTAGCGCAGGGGGGTGCCATCGAGTCGCGACACGTGCAGCCCCGCGGCGAGCGCCACGGCCGCCGGGGCGCAGTTGTCCCACTCGTACTGCCCTCCGCCGTGTACGTACACGTCGGCTTCACCCCGAACCACCGCCATGGCCTTCGCCCCGGCTGATCCCATGGGCAACAGCACGCCGTCGAGGGATTCAGCAACGGCGGTGGCCAGGGCCGGCGGTCGACTCCTGCTCACGACGAGACGCACCGCAGAGTCCGCGGGGCGGTCCGGCACTCGGGCGGCCGGAACCGAGCCGAGCGTGACGCCCAGTCCGGGGAGGGCCACCGCCCCGGCCGTGGGGACGCCGTCGAGGGCCAGGGCCACGTGCACGGCCCAGTCGTCGCGGCCTTCGCCGAACTCGCGCGTGCCGTCGAGGGGGTCGATGATCCAGACTCGCGACGCAGCGAGGCGGGCCTTGTCGTCCTTGCCCTCCTCGGACAGCACGGCGTCGTCGGGCCGGACAGCGCCCAGTTCCCCCAAGAGCCACACGTGCGATCGCCGGTCGCCCTCGTCCTTGATCGTCGTCTCGTCGGCGCCGTTGCCGGCCAGCTCGGCCCGCAGGGCCAGTAGGAGCGCCCCTGCCGCAGTGGCCAGCCGAATGGCCAGCTCGTGGTCCCCCTGCTCGGTACTTGAATGTCGAGTAGTAAGGTCAGGATTTCCGTTCACTTCCGTACCCTAAGGCCCGCATGGACTACGAGCTGTCCCATCTCGCCGCCCTCGAGGCCGAGTCGATCCACATCTTCCGAGAGGTCGCCGCAGAGTTCGAGCGGCCCGTGCTGTTGTTCTCCGGCGGCAAGGACTCCGTCGTCATGCTCCAGGTGGCCATCAAGGCCTTCGCTCCCTGTGCCCTGCCGTTCCCGGTGATGCACGTCGACACCGGTCACAACCTGCCCGAGGTCTACGAGTTCATCGACCGGCTGGTGGCCGACACCGGCGTGCGGTTGGTGGTGGCCTCGGTCGAGGAGTCGATTCGCCTGGGGCGGGTGGTCGACGAGACCGGCCCGCGGGCCAGCCGCAACCGCCTCCAGACCACGACTCTGCTCGACGCCATCGAGGAGAACCGGTTCGACGCCGCCTTCGGCGGGGGGCGTCGCGACGAGGAGAAGGCCAGGGCCAAGGAGCGCGTGTTCTCGTTCCGCGACGATTTCGGGCAGTGGGACCCGAAGAACCAGCGGCCCGAGCTGTGGAGCCTCTACAACGGCCGCCACAAGCAGGGCGAGCACATCCGGGTGTTCCCCCTCTCGAACTGGACCGAGCTCGACATCTGGCAGTACGTGGCCGACCAGAAGATCGACCTGCCGTCCATCTACTACGCCCACACCCGCGAGGTCTTCCGCCGTGACGGCATGTGGCTGGCCGTGTGCCCGTTCGTCACCGTCGCCGACGACGAGGAGGTGGTGGAGATGGTGGTGCGCTACCGCACCGTGGGTGACGCCACCTGCACAGGAGCCGTGGAATCGCCGGCCGCCACGGTCGAGGACGTCATCGCCGAGGTGGCGGCCACCCGCGTGACCGAACGGGGCGCCACCCGCGCCGACGATCGTTCGTCCGAGGCGGCCATGGAAGACCGCAAGAAAGAGGGGTACTTCTGATGGCCGAGCTGCTGCGCTTCGCCACCGCGGGATCCGTCGACGACGGCAAGTCCACCCTCATCGGCCGGCTGCTCTACGACTCCAAGGCCATCTTCGAGGACCAGCTCGAAGCGGTCGAGGAGACCAGCCGCCAGCGCGGCGACGAGTACACCAATCTGGCGCTGCTCACCGACGGCCTCCGGGCCGAACGCGAGCAGGGCATCACCATCGATGTCGCCTATCGCTACTTCGCCACGCCACGTCGCAAGTTCATCATCGCTGACACCCCGGGCCACATCCAGTACACGCGCAACATGGTCACGGGTTGTTCGACCGCCGATCTCACCTTGGTGCTGGTCGACGCCCGCCACGGTCTGGTCGAGCAGTCGCGCCGTCACGCCTTCCTCGCCTCGCTGCTGCGGGTGCCCCACCTGGTGCTTTGCGTCAACAAGATGGACCTCGTCGACTACGACCAGGGCGTCTTCGACGCCATCTGTGACGAGTTCCGCGCCTTCGCCACCAAGCTCGACATCACCGACCTCACGTCGATCCCGATCTCGGCCCTCAACGGTGACAACGTCGTGCACCGCAGCGAGCACATGGGGTGGTACGACGGGTCGTCGCTGCTGCACCACCTCGAGCAGGTCTTCATCTCGTCGGACCGCAACCTGATCGATGCCCGGTTCCCGGTCCAGTACGTGCTGCGCCCGATGAGCGGCGCCCATCACGACTACCGCGGCTACGCCGGCACGATGGCCGGCGGGGTGCTGAAGCCCGGTGACGAGGTCGTGGTGCTGCCATCGGGCTTCGGGAGCACCATCGAGTCGATCGACAGCGCCGACGGTCCTGTCGACGAGGCCTACGCCCCCATGTCGGTGGCCATCCGCCTCTCCGACGACGTCGACGTGTCGCGAGGCGACATGATCTGTCGCCCCCACAACCGACCTCACCTGGGTCAGGACCTCGAGGCCATGATCTGCTGGATGGGCGAAGCCTCGTCGCTGCGCACCGGTACGAAGCTGGCCATCAAGCACACCACCCGGTGGGCCCGCGCCCTCGTGAAGGACCTCCACTACCGCCTCGACGTCAACACCCTGCACCGCAATCACGAGGCTGACGAGCTCACCCTCAACGAGATCGGCCGGGTCACGCTGCGTACCACCGCTCCACTGTTCTTCGACGACTATCGACGCAACCGTGACACGGGCAGCTTCATCCTCGTCGACGAGTCCACCAACGCCACGGTGGCGGCCGGGATGATCCTCGGGCCCACCCAGAACCCGTGACCCCAGCATGACCGACGCCGAGCGCAGCCCCGATGTCGTGTGGCACGACGGTGAGGTGGAGCGCTCCGACCGTTGGTCGGCGACACGGCTCGGTGGCGCCACGCTGTGGTTCACCGGGCTGTCGGGCTCGGGAAAGTCGTCGGTGGCGGTGGCGGTGGAACGACGGCTCGTGGCCGAAGGCCGTGCTGCCTACCTGCTCGACGGCGACAACCTGCGCCACGGTCTCAACGGAGACCTCGGCTTCTCGGCCGCCGATCGTGACGAGAACGTACGTCGCGCTTCGGAGGTGGCTCGTCTGTTCGCCGACGCCGGCGTGGTGGCTCTGGTCCCTCTCATCTCGCCCTATCGAGCTGGACGGGACCGCGCCCGCGCCGCCCACGTGTCGGCGGGGCTGTCGTTCGCCGAGGTGTTCGTCGACACGCCGCTCGAGGTGTGTGAGCAACGTGATCCCAAGGGCCTCTACGCCAAGGCCCGCGCCGGCGAGCTCACCGGAATGACCGGCCTCGACGCCCCCTACGAGCCTCCACTCCACCCCGAGCTGCGCCTCACCCCCGATGCCGGCGACGTCGCCGCCATGGCGGGCCTGGTTCGGGAGCTGCTCGACCAACTCGACGCCGCAGAGTCGCGCTGACGCCAGCTCAGCGCGACAGGGGCTTGTACTTGATGCGGTGAGGCTGGTCGGCCTCGGCGCCGAGTTCCTTGTGGCGGAACTCCTCGTACTCGCTGAAGTTTCCCTCGAACCAACGCACCTGCGAGTCGCCCTCGAAGGCGAGGACGTGGGTGGCGACACGGTCGAGGAACCAGCGGTCGTGGCTGATGACCACCGCGCAGCCGGCGAAGGCGTCGAGCCCGTCCTCGAGGGCCCGCAGGGTGTCGACGTCGAGATCGTTGGTCGGCTCATCGAGCAGGAGCACGTTGCCTCCCCTGGCCAGGACCTTGGCCAGGTGCACGCGATTGCGCTCGCCGCCCGACAGCACACCCACGGTCTTCTGCTGGTCGGAACCCTTGAAGTTGAACGAGGCGACATAGGCCCGACCGTTCATCTCGCGGTTGCCGAGCTTCACCGTTTCTCGCCCGTCGGTGATCTCCTCGTACACGGTCCTGTCGCCGTCGAGGACGTCGCGGCTCTGGTCGACGTAGGCCAGGTTCACCGTGGGACCCACTGCGAGGTCGCCGCTGTCGGGGGTCTCCAAACCGGTGAGCATCCGGAACAACGTGGTCTTGCCCGCTCCGTTGGGCCCGATGACGCCGACGATGCCGGCCCGGGGGAGGGAGAAGGTGAGGTCCTCGATGAGCAACCGGTCGCCGAAGCCCTTGGACAGGCTTGTGGCTTCGACCACCTGGTCCCCTAGGCGGTCACCGGACGGGATGAAGATTTCGAGCTTGTCGGTGGAGCCCTGCGTGGCCTGACTCTCGGCCAGGAGCTGCTCGTAGGCGCCGAGCCGGGCTCGGCCCTTGGCTTGGCGGGCCTTCGGGGCCATGCGCACCCATTCGAGCTCGTGGGCGAGGGTTCGGGAGCGAGCCGATTCGGACTTCTCCTCCATTCGGAGGCGCTCCTGCTTCTGCTCCAGCCAGCTCGAGTAGTTGCCCTGGAATGGAATGCCCCTGCCGTGGTCCAGCTCGAGGATCCACTGCGCCACGTTGTCGAGGAAGTAGCGATCGTGGGTGATGGCGACCACGGTGCCCGGGTAGTCGCGCAGGAAGCGCTCGAGCCATGCCACCGACTCGGCATCGAGGTGGTTGGTGGGCTCATCGAGCAGCAACAGGTCGGGTCGGCTCAACAGGAGGCGGCACAGAGCCACCCGGCGACGTTCTCCACCCGAGAGTGGCTCGACCTCAGCGTCGCTGGACGGAAGGCGCAGTGCGTCCATGGCGATCTCGATGGTGCGCTTGAGGTCCCAGGCCCCGCTGGCCTCGATCTTCGCTTCGAGGTCGGCCTGCTCGTCGCCGAGCTTCTCGTAGTCGGCGTCGGGATCGGCCCACTTGGCCAGCACGGCGTCGTAGCGCTCGAGCAGGGTGGCGGTCTCACCCAGGCCGTCCATGACGTTGCCGATGACGTCCTTGGCCAGATCGAGGTGGGGCTCCTGTTCGAGCAGACCCACGGTGAACCCCGGGCTGAGCCGAGCCTCACCGGTGTAGCCGTCGTCGAGGCCGGCCATCACCTTCAGCAGCGACGACTTGCCGGAGCCGTTCGCGCCGATCACGCCGATCTTGGCGCCGGGATAGAAGGACAAGTTGATGTCCTTCAGCACCTCGCGATCGGGTGGGTGGTACCGACCCACCTTGTGCATGGTGAAGATGAATTGGGCGCTCATGACGCCCGAGGTTACCGATGGTGCAGTCCGGTGGTGGACGGTGCGCTCACGCGCCGGTGCCCCGCGCGAGGCGGGGCACCGGTTGCAGTCGAAACGATGTTGATCAGCGGCGACGCGCTGGGGTCTTCTTGGCGGGAGCCTTGCGAGCCGGAGCCTTCTTGGCGGCCGTCTTCTTGGCGGGAGCCTTCTTGGCTGTCGTCTTGCGAGCCGGAGCCTTCTTGGCGGCCGTCTTCTTGGCTGTCGTCTTGCGAGCCGGAGCCTTCTTGGCGGCCGTCTTCTTGGCGGGAGCCTTCTTGGCTGTCGTCTTGCGAGCCGGAGCCTTCTTGGCGGCCGTCTTCTTGGCGGGAGCCTTGCGAGCCGGAGCCTTCTTGGCGGCCGTCTTCTTGGCGGGAGCCTTCTTGGCGGCCGTCTTCTTGGCGGGAGCCTTCTTGGCCGCCGTCTTTCTGGCGGGGGCCTTCTTCGCTGCTGGGGTCACCTTCGCCTCCTCGGCGTGTTGTTCGTCAGCCTTAGTTGTACCAACCGCGTCAACGTCAGGTGTGGTTCTTGCGCTTGCACCGATGACCCTGGACGAGGTGCTTTCGCTTTCAATCTTTTTCGATGGCCCCTGGTCGCGTGGTTCTGCGCTTCGCTTTGCCGGCATACGACCTGTAGGAGAAGCCTCGTCGGTAGGCGCACCGATGGGAGAACTGAGAGGGGGGGCTGCCACCATCGCCAGGTCGATTCCGCGGTGTGGGGCGTCGATCGAGTGCACGGCGAAGAGGCGCCGTTCGCCGACGACCATCACGTCGCGAGCGGCTCGCGGCGCAGGATTGCCCATGAGCTTGAGCGGGACGTAGCACCGGGCTCCGCCGGCGAGCACGTAGGCGCCGTGGCTCGAGAACACCTGCACCTCACCCTCGAGCGTGCTGCCCACCGGATGGGCGGCAACGAACTCGATGAAAGGAAGGGCGTCGTTCAGCGGCTCCGGGGGTTTGCGTGAGCCTCGGCCTCGGCGAGCCTTGGTGTTCTCGTTGTCGGCCGGCGCCGTGACGGTCGCTGTCTTCTTCCGGCCGCCTTGCTGACCACCCTGCTGGTTGACCGATTGGTCGCCCCTCGATCCGGCCTTCTTCGATCCGTTCTTCGCCGGTGCCGGATCGGTCGGCGTGTTGCCCTTGGCCCGGCCCCGACCCCGGCCTCCGTCGCCGTCCTTGGCTTCTCGGACGGCCCTACGGCTCACCGGACCGCGAACCGGGGTGCGCAGGAGAAAGACCCATCCCACGCCGGGTACGGGCTTGCCTCCGATGATGCGCCCGTCCTCGAACACCCACGGATGGGTGGCGTGAAGCTCCTGGAACGAGTCGTTCGACAGCACCGTGGCGCCCACCTTGTCGGCGATCTGCAAGATGAAGGCGTCGCCGCGGCCGATGGCCCCAGCCGGGGGCGTGACGAGTTCGCCGGCGAGAATGGCCTCTTCGTACTCGGGTCGCTCTGACGGGTCGATGCGGTTGGGGAAGGTGGCGTCGACAACCACGGTGAGCGTCTCGACGGGGTGTTCGTCGAGGAAGGCCGTGACGGCCTCGTCGAGCTGGCGCAGGCTCGGGGTCGTGCGCCCTTCGGTCGCGAGGTTGGAACCATCGACGACCACATGGGATCGGATCATTGAGTTTTCGACTCTTCTGTTCTTGCCCACCGGAGCGGGACTTCGGCGCCCGGGATCGGGCGGCGGCGAGCGGCACCAACCCGGACCGACCCGTTCACTCCTCGCACCAGGCGCCTGAAGCGCCGGTCGAGGGGTGGCCGCGGCCGGGAGGTTGGAAAACGCTCCACGACGTGATGACGGGACCAGCCTACGCTGCGGACCGTGGCCGACACCGCAATGGGTCTCGAAGGCGAGTGCACCGAGCTGCTCCAGGCCTTGGTGCGCAACGCCTGCGTGAACGACGGAACCCCCGAGTCTGGTAACGAGCAGGTCAGCGCCGACCTGCTCGCCGCCTACCTGGAGGGGCCCGGGCTCGACCTCGAGCGCTACACCTCCGCGCCCGGTCGGACCAGTCTCGTCGCCCGCATCGAAGGACGAGACCCCGATGCCCCCACGCTGCTCCTCATGGGTCACACCGACGTGGTACCGGCGAACGCGGCCCGGTGGCGCCACGATCCGTTCGGCGGCGAACTGATCGACGGCGAGGTGTGGGGTAGGGGCGCCGTCGACATGCTCAACCTCACCTCGTCGATGGCGGTGGCCTTTCGGCACCTCGCCCGCGACGGGTTCACCCCGGACGGCAGCCTGGTCTACCTGGCCGTGGCCGACGAGGAGGATCTGGGTACTTGGGGAGCTGAGTTCATGGTCGAGCACCATCTCGACGCGGTACAGGCCGACTACGTGATCACCGAGTCAGGGGGAATCCCGCTCCCCAGCCCTGCCGGGATCAAGCTGCCGGTGATCGTCGGCGAGAAGGGCGCGCTGTGGGGCAAATTGCGTATCGGCGGAACACCGGGCCACGGGTCGCAGCCCTACCGCACCGACAACGCGCTGGTCACTGCGGCCGAGGTCGTCCGCCGCCTCCACGAGTATCGGCCCGAGACGATGATCCACGAGACCTGGCGTCGATTCATCTCGTCGATGGGGTACCCCGACGAGATCACCGGGCCGCTGCTCTCCGAGGATGGGCTCGACGACATGCTGGAGAACCTGCCCGATGGCATGGCCCGGCAGTTCCACGCCTGCACCCACACCACTTTCGCCCCCACGATCATGCAGGGGGGCACCAAGATCAACGTCATCCCCGACACCGTCGACCTGCACGTCGACGTGCGCACGCTCCCCGGCCAGAGCGAGGAGGACGTCCGCGCCCAGTTGTTCGAGGCGCTCGGCGACCTCGCCGAGAAGGTCACCTACATCCCGACGCGCTACGACGCCTCGAGCGCGTCGCCGATCGACACACCGCTCTGGGACAGTCTCTCCGCCCTCACCCAGCGCTGGTACCCGGGGTCGGAGACCGTGCCGTTCCTGACGGTGGGGGCGACCGACGCCCGGTTCTTCCGCCGCGCCGGTAGCACCGCCTACGGCTTCGGGCTGTTCAGTGAGAACCTCACGTTCGAGGACTACGGCGCCATGTTCCACGGCGATGACGAGCGTATCGACACGGCGTCGTTGCGTCTCTCCACCGAGTTGTGGGGTGCGGTGGCCGAGGACCTGTTGGCCTGACCGACCGGCCCGCCGCCGAGGTCAGGTTCCGCCGAAGGTCTGGTCCCAGAGAGACAGCACCTCGGCCTGGTGCACGGCCAGAGCGCCGGTGGCCGTGCTGGCCGACTCGGGGCGGCTGACCCGCTGGATCGAGTGCGTGTCCTCGTGGGCTTCGTACAACCGACCCTTGATGTGGTTCCAGGCGCCCATGTTCTCGGGTTCCTCCTGGAGCCAGAACAACTCGGTGGCGTTGGGGTAGCGCTCGAGGACGCCCGCGACCCCTTGGGAGGGCCAGGGGTAGAGCTGCTCGACCCTGGCGATGGCCACTGGCGCCCCCCGCTGGTCTCGTTCGGCCTGCGCCTCCACCCCGACCTTGCCCGAGGCGAACACGACCCGTCGCACGGCGGCGGGGTCGACCACACCCGGGTCGTCGAGGACCTCCTGGAAGGACCCCGACACGAGATCGCTGATGGGAGAGCGGGAGGTCTTGGAGCGAAGCCCCGACTTGGGGGTGAACACGATCAGTGGCTTGCGAACGTCGCGGTGCATCTGGCGGCGCAGGAGGTGGAAGAACTGGGCTGAGGTCGTGGCGTTGCAGACCTGGATGTTGTCGCCGGCACAGAGGGTCAGGAACCGCTCGATGCGAGCCGACGAATGCTCCGGGCCCTGGCCCTCGTAGCCGTGGGGCAGCAGCATGACCAGGCCCGAGGTCTGGTCCCACTTGTCCTCGGCGGCCACGATGAACTGGTCGATGATGACCTGGGCTCCGTTCATGAAGTCGCCGAACTGGGCCTCCCAGACGACGAGAGCATCCTTGTTCTCCAGGGCGTAGCCGTACTCGAATCCCAACGCCGCGAACTCCGACAGCAACGAGTCGTAGATCCAGAACTTGGCGCCGTCGCGTGCGGCACCGTTGAGCGGTGTGATCTCGGTGCCGGTCTCGAAGTCGACCAGGGCGGCATGACGATGGGAGAAGGTGCCGCGACGGGTGTCCTGCCCGGCCACCCGCACCGAAGTGCCCTCGTGGAGCAACGATCCGAAGGCGAACGCCTCGCCGAGCGCCCAGTCGACCTCGCCGTCGGCGGCGTACATGGAGCGACGGGTGTCGAACTGCTTGGCCAGCTTGGGATGGACGGTGAAGCCCTCGGGCAGGTGGTCGAGGGCGGCGAAGATCTCGTCGAGCGCCTCGCGAGGCACGCCCGTGTCTACATGGGGCCGCACCCCCATGTACACCCGCTCGGGAGCGCGGCTGATGGAGTGGGTCGGGGCCTGCGAGCGCGTTTCGTCGAGGGCGCTCTGGAGCTGACGCTGGAAGTCGTCGAGTGCGCCTTCGGCTTCCTCGAGCGAGATGTCGCCCTTCTTCACGAGTGCCTCGGTGTAGAGCTTGCGCACCGTGCGGCGGGCGTCGATGCGGCGGTACATGAGGGGCTGGGTGTAGCTCGGGTCGTCGCCCTCGTTGTGGCCGTGGCGCCGGTAGCAGAACATGTCGATGACGATGTCCTTGTGGAACGCCTGCCGGTAGGCGAAGGCCAGGCGGGCCACCCGCACGACCGCCTCGGGGTCGTCGCCGTTCACGTGCAGGATCGGGGCCTGCACCATCTTGGCGACGTCGGTGGGGTACTCCGACGAGCGGGCGGCAGTGGGCGGGGTGGTGAAGCCCAGTTGGTTGTTGATGATGACGTGGACCGTGCCCCCGACCCGGTAGCCCTTGATGTCGGAGAGGTTGAGGGTTTCGGCCACCACCCCCTGACCGGCGAACGCGGCGTCGCCGTGCACCAGCACCGGCAGTACCGGATAGTTGCCGGGCGGCTCGATGAGGTCCATCTTGGCTCGGGTCATGCCCACGACCACCGGGTCGACCGCCTCGAGGTGCGATGGGTTGGCCGCCAGCTCCACCTCGATGGTGTTGCCGCGACGGCTCTCGAACTTCCCGGACTGGCCGAGGTGGTACTTCACGTCGCCCGAACCCTGGATCGAGTCGGGGTCGATGTTGCCCTCGAACTCGTTGAACAGCTGCTGGTAGCTCTTGCCGACGATGTTGACGAGCACGTTGAGCCGGCCCCGGTGGGCCATGCCCAACACGGCGGAGTGCATCCTGGCATCGGCGGCCTCGCACAGCAGGGCGTCGAGGAGGGGGATGGTGGACTCGGCGCCGTCGAGACCGAAGCGCTTCTGGCCGAGGTACTTGGTGGCCAGGAACTTCTCGAGGGCCTCGGCGGAGTTGAGCCGTTCGAGGATGTGGCGCTTCTCGCCCGCGTCGACCTCCACCGACACCCCTTCGACGTGCTCCTGGATCCAGCGCTTCTCCGCCGGTTCCTGGATGTGCATGTACTCGATGCCGATGGTGCGGCAGTACGCGTCGCGCATGACGTGCAACATGTCGTCGAGCTTCATGCGGGCGCGCCCGGCGATGCCCCCCGTGTGGAACTCGCGGTCGAGGTCCCAGATGGTGAGGCCGTAGGTCGCCGGGTCGAGCTCCGGGTGCATGTGCGGCTCTTCGCTGGACAAGGGGTCGAGATCGGCGATGAGGTGGCCCCGAACGCGATAGGAGTTCACCAGCTGTTGCACGACGATCTGCTTGTCGAGCATCGACGTCTCGCGGTCGACAGGGTTGACGTCGCGGCGCCACTCGACCGACTCGTAGGGCACACCGAGTGGACGGAACACCTGCTCGTAGAAGTCGTCGCTGCCCATCAGCAGCTCGTGGACCCGCTTCAAGAAGAACCCGGACTCTGCGCCCTGGATGATGCGGTGGTCGTACGTCGACGAGATCGTCATGATCTTCGACATGCCGAGGTCGGCCAGGGTCGCCGGGTCGGCACCCTGGAACTCGGCGGGGAAGTCGAGGCTTCCAACACCCACGATGAGACCCTGGCCGAGCATGAGGCGCGGCACCGACTGCACCGTGCCGATGGTGCCCGGGTTGGTGAGGCTGACGGTGACGCCGGAGAAGTCGTCGGGGGTGAGCTTGCTCGAACGGACCTTGCGGATGAGGTCCTCGTAGGCGGCGAGGAACTCGCCGAAGTCGAGGGTGTCGGCGTTCTTCACGCACGGCACGAGCAGCGACCGGCTGCCGTCGGCCTTCTCGATGTCGACCGCGATGCCGAGGCCGATGTGCTCGGGGCGCACGACGCGGGGCTTGCCGTCGGGGCCCTCGAGGTACGACGAGTTCATCACCGGCACCGTGTCGGCGATGGCTCGCACCACGGCGAACCCGATGATGTGGGTGAAGCTCACCTTGCCGCCACGGGTGCGACCCAGGTAGCCGTTGGCGATCTTGCGGTTGACCTCGAGGAGCTTGGCCGGCACCTCGCGGAAGCTGGTGGCCGTCGGCACCGACAGGCTGGATTCCATGTTGACGACGATGCGGGCGGCGGCTCCTCTCAGTGGCTCACCGGGGACCTCGTCGGCGGCGGGGGCCCCGGGTGCTGACGGTGCGGACGTCGGTGCCGTCGCCGCGACGGTGGGCATGGGCGCAGGCATGGAGGACCCAGTCGACGCCTTGACCCCCGAAGGTCGGTAGTCGTGGAAGAAATCCCGCCACGACTCGCTCACCGACTCGGGGTCGGCGAGGTACTGCTCGAACATTTCGTCGACGAGCCACGCGTTGGGGCCCGCGATCTGCGGGGAGGAGTCTTCGGCCACGGTCCGAGCCTACCGGTGCGTCACTCCCGGGCCGAGCCGCGGGCGGCCGCTTCCTGGGGCGGATCGAGCCCCGGGGCGAGGCCCTGCGCCACGGCCTCGGCCTCGGTCATGCCGGCCAGTCCGGGGGTGATCGTGGCCAGCAGCTCGGGTGGGATCTCCCCCTTGCTCACCCAGCCCCGGGTGTCGGCCCACACCAGCAGCGGGGGCAGCACGGTGAGGGCGACCAAGAGGGCGACGGCCACGTTCATGCCGACGATCAACCCGAAGTAGCGCAGCAGGGGAAGCGGGGAGAAGGCGATGACCAGGACGCCGGCGATGGCGGTGAGGCCCGACACGATGAAGGCCCGTCCGGTGCGCGAGGCGGCCACGTCGACGGCCTGGCGGGGCCACAGGCCGCGACGTCGCTCTTCGAGGTAGCGCAGCAGGATGAGCGAGGTGAACTCGGTGCACACCGCCACCACCAACGGTCCCCCCACCGCGGTCATGGGGCTCAGCTTCCAGTCGAAGGCGTAGGCGATGAGCGCCGATGCGCCGACGGCGATGGTCACCGGCACCAGCGAGATCAGAGTGCGGATCAGACTCTTGAGACGGATCGTGAGGTAGACGCCGACGAAGAGCAGGGCCAGATAGGTGAGAAGGATCCGGTTGGCCTGGAGGTTTTCGAGCAGGCCGACACCCACGATGGCCAGACCCGAGGGCACCGCCTTGATCCCCTCGGGCGGTGACACCGTGTCGCGGATCTGGTTGACCGTGGCCTTGCGTTCCTCGAGCGAGCGGTCGCCGTAGCGAAAGATCAGGTTCTGGGCGCCGGACAGAAGGTTGACCGTCGAGGCCTTGATGGCGTCGGGCGCAAGGTCGTAGGCGGTCTCCACATCCGTCGCGACGGGGTTCACCCGCTCGGCACCGGGCACCTCGATGGCGTATGCGGTCGTCGTCACCAGGCTCGTGGCGGTGAGCAACTCCGGGCTGATCTTCCCTGGCGGCACCTCGCCTCCGAACGCCTCGAGCAACCCGTACGCGTACCCACTGATGAAGTCGACCGTGTCCTGGGAGAAGACCTGGTCCGGTGCGGTCTGGACGAAGAAGGCCAGCTCGGAACTCGAACCGGTCTGCTGCTCCACCGCCCGGAAATCCCTGATGCTCGCCGACGACTGGTCGACCCACTGCACGGGGTCGCTCTGGAGCTCGAGGCGGTCCTCGACCGCCACCCCTCCGAAGAAGATCACGAAGCTGGCCGCGGCCAGGATGGGTCCAGCCCAGAGCGGGAGGGAGCCGAGCCACTTCGTGAGGCGCCCGAGCCGGTCGGACCCGAAGCTGCGGCCGGTCGTCGGGGACTTCCGTTCGCGGATCCCCAGCACGGCGAGGGGGATGACGATGCTCGCCAGGCAGATCACGGCGATGCCGACGGACAGCAGCAGGCCGAACTCACGGATCATCGGGACCTTGGCGAAGCGCAGGGCCGTGAAAGCGAACACGGCGTCGAGGGTGACGACCACCAGCGCCGGACACAGCCCGCGAGCGGTCTCCTGGAGGGGCGCGTGGGCGCGATCGACGATGATCTCCTCGTCCACCCGCGCTTGCATCTGGATGGCGTAGTCGATGCCGATGCCGAGCATCACGGGCAGGCCGGCGATCGTCACCAGGTTCAGTGGGATGCCCAGGTAGCCCGCCAGGCCGAAGGCCCAGGTCACCCCGAACACGATGACCAACAGCGGGAGGAGACGCCACCGGACGTCGAACAGCAACAGCAGGATGACCGTCATCACCACCAGGGCGATGGCACCGAGTTGGAGCATCCCGCCGCGCAGGTAATCGTTGATGTCCTTCAGCAGGTACGAGGCCCCGGTGACGGTCAGCGTGGAGCTGGGGAACGCGCCGGCGGCAACGGCCTGCTCGACCGTGTCCTTCACGAGCACGCTTCCGGCGCTCTCGGTCTCGATCGAGGCGTTGCCGACGAGCCGCACGATCATCTGGGCGTGGGTGTCGTCGGTGAACACCGGCGCCTGGGCTTTGCGAATCTGTCCCGCGTTGTCGAACAGGAGGAAGTCGATCCAGTCGGGGTCGGTCATCACCCGATCGGTTTCGGGGATCTCGCCCAGTCGCTCGAGCTGAACGATGGCGTCGGCGGTGCGGGCGGCCACGCTCTCTGCTGACTGCGGCTGGCCGTCGGCGGTCAGAGCCGTGGTCGAGTTGAGAAGGGCCACCCCGGCCGCTGACGCCGTGGAGGTGGGCGCCACCTCTCCCTCGGGGGTGAGCCGGAGCAGGCGATCGGTCCAGTCGAGCGCGGTCTTCGGGCTGATCACCGACTGGATGAGCTCGGGCCGGGCGCTGAGATCGGCGGCGATCCGGTCCATCTCCGCCTGGTTCTGCGGGCTCATGAGGTCAGAGATCGTCGATCCCTCGTCCATGGTGAACAGCACGAGCACGGCCTGGCCACCGAAGAGGCCTTGGTACTCCACGTTGTCGATCGCGATCTGGTCGCTGCTGTTGAGGTAACTGTCCTGGCCGGTGGCGAATTGGAGTCGGGTCGTGCCGTACCCGAGGACGAGGGTCAGGAGCAGGCCGACGAGGGCCACGATGCCGGCATGGCGCCCGAGCGACAGCGCGAGCCACGACCAGAAGCGCTGCATCCGGGTCAGGTGGGTCGGGTCGGTCACCGCGATGCTCCTGTGGGGGCGGGTCGCCAGCAACCTACCTTCGAGCGAGCAGGGCCCTTCGGCCCTTCTTGTCGGGCCCCTTCGGCCCTCGTCGAACCACCCCGCCGATTCAACGACGCACCACTAGGCTCAGAGGCCGTGCTGCGCCTGGCCACCTGGAACGTCAACTCGTTGAAGGCCCGACTACCTCGGGTGGAGGAGTGGATCGAGCAGATGCAGCCCGATGTGCTGTGCCTGCAGGAGACCAAGCTGGCCGACGGCGCCTTCCCCGCGTTGACCTTCCAGGCGATGGGGTACGAGTGTGCCCACCACGGCCAGGGCCAATGGAACGGGGTGGCCATCCTGTCTCGCTGTGGCCTGGCCGACGTGCGGGCTGGTTGGGACGACGGCGGCGAGGCGGACCTCGACGCCCGCCTCCTGTGGGCGACCTGCGGCGATCTGCGGGTGGCCTGCGCCTACGTACCCAACGGTCGCGCCCTCGACGACGACCACTACGCCTACAAGCTTCGATGGCTCGAACGACTGCGAACCGCCCTCGACGACCACGAGGACCCCTCCGCCCTCGTGGCGGTCTGCGGCGACTTCAACATCGCTCCCGACGACCGCGACGTACACGACCCGGCGGCGTTCGTCGGAGCCACCCATGTGAGCGAGGCCGAAAGGGCGGCCCTGACCCGTCTGGAGAACTGGGGACTCGCTGACGTCTTCCGTGACCACTACGACGACGGAGGGCTCTTCTCCTGGTGGGACTACCGCCGGGGAGACTTCCACCAGGGTCGGGGCATGCGCATCGACCTCGTGCTCACGTCGGCGTCGCTCACCCCGAAGGCCCGCACCGTGCTGATCGACCGCAACGCCCGCAAGGGCAAGCAGCCGAGCGACCACGCGCCGGTCATCGTGGACCTCGACCTCGACCTCGACCGGTAGGCCCACCGGCGGCACCTCGGCGTCGAGGGCACCGGGAGGGATCACACGAGCTGATCGATCCAGGCGTCGACGGCTGCGGTCTCGGCCTCGTGGAACTCTTCGAGGCCCGACACGAGGGCGCGCTCGACCTGGCTGCCAACGACCATCACCTTCACCCGCAGGTCCCCTCGGACTCGTCGGGTGGTCCCCCCGTCGGGTCGCGGGACGAACCGGAACGTACCCGCGCACTGGAGGCGGTCGGGGTAGTGATCGGGGAGGAGCGCGATCGTGATGGTCCGGTCCGACAGCGTCACGACGGTGCGTTGCACCCAGGTCAGGCGGGCGGGATCGATCACGGCCAGCGCGGCCCCGGGCAGGTCTCCCGTATAGGCGTAGCGGATGTCGAGCCGGACGGTGTCGCCGCCGCGACGGTGGTCGACCACCTCGGGGCGACCGATCTTGGGCAGCTCGGGCAGGCCGGTGTACATGGTCGGGTCGGCGTAGGCATCGATCACGTCGTCGACGTCATGGGTGTACGTCTGGCTGCTGGAGAACTGCACCACCCCATGGTGGCTCAGCCGTCGGGGACGGTCGTGTCCATCGTCGTCGCCTGGCCGGCGCCACCGGTGGCCACGAGCGCGAGGAGCTCGTCGCCGAACCGCGTCACCTTCACCTCGCCCAGGCCGTGCACGGCCAGCAGGGCGGTGGTGGTTCGGGGTCGTCGGGTGGCCAACTCGAGGAGGGTGCGGTCGTTGCAGACCACGTAGGGCGGCATGCTCGCGGCGCGGGCCTTGTCGGTGCGCCATGACCTCAGGGCGTCGAACAAGACGCGTTCATCGTCGTCGAGATCGTCGGGGCTGGGGCCCCCGGTCGCCCTCGGCATGTCGGGGCGGGTACGCCCCCGTGCCGGGCGGGCTCGTTCGGACGAGGGCTCGGCGCGACCGCCGAGCGGCCCCACGCCCTTGCTCACCTCCGCCGGGTCGGCGCCGCGACGCAACGCGGCTGTGGCCGCGAGCACCGTGTCGAGATAGGGCGAGCGGTTGCGGTTCATCGTGCGGGTGCCGTAGGTCCGCTGGGAGGCCCAGCTGAGGTGCAGGGCGCGTTCGGCGCGCGTGAGGCCCACGTAGAACAGGCGCAGCTCCTCGGACAGGGCATCGCCGGTCTTGGCGTGGCCGATGGGCACGAGACCCTGTTCGAGCCCGGCGAGGTGCACGACCGGCCACTCGAGGCCCTTGGCCGCGTGGAAGGTGGTGATCTCGACGGCATCGCCCTGTCGGTCGGGCTGGTCGGCTCGGGTCGTGGTTCGGAGCCAGGTGAGGAAGCCCACGACCGTGGGCGCCGCTTCGATCGCCGCGTAGTCGTGTCCGAGCCGCACGAGTGCGGCCAGGTTGGCGCGCCGCTCTTCCGCTTTGTCCCCCTCGCCCGCGCTGTCTTCGGGGTCGGCGGTGGCCGCATCGAGGTCGGTGAGGGTCTCGGCGAACCCGCTGGTGCTGCGGCCGAGGTCGCGCAGGACGGCCTTGATCTCGGGTTGGTCGAGCAGGGCGGCTCCGCCCCGGACGCGAAACGGGATACCGACCTCGTGCAGCGCCTCCCCGAGCAGGGCGACTTGAGCGTTGGTGCGCACGAGCACGGCCTGGGCCGACCAAGGGCTCCCGGGCGTGTGCGCGTCGCGGGTGGCCCGGGCCACGCCGCGGGCCTCGGCGCGATCGTCTTCGAAACCGGTGACGTGGGGGATGGGGCCTTCGGGACGGGTGGCCAGCAACACGCCTTCGCGGTCGACTCCACGCCCGCCGCCGGCGAGGACGGCGTTGGCCACGGCCAGCACCTGGGGGCTGGACCGGTAGTTGGTGGTGAGGCGGACGACCTCGGCCGACGGGTAGCGCTTGGGGAACAGGCGCAGTAACTGGGCGTCGGCGCCGTTCCATGCGTAGATGGCCTGGTTCGGATCGCCCACCACGCACAGGTCGAGACGGTCACCCAGCCAGGCGTCGAGCAGGGCCTGCTGCAGGGGGTTCACATCCTGGAACTCGTCGACGAAGAGGTGCTGGAACCGCCAACGTTGGGCGGCGGCGAAGTCGGGATCGTGTTGGAGGTCGCGGGCGCAGAGCCGCAGGAGGTCGTCGAAGTCGACCATGCGCTGGCGGCGCCGCTCTTCCTCGTAGCGGGCGTACACGTCGGCCACGGCATCGCCGGACACCGGGGGCCGGCGGCCGGCCCGCTCGGCGGTCTCGGCGTAGCGGTCGGGTGCGACCGTGCGGGCCTTGGCCCACTCGATCTCGGCCACGACGTCGAGCGCCGGAACCCGGGCCAGCGCCGGCGGCAGCAGGCGGGCCACGAAGCCGACCTTGCGCTCGAGCAGGGTGGGGGGCTCGATGCCCCGGTCAGCCCAGCGGGCCCGCAGCTGGGCGTAGGCCACCCCATGGAAGGTGCCGGCAGCCAACTGGTCGCGAAGGCCCAGCGACCGGAGCCGGGAGGTGAGCTCGCCGGCCGCTTTGCGGGTGAACGTGAGGGCCAGCACGTGGCGCGGGTCGAGGTCGTTGGTGCCCGCCCGCCAAGCGATGCGACGGGTGAGCACCCTCGTCTTGCCCGACCCCGCGCCGGCCAGGATGCACAGCGGTGAGGCTGCGGAGGTGACCGCGAGGCGCTGAGCGTCGTTGAGGCCGTCGAGGAGGGCGTCGGGGTGCACGACCCCCGACGGTAGCCATGCCCAGGGACACGGCCGGCCGGTCGCCCTCGCGGTTAGCGTTTCGCCCATGCCCTATCCGCAGGACGTGCTGCACGCCAACGAGGAACTGGTGCTCGATCTGCACCCCCACTGGTGGTATCTGGCCAGCTCGCTCGTCGGCCTGGCGGCGGCGGTCGCCGTGGGTGTCGCCGCTCTCGCCCTCGATTGGCCCGATGCCGTCCGTCTGCTCATGGCGGTGTTGGTCGTCGGCACGTTGATCTGGTTCGTCGAGCGCTACATCCGCTGGATCAGCACCCATTTCGTGCTCACGTCTGATCGGGTGATCTACCGCTCCGGCGTCATCGCCAAGGAGGGCATCGAGATCCCGCTCGAGCGCATCAACACGATCTTCTTCCGTCAGCGCATCTTCGAACGGATGCTGGGCCTCGGCGACCTCGAGATCGAGTCGGCCTCCAAGGAGGGCTCGCAGCGCTTCGACGACATCCGTCGTCCCGACGAGGTGCAGAACGAGATCTACCAGCAGATGGAGGCCAACGAGATCAAGAAGGCCGACCGGATCTCCGGGGGGATCAACACCGCTCATGCTGCCGCCGCGGCCGCACCCCCCTCTCCACCACAGCAGACCGTGCCCGAGCAGATCGAGCACCTGGCTCGCCTCCGCGACCAGGGCGCGCTCACCGACGAGGAGTTCCAGGCCAAGAAGTCGGAGCTGCTCGGCCGCATGTGAGCCGCCGATCAGGCGAGAGTCGTTCGAGCCCCGGTCGACGGGCGGACGATCCAACCCCGCCCCGTGACCCCCGACGGGTCGGCGATGGCGCCCTGCTCGGTCAGCGTCACCACGCAGCCGCCGAACCCGGCGCCGGTCAACCGGGCGCCCAGCACGCCTGGCAACGCCGTGAGTCGGCTCACCGTCTCGTCGAGAGCGGCGGTTGACACCTCGAAGTCGTCGCGCAGACTCAGATGGCTCTCCGCCATCAACGGTCCGATCAGGCTGGTGTCGCCGCTCGCCAGAGCGGCGGCGAACGACCTCACCCGTACGTTCTCGGTGATCACGTGCCGGGCCCGACGGCGTACCGCGTCGGGGAGTGAGCGAGCGTCGGCTGTCGTCGCGTCTCTCAGCGGGCCGATCTCCTCGATCGCGCTCTCCACCTCGGCGCGACGGCGGGCGTAGGCCGAGGTGGCCAGCGCCCGCTCCTCGCCCGAGTGCACGACGATCACGTCGATGCCGTCAGGGACACGAACCGGCAGGATGGTCTCGTCGGAGAAGTCGATGAGTAGGGCATGCCCCTCGATGCCGCACGCCGAAGTGAGCTGGTCCATGAGCCCGCAGGGCACGCCTGACGCCCGCTGTTCGGCCCGCTGACCGAGATGGGCCAGAGCCCGGGGCGGCCCGGCGAAACCCATGGCCAGGGCGACCGCCAACTCGAGGGCGGCGCTGGACGAGAGCCCGGCGCCGATGGGCAGCGTGGTGGTGATCGCGCCCACCAATCCCCGATCGGGCTGGAGTTCGGCGACGACCCCGGCGAGGTAGCGGCCCCACGCCGGCTCGACGCTCCCGGGATCGGGGATCGAGAGCGGCAGGTCCGCCGCCCGCTCCCGGTCGGTCGAGGTCAGTACCACCCTCTCCCCACCACGGATCCCCCGAACGGTGGTGCCGAGATCGATGGCGATCGGCAGGGCGAGCCCACCGGCATAGTCGGTGTGGTCGCCCATCAGGTTCACCCGACCCGGCGCGAACGCGACGACCCGGTCGGTCACGTCAGGCCCGTCGCAACCGCTCGGCGGCGTCGGCCGGGTCGATCGGGTTGAACCACACCTGGCTGCCCAGCTCACCGGCGGCCACGTAGCGCGCTGTCCCCGCGGACCGCAGGATCGGTGCCACGTGCAGGTGCAGCCAGGCCTGGGGCCAGTCGCCCCCGTCGAACGGGCGCTGGTGGAACCACAGCATGAGGGGCATCGGCTCGGCGAAGAGCCGGTCGAGCCGACCGACCGCATCGACGAGAAGGGCGCCGAGGGCGTCACGACCGGCGCCGTCGAGAGAGGGGAGGTCGGGAATCCGACGGGCCGGGGCGAGCAGCAGCTCGAAGGGCCATGTGGCTGCCCATGGCACCCAGGCCCGCCAGCCCGCGCTTGCCTCGGTCACCAGTCGTTCGCCGGGGGCGTCGGGTCCCAGCGCAGCATCGGTGTCGCCGGAGGTGAGCTCTACGAGCGCCCGAGGCGGCACCGAGTCGAAGGCGTAGATCTGTCCGTGGGGGTGGGCGATGGTGGCCCCGACCGCCGGACCCCGATTCTCGAAGACGAGGACGTAGTCGACGTCGGGGAGCGCACCCAGCACCGCACTGCGCTCGGCCCAGAGGTCCACCACCCGTCGGGCCTCGGTCGGCGACAGATCGGCGAAGGATGCGTCGTGGCGCGGGGTGTAGAGAACGATCTCGGCCCGGTCGCCCGAGAACGGCGGCCAACGGTTCGGGAACGACCGCACGTCGTAGGGCTCCGGCGCCTCGAGGCCACCCGGGCAGAACGGGCAGCCGTCGGGCGGGAGGTTCGGGCGATCCTGTCGAGAGGCGACGATCCACGCCCGGTCACCCGTCAGCGGGTCCCTCCGTTCCACGCCGGCACGCTACCGACCGCCTTGACCCCTTGCCGGTGCGGCGGAAGGATGCCGCCATGCGCACTGCGGCCAACGGAATCGAGATCGAGTACGAGACCTTCGGTGACGCCGCCGATCCCACCCTGCTCCTCGTGCACGGGATCGGTGCCCAGTTGGTGTCATGGCATCCCGACCTCTGCCAGGGGTTCGTCGACCGCGGCTTTCACGTGGTGCGGTTCGACAACCGTGACGTCGGATCGTCCACCAAGATCGATGACCACCAGATCGACGTGATGGCGGCCATCCTCGGCGCGTTCTCGGGAGGGCCCATCGAGGCGCCGTACACGCTGGCCGACATGGCCTCCGACGCCTGGGCGCTCCTCGACCATCTCGGTGCGGCGCGCGCGCACCTCTTCGGGCACTCGATGGGCGGGATGATCGTGCAGCAGATGGCCATCGACCAGCCCGAACGAGTGGCCACGCTCACGTCCCACGGCTCCACCACCGGAGACCCTGACGTGGGCCAGCCCACCGCCGAGGCGGCCGCGATGCTGCTGGCGCCGGCTCCCGCCGGACGGGAGGCCAACATCGAGGTCTCGGTCGAGCAGAGTCGTTTCCTCGGCGGCCCGGTCTACGTGGACGAGGAGTGGAACCGCGAGCGAGCGGCGATGTCGTTCGACCGTTGCTATGACCCCGACGGGGTGACCCGTCAGTTCCTGGCCATCCTGGCGTCGCCGTCGCGATCAGCCGGGCTACGGGCCCTCGATCTCCCTGCCCTCGTCGCCCACGGTGAGATCGACCCGCTCATCGACATCAGCGGCGGCGAGCGCACCGCCGAGTGCCTGCGGGGCTCGGAGTTCCTGCGCCTCGACGACGCCGGTCATCCGCTGCCTCACTACTACTGGGCATCGATGATCCAACACATCACCGCGTTGGCCGCCCGATCGGCGGCCTGACGCCTCGCTCGTCACCCGATGGCACCCGCCGGTGTCGTCCCTACCGAAGGATGCCGACATGGGACCGCTCGCGGGAGTGAAGGTCGTGGAGATCGCCGGGATCGGGCCTGGGCCCTTCACGGCCATGATGCTGGCCGACATGGGGGCCGACATCGTGCGGGTCGACCGGGCCGGTTCGGTGTTCGGCGGCGACCCGGCTTCGCCCCCGAAGGACGTGATGAACCGGGGACGGCGGTCCATCGGCGTCGACCTCAAGCACTCCGACGGGGTGGCCACGGTGCTCGAACTGGTGGCCGGGGCCGATGCGCTGATCGAGGGCTTCCGCCCCGGGGTGATGGAGCGCCTCGGGTTGGGCCCCGACGTCTGTCTCGGCGCCAACCCCCGCCTCGTGTACGGCCGCATGACCGGGTGGGGTCAGACCGGGCCCATGGCTCCGATGGCCGGCCACGACATGAACTACATCGCCGTCGCCGGGGCGCTGGGTGCCATCGGGCGGCCGGGCGAGCGCCCCCAGCCGCCGCTGAACCTGTTGGGTGACTTCGGGGGCGGCGGGTTGCTGCTGGCCTTCGGCGTGGTGTGCGGCATCCTCGAGGCCCGATCATCGGGCCAGGGGCAGGTGATCGACGCGGCGATGGTCGACGGCACCGCCGTGCTCACCACCTTCATCCACGGCTTCATGGCGATGGGGATCTGGACCGACGAGCGGGGCGTGAACATGCTCGACACCGGGGCGCACTACTACGAGGTCTACGAGTGTGCAGACGGTCGCTTCCTCTCGGTGGGCTCCATCGAGCCGCAGTTCTACGCGGTGCTGCTGGAGAAGACCGGGCTGGCCGACGACCCCGACTTCGCCCGGCAGAACGACCGGTCCATGTGGCCGGTGCTGAAGGAACGGTTGGCCGCAGTCATCGCCACCCGGACTCGCGATGAGTGGGCCGAGATCTTCGACGGCACCGACGCCTGCGTGGCGCCGATCCTGAGCCTCGGTGAGGCGGCTCACCATCCCCACAACGTGGCCCGGGAGAACTTCGTGACCGTCGACGGCATCAACCAGCCGGCGCCGGCTCCCCGCTTCTCACGCACGGCCGGATCGATCCAGAGGCCACCTTCGCACGCCGGCCAGCACACCGACGAGATCCTGTCCGAGTGGGCCGGGCTCGACGCCGACACCATCGCCGCCCGTCGAACGTCGGGCGCCGTGGCCTGATAGCGACCGTAGGCTCGCCCCATGGCCACCCTCGTCTGCTTCCACGCTCATCCCGATGACGAGTCGATCGCCACGGGGGGCACGATGGCCCTCGCCGCCGATGCCGGCCACGACGTCGTGCTCGTGCTCGGGACGCGCGGCGAACAGGGCGAGCCGGTGCCCGGCGTGCTCGGTGATGGCGAGGAACTCTGGCAGCGGCGGGTCGTCGAGACCCACCAGGCGGCCCGGCTGCTCGGGGCCAGTCGGGTCGAGTTCCTCGGTTACGAGGACTCCGGGATGATGGGCGAGTCGACCAACGAGAACCCGGCGTGCTTCTGGCAGGCCGACCTCGACGAGGCGTCGGATCGGCTGGCGGTGCTGCTCGGTGAGGTGGGGGCCGACGTGCTCACGATCTACGACGACCACGGCGGGTACGGCCACCCCGATCACATCCAGGTGTACCGGGTCGGGCGGCGGGCGGCCGAGAAGGCCGGAGTCATGCAGGTCTTCCAGTCCACCATGAACCGCGACCACATTCGGCGGTCCATGGAGGAGCAGGCCCATGCCTTCGAGGGCGACCTCGAGGAGGCGGCCGAGGGGGTGGCTGCGGCCGGGGGTCTGAGTGCAGAGGAGGCCGACCGCATGCGGCGCGCCACCGAGGAGGCGTTCGGCTCACCCGAGGCCCTCATCACCCACGCCGTCGACGTGTCCGCGGTGGTGGCCCGCAAGCGGGCCGCCATGCAGGCCCACGCCAGCCAGATCGGGCCGGACTCGTTCTTCCTGGCCATGCCCGACGAGGTGTTCGTCACGGCGTTCGGGACCGAGTGGTACATCGCCGACGGTTCGACTCGCAAAGCCGGCGAACCATTCCTCGGGTCGATCATGGGTGACCTCGGCTGATCCCGCACGGCGAGCACGCGACCGCGTAGGGTGCGGCGGTCGGTTCAGGTAGGACCAGCAACGTTGAAGGGAACCTGGTGAAGCGAGTCGGGATCTGGACCGTCGTGGTCGTTGCGGGGATCTTTGCCCTGGCCGCCTGTTCGAGCGGTGGCGACGCCCCGCAGGTGGTGGCGGCCACGACGACGGCGGCGCCGGCGACCACCGAAGCGCCGGCGGTCATCGACGAGATCAAGCTCCAGGACGAGATCGATTCGTTGTTCGCAGAGGCCAGCGTGGTGGTCTCCGAAGTGCGGTGCCCGCAGGAAGTGGAGATCAAGTCCGGCGGCACGTTCCAGTGCACCGCCGTGACGACCGATGCTCTGTCCCTTCCCGTGGTGGTGACCATGACCGACAACGAAGGCACGCTCGACATCGCCGCCGGCAAGGATGTCCTCCTCGTGACCGATGACGAGGTCACCCGGGCGGCCCAGGTCCTGGCCGACGACCTCGGGGGCACGGTGACCATCGAGTGCCCGCGGGTCCAGATCGTCACCGATGCCACTGGCGTGATCGTGTGCGACGGTTCGACCTCCGCCGGTGTCACCGGCACCGTCAGCCTCACGTACGTCAACAACCGACTCACCACCGTCGAGTGACACTCGGGTCGGCCCCTCGACCGCGGTCGGGTCGACTTCGGCTTGTTCCATCGTCGGACGCTCTCCTCCGGGTTCGTGAGACGGGGAACGTCCCGACCGTAGGAGTGTGAGGACGATCCCTCGCGGATCGTCAGCAAGCCTTCACACCCGTTACACAGAACCGGATCGGTGTTTCGAACGACGCTCAGCTGATGACGCGGCGCCGGAACAGGCGCAGCGCGATCACGGTGAACAGCACGCCGGCGCCGATCAACGCGCCGTAGACCGCCCACAGGCTCATGTGGGGGGTGGTGGTGAGCGCGGCGCGGAAGCCCTCGCTCACGTACACGAGTGGGTTCAGCAACACGAGCTTCTGCAGCCAGGGGATGGCCGAGAGGGACTGCCACGAGTAGTAGGTGCAGCCGAGGAAGGTGAGGGGGACGACCAGGACCCCGAAGAGCACGGGCAGGGTTCGCGGGTTGAAGACGGTGCCGAAGAAGAGACCGAGCGCCGAGCAGGTGTAGGCGGCGATCGGGGCCAGGGTCAGTAAAACGATCCAGTTGAACTGGAGGTTCACCGGCGTGGCCGGCACCAGATAGGCGATGGGGAAGACGATCAACCCGGCGATGAGGCACTGCACGGCCCCGCTGGTGATCTTCTCGATGGCCACCCACTCCACCGGCAGCGGGGCCAGAACCCGGTCCTCGATCTCGCGGGTGTAGCCGAACTCCTGGACGAGGGGGAGGGCAACGGCCTGGATCCCCTGGAAGAAGATGGCCAGACCGACCACCCCGGCCACGAGCACGGTCGAGAAGTCCTCGGCTCCGCCGGTTCCGCCCACGCTCTGGCCGATCTTCGGGAACACGTAGGTGAACACGAACACGAGCAGCAGCGGTTGCAGGACCGTGCGGGGGATGAACTCCTTGAGGTTGCGCAGCAGGACGTGCAGGTCGCGTTGCAGCAGGGCCACGAACGCGCCCACCGCCGAGGGCCGGGCTATCGGGGTGGGGCCGGTGGAGGGGGAAACGGTTTCGGTGGCCATCAGTCTCGGAGCTCCTTGCCGGTCATCTCGAGGAACACGGTCTCGAGCGAGGGTTCCTCGAGCCGGAGGTCGCTGAGGAGCACACCGACCTCCTCGGCCAGACCGACCACCGCCGGGAGCAGACCGTCGGCGCCGAGGATGTTGATGCGCAGACCGCCGTCGGCGCCGGCGACGGAGCGCACACCGGGAAGGCGGTCACGCAGGATCTGGGCGAGGGGGTCCAGGTCGCGGACCGAGCCATCGGGTCGCCGGGTCGCGCTCAACGTGATGATGGTGTCGGCGCCGACCGAGTCCTTCAGCTCCTGCGGTGGCCCGATGGCCAGGATCCGACCGTGGTCGATGATGGCGAGGCGGTGACAGAGTTCGTCGGCCTCCTCCATGTAGTGGGTCGTGAGCAGGATCGTCTGTCCCTCGGCGTGCAGTTCGCCCAGGACTTCCCACAGGGCGATACGGCTCTGCGGGTCGAGCCCGGCGGTGGGTTCGTCGAGGAAGAGGATGGCCGGTCGGTGCATCACGGCGCGGGCCACCATCAGTCGTTGGGCCATGCCGCCCGACAGCGCCAGCACCGACACGTCGGCGCGATCGGTGAGTCGGAACTGCTCGAGGAGACGGTCGGCCTCGTGTCGGGAGACCTTCGACGACATGCCGAAGAAGCGCCCGTGGAAGAACAGGTTGTCGCGTACCGTGAGTGACCGGTCGAGAGTGTTGGTCTGTGGCACGACGCCGATCACCCGGCGGGCCCGCGCCGGGTGGGCGACGACGTCCACCCCCCCGACGAAGGCTCGTCCACCGGTGGGAAGCACCCGGGTGGTGAGCATCCCGGCCGTGGTGGTCTTGCCGGCACCGTTGGGCCCGAGGAGCCCGAAGATCTCGCCGCGCCGGACGACGAGATCGAGTTCGTCGACGGCGCGGATGTCGCCCGGGTAGACCTTGGTCAGCTTCTCGGTGCGGATCACCTCGTCGGGATCGGGGGAATCCGACGGCTTGGAGTCGGCCGTGGTCTGGGTGGGGGTGGGCGTCGGCATCGTTGCTCCTCGGGGCTCGCGGGGGTCAGCATCGCGCCGGGCAATGGTGTTCCCACCCTCGTCGGTCTTCTGTTTCCGGCGACGGGTTGCCTAAACCTGGATCCACCGTGTAGGTGGTCAGTTGGGTTGCTGCGCGTCCACCAAAAGTGCCTCCTGAGCTGGGAAGATGTTGATGTTCTAAGCCAACAAACCCACAGCAACAGGAGGCACTTTCAGTGTCCCCAGTATTGCGCACGATCGACCGGTATGAAACGGCCTCTGATCATACGGCCTGATCGCCAACGCCGGGCTGATTGTCATCGCGACCCTCATGTCGCGGCTTGGTTTACGCACGGTTCGCGACCTGGCCGTCGCGGACCTTTGCGTGGATCGCGTCGATGAACACCACCGGATAGACCCGATCCAACGGGCGGGCCAGCCACTCGGTCATCTCGGCGAGGATCGCGTCGGTGATCTTCGAGATCGTCTCCTTCGACACCTGGGTGCCGTACACCTCGGCCAGATGCGCAGAGATCTCCCCGGTGGTGAGGCCCTTGGCGAACAACGACAAGACCATCGCGTCGACCCCTTCGAGGCGGCGCTGACGCTTCTTCACGGTCTTCGGTTCGAAGGTGCATTCACGATCACGTGGCACGTCGATCGGGAGCGGGCCGGTCTCGGTGATCACCGTCTTCGTCCGAGTCCCGTTACGGGAGTTGCCGCCGTCACGGCCCACAGCGTCGTGCTTGTCATAGCCGAGGTGCTCGGTCATCTCGATCTCCGAACCGAGCTCGAGCACCCGCTTGGTGAGCTCGGCCAGCAACCCGCCCGGACCCACGAGGTTCACCCCGTCAGCCTGGGCCTGCTCCACCAGCCAAGCCGCCAGGTCCTGCTGCGCGTCGGCCAGCGGATCGACCGCCGGCGCCAACATCATCGGCTCCGCGTCGCTCGCGGTCGCATCAACTACATCAGTCATTGCCTGTCCTCTCGGGCCAGATCCCACCTGGGGACCAGCCAGTCAGGCCAAGCCACTTACACCCTTTTCCTGACAGTCCCCGCCGGTGGAGCGAACGTCGCCGAGGTCGTGACCGTCTCGGGTGCACACCATCATCGCCGTGGTGTCCCACCGATCCTGGGCGTCGAGTTCGTCGAGCAGCTTGCCGAAGCGGTGGTCGATCATCGACAACTTCGCACGTAGTTGTTGCGGATCCTATGGGCCTGATATTCGGTGATCGTGCCCTTCGACGATCCACCTGGAGGAGCATCAGAATAGGACCCGAGGCTCGCACGCTGTGGCGGGTCGGGTCGCTTGCGATGTCAGTCTGCTATGGCGATGGCGTCGATCTCGAAGAGCGCGTTCTCGCCGACGAGTCGTGGGACGGGGATGATGGTGCTGGTCGGCCGGTTGGTTCCGAAGTGGTCGCGCCGTGCCTGGGAGACGACTCCGATGCGTTCGGAGTCGGCGTCGACGATCAGGCAGGTGACCTTGACGACGGTGGCGAGGCTGGCTCCGCCCGCTTCGAGCGCAACTCGGAGGTTCTCGAAGCTCTGCGCGACCTGTGAATCGAAGTCGGCGTCGTGGTCGTCGGCCAGTTTCCCGGCAATGTAGACGGTTC
>Ga0105047_10001481_pt1 | contig 42085 bp, 35 predicted proteins | sample MAT04_FD_78384 | JGI IMG/M metagenome (GOLD analysis project Ga0105047, IMG submission 78384) | Freshwater microbial communities from Lake Fryxell liftoff mats and glacier meltwater in Antarctica - MAT-04 (megahit assembly) | ecosystem: Environmental > Aquatic > Freshwater > Ice > Liftoff... | reverse complement strand
TCGGCGACCGGCTCGGTCGCATCGGACTCGGCAGCAGCTTCGGCGACCGGCTCGGTCGCATCGGACTCGGCAGCAGCTTCGGCGACCGGCTCGGTCGCATCGGACTCGGCAGCAGCTTCGGCGTCGGCGTCCGTCTCGGCAGCCTGAGGCTTTGCCTTCTTGACGGGCTTGCTTGCTGCGGCCGGTGCAGGAGCGGCGGCGGCGGCTGTTGCCGCAGCAGCAGCGAGCTTCTCGGCGAGCGCCGCGTCTGCCGCTGCCTGTGCGGCGGCGGCCGTGGCGGCCAACTCCGCGGCGGCGCGCTGCTCCTTGTCGACCTTGGCCTGCTCCTCGGCGGCGCTGCGGCCGGCCCAGGCGATGTCCGCGATGCGCAGGACGGTCAGGTCAGCACGGTGGCCCTGCTTGACACGGGTGCGCGCCTTAGGCTTGTACTTGAACACGACGATCTTGTCGCCGCGCGACTGTCGCAGGACGCTGGCGCTGACGCGCGCGCCGTCCACCACGGGCTGGCCGATGGCTGCCTCTTCGCCATCGGCGATGAGGAGCACCCGCTCGATGTCGATGGTCTGTCCCGGCTCGACATCCATGCGATCGACCTCGATCTCGCTGCCGAGCTCGACTCGATACTGCTTGCCGCCGGTTTCGATGACTGCGTACATGGTCCCCTGATGGTGAGACTGGTGAGAAGCGCCTCTGGTGGCACGGCGAACCGGCGAGGAGGACGGGGACAGGGATGGTACCCGGACGAGGCGGGACCCGTCAACCGTGCTGCGCTGGCGTTGATGCCGGTGCTGGGCCGGTCAATCCCCGGACCACCAGCTCCGGGGCCACGACGATACGCTGGGCCCGGGGCATCTAGCTCGGCGAGCAGGTCCATCAGGCGCCGGACCGCGGACCGGCCCATCTCCCGGCGTGGCTGGCGGACGGTGGTCAGCGCCGGATCGACGTGCGCGCCGAGACATGCGCCGCCATCGTGCTCAACCTCGCGCCGGTCCGGGCAGCCCACCGATACCCGGTCTCGTCCCTGGTCAAGGGCGGACGCCTGACTGATGGCTACCGCGATCGGGTGTGGCTGGAGCCCCTGTTGCGCGGTACGTATCCCTCGGACATGATCCAGTTTGTTCGAGCGGTTTGGTGGTCTCCCCGTCCGGGACGGCGACATGCCCTTCACAGCACGCCGCTCGACTGGCTGGGCATCAACCACTACCACGACATCATCCTGGAGCGGGAAGAGGGCGAGGACAGGGCATCCGACCGAGTCGAGGTGCATCCCGGGGTGGTCGGGGTACGCGAGGCGCCACCCTCATGCGAGCACACCGACCTGGGCTGGCCCATCACCCCGGACGGGTTACGGACACTCCTCGTGTCGGTCGCCAGGACCTATCCCAACGTGCCTCCGATGATGATGACCGAGAACGGCGCGGCTCTTCACGATCCCGTGGAGGTCGACGGCACCATCGCCGACGAGCAACGAATCAGGTATCTCGGTGCCCACGTGGACGCCCTGACCGGGGCGATCGGTCAGGGCGTGGACGTGCGGGGCTACCTCGTATGGTCCTTGCTGGACAACTTCGAGTGGGCGGAGGGATACGGCCAGCGGTTCGGCCTCGTGGAGGTCGATGACGTTACCCAGGCGCGTACCCCTCGACGGAGCGCGACGTGGTACCGGGAGATCATCCGGCGCCAGGTCGGCTCGCACGTGCGATCGAGGGCGGGAGCCAGAGGGGTACCTGTCGAGTAGGCGGGGTCGGCACAGTGGTCTGATCTGCTAGTGTGCGGTGCATGAGCCTCGCACCGCCGACGTCCCAGGGACCCGGCACGGCCATGCGTCGGCTGCGATCGCCGACGCCCCGCGCAGCGCTCGCCGGCATCACCGCCATCCTGCTCATCATCGTCGGGTTGCAGGTCATGGACGTGCTGGCGCCGTTCGTGCTTGGCCTGCTGCTCATCTATTTCCTGGCACCCAGCGTCGACCGACTGTCACGGGTCCACCTGGGACCGCGGACCATCCCCCGCTGGGCGGCGATCCTGCTGCTGTACCTCGCCATCGTGGTCGTGGTCGTGCTGGGCGCGATGCTCGTCATCCGGCCCATGAGCGACCAGATCCAGCGTTTCGGGGATGAACTGCCGGCGCGCCTGGATAGCCTCCGCGCCTGGTATGCGGGCCTGGACCTGCCGCTGTGGCTGCGCTCGGCTATCGACCACATCACCGGCCCCGGCCCTTCCGAGGATAGCTCCGGTCCGGACCTCGGCTCCTTGCTACCTCTCGCGCGCAGCCTGGCCACTACGCTCGTGAGCACGTTCGGCTATCTCATCATCCCAGTGTGGGCGTTCTATGTGCTCAAGGACCTCGGCCGACTCCAGGGCGTCTTCGTCCAGGCGCTGCCGTCGGCTTGGCGGCGGGACACGCTTGCCGTGATGGGCATCGTCGACCACACCTTTGGTCGATGGGTGCGTGGCCAGCTGTTCCTGGGCCTGGTCGTGGGCATCGCGACACTCCTGGGCCTCATCCTGCTGGGTGTCTTCGTGGACCCCGTGTTCCTGGGCTTCGCCGTGCTGCTTGCCGTCATCGCGGGCATCCTGGAACTGGTGCCCATCATCGGCCCCATCCTGTCCATGATCCCGACCCTGGTCCTGGCGCTCACGGCCAGCGACCCGGTGCGCGCCGCCATCGCGGTGGTGGCGCTGTATCTCGTGGTCCAGCAGCTCGAGAACCACATCCTGGTGCCCCAGATCCAAGGCGATGCCGTGGAGCTGCATCCCTCCGTGGTGATCCTGGCCCTCATCTTCGGCAGCGCGCTGTTCGGGCTCTTGGGGGCCATCCTGTCAGTGCCCGTCACGGCGGCTGGACGGGATATCTATCGTTACCTCTTCCGACGCTTGAGCGAGGACGATCCGGACGTGCCTGATCCGGACGCCCCCGACCTGGCCCGGAAGACGGGTCGCAGCCCTCGGGCGGGCGGCCCGGGGATGACCGCGCCGGTCGCAGTCCTGCCCGCCGGGGCCGCGCGTGGATCGTTGGCTGATATATCGGAGGCGGCGGCAACGTGATCGGTCGCAAGAACTACTACCAGGTGCTGATGGTCGACCAGGCCGCGGACGCGGACATCCTGGCCGTGGTCCATCGACGGCTGGCGCAGCGCTTCCATCCGGACCTGGACCCGGGTGACGAGGCGCGCCAGAAGATGCTGGAGATCAACCAGGCGTACGACGTGCTCCGGAACCCGGAGCGGCGCGCCAAGTACGACCAGGAGCTGGTCGCCCGCCGGGATCGGCGCACCAGCGACCGCTATCTCAAGCGACCCACCGATCCGGGACCCGTGGGTGCCGCGGCCAGCAGCAGCATCGACCGACCCTATGGCGAAGCTGGTCCGCCGCCGCGTGGAGTCGCGCGCGGCACGATCCTGGACTTCGGCCGCTACAAGGGCTGGTCACTGGGCCAGATCGCGGCTCACGACCCCGACTTCCTGGAGTGGCTGGAGCGGTCGCCCGGCGGACGCCAGCATCGGGCAGAGATCGCGGCGCTGCTCAAGCGCTGACACCGGGCGAGATCAGCCGCCGGGTCTGCCCTGGCGCATGGCGATGCTCTCGAGGATGCCCAGCCCGAGTGCGAGGCTGATGAGCGACGCGCCACCATGGGTGATGAACGGCAGGGGGATGCCCGTGATGGGCATGACACCCAGGACCATGCCTACGTTGACCAGCATCTGGAACAGCAGCAGACCCGCCATGCCACCCGCGAACGCCAGCCCGAACGGGTCGCGCGACCGCCAGCCGATGACCAGCACCCGCCAAATGAGCAGCGTGAACAGGATGAGCACCACGACCCCGCCCAGGAAGCCGAGCTCCTCGCCCACGCGCGAGAACACGAAGTCCGTGGAGCTGACGGGCAGGTAGTCCTGCCCGGTGGTGCCATTCGTGAGGCCCCGGCCGAACGCCCCGCCGGAGCTGACCGCGATCTGCGACTGGAGCAGCTGATAGCCCGAGTCCTTGGGGTCGGCGCTGGGATTCAGGAACGCGATGAGGCGCTCCTTCTGGTACGGCTTGAGGATCTCGGTCCATGCGATGGGGATGAACGCGAGGATCATCAGGATGCCTGCGCCCATCCAGCGCAGGCTGGCGCCCGAGATGAACAGGCTGCCGAACAGGATCGCGCCGATGACCAGGGAGGTGCCCAGGTCCGGCTGGATGAGGATGAGCGCGAGGGGTGGCCCAGCCAGCAGCGCGGCGCCCGCGATGGTCCACAGGCTGGTGATACGCGCCTGGTGGTTGGCGATCCAGGTGGCCAGCACGACGGCCATCAGGACCTTGGCCACCTCCGAGAACTGGAACTGGAGCCCGAGGATGTTCACCCAGCGCGACACGCCACCGAGGCCGCTGCCGATCGCGATGGTCAGCACCAGCAGCCCCAGGTTGACCAGGTACAGCAGCCACGAGAACGTGCGTGACCAGCGGTAGTCGACGGCCGCGGAGATGGTGAAGATGACGAGGCCGATGGCCAGCCACATGAAGGCCCGGGTGAGCAGGGATCCTGCCGCCAGGGGTGCATCGCTGCTGTTGGTGAACGCCATCAGCAGACCGATGACGACCAACGCGAGGGCGTAGACCGCCAGCTGGATGTCGAATACCGACCACACGTTGACCATCGCCCGCGGCGTGAACGCGGCGAGCCTGGCAGGTTGGAGTCGAAGCGTACCCATCGGCTACTGCCCGTAGAAGTTGTCGCGGACCAGGAGGTCGCGGTTACGGTAGTCCTTCTTGACGCCGTAGTGGAGCTGCAGGAAGTATTTGGCGATCTCCGTGCCGGCGTTGCCGCGTGTCCGGGAGTCGAACGCGAAGGCCAGGAAGGCGAGCTGGGAGTCGGTGCCCGCCGAAGCCTTGAACCCGTTCGGGTCGCTGGCCTTCTTGCGGGCGTCCTTGGGCGTGAAGCCCACGAACCAGGAGTGGAACGGCAGTCGGCCCTGGCTGTCCCGGACGCTGTACTCGGCGGTGCCGGACTTGCCCGCGCTGACCACGGGCAGGTCCACGAAGTTCAGCGTGTGGCGGCTGACCAGCACATTGCGGGACGCGACGCGCATCGTTCGGAGCACGCCCGCGTCGACGGGCAGCTTGCGGGTGATCTCGGGCTTGTAGGTCTTGATGGTCCGACCCTTGCTGTCCAGCAGCTTGCGTACCAGCTGCGGCCGATACAGCGTGCCGCCGTTGGCAAGCGCGGAGAACGCCGTGATGAGCTGGATGGGTGTGACCGCAACATATCCCTGGCCGATGCCCGCCTGCGCCGTCTCACCGGGGTAGATGGGCTGCGAGAAGACGCCCATCTTCCAGTCGTTGGTGGGCACGGTGCCAACCGTCTCGCCCGGCAGGTCGATGCCGGTCTTGCGGCCGAAGCCCATCTCGTGCGCCCAGTACCCCAGCCGGTCGATGCCCAGCTTCAGGGCGACCTGGTAGTAGAACGTGTCGCTTGAGTGGGCGAATCCGTCATAGATGTTGATGGATCCGAATCCGTACGGGTTCCAGTCACGCATCTTGGTCCCCGCGACCAGGATGTAGCCCCTGGTCATGAGGCGCGTTCGGGACGAGATCTTTCGATCCTGCAGGGCGCCCAGGCTCGTCACCAGCTTGTAGGTCGAGCCAGGCGGCAATTGCTCGCTGATGGCCAGGTTCAGCAGCGGCTTGTGGGGATCCTTGAGCAGTTTGCGATACGCCGCAGCGCTGATGCCGCCAGCGAAGTCGTTGTTGTCGTAGGCGGGCAGCGAGACCATGGCCAGCACTTCGCCGTTCTGGGGATCCATGACGATGAACACGCCCCGCTTGAGGCCCGCCGCCTTCATGCCCCACTCGAGCGCCTTCTCCGCCTCGCGCTGGATCTCCACGTCGATGGTCAGCTGGAGGGAAGCACCCGCCTCGGGCTCGGTGAGGGTCTTGAGCACGCTCACGACCCGGCCTGCGGCATCCCGCTGGACCTGCTGCACGCCGTACTGACCGCGCAGCTCTCGCTCGAAGGTTGCCTCCACGCCCTGCTTGCCCATGGTGTCGCCCGCCAGGTATCCGTCGCTACGGAGCTCCTGGTAATCGTCTGCCGAGACGCGGCCTGTCCAGCCCAGGATGGGCGCCAGCAGTGGTCCGTACAGGTATTTCCGACGGCCCATGACATCGACGCTGACACCCGGCAGCCCCAGGTGCTCCTCGGCGATCACCCGGGCGACGCTCGTGGGTACCTCTTCCGCGATGGTCACCGGGTCATAGGGCGACCCGGCGCTGCGGTCGATGGTCTCGTAGACGTCCACGACCGATGTTCCCAGGAGCTGTGCCAGGCGCTCCACGACAGCATCCCGCATGGGGTACGGGATCTCGCCGGGCCGGACGCGCACCACGAAGATGGGCACGTTCTCGACTAGCTTGCGTCCCTTGCGGTCATAGATGAGGCCGCGGGTCACGGGAACCGCCTGGCTGCCCTGCTGTTGCCGCACGGCAAGACTCTGGAACTGCGCGGTGTCCACGACCGTGAGCTGGAACAGTCGCGCGCCAAGGGCCGTCACGGCAATCATCACCGCGATGCCGAAGACGACGAACCGGCGCCACACGCGGCGCGACGGGGCAGCGTCCGCGACGCGCGGCTCGATCACAAGGCCCATCCCGGGGTGATCACCAGTCGGTCCGTTCGGAGGAGCCGAAGCGCAGGGTCAGTGATCGCACGACCCATGCCGTGGCGCCCGCGATGACGGCGGCAAGGACGGCGGAGACGCTCAGTTGAGCCGGTTGGAGACTGGGCATGCTGATACCTGCGGTGACCGCCAGCAAGCCCAATAGGACCGCTTGGTACATGAACGAGAGCACGAATGCGGTCGCGGCGATGACGATGATGCGCGGCGGCTCCGTCACGCGGGCCACGAGGAGTGCCAGACCGGTCGCCAGCAGCAGCACCAGGGTCGTCGCCCCAAGCGGCCGCTCTGGCAGCAGCAGGTCCAACATCAAGCCTCCCAGGAACGCCCAGATCATGCCCGCCTCGAAGCCTGCGACCATCGCCACCGCGATGCCCATTGCCAGCACCAGCTCCGGGGTCACCCCACCCAGCTGCAGCTGCGACAGGACGCTCACTTCCAGGATGGCTGCCACGATGGCGCCGATGGCTGCGCTGAGGAGGCCCATCGCTTGCTCACAGCCCCCGTTTCCCTGTCGTTGCCCGACCGGGCCGGAGGCGCTCCTGAGGCCGGGCACGGACGGATATCGAGTATACCCGAGGCCCATCGGCGGACCAACCCCCGAAGGTGGTCCGGGTCAGGGATAGTCCGCGCGCATCCGCTGGTATCGCTGCCAGGCCCGCCCGTCCAGCTCGGGCGTGAGACGGGCCTCGAGGATGGGCAGCAGCCGGTCACGCAGGAAGGCGCCGCGCGCCATCCACTGGTAGTAGCGCCGGCCGGAGTGGTCGTACGGGCCGTACAACCGGCTGTCGGGGAAATGCGCCATCAGCCAGCGGAACAGTGCCTCATGGTCGACGTGCATCCGGAGCGTGACCTGCGGCTGACGACCATCCCCACCGAAGTGGCCCTCCCCCACCAGGAGGCCGACGAGGTAGCCAGCGTCGAAGTCGCTGAGTGCTGGATGCGCCTCGCCCATATGCTGGCCCTCGGCATGTGCCTCGCTGCTCATCCGTGCGCTTCGCTGCTCATCCGTGCGCCTCCAAGTGTGCCCCTGCAGTCCGCTGCGAGCGGCGACCATCACGTCTCGGTAGTTGTTTCACCGTAAGGTACCACGTGAAACGATCGGCGTAGGCACCTCCTTATACATGACAGATAAGTCCGGCCTCCTATGCTTGGTCAACGGCGGGTCGTCCAGCGGCTCGGCGGCGAGGGACGCGTGAACACGGTAGAATCAGTTCGAGTGGAACAGCACCTGCAGGGCTTCTGATGGGCGAGATCATCGCCTGTGCGAACCAGAAGGGCGGGGTCGGCAAGACCACCACCGTGGTCAATCTCGCCAGCTATCTGGCCCGGTCCGGGCGCCGGGTCCTCATCGTGGATCTTGACCCGCAGGGCAATGCCACGAGCGGTGTCGGCCTGGGGAGCCGCGAGGTCGAACGCTCCATCTATCCGGTCCTGCTGGGCAACGGCAACCTGCCGGACCTGATCATCGCAGCCGCCATCGAGGGCCTGTCCATCATCCCGTCGTCACGTGACCTTGCAGGTGCGGAGGTCGAGCTCGTGCCCCTCCCGGCACGCGAACGCCGCCTGTCCCGAGCCCTTGCGCCCGTTCGGGAAGATTACGACTACGTCCTCATGGACTGCCCACCCTCGCTCTCACTGCTCACCGTCAACGCGCTCACCGCCGCAGACAGCGTCCTGATCCCGATCCAGTGCGAGTACTACGCCCTTGAGGGACTCGGACAGCTGCTCTCGACCGTGGAGCTGGTCCGTGCGCACCTGAACCCGGCACTCGCCATCAAGGGCGTGGTGATGACCATGTTCGACGCCCGCACGACACTGTCGTCCGATGTCAGCGCAGAGGTTCGGCGGCACATGGGGGCCCAGGTCTTCGACACCCAGATCCCCCGCAGCGTTCGGCTCGCGGAAGCGCCCAGCTATGGCCGTCCCATCTCCGAGTACAGCCCGTCGTCACGCGGCGCGCACGCGTACGCTGCCCTCGCAGCGGAGATCCTGGCACGTGACGGCCACACAGAGGCAGCGGCGGCGGCCAGCGACACGCAGGCAGCGCCCGCATGGGCGACCCGCTCATGACGACCGAGACCCGACGCACCCAAGGTGGCCTCGGGCGCGGGCTGGCGTCCCTGATCCCCAGTGCCCCGGAGGGTGCGGCCCGCGAGATCGAGATCGACCGGATCCGTGTCAACCCATGGCAGCCACGTGGGCACTTCGAGGACGACCAGCTCCAGACGCTCGCATCGAGCATCACGCAACACGGCGTGCTGCAACCGATCCTGCTGACCCCGGTGGACGATGGCTATCAGCTCATCGCCGGGGAACGTCGCCTCCGCGCGTCCGTCCTGGCGGGCAAGCGCACCATCCCTGCCATCGTACGCACCGCGGATGAACAGCAACAGCTCTCGCTTGCCCTCGTCGAGAACCTGCAGCGGGCGGACCTCAATGCCCTCGATGCAGCACGCGCCTTCCGTCAGCTCATCGACGAGTTCGGCCTGACCCAGGAACAGGTGGCCCAACGGGTCGGCCGCTCACGAGCAGCCATCGCGAACACCATCCGACTGCTGTCGGTGGCCCAGGCCGTCCAGGACGCCGTTCGTGCCGGATACATCAGCGAAGGTCACGCGCGGGCGCTCGCCAGCCTCGACGACCATGACCAGCAGCAGCGTGCCCTGGAGGTAGTGCAGCGCAAGGGACTGTCGGTCCGCCAGACGGAGCGCCTGGTCAAGGACGGACTCGCCGCACGCGAACCGGCCACACCCGCCAACATCAACGCCGACGAGGACGCCGACCTGGAACAGATGGCCTCGCGACTCCGGGACGCCCTCGGCACCCGGGTGTCCCTGTCACCCGGCAAGCACGGTGGTCGGATCATCATCACCTGGTTCGAAGCAGACGACCTGATGCGCTTGATCGAGCGCCTGGCGGGAGGGGACCGATGAGCGCGCATGCGCCTGGAGCCGACGAGGTCGAGGAGCGTCCCGAGCCGACTCGGCGTACGAAGACCGTGCGTGGCGCAAGCGACTACGGCGCGGATGCGATCCAGGTCCTCGAAGGACTGGAGGCTGTCCGTCGCCGCCCGGGCATGTACATCGGCTCTACGGACGTCCGCGGTCTGCACCATCTCGTATGGGAGATCGTCGACAACTCCATCGATGAGGCGATGGCGGGGTACGCGACGCATATCGAGATCAGACTGTTGCCGGACGGCAGCCTCCGCAACACTGACAACGGTCGTGGCGTGCCGGTCGGCATGCAGAAGCAGACAGGCCGTGATGCGCTCGAGGTCGTGCATACCGTCCTGCACGCCGGCGGCAAGTTCGGTGGCGGTGGCTACAAGGTCTCCGGCGGCCTCCACGGTGTCGGCGTGAGCGTGGTCAACGCCCTGTCCGAATGGCTCAAGGTCGAGACCGCCCGCGATGGCAAGATCTGGGGCCAGGAGTACCGACGTGGTGACCCGGTGGCGCCTGTCAAGCTCATCGGCCCATCACATGGCCGCCACGGCACGACGACGGTGTTCAAGCCCGACTCCGAGGTCTTCGACACCGTCGACTTCAACTTCGACACCATCGCGCAGCGGGTGCGCGAATCGGCGTATCTGACAAAAGGCGTCCACATCCGGCTCGTGGACGCGCGGACTGATCCCGAACGCGAGAAGTCCTTCTACTTCGAGGGCGGCATCGCCAGCTTCGTGCGGCACCTCAACAAGGACCGCGAGACACTCGGCAACCGGCCCATCGCCATCGAGCGCAAGGACGGCTCGACCTCCATCGAGGTCGCCATCCAGTACAACGACGGCTACGCAGAGACGGTCCTTGCCTTTGCTAACAATATCCATACCATCGACGGCGGCACGCACGTCACCGGCTTCCGGGCGGCGCTCACCGGCTGCCTCAACGACTGGGCACGGCGCCAGGGGATCATCAAGGACACCAAGGACAACCTCTCGGGCGACGACGTCCGCGAAGGTCTGACCGCAGTCATCAGCGTCAAGATGACCGACCCGCAATTCGAAGGCCAGACCAAGGCCAAGCTCGGCAACGCGGAGGTCAAGGGCCAGGTCCAGGCGGCCGTCACGGAAGGGCTCACGCAGTACCTCGACGAGAACCCCGGCGACGGCCGCCGGATCATCGAGAAATCGATGACCGCCCAGCGAGCGCGCGAGGCGGCCCGAAAGGCACGTGACCTGGTCATCCGCAAGAGCGCCCTGGAAGGCTCCGCGCTACCGGGCAAGCTCGCCGACTGCCAGGAGCGCGACCCGGAACGCAGCGAGCTGTACATCGTCGAGGGAGACTCGGCCGGTGGCTCCGCCAAGCAGGGTCGCGACCGACGATTCCAGGCCATCCTGCCGATGTTCGGCAAGATGCTCAACGTCGAGAAGGCACGCCTGGACAAGGTGCTCGGCAGCGAGAAGATCCGGCCGCTCATCATCGCGTTGGGCACTGGCATCGGTGACACCTTCGACATCTCCAAGCTGCGCTACCACAAGGTCATCCTGCTGGCGGATGCCGACGTCGACGGTGCCCATATCCGAACCCTCCTGATGACCTTCTTCTTCCGCAACATGATCGACATCGTGCAGGCCGGACACCTCTACATCGCCCAGCCGCCGCTCTACCGCGTGAGCACCGGCAAGGTGACCCGCTACGCCCATGACGAGAAGGAACGCGACCGGATCATCAAGGAGATGAAGGTCAAGAACCTGACCACACAGCGGTTCAAGGGCCTCGGCGAGATGAACGCCGACCAGCTTTGGGACACGACCATGAACCCCGAGACGCGCACCCTCCTGCGGGTGGACATCGACGATATCGCCGACGCGGAGCTGTACTTCTCCAAGCTGATGGGCGAGAAGGTCGAGCCCCGGCGCGACTGGATCAAGGCGGAAGCCCGCAAGGTGCAGAACCTTGACGTCTGAGGTGTCGACCCAGGCGGCCGCGTTCGTGGCGGCGCGGATGCCGGACGCCCACGCGCTGGGTATCGACCTGGCTGACCTCGTGACCCAGCCGGGCGCCTTCATGGACGCGCTCACGACCGGACTCCAGCGGCTGGCCGACCCCGGGTACGCCGCGGAACAGGAACGGGTCGCACCCGGCTCCGGAGCGACCATCGGTGTCCGCTGGCCGCTCGTGCACGAAGTCGAGCGGGCGCTCCGGCCGGCATTCGCGGAGACCTCGTCCTCGCGCGTCCTGGATCTCGCCATATGGCTGTCAGGCGCCGAGACCCGGGAGGTGCGCCTGTTCGCCCTGCCATGCCTGCGGCGCAGTCTCATCGATGACCCGGAACAGTCGTGGCAGACCCTCCGGCGCATCGCCCGCCGGGCACGTGACTGGATCACCGTCGACTCCCTGGCCGAGGTCTATGCCCGAGGCATCCTCGCGGAGCCCTTCCGCTGGGCGGAGATGGAGCAACTGGTCTACTCCGACCAGCCCATGGAACGCCGACTGGTCGGCGCCACACTCGCGCGGCTGCCGTACGAAGTACCGACCGCACGGCGCGCTGAGCTGGATGTCGCCGCGGCACTCGCGCTCGTGGGCCAGCTCATGGGTGATGCCGAGGACCAGGTGCAGAAGTCACTGTCCTGGGCCCTCCGTTCCTGGAGCCGCGTCGACGCCCCCGCCGTGGCCGCCTTCCTGGGCGAGCAGGCGGACATCGCCGCCGCTACCGATGACGGCTATCGGGCGTGGGTCATCCGTGATGCCGGCCAGCATCAGCCGCCCCAGGTCGTCACCGGCCTGCGGGACCGTATCGCGGGCATCCGCAAGCGTGCGGGCAGTCCATCCACCAGCACCGCAGCCGCTGTCGCCGCCAACTTCGGCGTCGCCGCCATGGCTGACCAGGCGGTCGCCCAGCAGGGTGACCGGTACGCACGGAGCCGCGCATGACCGACCCCATCGACCAGCGAGTGCGGCCCGTGCCCATCGAGGACGAGCTGCGGAGCGCATACCTCGACTACGCCATGAGCGTCATCGTCAGCCGTGCGCTGCCGGATGTGCGTGACGGCCTGAAGCCGGTCCATCGTCGGGTCCTGTACACGATGCACGAGATGGGCCTCAGCTCGACCGCGAGCTATCGCAAGTGCGCCGCGATCGTCGGCGAGGTGATGGGCAAGTACCACCCGCATGGCGACCTGTCGCTGTATGACGCCCTCGTTCGCCTGGCCCAGGACTTCTCGCTGCGCTACCCGCTGGTGGATGGCCAGGGCAACTTCGGCTCCGTCGACGGCGACCCTCCGGCCGCCATGCGCTACACGGAAGCGCGCATGACCGCCATCGCTGCAGAGCTCCTGGCAGACATCGACAAGGACACCGTCGAGTTCGTGGAGAACTACGACGGATCCCGGATGCAGCCGTCGGTGCTGCCCGCCAAGCTGCCCAACCTGCTCATCAACGGTTCCTCGGGCATCGCCGTGGGCATGGCGACCAACATCCCGCCACATCACCTGGGCGAGATCACGCGTGCCACCAACGCCCTCATCGAGGACCCCGAACTCACCTCGGACCAGCTGTGTGACTACGTCCTGGGGCCGGACTTCCCGACCGCGGCGACGATCTTCCGCTTCGAGGAGCGGCGCAACCCCATCACCGGCCAGCGCGAGCGCATCGACGCCATCCGGGACATGTATGCCCACGGGCGTGGCCGCGTGGTGATGCGTGCCCAGTGCGCGTTCGAGGAGACCCGCCAGGGCCGGATGGCCATCGTGGTCACGGAACTGCCCTACCAGGTCAACAAGGCAGCCCTGGTGGAGAAGATCGCGGAGCTGGTCAAGGGCGGCAAGATCGACGGCATCAGCGGGCTCCAGGACGAGTCCAGCCGCGACGGTATGCGCATGGTCATCGAGTGCAAACGGGATTCCAATCCCCACAAGGTGCTCAATAACCTGTTCAAGCACACCGCGCTCCAGGTTGCCTTCAACGCCAACATCCTGGCACTCGTGGACGGCCAGCCCCAGACGCTGCCCCTCAAGGCGATCCTGCAGCACCACATCGACTGGCGCCGGGAAGTCATCGTCAAGCGCACCGAGTACGACCTCCGCAAGGCACGCGACCGGGCCCATATCCTGGAAGGGCTCAAGATCGCGCTGGACAACCTGGATGAGGTTATCCGGACCATCCGCGCCGCGGCGGACGTGGACGGCGCCCGCCAGGACCTCATGGCCCGCTTCGAGCTGTCCGAGATCCAGGCCAACGCGATCCTGGAGATGCAGCTCCGACGCCTGGCGGCGCTGGAGCGCAAGAAGATCGAGGACGAGTACATCGCCATCATCCAGCTCATCTCGGAGCTGGAGGACATCCTCGCGAATCCCCGGCGGGTGCTGGACATCATCAAGACCGAGAACGAGGAGCTCGAGCGCAAGTACGCCGGGCCTCGCCGCACCCGAATCGCGGAGGATGCCTCCCGGGAGCTCTCGGACGAGGACCTCATCGCGGACGAGGACGTGGTCATCACCGTCTCCGGGCGCGGCTACATCAAGCGCCAGCCCCTCATCACCTACCGACGCCAGGCGCGCGGTGGCAAGGGCATCATCGGTGCCCGGACGGTGGAGGAAGACGCGGTCGGCCACCTGTTGGTCGCCAACACCCACGACTGGGCGCTGTTCTTCACCGATCGCGGTCGGGTCTTCAGCTCCAAGGTCCACGCCATCCCGGACGCCAGCCGCCAGGCCAAGGGCGTGCCCATCATCAACCTCGAGGGGGTTCAGGTGGAGTCCGGTGAGCGGGTGCTCGCGGTCATCACCCTGCCGAACTTCGAGAAGGGCCACAACCTCGTGATGGCGACCCAGATGGGCATCATCAAGAAGACGCCCGTGGAACAGTTCGAGCGTGTCCGGTCCACCGGGATCCGGGCCATCACGGTCTCGGAGGATGACGCCCTCGCATGGGTCGGCGTCTCGTCTGGCCATGACGATGTGGTCCTGGCCACGGCCCAGGGTCGCATCGCGCGCTTCCACGAGGACGAGGTCCGGGCCATGGGTCGCGACGCGGCCGGTGTCATCGGCATTCGTCTGATGCGCAAGGGTGACCAGGTGGTGGGCATGGGCGTGGTCAAGGGCACCGAGGACCTGCTGGTCCTGACCGAGACCGGCCGCGGCAAGCGGACACCCATGAGTGGCTTCATGACCAAGCATCGTGGCGGCCAGGGCGTTCGGCTCATCCCGCTCGAGGGCGCCAAGACCGGCCTTGTGGCGGCTGTCGAGCTGGTCGAGGAGACGGACGACGAGTTGCTGCTCATCAGCGCCAGCGGACAGGTGGTCCGCACCGACGTCCAGAGCGTCAGCCAGCAGAGCAGCGCCGCACGCGGCGTCATCGTCATGCGCCTCCACGATGGCGACAGCGTCGCCGGCATCGCGGTCTTCCGGGCAGGGCTGGCGGAGCAACGCGGCATCGACCAGAATGAGCCATCGGGAGCGACCACCGAAGCACCCGGCGGTGACGAGACACCGGATTGACGACACAGCCATTGGAGAGCAGCCTCGTGACGTCGTTCGGGTTCGACCTGGCGGGCCGTGCTACGGAGACGCTCGATCTCTACACGGGCAATGCCAACTCGATGCTGGCCCGCAAGATCGGGCGCTACCTGGGCGTGCAGCTGGGCCAGTGCGAGGTGTTCGAGTTCGCCAACGAGAACATCTTCGTGAAGATCCTGGACAACGTGCGGGAGCACGACGTGTACCTCGTCCAGCCGACCTGCTCGCCGGTCCAGAAGTCGATCATGGAGCTGCTGATCATGATCGACGCGTTCAAGCGCGCCAGCGCGGGACGCATCACGGCCGTCGTGCCGTACTACGCCTACGGCCGTTCGGACAAGAAGGACCAGCCGCGGGTGCCCATCACGGCGCGCCTCATCGCGGACATGATCAGTGTCGCGGGTGCCGATCGCCTGCTCACGATGGACCTCCACCAAGGCCAGATCCAGGGCTTCTTCAACATCCCTGTGGATGAGCTGACCGCGGTCCACCTGCTCAGCAACCACTTCATCCAGAAGGGCCTGCAGGACCTGGTCGTGGTCACGGACCTCGGCTTTGCCAAACGTGCCCGGACGTTCGCGGAGCTCATCGAGGCCCCCCTGGCCATCGTGGAGAAGCGTCGTCACGGCAACGATGATCGGGCCGAGGTGCTGAACGTGATCGGCGAGGTGAAGGGCAAGCGGGCCATCGTCGTGGACGACGAGATCGACACAGCCGGCACGCTCATGGAAGTCACCCGCGCCCTGGAGCGCGAGGGCGTCGTGGAGATCTACGCGGCCGCCACGCACGGCGTCCTGTCCGACCCCTCAGTGGAGCGCATCCGCGACTCCAACCTCAAGGAGGTGGTCATCACGGACACCATCCCGTTGCCGCCCGCCAAGCGAATCAGCAAGATCCGCCAGCTGTCAGTGGCGCCACTCATCGGGGAGGCCATCCGGCGCATCCATGGCGGCGAATCCGTCGGCGCCCTGTTCTCGTCCGAGATCAAGCTGGTCCAGGAGATGGGACTCTGGAGCGAGCGCGAATCAGAGGATGGCGACGAGGATGAACTGGGTAGTCAGGTAGTATCGCGAGCATGAGCCTGAAGCTGTACCGCCCCGATCCTGATGGCGGCCTGGAGCCGGCACCGGTCCAGACCGAGGACTATCGCCGGCAGTTGCGCTCGCGCCGTTGGGATGCCGCCCAGCTCAAGAACCCTGAGGTCGAGCAAACCGACCCGCGCATCGCGGCGCTCTTCATCGGCATGCTCGGCGTCCTCACGTTCGCGGTCCTCATCGTGGGGTACGGCATCGGCTTCTGGAGCTAGCCGGGGGCGCCGAACATGGCCCGGCCCTCAAGCAAGGTCCGCTCCACGAGTGCCGTCGTGGCAACAAGTCCTGCATGCGCATCCCTTCGCACCATGTACGAGGCGGCAGTCGCCGCTCGGGCGAGGACATGGACCGAAGTCGAGGATGAGTTCGTCGAAGCCATGCGCTCGTTTGACGTCGAAGTCGCCGCTGGTCGAGCCGATATCGGGGACATCCAGAACGGCAAAGGCGACTTCTTCAACGACCTCTTGGCCCTGCTCCTGGAAGGGTGCGCCCAGCTCACGCTGTACTCGCGAGGCGGAGTGCCGGGCTTCATCTTCCCGAACCACAACCTCGACGTGACGTATCCCAATAGCGGAGTGGTGCAGTTCACCCTCGAAGCCAAGGCTGTGGGCACCCCCAAGCACCCGCTATCACCGAAGCAGAAGGAGATCGGCCGTCCGGGCTCCGCCGATCTCGCGAAACGAATCAAGGAGGTCGCCTTCAAGACGATCGACCTGAAGGCCGAGTTCGGGCGGATCATGGCCCAAAGGGGGGAGTCGGGGTCCGCGCCTGGTGGCAATCTCACCTCCTGGCTTCGCTCGGTGCGTCCAACCGCGTACCTCTTCATCGCGGCGCGGGTGGTGAACAGGACCGACCTGGATGCCACCGTGGACTTCGCCCGGACTGCGGCGCAAGTCATGGATGGCGTGGGCCTGTTCTGCTTCGGCCCTGAGACGTCTCGGCCGAGCCGCTATGTCAAGTACGCCGTGCCAACCGACCTGTCGCTCGATCGTGTTCTCTATCGAGCCTGTCAAGATCTACTGGCCCTGAAGGACCGTCCCATGAAACCGATCTCCAGCGAGATCGGTCCAGCCCAAGCCGCCCAGGCGGCCGCGGACCTACTGGAGGAGCCCGGATGACGCTCCTGGAACCCACCTCGACTACAACCAAGTCGCGTGGCGCCTACTACACCCCGTCCGCGATCACGGCGTACCTGGCGCATTGGGCGATCCGTTCGCCGAACGACCGGGTGCTGGAACCATCTGCCGGCGATGGCGCATTCGTGGTGGCCGCCGCTGACCGCTTCCGAACTCTCGTGCGCGATGCTCTCCCTATGGGACTCGTCGCGGTAGAGCGAGACCCCGCAGAGGCGGCCAAGATCCGCGCGCTTGTGTCACAGGCGATGGTGGTCACGAGTGACTTCTTCGATATCTCCCCGCTGTCTGGGCAGCAGTTCGACGCTGTGATCGGCAACCCGCCGTATATCCGCTTCCATGGCTTCACCGGACCCGATCGTGTCAAGGCGCTCGGACGCGCGCGCGCGCAGGGGGTAGAGCTCAGCGAGCTGGCGTCGTCATGGGCACACTTCGTCGCCCACTCCATCGGCTTTCTCGGACCAATGGGCAGACTCGCCCTCGTGCTCCCAGCAGAACTTCTCCATGCCGATTATGCGCATCCGATCCGAGAGGTGCTCTCGAGACGCTTCCGGTCCGTCACCGTGGTCGCATTCGATCGGCAGGTTTTCCCGGACGCGCAGGTGGACGCCGTCCTTCTGTTGGCCTCCCCAGAAGGTGAGCCGGGATACCGCGTTGTGCGGACGCACGATGCGGCGACGCTCCAAGCGGTCGACCTCGCGCCGAGTGACGGGCTCGGGTCAGGGACGCGCGGCGCTCAGCCGTCCCGGTGGAGCGCTGCCATGCAACCTGGGGCGGCTGCGGTGTACGAGACGCTCGCGGCCAGTCCATCGTTCGTCCGACTCGGGAGCCGCGCGAGCGTAGATATCGGGTTCGTCTCGGGATCGGATGACTATTTCGTGCCGACCAGGGAGCGCGCCGACGAGTTGGGGCTGCCACCGGACGTCCTTGTTCCAGCAGTCCGCCGTCCCGGCGATGTGCGGGGCCTCGTGGCGAGACCCGGCGAGGCCGGCGTCCTCTTCCGACCGGCCGGAATGGACGCGACACGACTATCCACGGTCGCGGCATACCTCGAGCATGGCCGGCTCGTCGGAGTGTCAGGGCGCTACAAATGTCGCGTCCGGCAGGACTGGTTCATCGTGCCACTCCCACGTGCCCAACCCGATGGGTTCATGCCATACATGAACCATCGGGCGCCACGCCTCATCGTGAATTCGGCAGGCGCGTGGAGCACCAATCTGTTGCACGGGATCCGACTACGGGATCCCGACGATGACGTCCGCGCACTCGCTGCAGCGATGACCGCGTCCGCGACACTGCTGAGCGCCGAGATCGAAGGTCGATCATATGGCGGGGGAGTGCTCAAGCTGGAGACGAAGGAGGCAGAGCGTCTGCTGGTCCCGGACCCAGGTGCGAATAGTCGGACCGCCCTCATCGCCGTACTGCCGGCGCTGGACATACTCGTCCGCGACGGGGACTTGCAGGCCGCGGCACGGATCACCGACGAGATACTTGGTCTCGACCACGATCTACTGTGGGATGCCTACATGGCATTTCGATCCCGTCGACTCGGCCGCCGTAAGTCGAGAGCAACAGCCGCCGCATAAGGACCCGAGCTGCGGACAGGCAGAGCCACGAACTCGTGAACCAAGCGGCAGTGTCGCGGTGTCGCCGGGCGCAGATCACATGCCGCACGTCAGGCGTGCGCCATCGACGAGTCAGTAGGCCACCACGGCATCGGTCCGAGCCGGCCCGTCGCATCGACACGATCGGCATGCAGATTCGGTCGATCTGCACACTGTGCGTGCACGGACGTGACTGCGGACCTGCGCTCAGGTCACGATCCGGCCGTGGTGCCGGTCAAATCGGTCCGTGGTGCACGCGCGCCGTGAACGAGCACGCGCGCCGTGAACGGGGCGCGACGGGCGGGTAGGCGCGACGGGGCGCGACGGGCAGCGCCGCAGACGGGTGGGGTCAGCCCCGCGAGATCACTTGCCGTGGCACTTCTTGTACTTGAGCCCGGAGCCGCAGTAGCAGGGGTCGTTGCGGCCAAGCCGCGAGCCCGGATCCCCGGCCGTGGAGGCTACACCCGAGATGTTGGCGATCGCCTCATCACCGTGCTGGAGCGTCATGTTGCGCACCGGCCGGGGCACCAGCCCAGGCACGATGGCCTCGGCGCTCAGCGGTACAGCGGCACCCTTGGCGTTCGCCGCATCGGCGAACCCGGGTGTGGCATCGTCGCCCGCGATCTCGTCGTACGGCGCGAGATCCTCTGCGTCGAGATCCAGGTCGTCCCCGAACTCCGGCAGCGCCTCCATCTCCACGATGGCGTCGTCAGTCACGGCCATGCCCGAAGGCGTGTCGTCAGCCGGCGGCGGGGGTGGCCCATGGCCCTCCCCGGACGCTGCGGGCCCATCGCCCTCCGTGCTGGCGGCCAACTGACTGGCCTTGGCACGTGCTGCGGCCGCGGCGCGGAGCATCGCCATCTGCTGCGGCGTCGGCATGGGCAGGTTGCGTGCCGGCGGGGGAGCGGCGGGCGTCGGCTGCTGGACCTGGACGTTCACCCGGAAGATGGTGCTGGCTACTTGGTGTCGGATGAACGCGCGCAGCTCGTCGTAGAGCTTGAACGCCTCGCGCTTGAACTCCACGAGCGGGTCCGTGCCGCCGTAGCCACGCAGACCGACACCCCGTCGGAAGTCATCCAGCTCGGTCAGGTGATCGACCCACAGCTGGTCGATGGAGCGCAGCAGCACCAGCCGCTCGACCATCGACCACGTCTGCTCGCCATAGCGGGCCTGACGCTCGGCGAGGGTCGCCTCGGCGGCCACCGTGACCGCGTCGATGATCTCATCCTGGGTCCGTAGTTCCGCGAGTGAGTCAGCGTCGATGCCCTCACCCACGATGCCCAGATGGGAGATCGCGTGCGCGAACGCATCGAGATCCCATGCCTCCGTCGCCGAGCCCAGATGCTGCTCTGCGAGCAGGTCCAGCTCGCCCGTGACGAAGCCGATGATGGCGTAGCCCAGATCCTCGTTGTGGAGGACCTTGTCACGCTCCGAGTAGATCGTCTCGCGCTGCTTGTTGATGACGTCGTCGTACTCCACGACGCGCTTGCGGATGTCGAAGTTGTAGCCCTCGACGCGGGACTGGGCGTTCTCGATGGTCTTGGACACGAGTCGTGACTCGATGGCCACGTCGCCTTCCAGACCCATCCGCTCCATGAGGCCCGTCACCCGATCGGATGCGAAGCGCTTCATGAGCGTGTCCTCGAGGGACAGGTAGAAGCGGGACGAACCGGGATCGCCCTGGCGACCGGCGCGGCCACGAAGCTGGTTGTCGATGCGTCGCGCGTCGTGCCGCTCCGTGCCGATGATGTGCAGGCCACCGGCCGCCACCACCTGGGCGTGTTCCACCTCGGTCTGGGCCTTGGCCGTCGCCAACGCGGCGGCATAGACCTGGGGCTCGACCTCGGCCGGGTTGAGGCCCTGCTGGTGGAGCGCTGCGGACGTCAGGCCCTGGGGGTTGCCGCCCAGCAGGATGTCCGTGCCGCGACCGGCCATGTTGGTGGCGATGGTCACCGCGCCGAGCCGTCCGGCCTGAGCGACGATGGGTGCTTCCTTCTCGTGGAACTTGGCGTTGAGCACCTCGTGCCTGACGCCGCGCCGCGTCAGCATCTCGGACAGCACTTCGCTCTTCTCGACGCTCACGGTACCTACCAGCACCGGCCGACCTGCCGCCTGGATCTCCGCGACCTCATCGATGAGCGCCTCGAACTTCGCGTTCTCCGTGCGGAACACGAGATCGGCCTCATCCTCGCGGACCATCGGACGGTGGGTCGGGATGGCCACGACCTCCAGGCCGTAGATCTTGAAGAACTCCTCCTGCTCGGTCATGGCCGTACCGGTCATTCCCGACAGCTTGTCGTAGAGCCGGAAGTAGTTCTGGAAGGTGATCGTGGCGAGGGTCACGGACTCGCGCTGGACGCGCAGGCCTTCCTTGGCCTCGACCGCCTGGTGGAGACCCTCCGACCAGCGCCGACCGGGCATCTGGCGACCCGTGAACTCGTCGACGATGACGATCTCGCCGTCCTTGACGATGTAGTCGCGGTTGACCTTGTACAGCGCATGCGCCCGCAGCGCCTGCTCGAAGTGACGAGCCAGCCGCGGATCGGCCGTGACGTCATAGATGTCCGGCACGTTGAGCAGCTTCTCGATCTTCTCGATGCCGTCTTCCGTGGGCGAGACCGCATGTTCCTTGAGGTCGACGAAGTAGTCGCCACCCTCTTCGGCGCCCTCCGGCCGTTCCTTCAGTCGCGGCACCAGTCGCGCGAAGGTGTAGTAGAGATCGCCCGACTCCTCCGCCTGGCCGCTGATGATGAGCGGCGTGCGTGCCTCGTCGATGAGGATGTTGTCCACCTCATCCACGACCGCGAAGTAGCGCTGGCGCTGTACCCGCTCCACGAGTTCCGTGACCATGTTGTCGCGCAGGTAGTCGAAGCCCAGCTCGTTGTTGGTGGCGTAGGTCACGTCCGCGGCATATGCCTCGCGTCGGGCGACGGGCCGCAGGTGCGTCATGGTCTCGTCGTTCGGCCGGTACTCCGGATCGAACAGGTAGGCTGAGTCATGCTGGACGATGCCCAGCGACAGGCCCAGGCCGTGGAAGATGGGTCCCATCCACTGCGGGTCACGCTTGGCCAGGTAGTCGTTGACGGTGACCACGTGGACACCCCGGCCGGACATCGCGTTGAGCGCCGCCGCGATGGGACCCACGAGGGTCTTGCCCTCACCGGTGCGCTGCTCCGAGATGCGGCCCTGGTGGAGCACCATTGCGCCCAGCAGCTGCACGTCGAACGGGCGCATGCCGAGCTTTCGCCACGAGACTTCGCGGGCCGCGGCGAACACGTCCGGCAGGACATCGTCAAGGGCGGCCTGGAGTCGCTTCAGGTCCTGCTTGTCGCGCGCTCGACGCATGTCGGCGCGGCGCTCCCGCTCCGGGTGGTTGAGCTCGTCCTCGGATGGGGGCGTCGGGGCGGCGTTCTCCGCCACCTCCGCCCGGACCTGGGCCATCTCATCACGGATCTGTTCATCCGTGAGTTCCTTGTAGTGCTCCTCGAGACCGTTGATCTTGGCCACGACGGGGCGCAGCTTGGACAGGTGGGCTTCGTTACCGCCGCCCACGAGGCGGGCCAGGATGCTGCGCATGGGATGGCGAAGTATAGGGCTGTGACGCTCGCCAGTGCGCCGCAGGCACACTCCGACGGTCCGGAACCACCGTCACGGGTCCACCTGCAAGCGTTCGGATGTTGGCTCTTGTGGGCAAGGGGGGCGGGTTCGTATACTCAGGTCGTCATACGTCCGGTCGCCGGATGTGTGCGAGGGCGGAGCCCTGCGGACATGAGCCCAACCGCAGGATCCGGAGAGGGAGAGAGAGGGAACCGTGAAGCCGTTTCCCGCGGCCGAATCGGAGGTTGGTGATCCGTCGTTCATCGACCTCATCGCCTGCGAACGTGACTGCCGCTCGTGCAGCTATGCCGCATGGCTGGACTGCGACGGCGATTGCGGACCGTGTCCGCACAACTCGTATTGCCCATGTGTGAACCCCGTAGTCGCCCGCAGCAAGACCGCACTCAAGATCCTTGAGCTGCGACCCAAGCTGCTCCAGGACCTGCAGGCGAGGAGCTAGTGGACCACGCGTCCATCCGCGACCTCGTGTCCCGGATCTCGGCGACCTCGGGGCGGCTTTGACCTAGCCGCCAAGGAAGAGCGCCTCTCCGCGCTGGATGCCCAGTCGGCGGAGAGCGGTTTCTGGGATGAGCCGCGCGTTGCGCAGGATGTGCTGCGTGAGGCGGAGTCGCTCAGGGACGACCTCAGCGCATGGCAGGGCCTGCTGTCGCGAGCGACGGACCTGGCCGAGCTGGCCGAGCTGGCCCTGGAGACCGGCGACGATTCGATGACCGCTGGGGTCGACGAGGAGTATCGGTCGCTGGCCGCGGACTACGAGTTCCAGCGTCAGGCGTTGCTGTTCTCGGGCGAGTACGACGAGTCCAACGCCATCATCTCCATCAGCGCGGGTGCAGGTGGCACGGAAGCCACCGACTGGGCGCAGATGCTCCAGCGCATGTATCTCCGGTGGGCCGAGCGGCATCGCTTCAAGACGGAGATCATCGACCAGCTGGAAGGCGAAGAGGCAGGCATCAAGAGCGCCACCATCAACGTCACTGGCAGACGTGCCTACGGCTTCCTGCGCGCCGAGCGGGGCGTCCATCGGCTGGTACGCATCAGCCCCTATGACTCCCAGAAGCGCCGCCATACGACGTTCGCGTTGCTGGAGATCCTGCCCGAGGTGGAGGACGATGTCGAGGTGGGCGACATCCCCGACGACGACCTGCGCATCGATACCTATCGGTCCCAGGGCGCGGGCGGCCAGCACGTCAACAAGACCGACTCTGCGGTGCGCCTGACGCACCTGCCCACGGGCATCGTGGTCCAAAGCCAGAACGAGCGATCACAGCACCAGAACAAGGAGCTGGCGATGCGGGTGCTCAAGGCACGCCTCCTGGAGCGCAAGATCGCGGAGCGCGAGGCGGAGCTGATGCAGATCCGGGGCGTCCACATCGAGGCGGGCTGGGGCAACCAGATCCGAAGCTACGTGCTGCACCCGTACCAGATGGTCAAGGACCACCGGACGGAGTTCGAGACGAGCGATACGTCCGGTGTGCTGGATGGCGACCTGGACCGATTCATGATGGCCGAGCTGGAACGCCTGGCCACGACCCTGGAGCCGGGCGCGGACGCCGCCTGACACTGACCCCTGCCCGCAATGCACGCGCCAGCCCAGGGTCCAGTGTCAGGTCGAACTCGCGGACCTTCGCGGCACCCCACGCCACACCGTCTGCGAGGGCCTCCGTGACGGAGCTCCCGCTCGCCAGCCCGGCACACAGACCAGCCGTGACCGCATCGCCAGCACCGATCGGGTTAACGGCCACCTGGCGGGCGGCGGCGAGCGTCCAGCAACCCTCGGCTGTCCAGAGTCGGGCGCCACGGCTGCCGGCAGTCACGATGAGCGAGGCTGGCTCTGGGGCCGCATCCCGGCCCGCCGACCAGGCCGCGGCCTTCGTCACGGCACGCGCGCCTGCCAGCTCCGCGGTCGAGACCTTGACCACATCCGCAGCTGCCGGGAGCGCGGCTGACAGCCATGACGCCGAGGCGTCCAGCACGCACCGAGCACCCCGGGCGTGCGCGGCGCTGATGAGCTGTGCATACAGGTCGACGGGTGCGCTCGGTGGCAGGCTGCCGGTCAGCACCAGCACGTCGCCGGGTCGCAGGGCATCCAGGAGCAGCCGCACGGCCGCCTCGATGACCGCCGATCCAGGACCCGGAGCGGTCCCATTGAGGACCGTGGCGCGGCCGGTCGCCTCGACGCAGATGACATCGGTCCGTGCCGTGACACCGGAGGCGACCAGCTGGAGCGTGGCGAGCGCGAGGTCGGGCTCCTGGGCGAGCTCCAGCGCGCCTGGCTCGTCCGCGATGGCCACGAGCCGCACACCGATCCCCATCCGGCCGCAGAACCGTGCCACGTTGACGCCCTTGCCGCCGATGCGCTCCACGGCACGTCGCGCCCGATGGACGTCACCAGGGACCAGGCGCGGCACGTCCACGATGAGTTCATGGGCCGTGGTCGGGCTGAACACGACGATCATGACGAACGAACGCCGAGGCCCAGCACGTGCTGTGGCCTCGGCGCATTCCCTGTCACAGGTCGACTACCCCCTGCGGGGCAGTGGATGGAGCGACTACGGCGCGGCGGACGCGGCCGGGGCGGGCGCACCCGTGGGGCACGCATTGAGGTCCGCGGGGTAGATGAACTTGATGATGTCCGGCTGGTCGGCGTTCTCGCGGGTGATGACCGCGAAGCCGGTCGGCTGGTCGTGGACCACTGCGGCAGTGTCGATGGCACCGGCGCGGATGGTATCTGCCACGAGCTTGACGCTGTTGTAGCCCATGTCGTACGGCTGCTGGGCGATGAGGGCGTCGTACACGCCACCCTTCAGGTCGTTGACCTGCTCGGGCGAAGCGTCGAAGGCGATGAGCTTGATGATGCCCTGCTGGCCCGCGTCGCGCAGGCCGGTCGCAGCACCGAGGGCTGCCGACTCATGGGTCGCATACACGCCCGCGAGGTCAGGGTTGCCGGTGACCGCGGCCGTGACATCGGACGACGCCTTCGCCGTGTCTGTGCCGGGGTAGACGTACTCGAGGACCTTGGAGCCCGCGGCCGTCATGGTGTCCCGGAAGCCGTCCGCGCGGCCACCGATGTCCGGCAGCCCAGGCTGCATGTGCAGCACGAGATACGAGCCGGTGCCACCGGTCTGCGCGAGCATGGCCGCTGCGGCGAGCTGTCCGCCCTTGTAGTGGTCGGACTGCATGTTTGCGAGCTCGACAGGATTGGTCATCGGCGCGTCGATGGTGACCACGGGACGCCCAGCGGCCATCTCTGTGGTCACGAACTGCTCGAACGAGTCGGGGTCGGTGGGGCTGAGCACCCAGCCCTGCGGCTCATTGGCCTGGAAGGCCTCGATGACCGCCCGTGACTCGTCGGGGTTCCAGTTGTGTGAGCCGTTGTAGCCCAGGTCGACGTTGTGGTCCGCGGCCGCGGCACGCGCGCCGCACTCGACGCCGGTGTAGAACGTGATGCCGATCTGGCCTGCCACGAAGTCGATGCTGACCGGTTCCGCTGCCGCCGGGGACTGGGCACCCACGGGTGCTGCGCCGAGCAGCAGCGTCAGGCTCGCCACCGCGACGGCGGTGCGGCCGATGATGGAACTGTTCACCCTCTGGACCTCCTGTGTGTTGCTTCGAGCGTCGTCCCGGATGGTCGGTGTCTGGTCGTGATCGTCCTCCTCTAGCTCAACCGCGACCGGCGGCGCTGATCCAGGTAGACAGCGATGATGAGGATGATGCCCACGGCCACCAGCTGGTAGAACGGCTGGACATTCATGATCACGAGGCCGTTGGCCATCATCACCGGGATGAGGGAGCCCAGGAGGGTGCCGCCGATGGATGCGATGCCGCCGAACAGGCTCGTGCCGCCAAGGACCACCGCCGAGATGGCCTGGAGGTTGTCCGACTGGTGGCCGACCACATTGGTACCCGCATTGCGGGCCAGGTCGATGACCGCGGCGAAGCCGACCATCAGGCCCTGGAGCACGAACAGGCGGATGGTGTGGCGGTCGATGTCGATGCCCGACCGGATGGTCGACTCCCGGGACGAGCCGAGCGCGAGGGTGCGCATCCCGAAGCGTGTCGTACGCATCACCACCCACATCACGGCGCAGATCGCGAGCGTGACCATGAGTGGCAACGGGATGAACCCGAACAGGCGGTTGCTGCCGAACTCGGTCTGGATGATATCGGGCACGAAGGGCACGTTCGAGGCGCTGGTGAGGATGAGCGCGAAGCCGTAGAAGATGCCTGACGTAGCCAGCGTGACGATGAACGAGTTGAGCTTGAGTCGCGTGATGAGTAACCCGTTCAGCAGGCCTGCGAGCGAGCCCACCAGCATGGCGACCAGGGCACCCGCGATGACCGCCGGGATGAGGTTGGGATACTCACCTGCCGCCACCTGCGTCGTGCTGCCGGCCAGCCCCACCATCACCTTGGCACCCAGCACGGACGCCAGGATGAGGTTGTAGCCCACCGAGAGGTCCAGGTGCCCGGCCCCGATGAGGAAGGTCATGCCCACCGCGATGAGCATGATCTGGGATGCATTCAGCCCGATGTTGAGCAAGTTGGAGGGCTTGATGTACGCATTGTTGGGCGTGATGAGGCCGAACACGATGATGAGCCCGATGACCACGATGCCGATCCAGAAGGCTGACGAGCCGCGGATCTGGGCCAGGATGCCAGTGGCTTCCTCAGGTCCGAGAGCCTCCGGCAGGTCTGCCGGGTCGGTCATGGCAGTCATTCGGAGACCTCTTCACCGAGCATCAAGCCGATGACATCCGTGAGCTTCAGCGAAGCAGCCGGACGCTCCGCGACCACCATGCCATGGCGCATCACCGCGATCCGGTCGGCAACGTGGAGCATCCGTGGGATGTCGTGTGAGATGACCAGCACCGCCAAGCCCCTCGCTGCCGCGTTGGTGACCGTGTCGTACACGATGGCCGACTGCTTGGGCCCGAGGGCGGCGGTGGGCTCGTCCATGAGCACGGCCGTCGTTGCCCAGGTGATGGAACGCGCCACGGCGAGCGCCTGGCGCTGGCCGCCCGACAGGTTGCGCACGGGCACTCGCAGCGACCGCAGGTTGATGCCCAGGCGCGCCAGCGCCGCGCGTGTCTCGTCGCGCATCTGGTCGCGGTCGATCATGCCCAGTCGACCCCGGATGCCGCTGCGCACCGGTTCCCGACCCAGGAACAGGTTGTCGGACACGGACAGGTCCGGCGCGAGCGCTAGGTCCTGGTACACGGTGTGGACGCCCAGCTCCAGGGCGTGGCCGATGGACTGCACCTTGACCGGCTCGCCCCAATAGGCGACCTCACCGGCGTCGGCCTGGACCGCGCCGCAGAGGATCTTGGTTAGGGTCGACTTGCCGGCACCGTTGTCGCCCACCAGCGCGAGCACCTCGCCGGGTCGCAGCACGAGGTCCGCGCCACGCAACGCCTGCAGGTGTCCATAGGACTTGGTGATACCCGTCGCCCTGATCGCGGGCACGCTGGGGTCGCGTACCGGAGGCGGCGGGGCGGCGGCCGGAGCGATACCCACTTGTCTGACCTCGGTTGTACGACCTGTCGGCGGGATGGCGCCCATCCTACTCGGCGACGTCAAGCGCGTGGGCGCCAGTGGCGCCCGGCAGGTCGCCGTTGATGGCCAACTGGCCACCGTCCACGATCAACGTGGTGCCCGTGATGTAGGACGCCTCCGCCGATGCGAGGAAGAGTGCCGGCCAGGCCACTTCTGCGGCTGTACCGACACGGCCAAGGGGTATGGCACCAAAGCCATAGCCGGACTCGATCATGGGCCGGGTCATCTCGCTCTCGATGGTGCCGGGTGCGATGGCGTTGACGCGGATGCCATGGGCGGCCAGCTCGATGGCCATGGACTGCACCAGCAGCGGCAGCGCTCCTTTGGATGTGTTGTACGCGGCGAGGTCGGGTTCGGCCACGAAGCTGTTGGTGGACGCGATGACCACGATGGCGCCGCCACGACCGCCCGTGACCATGGCGCGCGCCGCGACCTGGCACACGTTGAAGGTGCCTTCGACGTTGATGGTCATGATCTCGCGCCACTCCTCGAGGGGCACTGACAGGAATGGCCGGATGCGATGGATACCGGCATTGCTGACGAGGATGTCGATGCCCCCGAACCGGCTGACGGCGGCCTCGATGAGCCGCTCCGCGTCCGCCCGGATCGCGACATCGCCGGGGACGGCCAGGACCCGTTCCGGCGACCCGAGTGCGGCCGCGGTGTGCTCCAGCCGAGCGGCTCGCCGGGACAGCAGCGCCAGGCTGGCACCCTGGTCCAGGAACAGCCGCGCGATGCCGGCACCGATGCCCGTACTGGCACCCGTGATGACTGCCACCTTGCCGGCGAGTCGACCCAGGCCCCGTCCCCCCAGCCCGCTCATCCCCGATGACCCTCGGCAATGGGGGGCAGGCAGCCGTCAGCGAGGTACCAGACATGAGGCAGTTCCACGATGGGCGACGGTACACTCAGGCTCCCCCGGACGACAAGAGGCCCCCGAGACACATGTCAGTCACCGCCACGGTCCGAGCCCGATGACGGTCCTGGGCCTGGACATCGGCACCAGCGCGGTCAAGGGCCTGCTGCTGGATGCCGACGGGCGCGTGACCGGCTCCGCCCGACGGTCGTATCGCCTGGACCTGCCGGCACCCGGCCGCGTGGAACTACCGGCCGATCGAGTCTGGCGCGCAGTGGCCGCGGTCACCGCCACGCTGGCCGCGATGGCCAGGGGTGCCGGATCGCCGGTGCGTGCCATCGCCGCCAGTGGCTCCGGGGACGAAGTGGCCATGGTGGATGGCGCGGGCGTGGCGGTGGGCCCCGTGATCGTGGCCCTCGATGGTCGGAGTGCCGCGATCGGACGAGCCCTGGAAGACCGCTTTGGCGCCGCCGAGCTGTACGCCCGGACGGGCGTCGCGCTGACCGGGCTGTCTCCCTTGGTCCGGCTGCTATGGCTGCGGGAACACGAACCGGCCACGGCGGCACGTGTCCACCAGCTGCTGGCGTGGCCGGAGCTGGTGGCGCAGCGCCTGGGGGTCGAGCCACGTTCCGAGCCATCCCTCGCCGGCCGGACACTGGGCTACGGCCTGCGGGCCGACAGGTATGACACGGACCTGCTCGCCGCGCTCGACATCGACCCGGCGGTACTACCGCCGGTCGTGCCCAGTGGCACACCCATCGGCGTCGTCGGCGGGGCCGTGGCCCAGCGGCTGGGTCTGGGCGGCAGCGTGGTCGTGGTCACAGGTGGCTTCGACCAGGCGATGGCGACGCTGGGCGCCGGAGTCCTGGATGCAGGCACGGCGCATGTGGGCACCGGCAGCTACGAGGCACTGACGGCCGTGATGCACGAACCGGTCGTGGATGCCGGAGCGCAGACCGGTGGCTGGTCAGTGGGTCGGAGCGTGGCGGGCACAGCGCGCTGGTCGACGATGGCCAGCTGGCTGGGTGGCGCCGCCGTGCGCTGGCTGGCCACGAGCACCGCTGACGCGTGGCCCGCAGGCCCCAGCCCATCTCCGGCGCGGCTGCTGCGGGAGATGCCGGACGGACCCGCACGTCTGCTGGCGCTTTCGGGACTGGAGGGCGCTGCCGGCGCGTTGGTGGGCATGGACCTGGGTACCCGGCGCGGCGACATGGCTGCGGCGCTCCTGGAGGCCCTGACCATGGACCTCCGGCGTGCCCTGGGCGAATTGGAGCGCGGCGGGATCCCGATCCGGGGCCTGCGTGCCACGGGCGGCGGCGCGCGCTCCCGGCGCTGGCTCCAGCTCAAGGCGGACGTGACGGGTCGGGTCGTGGAGCGAGTCGCGGTACGTGAGGCCGGCGCCTTCGCGGCCGCGTTGCTCGCCGGGGCAGCGGTCGGGGTGCTGCCACCCGCAGCCGACGCTGCGCGGCACCTGGTACGTGTGGATGTGCAGGTGGAGCCTCGGCGTGCGCTGGAGGCGCACTACGAGGAGCGTGCCGCGCTTCATGCGGACCTTCGGGCCGCGTTCCCCGCAGAACTGCGTGCGGCGCTCCCGAACGCGCACGACCCCGAAGACCGGCCCTGACTCAGGACGGGTCCGCGTACAGGTCGAAGGGACGGGCCATCAGCCCGCCGTCCACCAGCAGGTGGCTGCCATTGATGAAGCTCGCGTCATCGCTGGCCAGGAACACGGCCGTGCGCGCGATCTCCCCAGGGGTGGCGATCCGGCGCATCGGGTACTCGTGCTCGATGCGTGCCCGGAAGCCCGCCGGATCCGGCTGCGACGCGAAGTAGACCTGGTTCAGCTCCGTGTCCACATCGCCCGGGCAGATGGCCACGCAGCGCACCCCGTACGGGGCGTACGCGGCAGCCGTGGAACGGGTGAGACCCAGGATGCCCGCCTTGGTCATGGAGTAGACCGGCAATAGCGCATCACCCGCCAACCCCAGGATCGACGACAGGTTGACGATGACACCGGAGCCCTGGGCGACCATCGTGGGCAGCGCCGCGCGGCTGCATAGGAACGTGCCCAGGAGGTTGGTGCGCACGATCCGGTGGAAGTCGTCCACGGAGTGATCCATGAGCCGTGCCTCCACCTGGATCGCGGCGTTGTTGACCACGATGTCCAGGCGACCCATGTCCCGCAGCACCTCCGCCACGATCGCCGCGACGCGGGCTTCGTCCCCGACGTCCCCCTCGACCCCGACCGAGTCAGCCAGGGTCGCCGCCACCGTTCGGGCACCTGCACCATCGAGGTCCACGAGCACGGTGCGTGCACCCTCGGCGGCATACGCCTCCGCGATGGCCCGGCCGATGCCACGGGCTGCGCCGGTCACGATGGCCACGCGTCCTACCAGTCGGCCCATGCCGGTCCCTCCTTGCGATGTGGAGCGCCAGTATCGGCTTCCGACAGGTGCCGTGGACCGCGGCGCTCGGCTAGGCTTGGGCGGCAGGCGAACGGCTGGGAGGGATCGGTGACCACGGACGGATACGGCAGCGAGTGGAGTGCCTCGCTCCAGCGCGCCAGCGACCAGGAGCTGGATGACTGGCTCGCCTTCGCGCAGGCCGCGTGCGATGCCGCCGACGCCATCTCGCTGCCCGCCTTCCGGTCCGAGCTCGACATCACGCGCAAGGCGGACGGCTCCTTCGTGACCCAGGCCGATCAGGCCATCGAGACACTTATCCGGGAACGGATCTCGAGCACCTACCCTGACCACGGCATCGTGGGCGAGGAGTTCGGCACCGACGCGGCCCAGGCGCGCTGTCGCTGGTTCATCGATCCCATCGATGGCACCCACAACTTCATGCGTGGCATGCCCATCTTCGGCACGCTGCTCGCGGTCGAATGCGACGGCGAGCTCCAGGCGGGCGTCGTGAGCGCGCCGGCGCTGGGGCGACGCTGGTGGGCCAGGCGTGGCGCGGGTGCGTGGACCTCGGAGCCTGGCGGCGATGGGCCCCGACGGCTGCGCGCCTCCAAGGTGAGCACGGTCGAGGAAGCCCAGATCCTGTACCGGGGGATCCTGGACATGCGCGGCTCGCGGGTCGCGGCTGGCTTCGACCGACTCGTCGACAGCGTCTGGCGGGAACGCGGCCTGGGTGACTTCTGGGGCTACATGTTGGTCGCGGACGGCGCCGCCGAGCTCATGATCGAGCGAGGGCTGGGTGCCTGGGACCTGGGCGCGCCCTGGATCGTGGTCGAGGAAGCCGGCGGCCGGATCACGGACTTCGATGGTCGCCGCAACGTCTTTGGCGGCGAGGGGATGGCCTCCAACGGGCTGCTCCATCCGCAGCTGCTGGAGCGGCTGCACGGCTGACCTCGCAGGGGCGGCCAAGCGGGACTTGACAGATGTCGTACAAGTGAGGTCTGACAACTACGGGAGCCGCGACTCCCGGCCCGGAGGGTAGAACGTGGGCCGAGCGGCCATCACGGTGCGAGTGGAGTTGATGCAGACGATCACGGATCACTACCGTCCCGGTGATCGCTTGCCATCCGAGCCCGAATTGGCGGCCGCCTATTCGGTCAGCCGATCCACTATCCGGGAGGCGCTCCAGGCCCTCGAGACCGACGGTGTCGTGCGACGCATCCACGGCCTGGGCACGTTCGTGAACCAGGTCGCCCCGCGTGTCGCAGGTGCCCTGGACGTCGACCTGGGCGTGACCGAGACGGTGGAGGCGGCCAACCAGCGGCTGGGTGTCCAGGTGCTGCGCGTGGACGAGATCGCTGCTCCCCGGGAGATCGCCGAGCGGCTATCGCTGCCACCCGCGGGTCGAGTGCTGCTCATCGAACGCATCATCCTCGCCAATGACAGACCCGCGGCGATCGCGGTGGACGCCATCCCGCAAGCCATCGCGAGCCGGGCCACGACATCATACGAGGACGGTTCCGTGTATCGATTCCTGGAGCGCCAATGCGGCCTGGTGCTCCTGGGCGGCCTGGCGCACGTCAGCGCGGTGGGCTCGGACAAGCGCATGGCGCGGCTGCTGGACGTCCGCGAGGGCGACGCGCTGCTGCGCCTGGAGCAGGTGGAGCGATCCGCCAGTGACGACGCGGTGCTGTACTCGCTGGAGCACTTCGTACCCGCCCGATTCGACCTCACCATCAGCCGCCACCGACAGGCAGGAGTGACCCGATGACCGCCGACCGGACCGTGCCCACCGTCGATAGCGACTCTCCGCCGTGGTTCACCCGCTTCGTGCACCCGGGTCTGGCCGACGCGCGTCCGTATGACGCATCGCATCACGACTACGCGTGGCGGCATCGCGAGCTGCACCGGATGATGTCCAACGAGTGCCCCCTGCCGCCCGCGCCCGCGGTCGTGGCGGCGGCGATCTCGGCACTCATGGAGAGCAACCTCTATCCCAACTCCGCGTGGGAGCTGCGGGAGGCGCTCGCGGGCGTCAACGGTGTCACACCCGACACCATCCTGCTGGGCAACGGCTCCACGGAAGTGCTGGACGTCCTCATCCGGTCGATGTTCGGCGCCGGCGACGAAGCCATCATCCACATCCCCACGTACGCCTACTTCGAGACCCAGGTCCGACTCCATGGCGGCACGCCCGTGCTGGTGCCCATCAAGCCCGACCACTCCTTCGACCCCGATGCGCTCCTGGCGGCCATCACGCCACGCACCAAGGGCATCTTCCTGTGCTCGCCCAACAACCCCACGGGCAACAGCTGGACGGTCGCGGAGCTGGAGCGGGTCCTCGTCACTGGCCTGCCGGTCGTGGTCGACCAGGCATACGTGGAGTGCGGCTACTCGCCCTCATTCGCGCCGCTCGTGGAGCGCTATCCCAACCTGGTGGTCGCCAAGACCATGTCCAAGGCATACGGCCTGGGCGGGCTGCGTGTCGGCTACCTCATCGCCGACCCGGCCCTGGTGGACCTGCTGCTGCGCCTGCGCATCCCGTTCAGCATCAGCCTCGTGGCTGCGCGCGCATGTCTCGCTGCGGTGGAGGATCCGGCCATCCTGGAGGAGCGCCGGGTGTACATCAGCACGGAGCGAGATCGCGTGTTCGCGGGGCTCCGGCAGATGCCCGACGTGACGCCTTTCGAATCCGACGGCAACTTCATCCTCATCGATGTCTCGCGTACCGGCCATACGAGCACGCAGATCGCGGAATTCGCCAAGCGCGAGGGATCGCTGCTGCTGCGCGCGGTCACCGCCCACGGTCTGGGCAGCGGGCACATCCGCGTGACCATCGGCACCATCGAGGAGAACGACATGTTCCTGGCCATCTTCGCGCGGGCCATCGGGGCCGAAGAGCCGGCCGCATAGCCATGGCTGCCCTGGATGCGCCCGGTGGCTGAGGCCCTGGTGCTGGCATGTGATGTCGGCACCAGTGGCGTGAAGGTGGTCCTCGCCAGCAGCCAGCGGGGCATCGTCGCCTCGGTGCAACGTGGCTATGGACTACTGACTCCCCGACCCGGCTGGGTGGAGCAGGATCCAAGCCTCATCCAGGCGGCACTCGCTGCCGCGACCCGTGAGTTGCTGACGACATCGGGTATCCCCGGCACCCGCATAGCGGGCGTCGTGCTGACGGCCCAGATGTTCAGTCTCCAGGCGGTGGACGCGGAGGGCCGATCGCTGGGGCCCATGCTCAGCTGGCTCGACCAGCGCGCTGCACCGCAGGCGCAGGCACTCGCTGCCCGGGTGCCGCTGCACCAGCAGTTCGACGCGGCGGGCAGCGTCATCACGGCCAAGGACATCGTGCCCCGGATCCACTGGCTCCGGGACGAGGCGCCTGAGACCTGGTCGCGCACCCGCTGGTTGCTCGACTGCAAGGAAGCCGTGGTGGCGTGGCTGACTGGTCGTGGCATCACGGACCGGGCGGGCGCCTCGGCCTATCGACTGACCATCGCGGATTCCTCTGCCTGGGACGCCGACCTGTGCGAGCTGCTGGATGTGCCGCTCAGGATGCTGCCGGAGATCGCCCCGGCCACGTCCGTGGCGGGTGGGCTGCGAGCAGCGGCGGCGGCGGCGATGGGGTTGCCGGAGGGTGTGCCGGTGTTCGTGGGTGCCGGTGACGTGCCGGCCAGTCAGCTGGGTGCCGGCGCACTCAACGCCGGCGATGCCCATCTGAGCCTGGGCACCGCCATATACCTGGGCATCCACGCAGATGCGCCGGTCACCGATCCCGGCCGGCGGTTAGGCGTGCTTGGCCACGCGGCACCCGACGCCTGGATCCTGTGGTTGGAGATCGCCACGGGTGGCGCGGCCCTCTCCTGGATCGGGCGAGCCCTGGGCGACCCCGCACGACCTGACGCGCCGCTGGACCATGCACTGATCGAGCAGCTCGTGACGTCCGCCGCAGGTGATACCCATGACCTGCTGTTCGCGCCCTGGCTGTCGGGCGAGCGGGTACCGCTCTTCGATGACGGCGCCCGGGGGGCGTTCGTGGGCCTGGCGCTGCGCCACGGCCGGGCGCACCTTGTACGTGCGGTCATGGAAGGGGTCGCCTACCAGATCCGATGGGCACTCGAGTACGGCCTTGCCTACGGCCTCCCGGCCGGCAGCATCCGCGCCGTGGGTGGCGGCGGCATGGGCAACGCCTGGCTGGGCATCATCGCGGACACGCTCGGTCGACCCATCGAGGTCCTGGACGCGCCCCAGGACGCCGCGGCCCTGGGTGTCGCGGCGACCGCCTTCGTGGGTCTTGGCGCTTGGCCGTCGCTCGACTCCATCCATGATCACATCCGAGTGGCACGGGTCATCGAGCCCGACGCCACCCGGGCCCGCGGGTATGACCGTGGGTTCGCTCGATTCCAGACACTGCACAACGCATTGGCGCCCATCATGCGCTCACTCATTGCCAGTACGAACGATCTGGAGGCCGCATGAGCCTGGTTGGTGTCGTCTTTGACCTGGACGGGGTGCTGGTCCAGTCCGAGCACCTCTGGGAGGAGGCGTGGCTGGAGTACGCCACTGCTTCGGGCTATGCCTGGACCGCCCACGACACCCGCAGCTGCCAAGGCATGAGCGTGCAGGAGTGGGGGAGCTACCTGGCCGACCGGACCACGCACGATACCCCGGCAGCCATCGAGGCCGTCATCGGCTCCGTGGCGCACGCCTATGACTCCGGTCAGGTGTCGCTGGTGGATGGCGCACAGGACCTCGTGCGCTCCATCTCGGCGCGTGTGCCCATCGCGCTCGCCTCGTCCGCGCCCAGGCGCATCATCGACACCGTGATGGGAGTCATGGGCCTCGGGCCGTGGTTCGGGGCCACGGTATCCAGCTCCGAGGTCGCTGCGGGCAAGCCCAGCCCGGATGTGTATCTGGAAGCGATCCGCAAGCTGGGCATCCGCGCCGCCGGCAGCCTCGCGGTCGAGGACTCCTCCAACGGCATCCGGGCCGCGGCCGCGGCGGGCCTGACCGTGCTGGCCATCCCCAACCCGGCGTATCCACTGGCTGCCGACGCTGGTGGCGCAGCGGATAGCATCCACACATCGCTCGACTCGGTCGGCCGGCGGATGCTGGCCCTGCTCGATGCGCTGCATGCCACGGAGGACGATCGGTGACCCGCATCTTCAACGCCGAGACGGGCTTCAAGGACGAGCTCCTTGAGGGCCTCACGAGCGCGTATGGCCGCTACCTGCGCCGGGTGCCGGGAGCATCCGCCGTGATGTCCGTGGACGCGCCCATCCCGGGCCAGGTGTCGGTCATCATCGGCGGCGGCTCGGGACACTATCCGGCATTCGCGGGGCTGGTCGGGCCGGGGCTCTGCCATGGCGCGGTCGTGGGCGAGGTGTTCACCAGCCCTTCCGCAGCGCAGGCGTACCGGGCCATCACGGCGCTCGATGGCGGCGCGGGCGTGCTGCTCTCGTTTGGCAACTACAGCGGCGACGTGATGCACTTCGGTCTCGCCGCGGAGCAGGCGCGTGCGGCGGGTATCGACACCCGCATCGTGCTCGTGACCGATGACGTGGTGAGCGCCCCCGTGGAGCGCATCGGCGACCGGCGCGGCATCGCCGGCACCTTCTTCGTGTTCCGGGCGGCGTCCGCGGCGGCACGCGGCGGTGCCGACCTGGCGACCGTGGAGCGCATCGCGCAGCTCACCAACGGTCGTACTCGCTCGTTCGGGGTCGCATTCGCTGGCTGCACCTTCCCGGGCCGCACGGAGCCACTCTTCCGGGTGGCCCCTGGCGCCATCGCCATCGGCCTCGGCATCCACGGCGAACCAGGCATCGATACCGTCGACTGGATGCCCGCAGAGGCGCTCGCCGAGCTGCTGCTCGCCCGTCTGCTGGTGGAGCGGGCCCCCGGCGCCACGCGTGCACGAGTGCTGGTGAACGGCCTGGGCAGCACCAAATACGAAGAGATGTTCGTGCTGTATCGCTCGCTCCATCGACTGCTGGAGCAGGCAGACGTCGAGGTCGTGGACCCCGAGGTGGGCGAGTTCGTGACGTCCCTGGACATGGCCGGCTGCTCGCTCACGCTGTGCTGGCTCACGGAGGAGTTGGAGCCGCTGCTCGGGACCCCAGCCGCGACCCCCGGCTACCGCACTGGAGGTGGCACCTGGGTCGTGAACTCGCCGCCCGCCGCACCCATGGCAGCGCCTGCTCCAGTCGTGGCGACCGATCCATCCGCAGCTGCACAGGCCGTGGTCGCCGCCCTGGACGCGGCTCAGGCAGCCATCACCGCCGCGGCCGCGGAGCTCGGCCGGCTGGACGCCGTGGCCGGGGACGGTGACCACGGTGTGGGTATGGTGCGCGGCCTGACCGCGGCCGCCGCGGCATCACGGACCGGCGCCACTGCATCCGGGGCGCTCATCGCGGCCGGCAATGCCTTCAGCGATGCCGCGGGCGGCGCTTCCGGCGCGCTCTGGGGCGCGGCACTCCTGGCTCTGGGCAGGGTGCTGGGCAACGCCAACCCACCCGACGCTCCGGACCCGTGCCCCGATGCGGCGGCCGTGGCCGATGCATTGACCGAGGCGCGCGATGTGGTCATGCGCCTGGGCGGCGCGCGCGTGGGCGACAAGACCATGGTCGACACCCTCGCTCCATTCGTGGAAGCGTTCCGGGCATCCACGGCCTCCGCGGCCACTGTCGCGTTTCGGGACGCGCTGCCGGCCGCCGAGAGTGCGGCGCAGGCCACGGCCGCGATGTCCGGTCGCAAGGGTCGGGCGGCGACCCACGGCGATCACAGCATCGGCACCATCGACCCGGGGGCGTACTCGCTGGCGCTCGCGCTGCGCGCCATCGCCACCGCGCTCGACACCCAGCCGGACACTCGCCACGACACCCAGGAGGCCACTCGATGAGCGACGGCACATTCGTGATCGCGGTAGGCGCCGACGGACTCGGCCGCGCCCTCAAGGACCTGCTCGCGGACGAGCTTCGCCGTGATCCACGGGTGCGCGACATCCGCGATCTCGGGGTCCACGCCACGGATGACCCGACCGCCTATCCCTCGGTCGGGCTCGCGGTCGCGGAAGCGGTCGCTCGGGGCGAGGCGGATCGCGCGTTGCTGGTCTGCGGCACCGGCATCGGCATGGCCATCAGCGCCAACAAGGTGCCGGGCGTCCGTGCGGCCGTCGCCCATGACCCCTACTCCCTGGAACGGTCCGTGCTGTCCAACGACTGCCAGGTGCTGTGCATGGGTGCCAACATCGTGGCGCCCACACTCGCGAAGACGCTCATCGCGCGCTGGCTGGACTACGTGTTTGACCCGGCATCCGCCTCGGCGAGCAAGGTCGCCATCATCAGCAGCTTCGAGTCGGACAGCCGGACCGGCCCGTCCAGCTGAGTGCCCGCGATCCGGAGTCGGGCAGGCCCTGTGCTAGGCTCGACCGATGAGCGACGCAGCGTCCACCGGCGCGGCGCGCACGCCGGGAATGCTGCTGGGGGCCGAACCACACCGCACCGCCGTGCTCGAGCCACCGGGACTCCCCCGCGACCCCTGGATGTCCCCCGGACCGACCGCCGGATACCAGGGGCCGCCGCTCATGCCACCCATGCCACCCCTAGGACCGCCGCTGCTGGCCATCCGCATGGACGAGGTGACCAAGGTCTACCCCAACGGCAAGCATGCCGTGGAGGACATCGACCTGGTCGTGCCGGAGGGCGACTTCGTGTTCCTGGTGGGACCGTCCGGTGCCGGCAAGAGCACGCTCATCAAGCTGCTGGTATGTGACGAGGAAGCGACCACCGGCACCCTGGAGGTGGCCGGTCATGACCTGGGCACCATCAAGCGCGGTGAGATCCCAAAGCTGCGGCGCCAGATCGGGATCGTGTTCCAGGACTTCCGGCTGCTGCCACGCAAGACCGTGCGCGAGAACGTGGCTTTCGCGCTGGAGGTGACCGGCGCCAACCGGAAGCAGACCCGGACCACGGTCGACCGGCTGCTGGGGCTCGTGGGTCTGACCGGTCAGGCCGACCAGCGCCCTGGGCAGCTGTCGGGTGGCGAGATGCAGCGGGCTGCCATCGCGCGAGCCATGGTCCACGACCCGCGGCTGGTCATCGCCGATGAGCCCACCGGCAACCTCGATCCGCTCATCAGCTGGGAGATCATCCAGTTGCTGCTGCGCATCAACGAGATGGGCACCACCGTGCTCATGGCCACCCACAACGCGGAGGTCGTCACCGCCCTGCGCAAGCGGGTCGTGGGGTTGGAAGCCGGGCGCATCGTGCGCGACGAGGTCGGTGGTTATCACCGGGACTACGCCTGATGCTCCACCTCGTGACGTTCTCTGTGCGGCAGGCCCTGGAGGGCCTCTGGCGCAACCGCGTGATGAGTCTCGCGGCGACCGTGACCATGGTCATGATGCTGCTGCTGCTGTCCAGTCTGGTCATCGTGCTATCGGGGATGCAGGCCGGACTGGCGTTCGTGGAGTCGAAGGTGGAGGTGCGGGTCGAACTCGCGGAGGGCGTGGCCCAGGACCGGGTCGACAGCCTGACCGCCCAGCTGCGGTCCCTGCCCGAGGTCTCCGACGTCATCTACGTGAGCAAGGAGCAGGCGCTCGCCGACTTCACCCAGCAACGCATCGCGGACGGCCAGCCGGACCTCACCGATTACATCCGCAACCCGTTCCCCAACCAGCTGTCGGTGAAGTTGCGTGACCCGCGTGTCTCGGACCAGGTGATGAGCGTCCTGGACGCGGAGCGTGGCCCAGTGGTCGCCAACGTGGTCGAGAAGCAGAAGGACATCGACAAGCTGGTCAGCGTCACCGCGACGCTACGGACGGTGGGCGTGGCGGTGCTCGCCCTTGTGGGCCTGACGGTGCTGCTCATCGTGGTCAACTCCATCCGGATGGCCGTCATGTCGCGATCCCAGGAGATCGAGATCATGCGCCTCGTGGGCGCCTCTGATCACTTTGTGCGCTGGCCGTTCATCGTCGAGGGACTGCTGGTGGGCCTCCTGGGGGCGGCAGTGACGCTGACCCTGCTGCTGCTCGCGTCGGGCCCCATCTCCGAGGTGGCCAAGGTGATCGCGGGCCAGGTCCCGGTCGGCTTCTCCCAGTCGCTCACGTTCCAGGTGACCTCGATGGTGCTCATCGCGGGTCTGGGCCTGGGTGGTGTGGGTGCCTGGATCTCGGTCCGCGCCTACCTCCGCAACGCGACCTGACGGGCGTGTCCTTCCAACCCGAGCACGACCGACCAGAGCTCCAGTCGACGCTGCCCGCGATGCCCGCGGTCGGGGCAGCGCCGGCCGGTCCACCGACCCGGACGCCACTCATCGCGGCCCTGTTCCTGGTCGCAGTGCTGGCTGGGTCGGCACTCTTCGCGTCGGGCTTCACGCTCGGCATCCAGCAGTCGTTGGCACCCGGCACGGACGCGGGCGAGCAGGGCATGCTCGACCCGTTCTGGGAGGCATACGAGAAGATCCGCGCCGAGTACGTCGGCAGCTACGACCCCAAGCTGGTCGTGGAAGGCGCCATCAAGGGCATGTTCGGCGCCCTCGATGACCCGTTCTCCTCGTACATGACCTCCCAGGAGTACCACGACAGCCTGTCCCAGGTGAGTGGCGAGTTCGAGGGCATCGGCGCCACCATGTCAGCCCAGGATGACGCGGGCGATACCTGCACGCCCTTGAGCGCGACGTGTCACCTGCTCGTGGCCAGCGTCGTGGCCGGCTCCCCCGCCGAGGCCGCCGGGGTCAGGGCCAACGACGAGCTGACCGCGGTGGACGGCACGTCGGTCGTGGGTTCCACGGTCGAGGACACCGTCGACCGGGTGCGCGGCCCGCGCGGCACGAGCGTGGCGCTGACGCTCCAGCGGGACGGCAAGCCCGTGGAGCTGGCCATCACTCGCGATGTCATCCAGACCACGTCCGTATCCGAGAAGCTGCTCGAGGACGGCACGGTCGGCTACCTGCGTGTCGACGGTTTCAGCGGTAATGCCGCGAAGGACTTCCAGGCCGCGCTCCAGGGCCAGCTCGACCAGGGCGTCACAAAGTTCGTGCTGGACCTGCGCGACGACCCAGGTGGCTTCGTGGATGCGGCGCTGACCATCGCCAGCCAGTTCGTGGGGTCAGGGCCCATCTATTGGGAGGAGCACGCGGATGGCGTCAAGGTGCCCGTCAACGCGGAGACCGGTGGCATCGCTGTCGACCCCAACCTGCAGCTTGTGGTGCTCGTCAACAGTGGCTCCGCTTCGGCAAGCGAGATCCTGACTGGCGCGCTCCAGGACTCTGGGCGTGCCACGATCGTGGGCGAGAACACCTATGGCAAAGGCACCATCCAGCAATGGCACCTGCTGTCGGGTGACTCGGGTGGTTTCCGGCTGTCCATCGCCAAGTGGCTGACCCCCAACCAGACCTGGATCCACGGCACGGGCATCACGCCCAACGTGGTCGTGCCCTTCCCGGACGACACACCGCAGGGCACCGACCCGCAACTGGACGAGGCACTGACCATCCTGGCCGCCGGCCCGGAGGCGTCGATCGCACCTGTCGGCTCATTCGCGCCGGCCGGGGCGCCCGCCGGCCCGTCCCCGGTGTCATCGCCGGTATCTGTCCGCCTCCGACCCGTGGCATCCGTCGGGCTTGTGGCATCCGTCGGGCTTGTGGCATCCGTCGGGCTTGTGGCATCCGTCGGGCTTGTGGCATCCGTCGGGCTTGTGGCATCCGTCGGGCT